>Ga0307372_10000389_pt1 | contig 78130 bp, 77 predicted proteins | sample OX1MG_FD_202533 | JGI IMG/M metagenome (GOLD analysis project Ga0307372, IMG submission 202533) | Soil microbial communities from Risofladan, Vaasa, Finland - OX-1 | ecosystem: Environmental > Terrestrial > Soil > Coastal area > Acid sulfate soil | place: Finland: Risofladan, Vaasa | collected... | reverse complement strand
CGTGGCGAATCTGCGCTGGAATTCCCCCAGAGTGCGGGGAAACATGGGGTACCCTGCGGACGTGACTTTTCGTCGCATGTGTCGAGGTTATCTCTATGACCAGGGTCAGTCAAGTGCATAAGCCTATCGAGGGATGACGACCACCGGTTTATCCGCCGTGGACATCGCCGCGGGCGTGGCCGGCGGCAAATTTTCCGCCGAGGACGTCGCGCGCGAGCACCTGGCTCGGGTGAAGGAAAAGGACGCCGGCGTGCGGGCGTTTGTCTGCGTGCTGGAGGACCAAGCCCTGGCCCAGGCGCGCGCGGTGGACGCCAAGAAAAAGCGCGGCGAAAAGTTGGGAGCGCTCTGCGGCGTGCCCGTCGCCGTCAAGGACAACATTCTTATCGAAGGCGTGGAGACCACCTGCGCGTCGAAAATTTTGAAGGGCTACGTCGCCCCTTACGACGCCGAGGTCGTGGAGCGGCTCCGGAAAGCCGACGCCGTGTTCATCGGCAAGACCAATTTGGACGAGTTCGCGATGGGCTCCTCGACCGAGAACTCGGCGTTCTTCAAGACCGCCAACCCGTGGAATACGGACTACGTTCCCGGCGGATCCTCGGGCGGCTCGGCCGCGGCCGTGGCCGCGGGATTTTGCCCCTTGGCCCTGGGCTCGGACACCGGGGGCTCCATCCGCCAGCCGGCGGCGCTGTGCGGCGCCGTGGGCTTGAAGCCCACCTACGGCGCGGTCTCCCGGCGCGGCCTCATCGCCTTCGCCTCGTCTCTGGATCAAATCGGACCCATCGCCCGGACCTCGGCCGACGCGGCCCTGGCGCTTTCCGTCATCGGCGGCCACGATCCGCTGGATTCCACGTCCTCGCCGGAGTTCGAACCGGGCAAGATTTTGGGAGAGCTTCCGCGGAGCCTGGCCGGGCTGCGCGTCGGCATTCCCAAGGAATACTTCATCAAGGGCATCGACCCGGAGGTGGAGGCGGCCGTGCGCGCGGCGCTCGCGGTTTTCGAGAAGCTCGGCGCCAAGGCCGGCGAAGTGTCCTTGCCGCACACGCCCTACGCGATCAGCACCTACTACCTCATCGCGCCCTCGGAGGCGAGCTCGAACTTGGCGCGCTTCGACGGCATCCGCTACGGGCGCCGGGCGCAGGAGGCCGCCACGCTCGAGGAAGTCTACGAGCGCTCGCGCGGCGAGGGCTTCGGCCCAGAGGTCAAGCGCCGCATCATGCTGGGAACCTACGCCCTGTCCTCCGGCTATTACGACGCCTACTACGCCAAGGCCCAGCGGGTCAGGACGCTCATCAAAAAAGATTTCGAGGAGGCCTTCGCGTCGGTGGATGTCCTGCTCACGCCCACGGCGCCTTCGCCGGCCTTCAAGTTCGGCGAGAAAACCAAGGATCCGCTCTCGATGTACCTGTCCGACGTCTTCACCATCCCCTCGAACCTGGCCGGCAACGCCGCAGTGTCGCTTCCCTGCGGCCTGACGCGCGCGGGACTTCCCGTGGGCGTCCAACTCATCGCCGACCGCTTCGCCGACGGCCGTCTTTTGGCCGCGGCCGCGGCCTTCGAGCGCGAGAGGCCCTTCCCGAGGCTCAACTGACGATGAACGAGGAATTTTCCGCCGGCGGCTTGGTCCTGAAGGACGGCCAAATGGCCTTGGTGCAGGTGACCAACCTCAAGGGAGAAACCGTCTGGACCTTTCCCAAGGGGCACATCGAGCCGGGCGAGTCGGCCCAGGAGGCCGCCCTGCGCGAAGTCCAAGAGGAAACCGGCTGGCGCTGCAAGGCGCTTAAGCCCCTGGCCACGGCGCGCTACCAGTTTTCCCGCCGCGGGACGCCGGTGTCCAAAAGCGTGGAGTGGTTTTTGATGGAGCCGCTGGAAAAAGTCGGCGAGCCCGCCGAAGGGGAAATTTTGTCCTGCCGCTGGGCCACGGCCGAGGCCGCGCGCGGGCTGGTGCGCTATCCCTCGGACATCGAGCTTTTGGGCTTGGTGGGAGCCGGGGCTTAAGCGATGGCGACGAAATACGAGATGGTGGTGGGCTTGGAAGTCCACGCGCAGCTGGCCACCCAAAGCAAGCTGTTCTGCGCCTGCCCCACCGACGGCTTCGGCGCCCCGCCCAACAGCCGGATTTGCCCGGTCTGCACCGGGCAGCCGGGCGTCCTGCCGGTCTTGAACCGCCGGGCGGCGGAGCTGGCTTTCCGCGCGGCGCTGGCCTTGGGTTGCCGCATCACGCCGATCTCCATCTTCGCGCGCAAGAACTATTTTTACCCGGATTTGCCCAAGGCCTATCAGATTTCCCAGTACGAGCTGCCTTTCTCCGAGCACGGAGGGCTTGAAATCAGGACCAAAGACGGGCATACTCAGCGGGTGCGCATCCACCGCATCCATATGGAGGAGGACGCGGGCAAGCTGCTTCACGCCATCGGGGCGGAGAAGCTGGATTGCTCGCTGGTGGATTTCAACCGCGGCGGCACGCCCTTGGTCGAAATCGTTTCCGAGCCCGACCTCCGCTCATCCGACGAGGCCTACGCCTACCTCACGGCCTTGAAGGAAATCCTGCAGTACGCCGGCGTTTCCGGCTGCAACATGGAAAAGGGCGAGATGCGCTGCGACGCGAATGTTTCCTTGCGGCCCGAGGGAACGGAAAAATTCGGCACCCGGGCCGAAATCAAGAACCTCAACTCGTTTCACAACGTCAAGCTGGCCCTGGAGCATGAGTTCGTCCGCCAGGCGGAAATCCTGGATTCGGGCGGCCGCGTGGTCCAGGAGACCAGGCTTTGGGACGCGGAGCGGGGCATGACCGCCTCCATGCGCTCCAAGGAGGAAGCCCACGACTACCGTTACTTTCCGGATCCCGATTTGCTGCCGCTCGAAGCGGACGCGGACTGGATTGGGCGCATTCAAGCGGAACTGCCCGAGCTTCCCGCGCGGCGCCGCGCGCGGCTCGCCGCGGAGTTCGGGCTTTCGGACTACGACGCCGAGGTGTTGAGCGGGGATAAGGAGCTGGGGGATTATTTCCTGGCCGCGAAACCGCACAAAAAAAACGCCAAGACGCTCTCAAACCTCATGACCACCGAGTTGCTGGCGCGGCTCAACGCGGAAAGTCTGTCCACGGCTGAAGCCCGGGGAAAGATAAGACCAGAGCACCTGTCCGAGCTCGCCGGAATCGTCGCGGAAGGGAAAATTTCCAGCAAAATCGCGAAAGAAGTTTTCTCTCGCCTTTGGGACGGCAAAATAACAGGCCTGGAAAAAGACGGCAATATTCTTGTCGCCATCGAGAGGCAGGGCTTAGCGCAGGTTTCCGACGAGGGGCGAATCAAGGCCTGGGTTCAAGAGGCCCTGGCCGCCAACCCCAAAGCGGCCGAGGATTTGCGTGGCGGCAAGGAGCGCGCCGCGGGCTCCATCGTGGGCGCGGTCATGAAGCTCTCCAAGGGCAAGGCCAATCCGGCCCTGGTCAACCGCCTTATTAAGGAAGCGGTCAAGTCATGAGGCTCTTGCGCTCCGCTTTTTTATTCGCCGCGGGTGCGCTGGTATTCTCGGCGCTCTCTGCGCGGGCCTACGACACCATCCGCTTCCTGCCGCCGGTTCCTCTGCAGGGGACGCGTTGGCCCGTAGCGTTGGCCGTCGGCTCCGGCCGCTTCTACGTTCTGGATCGAAAGAAAGCCCAGGTGGACGTCTATTCCCTCGATAACGGCAAGCTTCTTGGAACGACGCGCGGCCGCGGGGAGCAAAAGCTCGACTCGCCCGAGGGCATCGCGGTCGGACCGGACGGCCGGGTCTACGTGGCGGACACGGGCAACGACCGCGTCGTCATTCTGGACCAGGACGGCGGTTTCTTGAGCGCGTTTGGCTCCGAGGGCTCCGGCGCCGGGCGGCTCGACTCGCCCCAAGGCGTCGCGGTCGGTTCGGACGGCCGGGTCTACGTGGCGGACACGGGCAACGACCGAGTCCAGGTGTTCACCCCGGGGGGCATCCTGCTTTTCTGGTTCGGCCGAGACGGCAAGCTGCAGGGCCAGTTCCGGAAGCCGACCAAGGTCCAGGTCGACGCGGCCGACGATGTCTACGTGCTCGATTCGGACAACGGCCGCATCCAGAAATTCGACAGCAAAGCCCGCTTCGTCGAATCCTTTGCCGTCGGCGGGCGCGATTTCGCCGTGGATCCATACGGGTTCTCCTATGTGCTCGATTCGGACAACAGCAAGGTCAGCGAAGTCGATCCCCGGGGCTCGGTGCTGGGAGTTTTCGGCACTTGGGGCCGGGGCGCTGGAGAGTTTCGCGATCCGCAGGCCCTGGCGATAGGACCCGCAGGACGCATCTTCATTCTCGACAGCGAGAACAAGCGCGTGCAAGAGGTCGAACTGACCAACAGCTTGAAGATCTCGCCCGTTCCGCCTGATTTGGAGACCAAAATATTCGTGAGCGCCTCCACGCGAAGCTGGAGCCTCTCCGCCGGCGCCTTGGCCGCGGACGGGAAAAACCTCTACGCTTATATTCCCGACAAGCGCCGCTTTATCGCCTTGTCCTCGGGGACCCTGCCGCAAAGCTTCGGCGCGGGCCGAGGAGAGGTGAAAGGCTCCGATGGCTTCGCGGCCAGCTCGCTTGGCTTCTATGCCTCGGATACGCCGGGTGATCGCGTGGTCGAGTTCGACTCCTCCGGCGCTTGGAAGGCCGATTTCGCCGGCGGCCACGGGATGTTCGGCTTCATGGGCCGCTCGAAAGAGGGCCGGGTGGACGACCCGCGCGGCGTCGCGGTCAACGACCGGGGAACCGTCTATGTGGCGGACGCGGGCAACCACCGCATCGACGCATTCAGCCCCGATGGGACCTTCCTCTTCACCATCGGGCCGCGGCTGACGCTGCAGGAAAGCACGCAGACCTACGTTCTGCAAAAACCCGCGGCCGTGGTCTGGGATAAGGACGGCTTCGTCTATTTCGCGGACGCGGGTCTGGATGAAATCTTCAAGTGCGAGCCCTCGGGGGCCCTGGTGGCCGTCTGGGGAGAGCCCGGCGCCGCGCCCGGGCAGTTCGAGGCGCCCTCGGCCATGGCCTACGATGGGCACGATTACCTCTATATTTTGGACAGAGAGTTAAAGCGCGTGTCGGTCTACGATAAGGACGGGCATTGGATGACGGACTTGTTCTCGCCGGGAGACGCTCCGGGCGAACTTTCCCAACCGGCGTCGGTCGCGGTCGCGGGCCAGGGCCTGGTGGTCTCTGATCCGGGGCGCGGCGAGGTCTTGTCCTTCGGCCTGCGCCCGTCCTTGGCGCCGCCCGTCGCGGTGAGCACTGCGGTCAAGGGCGGCATGGCGGAGCTTTCCTGGCCGCCGTCCGAGGATCCGTGGTTCTACGGCTACAGGATTTACCGCGCGGACAAAATCGAAGGCCCTTATGAGGAAGTCGGGGAATCGGGCGCGCCCATGTTCGAGGACGTTAGCGTCAACCCGGGAGGGCGCTACTTCTACCGCGTCGCCGCGGAGGCCAAGACCCACGATGTCGGAATTATGGGCCCTCCGGCCGCGGTTTCCATCGCGGGCCCGGTCAACCTGCCGCCCGTGGAGATTTCCTCGGTGACCTTGGGCGATATTTTCCCCGCCAACTACAAATGGTACCTGAAAAACCCCGTGGGCCAGGCCGTCGTGGTCAACAACCTCAACGTCCCTTACCATGACCTGACTTTCAGCTTCCGCCTCAAGGACTTCATGGATTTCGGCTACGACACGACGATTAAAACCTTGGAACGCCGGAGCAGCGTCGTCATTCCGCTCATCGCCACGCTCAATAATAAAATCCTCGACGTCACGGAGGACACTCCCATCCAGGCGGAGTTCTCCCTGACCTACTTCGACGCGGGCCGCGAGCGGACCGTGTCCCTGACCAGGCCCCTGCGCGTCTATTCCCGCAACGCGATCGTCTGGAGCGACCCGCGGCGCATCGCGGATTTCGTCACGCCGCAGGACCCGCCCGTGGTGGACTTCGCGCGCCGGGCGCTTTTATCCGCGCCGCAAAGCCCCAAGACGGCGGCCCTGAACCCCAACGCGGTGGCCGCGCTTAATGTTTGGGACGCGCTCTCCGCCGCGGGCGTGCGGTTCTTCGCCAAGCCTAGCGATCCTTACGAGACGGTGTCCCAGGACAAAACTTTCCCCGTGGACTACACACAGTTCCCCCGCGAGACCCTGGAGAGAAAGAGCGGCCAATGCGACGATTTGACGACGCTTATGGTCTCGCTGCTTGAGAGCGCGGAGATTCCCTCGGCCATCCTCGACTACCCGGGCCACATGGCGTTCATGTTCGACACGGAAAGCCAGTCGGTCGAGCGCGCGGGCGTGCCCGCGGATTGGCTGGTCAAGTATGACGGCCGCTATTGGGTGCCGGTGGAGGCCACTCTCCTGGGCCAGGGCTTCGTCCAGGCGGTGCAAAAGGCCGTTTACGATTACAAGACCTTGTCGGTCCAGAAAGCAGCCCATGTCGTGGATTTGCAAAAGGCCTGGGGCGACTTCGAGCCCGCGACCTTGCCGGCCGCGTCGGCGCCGCTTCCGACGCCCGACGCCAAGGCCACGGCCCAGGATTTTTCGGCGGCGATAAAAACCATGTTCGATGCGGAATACGCGTCCTTGAAGGGGCAATTGAAAGCCGCCCTGGCCGCCGATCCTAAGGATGCGGTCAGCCGGATTGAGTTGGGGATTTTGGAATGCCAGGCCGGACATCCCGCGGCCGCGCGGCAGGCGTTCGGCGAAGTCGTTAAAAATGATCCGGCCAACGCGGCCGCCATGAACGATTTGGGAAATATAAGCTTTTTCGCCGGAGATTATTCCCAGGCCGCCAGGATGTACCTCAAGGCCGCCGCGACGGCCGCCGCCGCGGGCGCGCCGGATCCGGATTACTCCATGAACTTGCTCAAGGCCGAGCTTGAGATGAAGAACGTCGCCGCGGCCAAAAAAGCCGGCGACGCGGCTGCGGCCCTGGATCCGGATTTGACGCCGGCCGTGCAGGCTCTGCTAGACGGCCGCTAAACTCGTTTGACAGGAGGCTCGTTATGAAAAAAACGGCGGCCGCTGCAATTTTGACCCTGCTCCTTGGCCCGTCTTTGGCCAGGGGCGCTTCTTCGGACACGGCCAAGGCCGACGCGCTTCCCGCCCCGGTCGCGACGTGGCTTCTTCATCTCAAGGACGCCTTGACCCAGACGACGCTGACGAGCGAGTACCAAAAGGGAGATGTGGCGCAGGTGGCCGCGGTGCGCGGCGCGCGGCAGGATGTTCCCGGCGCCGACAAGCCCGTGTGGAAGGGGGGATTCTCGGACCAAGCTCGCGCCGAGCTTAAAAAGGAGCGCGCGGCCTTGGCGCAGGGGGTGACGCTTCTCTTGAAGGGCCGCGTTGCCGAGGGACGGGCTCAAATTCTCGCTTTCGAGAAGCAATACCCGCGCAGCCGCCTGCGCGGCGCGGCCGAGGAGGCGCTCCGGAAAACCGCGCCCGGCGCGCCCGCGGCGCCTAAGACCGACGCGCCAGCCGCGAAATCTTCCCGATAAGCGCGGTCGTCGAGCGGCCGGCGGCCAAGGGAATCAAGGCGACCTTGCCCGCGTATTCGCGTCCCGCCACCTGGCTCTTGCGGTAGTCCGCGCCCTTGGCCAGCACGTCCGGCCGCAGCCGGCGCAGGAGCTCGGCCGGCGTATCCTCTCCGAATTCGACTACCGCGTCCACGCAGGCCAGGGCCGCCAAGACCGCGGCGCGGTCCCTCCAGCCATTGATCGGCCGGCCGGGGCCCTTGCCCAGGCGCCGGGCCGAGGCGTCCGAGTTCAGGCCCACGATCAGGACGTCGCCCAGGCTTTTGGCTTTTTCCAGGCTTTGCACGTGCCCGGCGTGCAGGAGGTCGAACACGCCATTGGTGAAAACGACGCTTTTGCCTTCCCAGCGCCAGGCGTCGCGCAGAGACAGGAGGCGCTTCAAGGTCTTTATTTTATCGCGGGAATAGATGATGGCCATAAAATATCTCCTTTAGCGGCGCAGGGCCCGGAAGAGCGGCGCTTACCTGACGGCGTTAAGCAACTGCGTGCAGAGTTCTTTCAGTTCTTGCGCCCGGCTCATGGTCTGCGGCGCGTATATCTGAATCTGCTCGCCTTCGGCGTAGCCCGCGCCGGAGAAGCTAGGCGCGTCCATGAGCGCCTCATTATAGAGCCATTGCGCGTAGGAGCCGAAGGTTGAGGCGTCGCTTTGCAGGTTCTGCGCGGGCGCGACGGCGTCGGGCTGGGTCTTGGCCCGAGAGCTCAGTGTCTGGACTTGGGATTCGACGTATTGAATATTGTTGACGAAAATATTGAAGTTCGATACCGTTTGGTCGAGTTCCGCCCGGATGGAGGGATTGGGAATCGGCGGCGCGCCGATGATCTGGCTCTTGATTTGCGCCAAATCCTGGCGTAGCTGCGCCGCCTGCTGGATGAGAATTCCGACGTTTTGATCGGCATTCCGGATGTCCTGGGGCAACGCGGCGTCCTGCGCTTTTACCAGGCGCGCTTGAAAGGCCAAGACCCCGGCTTCGCCGCGGTTAAGGTTGAGCGCGAAATCGGCGGGAACCGCGGCACGGGCCGCGCCGCACAAGCTTGCGATTAGAATGGAGGAAAAAATAGTTTTTATCATAGGAGGATTCTAAAGATTTCCCGGCGCCGGGTCAAGGCCGCGGCGCGTCCGCAAGCCAATTCTAGTGCGCCTTGGGCGCGTTGGGGAACAGCGCGTCCTCGATGAGGCCGCACCAAATCTGGATGATTGCGATGTGCGCCTCCTGGATGCGCGCGACCGTGTCCGAGGGGACCCGCACGCAGATGTCGGCCATGTCCTTCAACTTTCCGCCCTTGCGGCCGGTCAGGCCGATGACCAGGAGATTTTTCTTTTTGGCGGCCTCGACCGCCTTGATCACGTTGGCCGAGTTGCCCGAGGTGGAGATGGCCACCGCGATGTCGCCCGGCTTGGCGTGGGCCTCCAGCTGCCGGGAAAACACGTTCTCATAGCCGAAGTCATTGGCAATCGAGGTCAAATCCGAGGTGTTGACCGTCAAGGAAATTGCCGGCAGGGGCGGGCGGTTGCGCTCGAAGCGCCCGACCAGCTCGTCCGCGAAATTCTGCGCGTCGCAGGCGGAGCCGCCGTTGCCGAAGGTCATGATCTTGTTGCCGGCGCGGAAAGTGGCGATCAAGGCCTCGGCGGCTTTTTCCAGCGCCGGAAGCTGAGTCCGCGCGGTCTCCGCGAGCGCGCGGCTTGAATCAAGCAACTGCCGCTGGATGTCGTTTTTGAGCGTCTCGATCATGGGAGGTCTCCAATATTTTCTCGGACAGATGCGTGTCGAAGTCGCCGCCGATGAAGTCCGGGTGCGCGAGCACCTTCTTGTGGAAGCCGATGGTGGTGCGGATGCCGGATATCTCGAACTCGGACAAGGCGCGGCGCGAGCGGGCCAGGGCCTCGGGACGCGTGGGCGCGAAGATCACGAGCTTGGCCAGCAGGCTGTCGTAGTGGCTGGGCACGGTGTAGCCCGCGTAGAGGTGGGTTTCCAGGCGCACGCCCGGCCCGCCGGGCAGGCGCAGAGCCGAAATTTTGCCGGGGCAGGGCGCGAAGTTGTTGTCCGGGTCCTCCGCGTTGATGCGATGCTCCACGGACCAGGCGCGGATTTGGGCGGCGCGGGCTTGGTCGAAGGGAAGCTTTTCTCCGGCCGCGATGAGAATCTGGGCCTGGACCAAGTCCAAGCCGGTGACTGATTCCGTCACCGGGTGCTCGACCTGCAGGCGCGTGTTGACCTCGATGAAATAAAACTTGCCGTCCTGCACCAAGAACTCGACCGTGCCCACGTTGGAGTAGCCGCTCTCGCGGGCCAGGCGCACGGCCGCTTCCTGCATCTCCCGGCGCATGGTTTCGTCCAAGGCCGGCGAGGGGGACTCCTCGATGAGCTTCTGGTTGCGGCGCTGGACCGTGCAGTCGCGCTCGGGAAATGCGACCGCGTTGCCGCGGCCGTCGGCCGCGATCTGGATTTCCACGTGGCGCGGATGGCCGAGGTATTTTTCCAGGTAGACCGCGTCGTCGCCGAAGGCGGCCTTGGCCTCGCTCTGCGCGGTCAAAAGCTGGGTATTGAGTTCTTCTTCAGTGCGCGCCAGGCGCAGACCCTTGCCGCCGCCGCCGGCCGCGGCCTTGATCATGACCGGCAGCCCGATGGCGCGGGCTTCCTTCATGACATCGCCTTGGACTAGGCCCGTGGTGCCGGGCACGACCGGAACTTGGGCTTTGCGGGCCAGGGCTTTGGCCTCGCTCTTGTAGCCCAGCGTGCGGATGGCTTCGGGCTTGGGGCCGATGAAGACCAAGCCCGCCGCGGCGCAGGCCTTGGCGAAATCCTCGTTTTCGGACAAAAATCCGTAGCCCGGATGGACGGCCTGGGCGCCGGTGATTTTGGCCGCCGAGAGGACCGCGTTCATGTCGAGATAGCTCTGCCGCGAGGGCGCCGGCCCGATGCAGACGGCCTCGTCGGCCGAGCGCACGTGCAGGGAGTCGCGGTCCGCCTCGGAGTAGACCGCCACGGATTCGATGCCCATCTCGCGGCAGGCGCGCATGACCCGCACCGCGATTTCGCCCCGATTGGCGACGAGAATTTTTTTAAACATCTCAGGTCTCGATGAAGAACAGGAGCCGCCCGTAGTCCGCGGGCTTGCCCTCCTCGATGAAAATCTTGGTCAGGCGGCCGGAGATCGGGGCCTTGACCGGCAAGGACGCTTTAGGCCCCTGCTCCACGCGGCCCAGCATCGCGCCTTCCTTGACCGCCGCGCCCTCTTCCAGAGCCGCTGCGCGGCCGGGTTCGCCCCATTGGAAAATCCCCACGCCGGGAGAGACCACCGCCGCGTAGCGGCTCGATAGATCCGGTTCCGGGATGACGGGCGCCGCGCCGGGCAGGGAAAAAGAAAACCCATCCTCGCCTTTTTTGAGCGCGACTTCAGTCAAATCCGTGGTCTTGATCCAAGATAGGACGTCCTTCAAGTCTTCGGCGTTCATCGCTTTCTCCTGGCTTTGCCCGTGCGGTGTTGGACCGAGAGCGAACTTCTGGCCTTGATCAGGTTCTGAGGGTGGGCCGGCAGGAGCCCGGAACTCAATGGGTCAAAGGCGTCGGGCAGCATCTTGTGGACGTAAGTTCGGCGCACCTTCTGGCGCCGGGTGCGAGGGTTTAAATCGACGAGGTAGAGCTCGGTCTCTCGGGTCGAGAACTCGCACATCACCTGCCGGCAGGCGCCGCAGGGCTTGGCCGAGTTGGCCACCACGCACACGGCCCTGATTCCCAACTGCCTGCGGGTGACGGCGTTGAAGATGGCGACGCGCTCGGCGCACAAGGAAAGCCCGTAGGAGGCGTTCTCCACGTTGCAGCCGGCGAAGATGCGGCCCGACTCGGTCAGAATCGCGGCGCCCACGGGATAGCGCGAGTAGGGGCAGTAAGCGTTTTTTTGCGCGGAGACGGCCGTGGCGATAAGGCGGGAAATGAGCTTAGACGGTTTCATGAAGTTCCTTGAGCGCGTCCGCGGCTTCGCGCGTGAAGCGGGCCTTTAAGGCCGCGCGCTCGTAGGCCGGCAGAAAAAGATGGTCGACCGAGTCGACGCTTAAAGCCGCCAACTCGCGCAGGGAAAACCCCAGCTCCAAGGCCTGCGCGTACTCGTGGGTCAAGTCGACCGCGAAGACGCCGCGGTCGTCCGTGTTGAGCGTCAGGCGCACGCCCGCCTCGTGAAAGCGGCGCACGGGATGATCCTTCAGGCTCGAAACGGCCTTGGTCCGGACGTTGGAGGTGATGCCGATTTCAAGCGGGATTTTGCGGCGCACCACCTCGGCCAAAAGCTTGTCGTCCTCCATCAGGTGCACGCCGTGGCCGATGCGGTCGACCGAGAACTCCAGGGCCGAGCGCAGGTTTTCCGTGCCGCTGGTCTCCCCGGCGTGGCAGGTCGTGTGAATGCCGAGTTTTTTGGCCTCGGCGTAATAGTCCGCGAACTCGCGCGTGGGGTGCCGGGCCTCGTCCCCGGCCAAGTCCAAGGCCGCGACCGCGGGCTCCTTCATGGTGAGCTTGGGGTTGAACATTTTTTTAAGAAGCGAAAAAGCCCGCCGGTTTTCCGCGGCGCCGTGCGCGCGGAAGAGGCAAATGATGACGGAACTGCTGGTCCCAAAGTCCTGCAATCCTTTTTTAAGGCCGCGCAGGACCGCCGCGACGGCCTCTTCGGAACTCATGGACGAGGAGCACAGGAGCTCAGGCGCGAAGCGGACTTCCACGTGCCGGATGTTGTCCGCGGCCGAGTCCTCCACGAGTTCGTAAGCGATCCGCTCAAGAGCCTGGGGCCGGCGCAGCAGGGGGCAGATGATGTCGAAGGCTTTCAAGCATTCCGCCAGGGAGCCGCACGACGGCGAGGCCTGCACGAAAGGGATGAGGTCCTCGACCGTGTCGGCCGGAAGCTTGGCGCCGGATTCTCGGCCCAGTTCCAGGATGGTCCGGGGCCGCAGGGCGCCGTCCAAGTGGCAGTGGAGTTCGGCCTTGGGGAGGCGGCGCAGAATGTCGCTCATTTTTTTTCTTTGAGATATTTGCCCGCGATGAGCGCGAGCCTTTTGTCCGCCGCGGCCTTGACCTTGCGCGCGTCCGTCACCAAGGCTCCGGCCAGGGCATGCTGGCATGCGCAGTCCCTGGTCCGCGCGGCCAGGGCGCCCACGCCGGCCCGCAGGATTTTCTGCGCGTTCTGCGCGTTGGCGGACAAGGTCGCCATGACCTTGTCGCTGGTCACCTCGTCGTCTTCTTTCCAGCAGTCGTAATCCGTCACCATGGCCATCAAGGAATAGCAAATCTCGGCCTCGCGCGCGAGCTTGGCCTCCTGCGCCGCGGTCATGCCGATGACGTCGTAGCCTTGGCGGCGATGGTAGTCGGATTCCGCCCGGGTGGAGAACTGCGGGCCTTCCATGCACACGTAGGTCCCGCCGCGGCTAAAATCAAGCCCCAATTCCGCGGCCGTGCGGGCCAGGAGCTCGCTTTGCGCCGCGCAGAAGGGATGGGCGAAGGCCACGTGCGCGACCACGCCGCCGCCGAAGAACGTGGAGGGCCGGCCCTTGGTCTCGTCCACGAGCTGGTCCGGAAACACGAAGCGTTTGGGAGCGAGCTCTTCTTTGAGGGATCCCACGGCCGCGACGCCGATGAGCCGCTCCACGCCCATAGACTTGAGCGCGTAGATGTTGGCGCGATAATTGATTTCGGAGGGCAAGAGCACGTGGTCTTGGCCATGCCGGGCCAAAAAAGCGCAGGGCGTGCCGCCGATTTTGCCCACGATGACGGGTCCCGAGGGCGCGCCGTAGGGGGTCTTGACCAGGACTTCGCGCGGGCCGGACAAGGCCGACATGCGGTAGAGTCCGCTGCCGCCGATAAATCCCAGAGAGGCCCGCGGCTTGGCGGTCGTGATGCGCGTCATGGCGCGAACCCTCCCAGTGGCAGGAGCTCTTGAATCATGAGGTCGAGCTTCTTGAAATCGATGGGCTTCTGGACGAACCGGGTCTTGGGGCCCTCGGGAATGATTGTTTTTATTTTATCGTAGGGATGGGCGGAGATGAAAATGACGGGAATGGACGCCGTTTTCGGATCGTTCTGGAGCGATTGGTAGACCGAGGAGCCGTAGGCGCCCGGCATCTGCACGTCGGTGATGATGAGGTGCGGCCGGTGCTCGGAGGCTTTTTGGCGCAGATCGAAGCCGTCCGTGGCGACGACGACGAGATGCTTGCGGGCCGCGAGGAACTCCTGGAGCAGCATGGCGATGTCGGGGCTGTCCTCGCCGATTAAAATCTGGGCGATCATGCCGCGTCGCCGCCGATTTCCGCGATGAGCTCGGGATAGATGGGAAAACGCGCGCACAAGGCGCGGACCTCCGCGCGCAGGGCCGAGAGCTTGGCGGGGGTCTCCCGCGCGGCCACGGCCTCGTCGATGAAGTGCGCCACGGCCTCCATCTCCTTTTCGCCCATGCCCCGCGTGGTGACGGCCGGGGTTCCGAGGCGCACGCCCGAGGCGATAAAGGGTTTTTGCGGATCGTAGGGGATGGCGTTCTTGTTGACCGTGATGCCGGCCGCGTCCAGGGCCGCTTCGGCTTCCTTGCCGGTGACGCCCTTGGGCCGCAAATCGAGGGAGAACAGATGGCAGTCGGTTCCGCCCGCCACGATGCGAAAACCCTTGCCCTTCAAGAAGCGCGCGAGCGACCGGGCGTTGGCCAGCACGCGCGCCTGGTAGTCCTTGAACTCCGGCTTGAGGGCCTCGCCGAAGCACACGGCCTTGGCCGCGACGGCGTGCATCAAGGGCCCGCCCTGGGTGCCGGGAAAATTGATTTTGTCCACGGCTGCGGCGTGCTTGGCCTTGCAGAGAATCAAGCCCCCGCGCGGCCCGCGCAGGGTCTTGTGCGTGGTCGAGGTCGTGAAATCCGTCAACGGCACAGGCGATGGGTAGAGCCCGGCGGCGACCAGGCCCGCGTAGTGGGCGATGTCCGCTGCGAAATAGGCGCCGACCGAGTCCGCGATGGCCTTCAAGCGCGCCCAATCGAAGACGCGGGAATAGTTCGAGGCGCCGGCGAAAATCATCTTGGGCTTTTGCTCGCGAGCCGTACGCTCGGCTTCGTCGTAATCAATGAGCTCTGTTTCGCGCGAGACGTTGATGGGCGCGATTTTAAAGAACTTGCCCGAAAAATTCAAAGGATGCCCGTGCGACAAATGCCCGCCGTGGGCGAGGTTCAAGCCCATCACCGTGTCGCCGGGAGACAAGACCGAGAGATACATCGCGATGTTGGCCTGGGTTCCGGAATGCGGCTGGACGTTGGCGTGCTCGGCGCCGAAGAGCTTTTTAGCCCGCTCGATGGCCAGGGTCTCGGCGACGTCCACGAACTCGCAGCCGCCGTAGTAGCGCTTGCCGGGATAGCCCTCGGCGTACTTGTTGGTGAGCACCGAGCCCTGCGCTTCCAGGACGGCTTGGGACGCGTAGTTTTCCGAGGCGATAAGTTCCAGGTTCTCGGCTTGGCGCCGCGTCTCGCGGGCGACGGCCTGATAGACCTCGGGGTCCTGGGACTTGAGGGCCTTTAGCATGGGGCCGCTCCGGCGGCCTCCTTGACGGCCGCGGCCGGGATGGCGCCTTCCCGGATGACGCGCGGCTCGGCGCCGGTCGCGTCCACCACGGTGGACTCGGCGCCGGGCGCCGTTTCGGCCGAGATGATGTAATCCACCAAATCCTTGAACTGCTCCGCGACGGCCTCGCCGTCCTGGAGCGCGGGCGAGCCGGAAATGTTCGCGCTGGTCTGCGCCCAGGGGACGTCGGAGAGCTCGAGGAGCCTGAGCAGCAGCGGATGGTCGGGGACGCGCAGGGCCACGGTCTGGTATTCGGCGAAAGTGAGCAGGCGCCCTTCTTTGGTGGGCCGCAGGACCAGGGTCAGCACGCCCGGCCAGAATTTCTTGGCCAAGGACTCGGCCAAGGGCGTCCATTCCACCCAGCGCTTGGCCGCTTCGGCGGACTTGACGAACACGGGCAGAGGCTTGGCGGCGGGCCGGCCTTTGATTTGGTAGATGCGGCGGCCGGCGGCCTTGACAAGCGCGGTCGAACCCAGGCCGTAGACGGTGTCGGTGGGAAAGGCGATGATTTTGCAGGACTTGGCCGCCGCGGCCAAATCGGAGAGCGTTTGCGGCGGGGGAAGTTCCCCGGCTTTAAGCCTGATGATGACGGCCATTGGAACGCTCCTTTCCGGGATGAAATAGGACGACGAACTCGCCTAGAATCTCTGTTTTGCGCGCTAAGGCGTCCTGGACTTCGCGCAGGCTGCCCGAAACCCATTCCTCGTAGACCTTGGAGATTTCCCGCGCGGCGCAGGCCGGGGCGTCCGGGCCGAAGACTTCGGCCGCCTCGGACAAGAGCGCGGCGACGCGAAAGGGAGATTCGTAAACGGCGACGGTTTTTCCCAAGGCCGCGGCTTGGGCCAGGAGCCGCTTTCGCTTTCCCGCGGCGCGCGGCAAGAATCCCAAAAACACGAAGGAGTCCGCGGGGAGCCCCGAGCCGGCCAGGGCCGCGGTCAAGGCGCTGGGGCCGGGCAGCGCCGTGACGCCGACGCCCGCTTGGCGGGCCAAGCTCACGATGGAGATGCCGGGGTCGGAAATTCCGGGCAAACCGGCGTCAGAGACCAGGGCCAAGGACTCTCCGCCTTTTAAGCGCGACAGCATCTTTTCCAGGCAGCGCGAGTCGTGCTCGTCGTAGCGCACCAGTTCTTTGGAAAAGCCGAAGTGGGACATCAGCGCCCGTGTGCGGCGCGTGTCCTCGCAGTAGACGGCGTCGGCGGACTTCAAGGCCGCCAAGGCGCGCGCCGTCATGTCCTCCAGGTTCCCAATGGGCGTCGGCACCAAGGAGAGCATCAGCGCGCGGTCGCGGAGTTGGTCGCTCCCTGGCTCGGGGCCTCCGCTTCAAGGCTGAGGAAAATTTCCACGATCTTGGGATCAAATTGGGTTCCCGCGCCGCGCTTGAGCTCCCCGACCGCGACTTCGCGCGGCAGGGCCTTGCGGTAGGGCCTATCCGAGGTCATGGCGTCCCAGGCGTCGATGATGGCCACGATGCGCGCGCCCAGCGGGATGTCCTCGCCCTTCAATCCTTCGGGATAGCCCTGGCCGTTGTACCACTCCTGGTGGTGGAGCACCATCTGCGCCACCGGGCCCAGGAACTTGACCGGCGAGAGAATCTGGTGGCCGATCATGGGGTGCTTCTTCATGATCTCGTATTCCTCGGCGGTGAGCTTGCCGGGCTTGAGCAAAATGGCCTCGTCGATGCCGATTTTGCCGATGTCGTGGAGGAGCGCGGCGTACTCGACGTAGCGGATCATGGGCGTGGGTAGGCCGAGCTCCTGCGCCAGGCGCCGGGCGATGCCGCTGGCCCGCTCGGAATGCTCGTGGGTGTAGGCGTCCTTGGAGTCGACGGCGCGGGCCAAGGTGCGCACCATTTCAAGGTAGAAGGTCTCCAGGCTGTCGAATAAATCGATGTTGTGCAGCATGACCGCGGCTTCGCCGGCCAGAAGCGTGAGGAACTTCACGTTGTAGTCGCTAAAAGGCTTGTGGCCCTCGCGGGAGTTCAAATTTAGGACGCCCACGGGCTTGGACTTGACCAGAAGCGGCATGGACAAGAAGGGCTCGCTGTCCGCCGTTCCCTTGACGTAGCGCGGGTCGTTCTTGGGATCCTCGATAAAAATGGGCTGGCCGGTGACGAAAGATTTGCCCGCGACGCCCTCGCCGGGCTTCAAGGAGAGAGCCCTGGTCCATTCGCGCGCCGGGTTCTTGGCCGCGACGGTCTTCAAGCAGCCTTCCTTCTCTTCCCAGAGCATGATGGTGCCGCGCTCGCAGCCCATGAGCGCGCAGGCGTTCTCAAGCACCGCCTCGCCGAAATCCTCTTTGGAGACGGTTCCCGAGCGGGAAATGCCTTTTTGCTGGAGGGAAAGGAGGCTTGAGAGCAGAAGATCGAGCTTTTCCGAATTAGGCTCGGGAGCGGTCCAAGACTGGCTCTTTTTGAGCGCGGAGACGCGGGCTAGGGCCCAGGCCAAGGCCGCGGCCAGGATGAGGCATACAGAACCGGCAACAAGCGAAGATATCGGCATTTGAGAACCTATTTTATCGAGAGAGCGACCGTCTTAGATTAGCAAATTTTGGGCCGCCGCCGCGCCGCGTGACTCGTCTTGCAGCCCGGCTTTTAGCCGATGCGCCGCACGCGATAGCCGCGAGATTCCAAGTCCGAGGCCAAAACGTCGCGGTGGTCGCCCTGGAATTCGAGGGTGCCGTCCTTGATGGCGCCGCCGCAGCCCAGGCGCCTTTTGAGCTCGGAGAGGAGGTGATCCTTCAGCGTCGGGTGCATGATGAGGCGCTCCACGCGGGTGACGCCGCTGCCCTTGGCTCCGCGCCGGAAGGACAGGCGCACGGGCTCGGGCTGCTTGGGAGTGCCTTTCTTGCCCCAGTCCGGATCGGTCGAGTAGACGACGCGGTCACCCATGCCCGTCCTAACGCGCAGGCGCGGACGGGGTGGAGGTCTGCACGCCGTTCGGCGTCGCGGCCGCAGCGGAGGACACAGCGATGGAATCCTGGGCGAAATCCCGCAAGGACGGGTCCGCGTCATTTTGAGATGTCCAAATGGCGAGCGGGCGGTAGTCCGCCGCTGTCATGAGCTCCTTTAATTCAATCAAGGCGCCGCGCCGGGCTTCGGGGTCGGGGTTGGCCTTCAAATCTTCTTCGAGCAGGGGAATCGCTCGCGGGTTGCGGGAGGCGTAAATCGCGCCCAGGAGGTAAAGCTTGGTTTGGGCATCCTTCGCGTTTTGCCGCTTTTGGACGAGGGCGGCGACCTGCGCGTCATCCGAGCAAAGCCCGGCCTTGATGGCCATGTAGTGGCGCACGTCGCCCGGCTCTTTGGGGTCGAGCGTCAGGGCCAGCATGGCCTCGCGGGTCGAGCGCAGGTCAGAAAGAGGAACGTCCGCGGACAGGCCTTGATGGGCCGCGTCCTTCCGGTTTTGCCTGTCGGAATGGGCCCAGCCGACCAGAAGCGGCAGGGCCTTGGGCCAGAAATGCGCGGCGAGGATGCGGGCGACATCGGGTGCGGAGAGAGCCTGCTTCTTGACCAGCTTGAACGCGGCGTCGCCTTGCCACGTTGCCAGGGCGTCTAAGGCCTCGTACTGGGTCCACCAGGCATCCTGCTGGCCGGGGAAGGGCGTGTTCTGGGCCGATTTCACGGAGAATTTCTGCGCGGCCAATTTTTCGACAAGCGGAAGGGATTTGGGGTCGCGCAGGCGCAGTTCGGCGAGGATGGCGAAGAATTGGGTTTTGGGATCGGGCTGGGCAAGGTAATCCCGGAGCATGGGCGCGAAATCGTAGTCGTCGGGTCCGAGGCGGTTGACCGCCGCGACGGCCGCGTCGCGCGTCGCGTTTTGCGGGTAGCGCGCGAAGAGATCGAAGAGATCGGACAAGTCCCGGGGCGAGGCGGGCTTGGTCTGGGAGATTGCCGATAGGAGCCTGACTTGTTCCGCGCGGTCGGTGCTGGAGACAAAATCGTCGTGGAGCTGCCACAGGCTTTGGTCCGTCGGGGCGGTGGATTGCGCCCGCGCCTGAAGCAGGGCGATGCCTAGAATTGCGGCGATGATCATGAGAGCCTCCCGCGTCCGAAAATAAGTTCCAAAGCCGCGCGCAGCTGGCAGTTGCGAAATCCAAGGGCGTCGATGACCGTGGCGGCGACGGGCGCCAAATCCAGGTCCCAGGGGTTGCGAATAAGGCAGACGGCGGTTTTTGAGGGCGCCGTCCGGCTCACGAGATCGAGCGCGGCGCGCTGGCCGGCGAAGCGCATCGCTTCGAAGCAGAAGAAAACCACGGCCGGGGCCCGCGCGATTTTGTCCCGCAGTTGGGAGAGCTTCTCGGGCGCCGCGGAAACGACGGGCGCCTGCGCGAGCGTGAAATCAACACGGCGGAGGAGATTCTTCACGAAGCGGGCCGGCCCGCCGGGGCCGTTTTCCAGACAGAAGAGAGCGGTGACTTCCCTGAAGTCGGGCAGAATGATCAGCGGCGGGCCGGAAAGGTTTTTAAGCGGCAATCGGAGCGCGCCCGCTCGCACGACGGACGCGGCCCGGCGGGCGATGCGCAGATCTAAATCCCGGGGTCCGGACGAATGCCTTGATTTTTGAGCGGGGGCGTTCCGCGGACGCGCCAAAACTTCGAAGCGGCCCAGGGATTCCTGCGCCGCGGCCCGGGCTTCCGGCCTGTCCAGGGTTTCTTCGAGCGCCTCGGCCGTCCGGGTTTGGACGGCTTCGTCATGGGAGACGATGAGAAGATCGTGCCCGGCTTTAAGCGCGTCCTGCGCCGCCTGGGGCACGCTGCGCTTGGTTATGGCGCCGGCCATGCCCAAGTCGTCCGAGACGATGACGCCGGAGTAGTTCATTTTTCGCCGCAGGATTCCCCGGATGATGGGCTCGGAAAAAGTGGCGGGCTGGGAGTCTAGCGCGGGCAGGACTATGTGGGAGCTCATGACGCAGGAAACGCCCGAGCGCATCGCCGCCTCGAAGGGTTTTAGGTGGCGGGCGATTTCCGCGCGGGAGATCCGGATGACGGGGAGAGCATAGTGGGCGTCCTTTCGCGCCTCGCCTTTTCCCGGGAAATGCTTGGCGCAGGCCCAGACGCCGTTGTCCTGGAGCCCGCGGACGAAAGCGGCGCCCATCCGCGCGCAGAGCGCGGCGTCGCCACCGAAGGAGCGGATGAGGATGCCTGGGTTGTACTTCGTTCCCAGGACGTCGAGCACGGGCGCCAGGTTGAGCGTGATGCCGAGCCCGCGCAGCTCCTCGGCCATGCGCCGGCCGACCGCGCGGGCCAGGGCCGGGTCGCCCGCGCGCCCCAGGGCCGCGTTGCCGGGGAAGGCCGTGACGATTTTTTTGAAGCGCACGACCCAGCCGCCCTCGTGGTCGATGGAGGCGATGAGCCGCCGCCCCAGGCGAAAGTTGATTTCCTCCAGGAGCGCGCGGACTTGCCCCGCGCTCTCGATATTGCGCGAGAGAAGCAGAATGCCGGCGGGATTGGTCCGGCGCAGGTGCGCCAGCATCGGCCGGCTCGCCTTCCGGCCGTAGACGCCCACAATCAGCGGCAGGGGATCAGGCACGGCGCCTTTCTTCCGCCGCGCGCTCAGACGCGCTCAAACGCTATCCTTTTTTTGCGGCGTCGATTTTTTGAATGATGTTCTGGAAATAGTCCAGCGGGTAGGCCCCGAAGATGGGGACCCCGTTGATGAGAAATCCCGGCGTTCCTTGGAATCCGAGGTTCTTGAACTCCGCCGTGTTATCGCTGATGAGCTTGGCGACCTTGGGGCTGTTGATGTCCTTGGCCAAGCGGTTCATGTCGACGCCCAGGCTCTGGGCCGTCTTCTTGCAGAAGGCCTCGCCCTGGCTGTCCAATTGCGCTTGGCTCTCGAACACCTTGTCGTGATATTCCCAAGCTTTTTTGTGCGACTGGAGCGAAATGGCCTCGAAGTATTCCGCGGCGACAAGTGCGTAAGGGTGAATATTGACCAGGGGCATGACCTTGAAGACGAAACGCATGTTCTTGCCGTACTGGCTGCGCAACGCCTGCACGGTGGGAAGCGCCTGGGCGCAGTAAGGGCACTGGAAGTCGGCGTATTCGACCAAAGTGTATTGAGCGTGCTTGTTGCCCCGAACGAGATCTTGAGCGCTGATTTCGGGCTTAAGCGGGTCTTTGATGGCCTCCGCGATCCGCTTTTGATCCTTTTCCGCCTGCTTCTCTTCCTGTTTCTGCTGGTCCTCCTGGGCCGCTTGTTTCACGATGTCGAAAAACTTTTCCTTGTTCTGGCTCAGCACATCGAGAACGATATCGGGGTTGGCCTCCAGCACGGCCTTGATTTGCTCGGCGGTGGGGCCGGAAGTCGCGGCCGGTTTGGCGGCCCGCAGGCTCGGGGCGAGGAGGGCGACGGCGGCTACGGCGATGGCGAATTTTTTCATGATTTTCTCCTTAAAGATTGGACCTGTATCGGATCGTCGGCGGCGCGATCCGGTTTGACGTGTTCTTGTGTCTTTCTCATGTCTTTTTAGCCGGCAAAGGCTGTGATACGAGCTTGAGAATATCATTTTCCAGGCTCGTCGGATCAATCGGGCCGAGGTAGCGCTTGGCGATTTTTCCATCGGGGGCGATGAGGTAGCTGGCTGGAATCTCGTAAATGTGATAGGCGGCCGCGGTCTCGGGATCGCACAGGAGCACGGGGTAGGTGATGGGCGAGCTCGCCAGGAAGGGAAGCACCGCCTTTTTTCCGCCTTCGTCGACCGAGACGCCCAGGATGGTGAAGCCCGAGCCTCGGTAGCGCTGGTAGACCGATTCCAGCGCGGGGATCTCCGCTTGGCAGTCGGGGCACCATGTGGCCCAGAAATTCACCAGCACGGGGCGGCCGCGGAACTGGGAGAGGGAAACGGTCTGCCCGGCCGTGTCGGAGAGCTGAAAGTCGGGAGCCATGTCGGACATGGCTCCCGAGGCGCGCCGACGCAGCCAAAAGGCGCCCGCGATGATCGCGGCGGCAAAAAGCAGGATGAAAATTTTTTTCCGGCTCATTGGTTCTGTGCGGCAGGCAAAGCAAAACGGAACCCCGCCCCGCCTTTCCCATTATATATTAAGGAAAGGAGCGGGGCGGGGCCTGACTGGGGTGCTAGCACCCGCAGGGGGTTTTGGGTCCCATGGTCTTATGCCTCCTTGTTCCGGACTTGTGCTGCTCCAAAAGCGACGCGGCGGCGCGGCCGACCCGGGCGAAAATGGAGGGGTCTCGCTGGGTCCGCGCGAGCATGACCGCGCCCTCGTAAAGAGAAACGACGGATTCGGCCGCGGCTTGGGGGTCGAGCGTCGAATCAAAGAACCCTGATTCTTGCGCCGCGCCCAGCCGCTCGGCCATGCGGCCGGACCACTCCTTGAAAAACAGGCCCGCGCGCTTGCGGAACAAGTCGTTGACGTCGGCCATCTCAAGGGCGATGTTGGCCACGAAGCACCCGGCCTTGCAGCCGTTGGCGCGGAAAAGCTTGGCGGCGTTCCGGAACATTTGCTCGACCGCGGAGACCGGGTCCAGGCAGTCGCACAGGGGGGACACGCGCCGCTTCTGGTAATCGAAAATCTTGGCGTCCAGGACGGCCAGGCCCAGGTCCTCCTTGGACTTGTAGTAGTGGAAGAGGTTCGCCTTGGACATGCCGCAGGACTCGGCGATTTCGTCCATCGATGAGCGGTGGTAGCCGCGCAGGTGGATGATGTGCTCGGCCTCGGCCAAAACGCGCGCTCGCGCCGCAGGGTCCGCTTTTCTGCCCATTTATTTATCAACCGGTCGGTCAATTAATTCTACACCGGCCCCGGCCTCTTGTCAAGGGGCCCCGCGGCCGGAGTCTGGCCGTTAAAAATAACGGACCAGGCTTGCGTCGAGCTCATGGGCCAAGCCGTAGCGCTCCGCGTGAAATTGGACGGACCAGTTCCGGGACAAATCCAACGCCGCGCTCGCGCGCAGGCGCACTTGGCCGCCCGTCTCGCCCAGGACGTAGCGCCAATACGAGGCGTCCGCCCAGAGCCGCCAGCGGCTTTTGAGGCTGATGATGACGCCGCCCGAGGCGCCCGGGCCCAGCCGGCCATCGTCTCGGAACACGGCGCCCGCGCCGCCGTCTAGTTCGCCCAGGGCGTAGAGGACCGCGGGCAGGCCGGGAATCTTCACCGCCGCGCCGCTGCCGACGGTCGCGCCGAAATATTGAGACGCCCAAGGCGCTTTGCCCAGCTCTTCGGCTTGGCGCAGTCCGGCTGTTATTTCCCAGGACGGTTTTTTGATCCAGGGATCCAGCGGCGCCAACGAGAGAATGTGAATGAGGGAGAGGGAATTGATGTAAGTCCGGCCGGCCCGATTTTCATGGCGGAGGTCCAGGCCGAGCATCTCAAGCGCGCTCCAGGGCGCGTAGCCTTGCGGCGGGTCCAGCGGAGAATGCAGCGCCGGCCGCACCGAGAAATCCTCGAAGCCGCGGCCGTCGAGGGCGCCGTAGCCGAGGCTCAAGCGTCCGCTCAAGTGCCCGCTTTCCGGCGGCGTCGGCGGCGGGACGGGATTTTCGGGCAAGACGACGCCGGTTTTGGCGAGGGCGTCATAGGTCTTGAGCTGGCGATTCAAAAGCTCGGGGGCGGCGTTCTTGCGGTAATCGATGAGGTACTCCAGGTATTCGCTCGACGTCAATAGCGTCCGAGCCTCTTCCGCGGCGGGCAGGGCCGCAAGCCGCTTCCAGCCGCTGCCGCGCCGGGCCAAGTCTCCCGCGATGGCGGTTTCCAGCGGAGTTAAACGGCTTCTGTCGTAAATCATGCGGCTGACGTGCGAGGGACGGTAGGTGCGCTGCGCGACAAGTCCCGGGCGGGACTTGAGCAGGCGCACCGTGTCCGCCGGAATGACGTAGAGCGGCCAGCCGCGCGCCAAATCCAGGCCGGGGTCGGCCGCGTTCAAAAGCGGCAGAAGCTCGTAGGAGCAGTTGCGGTTGAAGAAATAGTAGGGGAAGACGGCCGCGCGCATTTCCCAGATGTGGTCGATGAGGCGGCTCAACGCGGCCGAGGAGAGGTTAAGCTGGTACTCCCAGAGATCGCGGCTTTCCAGGTTGGCGTATTCCTGCACTTTAAGGTAATACGGCATCGCGGAGTAGCGTCCGGGAAAGACGCCGGTCAGGCCGTCTACGGCAAAGAGCATGCCGTCGTTCGTGTCGGCATGAGCCGCGTAGTTGACGGCGTAGTCGAGCAGGCGTTCGTCCGCCGGGCGTCCGGCATGGTGGACCAGCAGAAACGTGTGCCCGTACATGGAGGAGGGATTGTCCAGATAAGCCGAGGCGAAGACCATTGAGACCGATTGGGCCGAGAGCTTTTGTCTCCAGCGATCTAAAAGCGGACAGGCGCGCGGCGCGAGCTCCGCCGGATCAAAATGGAGTTTGGAGTCAAGCCACGCGTAGCGCGCCGGAAAGCGGCATTGCGCTTGATCGTCCGGGCTTTTGGCGTCCTTGAAAAACGCGGCCAGATCCGCGCTCAGTTCCGCCTGAGGGTCCGTCCGCCCTTTAGGAGAAATGAAGAACGGGCCCGGGCTGACCTGGCTGTGGAAGCCGGTCAAGGTCCAGCCGTAATGCAGGAGGTTCAGCCATTCCTGGTCGCGGGCCAGGGAAAGCTTGCCGGCGCGCGCTTGGAGAACGGCCTGATAGTCTCCGGCCGCCCTTGCTCCGGGGATGCTTATTGAGGAGAGCGCCGCCGCGAGCAGAGCGGACACAAAAAGGCGCGGGCGCAAGCCTAAAGCCTGCGCCCGCGCGTGATGCGCCGCGGATTCTGCCCGCGGCGCGCTTGGTCCGGTTATATCAGCTTGCAGGACTGGGCGAGGGACGCGTCTTTCTTGACGTCAATCTTGAGCGTTCCCAGGACTTTTTCTGGGGCCGTGGTATTCCCCGGGAAGATATGGCTGTAGTTCTTCTGAGTCATCTTGCCGAAAGAAGGCGCCGAACTGGGAGAGCATCCCAGCAGGTCGGCCAGCGAATTCAGATATTCGCCCTGGCCCTGCGCCATGTCTCGGGAAAGGTTCCGGTAGTTGGCGGCCACGAAATTCTTCTGCGCCCGCTCAATTGAAGCGGTGCGATTTTGAGCTGCGGTGCAACCAGCTACGCCGGTTGTGATGCTAAGGCTTTGACTTAAATATTGGTTGGTGGTTCCAGCCAATACTTGCGAAACCATGTCGTTGTTCTTGAAGATGAGGCTTCCCACGCCGCAGCCGGCGTCGTTCTGCGTTCCGGCGAAGGCGACGGCCGCGAAAAGCATCGCGCCCGCGGCCAGCGTCGCTATTTTTCTCATGTGTTTCTCCTTGATTTGGGTTTTACGAATCGGCGTTAGTATAGCCATAAAGCTCGTTTCGCGCAAGGCAAATCGGCTATTTTTTAGCGCGCAAAAAGGCGGCGAGATAGCGCGCCAGGACATCGGCCTCGAGGTTCACGCGCCGGCCCACGCACAGGCCGGCGAGGTTAGTGCTCGCCAGCGTGTGCGGGATGAGCGCCACCTCGAAGAATTTCGCCGCGGCCTTGGAGACGGTCAGGCTGATGCCGTCGACGGCGACGGATCCTTTCTCGGCGACGAGGCCCGAGAGGGCCTCGGGGATTTCCACGCGCAGGAGCGCGAAGCCGCCCCGGAGCTTGTCCAGCGCCAGGATTTTGGCGGCGGCGTCCACGTGGCCCGTGACGAAATGCCCGCCCAGGGAGTCTCCGGCCTTGAGCGCGGGCTCGAGGTTGACCGAGCCGCCGAGCCGCAGTTCTCCCAAGGCCGTGCGCCGCCAAGTCTCCGGGCTCACGTCGAATTCCAGGATTTTCCCGCGCGAACGGACCACGGTCAGGCACGCGCCGTTGACCGAGACGCTTTCGCCCGGCGCGCGCCGCCCGAGCGCGGCGCGGACGGCCAGCCGCTTGGCGGATTTCGCGGCCACGCGTCCGACATCCTGGATTATGCCCGTGAACATGATAATTTCCCCGCGAAAAGAAAATCCGGGCCTATTTTTTGCGGGCGCGGCGATAAAATTTTCGGCGCGGTATTGGGATTTTTGCTTCCCGAGATGAGCTTGGGCGCGATGAACACGCGGGCCTCGTCGGCCAATCCTTGGGCCAGGAAGGCGGCGTGGAGCGTGGGGCCGCCCTCGACCAGAAGCGTGCTGATGCCCCGCCGGCAAAGCTCCTTTAAGACCGCGCGCAGATTGAGTCCGCCCTTGGCCGCGGGAACGCGGATGATGTCGGCGCCGGGGATTGTCCGCTTGGATTTAGCGGCCGTGAAAATAAAGGTCGGCGCCGAGCCGTCCGTCAGCCGGGAGTCCCTGGGCAGGCGCAGGCGGCTGTCGAGCACGACGCGCACCGGGTTTTTGCCCGCGCCGTGGCAGGTGAGCGCCGGATTGTCCGCCAAGGCCGTGCCGATGCCCACCATCACGGCCTGGTTCTGCGCGCGCAGGGCGTGGACCAGCCGGCGCGCGGGCGCCGCGGTAATCCAGCGGGACGCCCCGCCCGGCGCGTAGGCTCGGCCGTCCAGGCTCAGGGCCATCTTCAGGACGACGTAGGGACGCCGCCGCTTCATGCGTGAGAAAAAGTGAGGGCTCAGCGCCCGCGCCTGGGCGGCATGCGGGCCCAGATTCGCGGCGATTTTAGCCCGCCGCAGCAGCGCAAGGCCTCGGCCCGACACGGCGGGGTTGGGATCCAAAACGGCCGCGACCACGCGGGAAACTTTCGCGGCGGCCAGCGCCTCGGCGCAGGAGGGGTTTTTCTTGCCCGGATGCGCCATGCAGGGCTCCAGCGTGACGTAGGCCGTGGCGCCTTGAGCGCGCGGCCCGGCTTTTTTAAGCGCGATGGCCTCGGCGTGCGGCCCGCCGAATGTTTCGTGCCAGCCTTCCGCGATGACGCGCCCGTTTTTTGCCAGCACGCAGCCGACCATGGGATTGGGGAACACGGCCTCTCCGCCTCGTCGGGCCAGCGCCAGCGCGCGACGCATCATTTGCCGGTCGAGCGCGGCGCTCATGGGATGACCGCCGTTTTGGGGATGGAGCGCTCCGCGTTGTCTTGGAAGAATTTCGGCAGTTCGCTCAAGGCGACGCGTCCGGAGATGAGCAGTTCCGTCTTGATTTTTCCTTGGCACAAGAGAGCGGCGGCCGCATGAAAATGCTCGGGCGCGTGATGAAAGACGCCTTCCAGGCGCAATTGCTCGTAATGCGCGCGGTGGGCGTCCAAGGGCACCTGCGTGTTAGGGGCGCAGCCGCCGAAAAAACAGACCCGCCCGCCCTTGCGGGCCAGGGCGAAGGCGCTTTGCCAGGCTTCGGGCGAGCCCGCCGCTTCGAAGACCGCGTCGGCCCCGCGCCCATCCGCGGCTTGCCGCGCGTCCATAACGCTGTTTTGGGAATGCGCGCTAAAGGTTTGGTCCGCGCCGGCGGCTTGGGCGCGCGCGAGGTTTTCCGGGCTTCGGCCCAAAACCAGAACCCGCGCGCCCGCGGCCTTCAAGACCTGGATGAGCATGAGCGACATGGGCCCCGCGCCGACCACGGCGGCGGTTTCTCCGCGCGAGACGCCCAGCGCTTGGACCGCGTGGACCGCGCAGGCCAGGGGTTCGGCCAAGGCCGCGGCGGAAAAATCAAGGTTCTCGGGAATGGCCGCCGTCTTGTGCTTGAGAACCCCGGCCGGGACCAGGAGGTATTGGGCGTACGCGCCGCAGAGAATTTTCAAGTTGTCGCAGAGCGGGCTTTGGCCGTGGCGGCAAAAAAAGCAGGTTTCGCAGGGGGCGGAATCGCCCACCGTCACGCGCGCGCCTTCCGAAAAGAGCTTCTCCGCGCCGCGTCCGACCTTGGCGATGACGCCCGCCATCTCGTGGCCGAACGGGCACGGCGGGCGGGGCAGCATGACGGCGTGCCCGCGGCGAAAAGCCTTGAAGTCCGTCCCGCAGGTCAGCGCCGCCTCGATTTTCAGCAAGGCTTCTCCCGGCCCCGGCTCCGGCACGGGAACTTCGACGAGGCGGACGTCATTGGGCGCGTAGAAATGGACGGCCTTCATGGTCGCGCTCATGGCACCAGAAGCGCCTTCATCACGCGGCGGTTCAAGGCGTCGTCCACGGCCTGAGCGAAACTTTCCAAGGGATAGGGCTTGGCCGCGAGGGCGTCCAGCGCCACGGCGCCCGAAACGATGAGCTCCAAGGCGCGGCGCAAATCCTCGGGCGCCGCGGAATAGCTGGAGAACACGCGCAGCTCGCGGTGATAAAGGTCCGCGAAATCGACGGGCGCGGGCGACGGGTGGGGCGCCGCGAAAATATTGAGCGTGCCGCCGTGGCGCAGCCAGGAAAGGCTTTGAGTCGCGAGCGCCGCGGGCCCGGCCGTGATGACAACCGCGTCCAAACCGCGGCCGTCGGTCAAGGCCAAAGCCTTTTGGCGCAAATCTTCGGCGCTTGAAAATCCTTCGGCCCAGGGCGCCGCGGCTTTGACGCGCTCGGCATCCAAATCCAGGCCGAGAATTTCGGCGCCGGAGAGGCGCAGCAGCTGCGCGGTCAAAAGGCCGATGGAGCCAAGTCCCACCACGGCCGCGCGGTCGCCCGCTTTTAAGCCCAAGCGGCGCGCGTTCCTGACGCAGCAGGCCAGGGGCTCGATGTGGCAGGCGGAGGCGGCGGGCAAATCGTCCGGAATTTTGAAGACCGTGCGGGCCAGGTGCAGCGGAGAAACGCTTAAAAATTGCGCGAAGCCGCCGGGGCTGACGTTGGTGGCCTTGAATTGCGCGCACATCGACGGGCTGTCCCGCAGGCAGTAGTGGCAGCGGCCGCAGGGGACGTGGTGGCCCAGGATGACGCGGTCGCCCACGCGCACGGCCGCGAGCGGCAGCGAGCAGTCCTGAGCGGCATCGGGAGATGCGTTGCCGCGCAGGGCCGCGCCGCCGCGCGATTGGCCGTCGCCGCCGCCCAATTCCCGCACGCGGCCGACCACCTCGTGGCCCAGCACCGCGCCGGTTTTATTTTCCCGGAGCTTGAGCAAATCGGTGCCGCAGAGCCCGCAGGCTTCGACTTGGATGAGCGCGCCGCCCGCCGCGGGCGTGGGCATGGGAACGTCTTGCAGCGCGGGCCCCGAGGGGTCATTATAAAGGATAGCCTTCATCGGATGCCCAAGATTATACCGCTTCCTTGGCGGAGCCGAGCGGTACTGGACGCCATAAAGAAAATGCTTCGGCGTCCGGTAGAAAATGAGCCTTTTTGTTTTGCGGCGGTCCTGCTAGCCGCCGCCCTCGGGCCGGATGCTGCCGGCCAGCAGATAAACGCCCAGGCCCTGCTTGAACTCGAAGCGGCCCGAAACGGACACTTTCCGGCCGACCAGGGGCTCGAGTTCCTGCCGTGGAACGCCCAGAATCTGCAGGCGGTAGCTGTCTTCGTCCAGGACGAAATAGCGCTCCGGCGTGCGCGGCAAAAATATTTTGAGTTCGCCGGTGCAGCGCACCCGCGCGCCCAGCCAGCGCTCGCGGTTTTGCCAGAGCGCGCGGATGGGGACGGTCTGCACCGGGATGAAGCGGCGCAGGAGCGGGTACCCCGCGACGACGGCGGCGAGGAACACGACCGTTAAAATGACGGAGCCCGCGGCCAAGCGGCGGCCCGATGAGGAAGAGGGCGGGATTGGGGGGAATTCCATCAAGACGTGATTTTATCAAACCACGAGCGCGCGTGTTTTGAGTAGAATTGTGGCTGCCGGGCACCAATCCGCGAAGTTCGGAAGCAAGAGCATGGCGAAACCAAAAACGCGCAGCGAGCCTGAAAGGAATAAGAAGCGCGCCAGCATCATCATCCCCTGCTGGAATCAAGTCCGCTACACCCGGCAATGCGTGCGGAGCGTCCTGCGCTGGACGCGCGCGCCCTTCGAGCTGATCCTCGTGGACAACGGCTCGACCGACGGCACCGCGGCCTTTTTGTCCACACTGCGCGAGAGCGCCGGCGCCCGAATCATCTCCAACCGCAAAAACCTCGGGTTCGCCCGCGCGGTGAACCAGGGCATGGCGTCGGCAAAGGGGAAGTATCTGGTCTGGCTCAACAACGACGCCGTCGTCACGCGGGGATGGCTGGACCTGCTCATCGCGTGCGCGGAGCGCTCGCCCAGGATCGCGGCCGTCGGCCCCGTCGTCAACGGCGACGGCGGGCGGCGGCCCATGAATTTGAATTGGGCGGCCGCCGCCCTGGCGTTGGCCAACGGCGGCAAAACCTTCCGTGCGGCTTGGCTGACGGGCTGCTGCCTGCTCTTAAAACGCGCCGCCGTCCGCCGGGTGGGCCTGCTCGATCTCCGTTTCGAGGAAGGAGGCTACGAGGATTATGATTATTGCCTGCGTCTCCGGCGGGCGGGCTATGAACTCGCCGTCGCCCAAGATGCCTTCGTTTTTCATCATTGGCACCGCTCTTTTGCGTCCGCAGCCAAACACCGCGAGCGCATGGCGGCCAATCGCCGCGTTTTCAGGGACAAGTGGCGCAGGGCCGCGACATCATTTCCTTGAGGCGGCCCGGCGCCTCCCGGCTCGCGGCGCCGACGAGCGTTATGCCTCCGCGCCCGCCTTTTCCGCCAAAACGATGAGCCGCGTGGAATCTTTGGAGTAGGGGCGGCCGCCAAAGCCGCCCCAGCGGCGCAGGGGTCGCAGTCCGGCCCGGCGCAGGAGGGCTTCCATCCGCGCGGCATCGTAGTGCCGCACGAAAAAAGAAGCGCGCGCGGGCTTTTGGCCCGGACGCAGCACCGTCCACGTGTTGACGTGGGCCGGGTCGCGCCCTTGGCGGAAGACGGCTTCTTCCAAAACGAGCGTCCCGCCTGGCTCTCTCCGCCAGTTCCGCGCCAGGCCGTGGCGTTTGAGCCACGCGCCGTTGACCACATCCATAAGGAAGCGGCCGCGGGGTTTTAGGGCGCGCGCGATTTGGCGCAGAGCCAGCAGGTCTTCGCTGGGGCGCTCGAAATAACCGAAGCTGGTCCAGAGGTTGACGGCCGCGTCGAACTCCCCGCGCCAGGGCAGGCGGCGCATGTCGGCCTTGGTGAAAATTGGATTGCCCAAGCCGCGCGCGCGTCGCCGAGCCTGGGCCAAGTAGGCCGCGGTCGCATCGGCGCCGGTGACCAAAACGCCGCGCCGCGCCAAAGCGAAGCTGTGCCGCCCGGTTCCGCAGCAGACGTCCAAGAGGCGCGAGCCCCTCTTCAAGTCCAGGACTTTCGCGGCGAAGGCGGCCTCGGCGCGGGCCAGGTTCGCCGCCGCCAAAGAGCCGGGCGAGAATATCTCGGGCCTGAAAAACCGCGCGGGCCAGCCTTTCGGAAACTTCATCGGGTTCGATTTTATCAAATGGCCTCGTTGGCCGGTTGGCGGGTAAAAATGTTAGATTCCAATCGTCGCCATGAGAGCGCTCACCTTCCTCGCCCGCCGCTTCGTGGCGGGCGACACCATCGACGAGGCGGTCGAGGCCGTGCGCGCCCTAAACGCCGAGGGCTTGAAGGCCACGCTGGACAACCTGGGCGAGGAAACCAAGACCCGGGACGAGGCCGAGAAGGCCTGCCGCGAATACATCACGGCCCTGCGCAAAATCGCCGAGGCCGAGGCGGACTGCAATATTTCCCTGAAGCTGACCCAGTTCGGGCTGAACTTGGACGAGTCCCTGGCGCGCGACAACCTAGCCCGGGTTCTTGAGGAGGCGCAGAAGCTGGGCAACTTCGCGCGCATCGACATGGAGAGTTCGGCCTGCACGCAAAAGACGCTGGACTTGTTCTATTCGCTTTTTCCCGAACCTTACGCCAACGTGGGCGTGGTCATCCAGTCGGCTTTGCGGCGCAGCGAAAAAGACGTGGAGAAACTGGTGCGCTTGAAGGCCCGCGTGCGTCTGGTCAAGGGCGCCTACAAGGAGCCGGCCGAGGCCGCGTTCCAGAAAAAATCCGAGGTGGACGATAATTACGACCGGCTCGCGGCCCTGCTCATGGCGGCGCCCCTTCCCGCGTTCGGCACGCATGATGACGAGCGGCTTTCCCGCGCGGGCGCGGCGGCGCGAGCGGCCGGACTTTCCAAGACCGGCTACGAAGTCCAGATGCTTTACGGCGTGCGGCCCAAGCGCTGGCGCGAACTCCAGCGGGAAGGCCATGCCGTCCGAATTTACGTGCCCTACGGGACGCATTGGCTTCCTTATTATTCCCGCCGCATCCGCGAGAGAAAGGAGAATCTGTTCTTCGCTTTAAGAGGGATTTTGGGTGATTGAAAAGGCGCTGGTCAAGGCGTCACCCAAGCCCGGCGCGGAATTCCGCGAAGCGCCCGCGCCCGCGCCGGGCCCGGACGATCTGCTCATCAAGGTTCACCGCGCCTCCATCTGCGGATCGGACATGCCCATTTACGGCTGGACCTCTTGGGCGCCGGAGCGCTTGAAGCTGCCGCTGGTCTTCGGCCATGAATTTTGCGGAACGGTCGAGAGCGCCGGCGCCGCGGCGGGGGATTTTAAGAAGGGGGACTTTGTCTCGGTCGAGTCGCACATCTACTGCGGCCGGTGCGAGCAGTGCGTGGGCGGCCAGAGCCACGTGTGCCGCGAGATGAAAATCATGGGGATCGACGCGCCGGGGGGCTTCGCGCGGCACGCGGTCATTCCCGCGCGCTGCGCCTGGAAGCACAAGGACGAAAGCCTCAAGGATTGGGGCTCCATCATGGAGCCCATGGGAAACGCCGTCTACTCGGTCTTGGTCGAGCCCGTCGCGGGCCGCACTGTTCTGGTGCTGGGCGCGGGCCCGCAAGGGCTCTTCGCCGTGGCCGTGGCGCGGGCCTCGGGCGCCCGGACCGTGATCGCGGTTGAGGGTTCCCCTTTCCGCGCGGAACTGGCCCGCAAAATGGGCGCCAAGGCCGTCGTTGATCCGGCCAGCGCCAATCCGTTGGACGCCGCGCTCAAGGCCGGCGGATGCCCCGGCGGGTTCGACGTCGTGGTCGAGATGTCCGGCGCGCCGCAGGCGATTTTGATGGGATTAAAGGCCGCGCGCCCCGGCGGCCGCATGACGGCGTTTGGCCTGCCGTCTAAAAAAATAGAGATTGACTGGGCCTCGGACGTGATTTTTAAGGGTTTGCGCATTCACGGCATCGTGGGCCGCGAGGTCTTCGCCACGTGGCGCATGACCGAGGCGCTTTTGCGCTCGGGCGCGGTGGACGCGGGCGCGATTATCACCCACGTTTATCCCATGCAGGATTTCGCCAAGGGCTTCGCCGAAATGGCGGCGGCGGACAAGAAGTGCGGCAAGGTCGTGCTGGTTCCCTGACGGCCGACTAATTTTTAGGAGGACGCGACTATGGCGGCGACCACAACGGCTGGACTAATGGGCTTTTTAGACGATGAAATCGCCAAGCTAAAGTCCGAGGGACGCTTCGTCAGCCTGCGCGTGCTGGAGACCGCGCAAAAGCCCGTCTCCATCATCGACGGCAAGGAAGTGGTGAACCTCACCTCGAACAACTATCTCGATTTGGCCGACGACCCCAGGCTCAAGAAGGCCGCCACGAAGGCCATCGAGTCCTACGGCGTGGGCACCGCGGCGGTTCGTCCCATCATCGGCACCATGGGCATCCACCAGGAGTTGGAGCGGCGGCTGGCCGAGTTCAAAGGCACGCCCGCGGCTTTGGTGTTCCAATCCGGCTTCACCGTCAACGTCGCCTGCTGCCAAAGCCTCATGAGCGACGAAAAAGATCTGCTGATTTCCGATGAATTAAACCACGCCTCCATCATTGATGGCGCGCGCCTGGCCAAGGCGGCGCGCAAAATTTACCCGCACAAGGACATGAAGGCCTTGAAGGCCATCCTGGAGTCTCCCGAATCCCGCGCCGCGCGCCGGCGCATGATCGCGACCGACGGAGTCTTTAGCATGGACGGGGACATCGCGCCGCTGCCCGAGATTGTCGAGCTGGCCGAGCGCCACGAGGCCTTTGTCATGGTCGACGACGCGCACGCCTCGGGCGTGCTGGGCAAAAACGGCCGCGGCACGCCCAGCCACTTTGGACTCACCGACCGCGTGCAAATCCAAATCGGCACCTTATCCAAAGCTATCGCGTCCTTGGGCGGTTACGTGGCGGGCTCTCAGTCGCTGCGCGACTACCTGATTTCAACCGGCCGGCCGTTTTTATTTTCCAGCTCGCACCCGCCCTCCGTAGCCGCGACCTGCCTGGCCGCGCTGGACGTGCTCATGAACGAGCCGCAGCGCATCGAAAAACTCTGGGACAATACCCGCTACTTCAAAGACGGGCTGAAAAATCTTGGTTTCGACACCGGCGCCAGCGAGACGCCGATTACGCCGGTGATGGTGGGCGACACCGCCAAGGCCCGGCGCTTCTCGCAGCGGCTTTTCGAGGAAGGCGTGTTCGCGCTGGCGATTTGCTATCCCATCGTCGCCCGAGGCAAGGAGCGCCTGCGCACCATCGTGAGCTCGGGGCACAGCCGCAAGAATCTCGATGTCGCGCTGGAAAAATTCGGCCAAGTCGGCCGGGAGTTGGGTCTCATCGCCAAACGGTGAGCTGAGCCGGGCCGTCGCCGGCTCCGGTGATTTGATATAATCTCCTCCGTTCATGCCGACGCTTTTAAAGCTCGAAGACTCCCTGGAAAAGGTCCGCCTGGGCCTGGAGAATCGGGCGCGGCGCATTTCCGGACGGGTGGGCCGGGAACTCTCAGACGTCATCGGCCGCCCCGGCAAAATGCTGCGCGCGCGCTTTTGCCTGCTTCTGGGCGCGGCCCTGGGCGCGGACCAGGAAAAAACCCAAGCCGCGGCCCGGGCCATGGAATGGGTGCACACCGCCTCCTTGCTGCATGACGACTGCGTGGACGAAGCCGAGATGCGCCGGGGTTATCCCACGCCCAACAAAATTTTCGGGACCACGACGGGTCTGCTTCTGGGCGACTTGGCCTTTTCGCAGGGGCTGGAAGAAGCCATCGAGGTATCTCCGTCCGCGGTGCGCCACTTGGTGACGACCGTGCGCGAGATGACGGTGGGGGAATTGCAGGAGGAATTTCTGCGCGGCAACGCCGCGGTAACCATGGAAGGCTACATGGGCGTGGCCGCGCGCAAGACGGGCGCGCTCTTCGAGTGGTGCGGCAACGTCTTGTCCGAGCTCTCGCCGCATCCGCACGAGAAAGCCGATCCGCCGCGCCTGGCCTGCGCCGCGGGCATTTTGCTGCAAATCGTGGACGACATCCACGACTACACTTTGACGGAGGACGTCTCCGGCAAGGACCCGGCCAAGGATTTCATGCTGGGACGGCTGACGCTGCCGGGCGTTTTGGCGGTTCAAGATATAAAAACGCGGGATCGTTTCGTGGATTTGTGGAAATCCTCGGCCAAGGATGCCGGCGGCGCGCAGGCGTTGCGCGCGTTCCTGGAGTCCGCGGGTTTCTTGGAAGGCGCGCGCGAGGTGGGGCGGGAGCTGGTGCGTTCCATGCTGGCCATGGTCCGGCAGCTGCCCTTGAAGGCCGAGGCCGAGGACATGGCCGGCTTCGTCGAAGTCATGGCCAAGAGGGAGTTCTAGCGTGGGCTACGAATCCTTGGTCCGCCGCTCATGGCGCAAAGGCGAATTTAGGGTGGAAGAGGGCGGGCCGCGGGACGCGGACGCGCCGCAGCCGCGCGACCGCCGGGCCGTCGTCGAGTCCGAGATGGAAGAAATCGTCAAGCGCGACGCCGGGGACGCCGTGGCGTGCCTGGCCGCGCACCGGGAGGGAGTCATGAAGCTTGCGCCGTTTGTGAAGTTCCGCGAGGAAAAATTCGGGGCCGTCTTGTTCGAGACGCGCTCGGAGAAGGTCTACACCTTGAGCCCGACCGGGGCCGCCGTGGTCCGGGAGATTTTGGCCGGCGCCGACACCGCGACCTTGGCCGAGCGCTTAAAGGCCAAGTACGACGACAAGACCGGCAAGATGGCGCAGGAAGCGGAAGGTTTCCTAGCCCAGCTTAAAGAAAAAGGCCTGGTCGCCGAATAGCCATGCCCGAGACTTTGGTCAAGCCCGAGGACGCCGCCGCCTCCGATCTCCAAGCGCCGCTCTACGTCGCCTGGCAGATCACCAACGAGTGCAACCTGGCCTGCCTGCATTGCATCGAGGAATCGGGCCCCGGCAAGGCCTTCAAGGATGAACTCACCAAGGAGCAGGTCTTCTCGGTCTTGGACCAGATCAAGCAGCGCGAGGTGCCTTACGTCTCCTTCTCCGGCGGCGAGCCCATGGTTCATCCCCATTTCTTCGAAATGGCCGAATACCTGGCCGGCTCGGGCGTGGGATTGAAGATAGAGACCAACGGCCACTTCATGACGCCGGAAAACGCGCGGCGCTTGAGGGACCTGGGCGTCAAGGCCGTGCAGGTGAGCGTGGACGGGGCCAGCCCCGCGACGTTCAACAAGATGCGCGTGCGCGGACGACTGGAAAGCGCGCTCTCGGGCATCCGCAATCTGCGCGAGGCCGGCGTGCCCATCGAAATCAACTACGTCCCGGCCAAATTCAGCATTCAAGAGGTCGGCGACATCGTGGATTTGGCGCACAAGGAAGGAGCGTATAGCTTCTACACCGGACGCATCATGTACACGGGCAACGCGGTCAAGAGCTGGAACATGACCGGCCCGGACGAGAGCCAGTACCCGCAGTTCTTCGAGACCTTGCGCGCGAAGACCGAGGAATACAAGGGCCGCATGCGCGTCTACTTCCACGAGATGGGCATCGTCGAGGAGTTGAAGTACCGCATCACCAGCCCCGCCGCGCTCTTCATCATCCTGCCCAACGGCAAGGTCAAGCTTATCAACGCCATGCCCTTTATCTGCGGCGATTTGAAGAAGGACAGCCTGACGCAGGTCTGGGCGAACTTCCAAAACGCCTGGAAGAGCCCCAAGGTGGCGCGCTTCGTGGAGGACTTGGAGCGCGATCCCAAAATCATCTCCACGCTGCACACATGGATCGAGGTTTGACCCGGACTGCGGCGCCCCACGCGCCGGCCGAAGCCTCGCTGCCGTCCAAGCTGGCGTCCCTGGTGCGCTACCGCTTCTTTCTCTACGCCGGGCTTCTGCCCTATTTGCTGGGCGCGGCCTGGGCCTACGGCGTCGAGCGCCAGTTCAACGCTGGGATTTTCTGGCTGGGGTTTCTGGGCATCTTCCTTTCGGTCGTGGGCGTCGAGTCCTTCAACGAGTATTTCGACGCGCGCATGGGCACCGACCGGGTGTTCAATCCCAGCGACGACGAGTATATCCCCGAGTGGATGTTCTGGCTGGGCGTGGGCGCGTTCGCCGTGGCGGCCACAATCGGCTTTTACCTGGCCTGGAAAGGCGGCTGGCCCATCGCGGTCTACACGCTTCTGGGGGGCTTGGCCGCGATATTCTACGTCGGCCCGCCGATTCGCTGGGTCTATCGCGGCCTGGGCGAAACCGCTATCGGCCTGTCCTACGGGCCGTGGATGACGCTGGGCAGCCTGGAACTCTACACTCACCGTTTCTCATGGCCCGCGCTCGCGGCGTCCTTGGTGCCGGGATTTCTCATCACGGGCTTGGCCGTGGTCAACGAGATTCCCGATTTCTATCAGGACCGTCTCGTCGGCAAGCGCAACTTGGTCGTGCGCTTGGGACGGCGCAACGGCGTGTTCTTGTACGCCGGCTTCGCGGCCTTGGGACTTTTGACGCCGTGCGTGGGCGCGTGGGCCGGCATTTTCCCGCGCTGGACGCCTCTGGCGGCCCTGGCGGGCTTCCCGCTTTTAATCCTGAGCGTCAAGCACGCGCTCAAGACTTGGGATTCGCCGCGGAATTTCATTCCCGCGATCAAATACGTGGTGCTCTGCTATCTCGCCGCGACCTTGGTTTTCACTCTGGCGGTGCTGGCGCCGTGAGCTTGGAGCAGCTGAGCGCGCCGGCGATGGTGACCTGGCAGATGACCCGCGACTGCAACTTGGCCTGCCTGCACTGCTGCACCGAATCGGCTCCGGGCAAGGCGTTGCCGGGCGAACTCTCCCGGGAAGAGTCCCTGCGCTTGGCCGGGCAAATCGTTGAAGCGGGCGTCCCTTACGTCATGCTGGTCGGCGGCGAGCCGACCATCGTCCCGCACTTTCTGGAAACCGCGCAGACTTTGGGCCGCGGCGGGGTATTTCTAAAAATAGAGACCAACGGCCAAAAGTTCGGCGAAGAGCTGGCCCGCGCGCTTTCGGAACTGCCCATCCGCTCGATTCAAATCAGCCTCGACGGCGCGACTCAGGGGACTTATGGCAAAATGCGCCCCGGAGGAAAACTGGACGCCGCTTTGTCGGCCTGCCGCTTGGCGCGGCGCTTTGACCTGCCGCTTGAAATCACTTTCGCGCCCACGCGGCTCAACATCCATGAGGCCGCGGCCGTCATCGATTTGGCGCTGGAGCTGGGGGCTTTCCGCTTTAATACCGGCCGCTTGATGCGCGTGGGCACCGCGGCCAAGCTCTGGGAGCGGCTGGAACTGACTGAGGAAGCCTACGCGGACTATTACCGGCTTTTGGAGCGCAAGGAAAAAGAGCTTTCCGGCCGCCTTGAACTGTGCTTTCGGCCTTTTTCGCTGGCGGAGCAAGCCGACGAGCTTTTGCAGGCGCCTCCGGCGGCGCTCTTGATTATTCCCGACGGCCGGGTCAAAATGGCCGCGGCTTCGCCGTATTTTTGCGCGGACCTCAAGGCCGCGTCTTTGATGGGGGCTTGGCAGGCTTACCGCAGCGCCTGGCTTCATCCTCTTATTCGCCGGCGGCTGGAGAAAGTGTTGCGCGATGGCGAAGAAGTTTCGCGGGCTAACGAGTGGGTCGCGTTGCCGCACGATTTGCCGGTCCTTAATGGTCTGACCGGCAGTTAAGGAGACATAATGAACGACCAACAGAACGTGTCCGAAGCAAAGGCGAAGGCCGAGAAGCTCGCTTGGGAGACTCCCTCCTTGGAGGAAGTGTCCGAGCGGGTGATGGCGCAGCCTTACATTCGGTTCACATGACGCAGGGGAGGGGGGCCGCGGCGCAGGATTACCGCGCCCCCCTCTTTCTTGCCTGGCAGATCACCAACCGCTGCCGCGGCCGCTGCCTGCACTGCTGCGAGGAGTCGGGCCCCGATAAAGCCTGGCCCGATGAGATGAACCGGGATCAGGGCCTCTCGCTGGCGCGGCAAATCGCGGAAATGGGGATCCCCTACGTCGCCTTCGGAGGCGGCGAGCCCATGGGTTCGCCCTGGATTTGGGACGTGTTCGAGATTCTGGCGCGCGGCCAGGTCGAAATTAAAATCGAGACCGACGGGCTTTTGATCGGCGAGGCCGAGGCCGACCGGTTGAAGGACCTAAACGTCGCCTGCGTGCAAATCAGCTTGGACGGCGCTAGGGCGGAAACGCACGACGCCTTGCGCCCGGGCGGGTCTTTCGCGGGCGCGGTCGAGTCCTTCAAGCGCTTGGTCCGCCGGGATTTGGCGCCCGAGTGGGTTTTTATTCCCACGCGCGCGAATCTGGGCGAAATCGCCGACGCCTACGCCATGGCGGCGGACTTGGGCGCGCGCACCTTCGTAACCGGCCCCTTGATGCGTTTGGGCCGCGCGGCGCTGGCTTGGGATGCGCTGGCCGCCTCCGAGACGCAATGGCGCGAGGCCGAGGAAGCACTGCGCGCGCGCGCAGCCATGACCCGCAACGGTCCCAAGCTTTCCATTTATCCCTGGGGCATCCAGCGGGAAATGCTCTCGCGCCTGGAAAGCCCGCAGGCCATGATTTTGGTCGTGCCCAACGGCCGGGCCAAGCTCTTGAACGCGCTTCCCTTCGCCGCGGCGGATCTTAAGACCCAAAGTTTGGCCGAAGGCTGGAAAGCCGCGGTCGAGGCCTGGAAAAACCCCAAGGTCAAGGACTTCATCGCCCGCGCGCAGACCGATCCCGCGCTCTTGCTGCACGCCAACGAGTGCTGGGACGTGTAGGTGACCTCAATAGAGCTTGATTCACTGGGAGATGGTGATGCAAGTCCGCGGGGAAGCTGAAAATATTTTGAGTTCCCAACATCGTGCCTACCAGAAGGGTATTCGCCTTGAATAGACGCGGCCTTTCCAAGGGCATCCGGGCTTCGTCAGTAAATTCTTCGAAAGCGCAGGAGCCCTATATCGGGCTTAATAAATCTCATGATGCGGGAGTCTGCATCGTGCCCTCTGAAGATTCTTTGCTGGAAGCGGAGCTTTGGCTTAAGGAGCGGTTTCTCCGCGTCAAGCATGCCGGCGGAGCTTTGAACGAGCTCTTGTTTCAGATAGCGAATAGGACGCAGGTCCGCGATCGCTGCATCGCCGAGAACTTTCAAGGCTGCGATCCTTTGAGCGCCGAACGGGAATGGAATAAGACCATGCCGTACTTTGAGAATCTTAAGCGACTGGGGCTCAAGTCCTTTTCAAGCCGCTTTAATCCTCTGCTTCAATTTGTCCCGCATCATTACTGCCATGCGCGCGCCGCCGCGGCTCTTTCTCCGTTCTCCAACTCCCTTATCATCGTCAACGATGAAGCGGGGAATCTGTGGGAAGATATTCCGCGGAAATATGGGGATGCGGCGTTTGTTCCTGCGCCGGAATTATCCGCCGAAGCGCGCGAGTTTTACACGGTTTATCGACAGAAGGGAGCGCGTCTGGAGTGCATCGAGAAGAAATGGCAGTTTCGAAGCAGAACCGAAAGCAGAAGCGCCGGACATCTCTATACCGCTGCTGCGGAATATATTTTTGGGTCCTGCTGGAGCCACGGTAAAGTCATGGGGTTGGCTCCTTTCGGCCGATCGGATGCGTTCGCGGCATCGACAAAGGAGGCATTAATAAAAAATCTTGCCGCAGGCAAAAGATTTAATGGGCGAAGCAAGAAAGAATGGGAGAATTGCGGGCGATTTGAGCATTACGCCGACGCAGCCGCGGCGGTTCAGGAATATTTCGAACGGTGGCTTGTGGAGCGGGTTTCCGACTTGAAGCGCAGGTTCCCGCGGGTGGAAAACCTGATTTTGACGGGAGGCTGCGCGCTTAATTGCGTTGCCAATATGAAGCTGGTCCGCAGCGGGCTGTTTTCATCTGTTTATGTGCCGCCGTTTCCCGGAGACGAGTCCATCTCGTTTGGGGCGGCCTGCTGTCTGCGCTACGAAGCTCCGACGTCACCATGGAAGCCGCTGTCTTGGGACGAGCAAATCCCTAATTTCGGCCCGAAGAAATCGGCGCCGGACGGTGAGTCCTGCCGGACCGCATTCTCCAGCTGGAAAGTGCACCTCGTGAATGATCCATCCGCGGTGGCGGCGGATTTATTGCGGCGGCATAAGATCGTTGGGTGGTTCCAGGGGCGCAGTGAATCCGGCCCGCGGGCTCTTGGATTTAGAAGTATCCTGGCTAATCCACTCCAGCCCGGAATTAAGGACTACCTAAATAGCCGCATCAAAGGACGGGAAAACTTCCGGCCTTATGGCTGCTCGGTCCTCTGGGAGGAGGCCGACCGGTATTTTTGCGTTCCGAGGGGATTCGAGAGCCCCTTTATGTCCTTTGCCCCATGGGTGCGTGAGGAATGGCGAACAAAACTCAAAGAGGTTACCCATAAGGATGGCACGTCGCGCATCCAGACGGTCCGTAAAGCGCAAAATCCTCTGCTTCACCGCTGCCTGGAAGAAATGCGGCGGCGGATCGGCGTCAGTTGCGTCCTCAACACCAGCCTCAACGTCATGGGGGAGCCTATTGTCGAAACCCTTGGAGACTTACGAAAACTTTTGGAATCCACGCCCCTTGATGCCGCTATCGTTGGAAACTGCCTTGTTGAAAACGCTGCTTGCGACGTTGACTCACGAACAAAACGGGGCCGAGTTCGTGCCTAGATGGCTTGGGGCACTTGCCAGTGGCGTTTTGTTTCCCCGGGGTGGATTTCCGAGGAAAACGGGATGTATCTGGCGCTGGCCGCGCCAGTCGAACGTCTCGGGCTAAACCAGCGGCTTGCGCTCAATAAAATGCAGATGGTGGCTCCATTCGAAAGTTGATTCGCCGATAATCTAAAATAAGCTTTGATGACTTTGTTAAACTTCCTGCATGGGCTTTTAAAACGCAAAGATAAGGAAGGACCGATTGCGCCGAATAGCGTTGCCTCAATTTCTACGGACACGCAAATCGGCGAGCGCGCTTCAAGGAGTGTGCAGGCCGCGGCGGATCTTAAGACCCAAAGTTTGGCCGAAGGCTGGAAAGCCGCGGTCGAGGCCTGGAAAAACCCCAAGGTCAAGGACTTCATCGCCCGCGCGCAGACCGATCCCGCGCTCTTGCTGCACGCCAACGAGTGCTGGGACGTTTCCTGATCTTCTTTAAGGGTTACGCGGACGCTTAATTTTCTAAAATATTAACATGAGTTGGTTTAAGCCCTTAAGCGGCCTTCTTGGGCGTAAAAATAAGAAACCATCGGACGCGCTTAACCCATCTGCTTCAACGTCCGCCGCCCAATCTTCGGCGGGAGATTCGCCTGCTGATGCGGCTAAAAAAATTGAGGACATCCCGGAGGCCAAGGGCCTCATGCCTCTGTTCTACCGCAAATGGAAGGACCCGGCCTTCGTCAAGCAGATGAAGACGTTGGCGGCGCACATGGCCAGGGACGGCGTCAACGTCAAGAGCATGAGCGAGGTCAAGGCCTGGGTTGAAAAGAACAAGGAAGCCATAGAGGCCGGCCGTTACAACGAGCCGCCCGCCTCAGGCGCCGCCAAGCCCGAGACTTACGTTAAAACCGGGCCGGACGCGGGCCGCAACGATCCCTGCCCTTGCGGTTCTGGAAAGAAATACAAGAAGTGCTGCGCGGGCAAATCCTGAATCCATGAAAATCGGAAAATTTGAAATTCAGCCGGTTTCAGACGGGACATTCCGCCTTGATGGCGGCGCCATGTATGGCGTGGTGCCGAGAACGCTTTGGTGCCGGCACGATGAGCCGGACGAGTCGAACCGCATTGCTTTGGCGCTGGGCTGCCTGCTCATCCGCACGCCGAAAGGCCGCAATGTCTTGGTCGATGCCGGACTGTCCTCGAAATACGACAAGAACCGCAAGTTCTCCAACATCTACGCCGTTAATCGGCCCAAGACGCTGCGCGACGAGCTCAGGGCGCAAGGGCTCTCTTCCGGCGACATCCACTTGGTCATCAACACTCACCTGCACTTCGATCATGCGGGCGGCGACACGGAGTTTGACGCTTCCGGCAAGCCCGTGCCGGCGTTTCCCAAGGCCAAGTATGTCATCCAGAAGGAGGAGTGGGAGGACGCCAACGCGCCGCACGAGCGCAACAAGGCCAGCTACTTAGAGGAGAATTTCGCTCCACTGGACGAGGCCAAGCGGCTTGAGTTGGTTTCCGGCGACGCCGAACTCGAGCCCGGCCTATGGGCGATGCGCTCGGGCGGGCACACCCGCGGGCATCAAATAGTGAAAGTCGAGTCCGAGGGAGAAACCGCGGTTTTCCTGGGCGACCTCATCCCGACGCGCGCGCACCTGCCGCTCCCCTACATCATGGCCTACGATTTGTTTCCGCTGGACACCCTGGAAGTCAAGCGCGGCCTGCTGGCCGAGGCCTGCGCGAAAAATTGGACGCTGGTTTTCCAGCATGACGCGCGGGCCCGCGTGTCCAAGGTCGTGTTTCAAGACGGCCGCTATATGGCCAAGGAGCTATCCCATGCCGGTTGAGCCAGGAGTGCCGTTGTTCGACGTCAAGCCGCGTCCCGAGGCGCTGCGCCGCCAAATCGAGCGGGCTGTTTTGGGGGTTTTGGATCGAGGCGCCTACATCCTGGGCCCCGAGGTCCGCGGCTTCGAGGCGGAATTCGCCCGTGCGCTTAATTTCAAGAACGTCGTCGCGGTTTCCTCCGGCACGTCGGCCCTGGAAATCGCGCTGCAAGCTTTGGGTGTCGGGCCGGGCGACGAAGTCGTGCTGCCTACCTTTACGTTCATCGCCACGGCGACCGCGGTGTCGGCGTCCGGCGCCAAGCCTGTTTTAACGGACGTGGACGATGAAACGTTGGTCATGGGCGTGGACGAGGCGGAAGCCGCCTTGACCAAGCGGACCAAGGCGCTTGTTCCCGTGCATCTCTTCGGGCATCCGGCGCCCATGAGGGAGTTGACGGCGCTGGCCCGAAAAAAACGAGTCCGAGTGGTGGAGGATTGCGCCCAGTCGCATCTGACCGTTTGCCAGGGGCGGATGGCCGGCTCGTGGGGCGATCTGGGGGCGTTTAGTTTCTATCCGAGCAAGGGCTTGGGCGCGGCGGGCGACGCGGGCGCGATTTCAACGGGAACCGCGACCTTGGCCCGGATTTGCCGCGAGCTGCGCAACTGCGGCCGAGGCGAGGGCAAGGGCTATTTCCACGTGCGCGTGGGCGGCAACGCCCGCATGGACGAGATCCAGGCCGCGATTCTGCGGGTCAAGCTCAAGCGCATGGCCGGATGGATTGAGACCCGCCGAGCCGTGGCCGCGCGCTATGATGAAGAGTTTTCGGATATGCCCCTGCGTCTGCCGCCCCGCGGCGACGCGCAAAACAAACCGTCCTACGCGCTCTACGTCATTCGCTGCGAGGACCGGGACAGGCTGGCGGAGCACTTGCGCGGCCAAGGCGTCGCCTGCGGCGTCTATTATCCCGTGCCGCTTCACCTCCAGCCCGCGTATAAGTTTCTGGGCTACCGCTCCGGGGACTTTCCGAACTCGGAACGCGCGTCCAAGACCGCCTTGGCGCTGCCCATGTTCCCGGACATGAGCCCGCGCCAAATCGAGCGGGTGTGCCGGGCCGTGCGGTCTTTCTTTCGGTGATCCGCGTTCTTTACGTCAGCACGTCGACCACGCTCGGCGGCGCTGAAAAGACGCTCCACACTCTCGCCACGCGCTTGGACCGCAAGAAGTTCGAGGTTCCCGCGGTCGTAAGCCTCAAACCCGCCGGCATTTACGCCCGGAAGTTGGCGGAGAGCGGTATCTCAGTAGCAAGCCTCGAAACCGGCCGCGTTCCAGGTCCGCGCGCGCTTAGTGCGCTGCGGGCGCTTATCGCCGAGCGCAAGCCGGACGTGGTGCATGCGTTCATGTATCAAGCCGCGCAGCTCTGCCGCATGGCTAAATTGGGCGCCGGCTTTAAGCTGGTGAGTTCCCCGCGCGTCACCTATCGCACGCGCTCCTGGGCCACCTTGGCGCTGGATCGCGTCCTAAAAGGGCTGGATGATGCGCTCGTTTCGGAATGCGCGGCGAGCCGTGATTATCTTATCGAGCGCCAGGGATATCGCCCGGACAAGGTGAGAACGATATACAACGGGGTCGAGCCCGTTACGCGCGCCTTCCAGGACGACGTCGCTAGGCTGCGTTCCGAAGCGGGCGCGGGGCCGAAGGATTTTCTCATCGGTTCGGCCGGCCGCCTGGATAAGCAGAAAAATCATGCCTCTCTTGTGCGCGCGCTGATCCCCTTGAAAAATTATATGCCGTGGGTTCGCTGCGTCATCCTGGGCGAAGGCCCCGAGCGCGCGAATTTGGAATCCCTCATCGGGCGCTTGGGCCTGCGGGATTGCGTCCGGCTCTTGGGCGAGCGCCAAGACGCCGCCGCCTGGATATCGAGCCTGGATTTATTCGTGCTGCCGTCCTTGTGGGAGGGGCTTCCCAACGTCTTGCTTGAGGCCATGGCCTTGGGCGTTCCCTGCGCGGCCTCCGCGGTGGACGGCGTTTTAGAAATCATTCGAGACGGCGAAAGCGGCTTTCTTTTCGCGCCGGGCAATCCCGAGGCCGCGGCGCGAACGATCACGAAAGTCATGGAAGACGACATGCTGCGCCGCACGGTCGCGGCCAGGGGCCGGGCCGGCGTGGCTGAAAAATTTCCGCTCCCCATGATGGTATCATCGTATGAATCCCTCTATGAATCAGTGCTCTCAAAAAATGAACCTTAGAGCGAAGCTGTGGGCGGACGCGCCCGATGGAATCTTGTTTTTTTTGAGGCGTCCCTGCTGTCCTTGTTTGAAGCAAGACGCGACGCCCTGCGGGAATGCTTCCTAAAAACGAGGGGTATCTTCATTGGCATATCGCGGATTGGTGCAATTATGCCTGCTCGTATTGCTGCGAGAACCGCTTTGACAAGGACAAAAAACCCCGCTTCGTGAAGGAACCCTTGCTTGGAGCCGCGCTTCGTTTCTTAAAGGCGTTGCCGGGTCATTGGACCGTCCGCCTCACCTCCGGAGAACCATCGACTCACCCGGAGCTTCTCTACATAACGCGCCGGCTCGCGGAGATGGGCCATGACATCAGCATCATAACGAACCTTTCCCTGCCCCTGGAGCGTTATCAGCGCTTCGTGCTGGAGGCCGGCCATCGGCTCGATTATCTCCACATCAGTTTCCATCTGGAGGAAGCCGACGAACGGGAGTTCATCGCGAAATGCGCGGCCCTGAAAGGCTTCCTCGCGAAGAGAGCGGCCGCGGACCTGATGGGGGTGTACTGCGTCGCCCTGCCGGAATATTCGGAAAAGATAAGAAGCGCCATGGAACGATTCAAGGGGAAAGGCATCGATTTGAAGCTGCAGCTGTATATGCCCAACGCGCGGGCGCTTGGGATGCGTAGTCCGCGTAGGTCGGCCGTCTTTCTCGGAGCAAGCCGTTCGGCGCCGGAGCAGCCTTCCCGACTGCAAAAGGCCGCTTGGTCGTTGCTTAAGGAGAGCAGATGGGCCGCCGTTCGGCATGAAGGAAGAAAGATGATTGAATCGTTTCCCGGAAGTTTTGAACCATCTGCGGTCCCCAAGCTGGAGAGCCCCAAAGGCAAGCCTTGCCTCGCCGGGATCAAGTGGATCGTGGTTGATGTCGGAGGCGATGTTTGGCGCTGCCACAACGCGTACCAGGGCGATCATCTTCCCGGTGTATATTTGGGCAATGTGCTAAAGGGCGACGTCGCTCTGCTGCCTACGGTTTTACCCTGCAGCTACGACTACTGCGGCTGCCCGGGCCACCCGATTGATTAAGACAAGATCGACGGCGCGCGTAATTACAGCGACCGCTCCCGCCATGGTTTCCGATTATGAAGCTGTCTACAACTCGTTGGTCCGCGCCAGAGGCGAATAAAACTGACCTTCGATGGCGCGCCTTTCTGCTGTTGTTCAATCGGCGCTTGAGATAATGCGCTGGCGGTGTCGCGGCCTCTTGATTCGAGCGAGGTCAATGGCGTTCGGAAGTGTTTTCCAAAAGACGGCGGTAATCAGAGCAGGCAGGATGTTTGGGGTCTCAAAATCACTGGTGTCCGGTAAAACTTTTGAAGCGAACGGATGGCGTGGTTGACCTGAACCATGAAATCGGCTGTTTTACGACGGTATAAGCGTTTTTGGGCCATTAAATCATGCTGTCCGGCATATTTTCCCTGGACACGAATGTCCCAAATAATATAACCTACGAAGGCCTAGTGAGGTGTAAGCCATGAAAGAGGACGATCGCAAGAAGAAAGGAAAAAAACCGTCTAAAAAACCTTATGCTGTTCCTATCCTGGTCTCTGCGGGAAACCTTCTTTCCATGATGAACAGTCCTTGGGCGTCCGCTACGTCTCTGTGCTGCCTTACGGAAAGAATGTCCCTTTCCCGGCGAAACGCCCGTGCGCGGCGGCAACTTCTCGCTGACGTTGCCGCCGGCGTTCCGCGCTGATTCAATCGCGCCGCGATAAAACCCGTGCTACCGGGCACAGGCCGTTCGGCGCGGGTCGCCCTGATCCAGTCTCCCGCCTTTTCCCCTTCCGCGCCGCCAAGCTCACTGGCTCTGTTAAGCGCTCACTTGAAGCGAGCCGAGATCGATCACTTCGTTCGAGACTCCAGCCAGTCCTTGCGCAAGCGCTTAGAGGCCCTGCGGCCGATGCCGGGCGTCTGCCGTCAGGATACCAATGGTCTGATCGCATTTTTTAAAAAGAACCCCCGTCACCTGGACGTCGCTATGAACAGGGAAGTGGAGGCCATTCTGGCCGGTAGCCCGGATATCGTGGGATTTTCCGTCCTGGTGGGGACAGAAGAGTTCAGTCTCGACATGGCGGAGCGGATCAAGCGGAAATCTCCCCGGACCGCGGTTGTTTTCGGCGGGGCTCAATGCCTGCGTGACACCATGGCCGAAGAACTGGTCTCCGCGGGCCCCGTGGATGCGGTGGCTTTGGGGGAGGCTGATTTATCTCTGCCCAACTTTGCGCGGGCTTTTCGTCCCGGCGCCGAAAAACTCCCGGAAGTTCCGGGATTCCTAATCCGCGAGAAGGGGCGTATTACGGACTGCGGCGACGCTCCAGCGCTTGACTGCCTCGACACTCTCCCATTCATGGACTTCAGCGGTTTCCCGCCCCAAAATTACGCCGGTTACTTTTACCTTAACGCCAGCCGGGGGTGCGTCAGGAAATGCGCATTTTGCACTCATATTCTTCAGCAAAAATCCTACCGCTCCATGAGCGCGCGGCGAATCGCCTCGGAAATTAGGCATCAATTTAAAAATCGGCCGGAATGCGATTACGTGATGTTCGGGGATTCTCTCATTAACGGCAATGTCGGAATTCTGTCGGAGCTTTCCGTCCTGCTCGCCCAGTTCCGCGCGGAAATACGGATTCGCAATCCGGCCCGGGACTTCGGCTGGGGGGCGATGGCCATTATCCACAAAACCCTATCTCCGGGACTTTTAAAGGCCATGCGCCAAGGAGGCTGCCAGACGTTGATCTACGGCTTGGAAAGCGGAAGCCAAAAAGTTGTGCGCCTCATGAACAAGAACTTCGCCATTGCCGACGCCGAGATTGTGCTGCGCGCGACCAAGGCCTCCGGAATCTTGCCCGGGCTTTTTCTCATGGTGGGGTTCCCCGGGGAAACGGAAGCGGATTTCCAAGAAACCATTGACTTCGTGCGCCGCAATGCGCCGTTCATCAGCCAAATCTCGACATCCCTATGCGATATTCAGAAGGGATCCAGGCTCGACGCCTATCCAGGGCAATACGGCGTCAAGGCGCCCCTGAAAGACCGCTTGCGATGGGAACTGGCGGACGGATCAAATACCTACGAAATCCGTCGAGAGCGTCACGCGCGGCTCACGGAGTTAATTCGAAGCCTTGGGATTCCTCTTAATACGCCGACCATCCGCATACTGGATCAGGCGCCGCTCATGCCCGCCCACATCAGTGCAGACTGATACTTGCGTCATCATCACCACCTACAACCGGCTTCGCTACATTAAGGAATGCCTGCGAAGCGTTTTGTCCCAAACCGCGCCGCCCGATGAACTCGTGATCATCGATGGCGGCTCGAGCGACGGTTCGTTGGAGTGGCTGCGGTCGGAACACTCTGGATTGAAAATCATCTCCGCGAAAAATAACCCGGGACCGTCCGTTTTGATGAACCTGGGCCTCGGGGAAACCCGCTCCCAGTTTGTTGCATTTTTAGAATCAGACGATAATTGGCGTCCATCCTACCTGGAAAAAATGGCCGCTGCGCTCCACGCCTCATCTGCGCTCTGCCTGCATTGTGATTTCACCGCCATCGACGATGCGGGCAGAATACTAATCTCCGCGCGGAGAGGACGAATGCCGGCCGCTGCCCCGAATATTCTTAGGCGGCTCGGCCCGGAATCTCCGGTCGGCCGGGCCTTGGCGGGCTGCACGCGCCTGTCTTTTACCATGTTCCGGCGCGAGGCATTTTCCATCCTGGGCGGATTCGATCCATCTTATCAACGGGTGTGCCATGACGTCGACTTCCTGTTCCGCCTCGCGCAAAGATGCGGGGCTGAAGCTTTTTCTTGGCTGGACGAGGATTTGGGAATCCAGCGAATACACGCGGGCCAGCTGTCAAGACAAAAAACTTCGGCGACGATGCTCGATCGGGCCTGGCTGAGCCTCAGGCATCCCCCCGCTCTTCGGGACCGGATTAGCGATAAGCTTTGCGAAAAAGCAGAAGAAACTCGGACCCGGCGGACCATTCGGGAGCATTGATTCTGGTAAAGCGCCAGCCAGGCCGCTTGTGGACAAATTTTTCAGCGCTTCATACAATGATTTCGTGATTAACCTCGTGAATTCTCAGCGCGCTCCCGCCCCGGGGCACTCCAGAACTTCTGTGCTGCTGGTGAATCTCTCAGAGCCGCACTACGTGAGTTTGACCGGACGCTGCCTGCGCAACTGGGCATACCGAGACAACGATATCCGAGAACACTTCGAGATAAAAACAGCCGCCTTCAGTTTTCACGAACCGGAGGACTTCATCCTTGAAGCCATCCTTCGGCACAAACCCGGCATCATCGGGATTTCGTGCTATGTTTGGAGCATAGCCAAAATCCGCAGTATCGTCTCCAAGATCAAAAAACGCCGTCCAACCGCGAAAATCATGCTGGGGGGACCCGAAGTCATGCATGAGCCGCGCAAGGCGCTTGATGAAAACCCCGGCGCAGACTGGATCGCTTGCGCTGAAGAAGGCGAGGAGGTGTTTAGCGGTTTTTTACGCAGTTGCATGCCTGGAGGGTGCCCCGTCAGCGATGTTCCGGGATTGGCGTGGCGGGACGAATATGGGAGCGTTCACATCAATCCATCACCGGCATTTATCGATTTCGAGTCATCTCCGCCCGCTTACGCCGGCCAAGAGCCCGTCGATGTCCCCGAGAGAGTCGCGGTTCTTGAGCTTTCCCGAGGGTGCCCTTTCACCTGCAAGTTCTGCGATTGGGGAGATCGAAAGATGCGCCAGATTTCTTTGCCCAAAATCGAAGCCGAATTTTCCGCGCTCGCGCATCAAGTCGAACGAGTCAGTCTGGCCGACGCGGACATACTGATGAATCGAAAAAAAGGACCGGAGATATTGCGCGCGTTTGTAAAAGCCACCAACGACGCCGGATGCCGGCTGGTCTTCAATACGAACCCAACTTTTTTGACGTCCGAAATCATCGATATTATTTCCGAATTCCCATCTAAATTTTATATAGGCATGGGTGTTCAAACAACGAACCGGAAAGTTCTTGAACGGATTGATCGCGCGCTGCATTTAGAACGCGTCGAGTCCAATCTGCGGGAGCTCCGTAGGAGAGCGCCCCAGGCCGTATGCCGTATACAAATGATTTTCGGCCTGCCTGGGGATAATTACCAAGAACTAAGAAGCAGCCTGGATTGGGCCCTGCGCGTTTGGCCGGAAGGCGTGCTTGTTTTCCCGCTCTTGGTCGTTCCTGGTTCGGCCCTTCACAGGGAGGCGAAGGAGCAGGGATTGCGGTATTCGCCTTTGCCTATGTACCAAATAGAAGAGACGGCAGAAATGAGTCGGGATGATATCGCCCGGGCGTTTGAATTGGCCGCTTATATCAGGTTCATGTCTCTCCCATATTATCGCGATGCCGTCATCGGCGCCGCCAATGCGGGCGAACCTCTTTCAGCCATCATGGCGCTGGAGCAATGGATCGATTTTCTTAAGAAAAACGGATATCCTCTTACGGATGAGCACTCCGCACGCAATCCGATGCTGGCGATTGAAAAGTTTCTGCGGAACAAGTCCCTTGCGGCGGCGGTCTCATATTTGACGGCTAGATTCGCCGCAGGGCGTCGCCGACCCGCGGCCTGTTAAGGCGCTGCTTCGGTTCGCCGCGCTCGTGTTATAATGTTCGAGCAATGAGGTCCCGGTCTCGTGGGAATTCTGGCGCTTATTTGGACGCTTCCCGGCGGGCGTCCTGCGGCGTGCTTGAGAGGCTTGGAGTTTTTTTAGCGCCTAATTTTCTAAGCCCGGATTTATGCTCCCGGTTGCGCAGTGAAATAGATTCCGCCCCTTCCAAACCCACTGCGGCTTACTCCCCGTCCCAAGACGGCCCGGGGCCGAATACTAAATTCTCAATGTCCTTGGATCATGAACTTTCGCCGTCAACCCTCGAATATCTTCATGCAAGACTCCTGAATCTGATGCCGCGGCTGGAAAAACATTTCAACGAAAAACTAGCGTTGAGGGAGCCTCTGGGCATCCGCTCCTACGGCCCCGGCGGATTCCTCGCCGCCCATACCGACTGCATAAACAAGCGATTTCACGTTAACAAAACTTCGAGCGGGAGTCCTACCCTCTGGCGGCTGCGGAGGGTCAGCGTGATTGTCTACCTCAGCACCGAAGCCTCGCGTCCGGCAGAAGGCCGCCATTGCGGCGGGCCGCTTGTTTTCTACGGGCTTTTCCCTGACCGGCGAGCGCGGAATTTTGGACTGCCGCTGCATGCCGAAAGCGGACTGCTCGTCGCCTTCCGCGCCATGATCGGCCACGAAGTTCGCCCGGTCCTGGCCGGAACCCGCTATACCGTGACCGCGTTTATCTCCGCTGGGAACCCGGAATAAATTCCCCCATCTATTTTCGAGCATATGATATCGGCGCCTAACCCGGAGGCTCTGCGTCAAAACCCGTATATCGTCATCGGCGCGGGCGCGCAAGGACTGATGGTCGCCCTCGGGCTGGCCCGCAGAGGCTTGCCCGTGATTTTGATCGAGCGCGCGGGCGTTCTTGGCGGGCAGGCCCGTTCTTTTTATTACGGAGACTTTACGTTTGATTTCGGGCTGCACGCCTTCGTGACGAAGAGCTCTCGCGTGGAGGCGTTCGTCCGCGAGATTCTTGGCGAGGACTTCGCCTCGTTTTATCCTCGGGCCGCCTCTCACTGGGGCGAAAAAAACTGGTCGAAGACTCCTCCTGCTGGCATGTTCAAAATCTGCGGAGAAAGCTCTACGCCCTGATCCCCGGGGACGAGGGGCAGGCGTGGAGCTGCATGCGCATTTCCAAACCGCCGAAAATAATTTACCCTCGGCGCGGCGGGTTCGGCGCAATCTTCCAGCGCATGGGGGAGCTGTTGAAAAAGCGCGGCGGAGAGATTCTCTTGGAAACGCCGGTTGAGCCGGGAGACTTCGTATTTAAAAAACATCGCCTAACCCATGTTAAGATTTCGGGAACGAAATTTCCGGTTCGCGGGTGCTATTGGAGCGCGGGCCGCCCTTTCTTCTTCGCAAAGAAGCCGCGCCGGGAAAGTTTTTCGCGCCGACCCAAAGACGTTTTGCTTCTGTCCCACTTCCTCGCGCGCGGCCGCGCGCCGCTCCCCTACCACTGGGTCCGACTTCCCGAAGCGGACAGCCCGCTCATGCCCCCGCTGGCCTATTACCCGGCGCACTTTAGCCGCCGAAACGCCCCGCCCGGGCACTATTCCATCGGCGCCACCCTGCCGGTTCCGGCCGCCATGAAAAGCCGGAGCTTCGGTTCCCTTGCCGATTGGGTTAGAGACGATCCTGAAATGATCCTCGGGCCGACGCGAAACTATCTGATCCAACTGGGCCTGTTGCGGCCCAACGACGTCATCAAGGCGTTTTCCGAAACTGTCGTTTTGCCTTCCGAGGCGCAGGCTCAAGCGCGGCGCGGCGCGGCTTCAAAATTCGAGAATTTCTGGAGCGCGCCGGATTTCGCCGTTCATAGTCCGGAGGAAAGCGGCGTCTCGATGCAGATTGAATCGGCTTTTAAGGCGCTTGACGCTATTCTTGCTCAGCGGGCTATGCCGTAATTCGATCGACCTGGGCAGATGCTGCTGAGAGCGCTTTCCTGAAATTATTGCGCCCTTCCTTCCCGAGGAATATGTCCGTGGCTTTCATTATGGCGGCCAATTTAATGGGGTCGCGTTGGAATTCGCGCGCATTGAGCTCTCCAGACTCAACGGGAAACTCCAGCGCCTGATCAAAACGCGCGCATGTTTCGATCCGGATGCCTATTTTTATTAAGAATCTTTCCCATCCATTCAGCAACGGCAGAATTTGCCCATCCATCTGCGCGGGATATGAGCTTAGGAATCGCTCGCGAAGCGGCGGCAGGTGAAAGACAAATAAGACGAGGGACGATATCCGTCGGGCTTCCTTGACATCATTCGCAGTCATGGCGGGAGTCGATAGCACGCGGTGCGGCGCGCCATTTTCAACTTCCAGGCCGAAATCATGCGCTTTTCCGGCAAGCTCCGAGCCCGGGAGGGCCAAGCATTGATTAAGGCCGAATCGCGTCGGGCGATACTTTAGGGCCCACTCCAAGGTTTCCTTATATCCCCGCAGACTGTCTCCCGGCAAGCCGTAGATCAGGGAGAAGTGGGTTTTTACGCTTGGGCAACGGCTCTTAAAATAGGCAAGGCGCGCCTCAAGCGCGTCCAGATTAAACGGTCGCCCGATGATTTTGTTGACGTGCGGAGAGATCGACTGCAGGCCAAAGGCGAAAAAAAAGTTGCCAGGAGCCTGCGCGACGAAATCCACGATCTCGGGCCGCAAGTGAACCGGGTTGGTTTCTACGGCGAGGACTGCGGGGCGTCCTCGCGCCGCGCGCAGGAATGCCTCCATTATAGCCACTGCCCTCGCGCGGTCCGTCAGGATGTCGGCATCGTTGGTTATGACAAAAGAAGTGTGCTCCAGAACAAATCTGAATTCTTCTTCAATCCGTTGCAAGCCCAGATAGCGCATCTTGCGCGGCCCCCAGTCGCAAAATGAGCACGCGAAGGGGCATCCCCGGGAAGTTTCGAGAACCATGAATACGGAATCGCGCGGGATAAAAACGTGGCCTCCCAGGTATGGCGAGGATGCGCAAGCCAAGTCGATTAAGGAAGGTTCGGGCTCGATAATAACACGTCCGCCATCTCGACGCGCCAAGCCTGGAACGGACGCGATATCCCCATAACCCAGGAATAGGGCGCGCAACAGAAGACGGAAGGTCTCCTCGCCTTCTCCGGTGGCCACGAAATCGATTTCTGGGGTTGATTCCAGGATTTGGCGGGCCAATCCGCCAGCTTCCGGCCCCCCAAGGAGCACGTGCGTATCCGGCAACAAGCGTTTAAGCTCCCGCGCGACCGCAAGGGTGGCATTGATGTTCCAAACATAGCAGCTAAACCCCGCTACATGGGGCCGCTGCTCTGCGATGCGCTCCGCGATGATTCCGGGGGATTCTTCGGTAAAAGCATCGCAAAAATCCAGCGCGACCGCAGCGGCCAAATCCTTGTCTGCCAGCGCCCAGCATCGCAAGGTGCCGGACGCCAACGAGGGAAATCTATGGCCGGTGTAGTAGAGATTCAATAACACGACCCGCGCCTTCATTCTATTCCTCACGGTTTTTATCGCCATTCGCAAACTGGAAACTGTCGCTCCTGGCGATTTTATGACACGCGCAATCGCCCGGGAAGTATTTTAAACTATTTGTATGGTTCTGTGCAGGCCGTAAAGCGCCAATTCCATGCGTGCTCGCGTGGCCGGATTTAAATAGCGGGCTTTAAGCGCTTCTTTTATCCATAAGAACGCCTCCTCCTGACGGTCCATCTTTCGAAGGGCGAGACCGGCAAGCCACTGCGCGTAATATGGCGCCGGATCGATTCCGGCTAATTGTCGGGAGTCGGCGAGCATCGCCGGCCAATTTTTTCTATTGTGGTGGGTCAAAATGCGCTTGTATAGAATGTCGATGGGATGAGAGGCGGGGAGGGATGGAGTTCTTTGGCGCGGAGATAGAATCCTTTTGTTTCGCGCAATCATTGAAAAGGGCGCGTTCCGGAGAAGATGTTCGTGCCGGACCCAGGCCTTGCCACAGTAGATAATCTTTCCGCCGCTTCGCCGGACGCGAAAGCAAAAATCCGTATCTTCCAACTGCTGCCTCATGGTTTCATTGAAGCGTATTTTTCGAAAAACATCCTCGCGTATCAACATGCAGGAGCCGCTGACGCCATCGCAAAAGCGAGTGTAGTTCCTTTGCCCTATGTCGTACTCGCCGTTGCCCCATCCCGTCCCAAGAATTAATTCGGCGCTGTAAATCTTGCCCGCATGGTCTATATTGCGGCAGCCGATAATCGACGCCGAGGAATATCGCGGCAGATGGCGGGCCAAGTTTCTTGTCCAGCTTTCGGTGATTTCGGCGTCGTCATCCAAGCAGACGCGCCAGCCGGGCTCCCGGGCGCAACGGTCCGCCAAGACGTTTAGCAGGGCCGCTTTTCCGATGTTGCGCGAAGGGGAATAAGCATGAATTTTTTTACGTTTGGAGATAGTTCTTAGGTGCTGCCGCGTTCCGTCCCTGGACGCGTCATCCGCGATATAGATGCGATGGGGGATGTCCCGTCCCCACTCTTCAATGGAACGTAAACAGCGCTTGAGAGCGGGCAAGGCGTTGTAGGTGGTGACGAGAAAAATCAGGCCAGGCATTTGCGCCATAATGTCGACTCTGCTATAAGATTTCCGGAGGGACGCGCCCGGGGCGGAGGTAGTCTTTCGGCCCCGCCGGGTGAACGGACTCAATAACGGCGCGCCGCCCACGCACCAAAAAGCGAACCTCCAAATCCCAAATCCTCATCTCGTGGGTCTTATCGGGCTTAAGTTGAGAGCGGTCGCGCGGGTTTCTTGGATCCTGGCGCAATATTTGCCCAAGAGCTGTTTTTAGGCGCGGCCGCGCGGACGATTCAAGGCGCTCGATTTGCCGCAAGGCTTCGGGCGCAAAGCCGACCGTTAAGCTCCGCGGCGGCGTGTTCTCGGCCCATCCGCCCAGGGCGCGCTTGGCCCGGTCATACCAAGGGATATATGGTTTCACATCCAAAATCGGCGTGCCGTCGACCAGGTCCGTTCCGGAGAAATAGATCGTGTCGCCGGCTATTTTCTCGATTTTTACAAGGGAGAGGCCGATGGGGCTGGGGCGGTGCGGCGAGCGCGAGGCGAAAACTCCCACGGCCTTGCCGCCCAGGCGCGGCGGGTGCACGCTGGGACGAAACATTTTCTGGGTGTTCAAGTGCAGGTAGGTCAGCAGCCAGGCGTGCGAAAAGCCTTCCAATCCCTTGAGCGAGTGGTGCGGCGAAAATTTGGAGAATATCTTGAGCTTGGCCCGCGCCGCCGGGGCGATTTGCGGCTGCCGCGGCGTTCCGAATTTTTCTCGGAAGCAGGATTCAAGGAGCCCGATGGCTTGGATAAGGGGACGGTGTCCGGCGCTCTTTGCGGCGGAGCCGGGCGTTTTCACATTTCCTGCGGCGCCGAGACTCCCAGAAGCCCCAAGCCCTGCGCCGCCACGTCCCGCGCTCCGGCGCACAACAGCAGCCGCGCGCGGGAGAGTTCGGGGTTGGCCGCGTCATTGACCCGGCATTTTTCGTAGAAGGAGTGGAAAACGCCGGCAAGTTCCAGCACATAGTTGGCCAGGGGATGAGGCGAAAGCTCTTTCTCGCAGGACTTGAGCGCCGCCGGAAACCAGGCGATTTTGGCCATCAAGGCGCGCTCTTCAGGAGCGCCCAGCAAGCTCGCGTTTGGTTCGGGCAGCGGGGCGCCCGCGGGCAGAATATTTTGCTTGGCCGCCTCGCGGAAGATGGAGCAGATACGCGCGTGCACGTACTGGCAATAGTAAACGGGATTTTCCGAGGACTGCTTCTTGGCCAAGTCCAAGTCGAAGTTCAGGTGCGAGTCGGGCGTGCGCAGGGCGAAGAAAAACCGGCAGGCGTCCGTGCCCGCCTCCTCCATGACCTCGCGCAAGGGCACGAAGGTCCCCGCGCGCTTGGACATCTTGACCGCTTCCTGCCCGCGGTAGAGGTGGATGAGCTGATGCACGATGGCGTGGCAGGAGTCGGGATCGTGCCCCAAAGCCGCAATGGCGGCTTTTAGGCGCGGCACGTAGCCGTGGTGGTCCGCCCCGAAAATGTCGATAAGCTCGGCGAATCCGCGGTCGTATTTGGCCTTGTGATAGGCGATGTCCGGCAAAAAATAGGTCGGACGTCCGTCCGAGCGCACCAGCACGCGGTCCTTGTCGTCGCCGGCCTTTTCGTCCGAGGAGGTGCCCAGCCACAAGGCGGACTCCTTTTCATAGACCATGCCGCGGTCCTTGAGGTATTTAAGAGTCTCCTCCACCGCTCCCGAGGCGTGGAGCTCGCTTTCCTTGAACCAGCGGTCGAACCGGACGCGGAAATCGTCCATGTCCTTCTTGTGCGAGGCCAAAAGGGTCTCCATGGCCCAGCGGCCGAACTCGTCCGCGCTCCAATTCCCGGCCTTTTCCGGCAGCGCGGCCGCCAAATCCTTGAGGTAGTCCCCTTGGTATCCGCCCTCGGGAACCTGAGCCGGCCGGCCGCGCAGCTCGTCGTAACGCGCCTTGAGCGAAAGACCGAGAAGCGTCACGCGCGCGCCGGCGTCGTTGACGTAGTACTCGGCCCATACGTCGTGCCCGATGCGGCGCAGGATGCGGGCCAAGGAATCGCCCAGCGTCGCGCCGCGCCCCGAGGCCAGGTGCAGCGGGCCGGTGGGATTGGCGGAGACGAACTCCATGAGGATGCGGCGCGGGGCCAACTCCGGGTCGCGTCCGTGGTCTTCGGGCGCGAGCGTGACGGCCTTGAGATTGGCGCAGAGGGCGGAAAGCTTGAGGGTGATGTTGACGAAGCCGGGCGGCGCCGCCTGGGCGCTTTCGATTTCCGGGATGCCCGCGAAGCGCGCGGCCAAGTCCTTGGCGGCCTCCAAGGGGTTTCGGCGCAGGGTTTTCGCCAGAGCCATGGGCCAAGCCAGGCTCACCTCGGCCTTGACGTGCGGCGGCGGCGCGGCCAAGGCCAGCTTCTCGGGGACGGCCGCGTCCAGGCTTTTGGCCCAGTCATCGGTCCGGGCCGCGAGGGCCTTGCGCAGGGAGTCCAGGATCATGCCTGGGTCTCCTCGCGCGGCTTGTCCCAGGAAATCCGCGCGGCGTCGTGGTGCAGCTTCTCCAGCGAGTAGAAGCCGCGCGCCTCGGGCGTCATGACGTGCACCAGGATTTTGCCCAAATCGATGACGCGCCAATGGTCGCTTCGCCGCGCCCGGTGCAGGACGGGAAACCCGAGGCCTTCCGCGGTTTCCTCCAGGGCGTTTTCCAATGTTTCCAAGTGCGGCCGGGACAGGGCCGACACGATGACCAGATAATCGGAAACGGGATTTTTACGGCCCAGGCGCAGAACCAGGACGTCCTCGCCCTTTTTGTCCGCCGCGGCTTGCGCGAGCGCCGCGGCCAGCGCCTTAAAATTGCGCACCGCGGGCGGCCGCGGCGGGCTTGGCGCCGATTTGCGCTCCCGCCAGGTTCTTGAGGTTCTCCACGTTGTGGGCGCGCATCAAGGCCTCGTCCCAGGTGATGATGCCGCGCTGCATGAGCTCGGCCAGGGAGCGGTCCATGGAGATCATTCCCTGCTTGGCTCCGGTCTCGATGGCCTGGTAAATCATATGGGTCTTTCCGTCGCGGATGAGGTTCGAGATGGCCGGGGTCGTCAGCATGATTTCCCGGGCCGCGACGCGGCCGTTTCCGTCCTTGCGCGGAATAAGGGTCTGCGCGACGACGCCTTGCAGGACTCCGGCCAGCTGGATGCGTATCTGCGTCTGCTGGTGCGGCGGAAAAACGTCGATGATGCGGTCTATGGTGGAGGGGCAGTCCTGCGTGTGGAGCGTGCCGAAGCACAAGTGCCCCGTTTCCGCCGCGGTCACCGCCAGCGCGATGGTCTCAAGGTCGCGCAGCTCGCCGACCAGGATGACGTCGGGGTCCTCGCGCAGGGCGCTTTTTAGGGCGGCTTGGAAGGACTTGGTGTTCTGCCCGACCTCGCGCTGGCGCACCACGCATTTCTTGGACTCGTAGACGAATTCGATGGGATCCTCGACCGTCAGGATGTGGGCGGCGGCGCGCTGGTTGATGAGTTCGATGAGCGCGGCCAAGGTGCTTGATTTGCCCGAACCGGTGGGGCCGGTGACCAGGACCAGGCCGTGATTGATCTCGGAGAGCGCCACCACGCTGGGCGGCAGGTGCAAGTCCTCGGGCGAGGGAATTTTCGAGGAGATGACGCGGAGCACCGCTTCGACGCCGTTTTTCTGCATGAACGCGTTGACGCGGAAGCGCGAGACGGAGGGAACGGCGAAGGAGCAGTCCAGCTCCCAGTTCGACTCCAATTTGGCGCGCTGCTCCTCGTAGAGCATGGAGTAAACCAGGCTCTTCGACTCGTCGGCCGTGAGCGCGGAGAAGCCGGGGATTTCCTCCATCTTTCCATTCAAGCGCATCATGGGCGCGCGGCCGATGGCCAAGTGGATGTCGCTGGCTTTTTTTTCAACGGCGGTCTTTAAGATTTCGACGAGCTCCATGCGCTTGTCTCCTTGGCGGCATGCGAGCAGTCCCGGGCCAGGATGACGCTCACGTCCACCAGCCGGCTCGGGTCCACCCGCGTCATGACTTCGGCCGAAGGGCAGGAGAGCATGCGCGAGACGGCCCGGGCGTTTTCGATGCGCCCCGTCCGATCGTAAATGACCGTGCGGCCGCCATCTTCGGGCGCGTTGCTCTCGCTGACCACGTCGGCGCCACGCGATCTTAGAATTTTTGTGGCGTCGAAAGCGAGGCCGGAAATCCCGGCCGCGTTCTCGATTTCGACCGTCACCGGGCCCGGGTGAGGCCGCGGCTCCCGGCCGGAGACAAGCCTTCCAAAAAAATCAGAGCGGACGTCCTGCCTGTCCGGAAGCCAGGCGGGAATGATGTTGTCCTTGGGGATTTGGGCTAGGCGCAGGGCAAGGAAGAGGCGGTCCAGGCCGTTGAGGGGCGTGGGTTCCGTCGAAGCATCGATGGCGCCTTCATGATTTCTCGTGATTGAAGTCCGCAGAGCCTTGAGAAAAAAAGGAAGGAGAAAGAGATTTCTTGCCGGCCGTCCAATCCAGTCGGCCGCCTGAACGGGCTGCAGATCGCCCGGAGCGGCGACGCCTCGGATAAAGGAGGGTTTCGCGCCGGCCAGCGCGGGAATTTTCGAGAGCCATTCGCTCGCGGCGCGGGATTCGGCTTGTTCCGCGAGTCGGGGAATGCCTTTGCTGGCGAACGCCTCCTGGTAAACCGCGTCGAGCGTCCGCCATCCGGATATCCGGGTGTCGCCAGGCAGGTAAACGAGATGGACCGCGGGTCGGCGCGAATTGTAAATTCCGAGAAAAAGCTCCGGCGGGCCTTGGACGGGCGATGAGTCGAGGGCCAGGAAGAACAGCCAGGGCCTGTGCGCCCGGGCCGCCTCGGCCATGGGCGAGCGGCTCTCCAAAAATCCGACGAGCGCCGCCGCGGCCAAAAGGGCCAGGCCCAGGGCGCGCTCCGCGAGGGTTAATCGGCGCGGCTGTTCCATAAGGACACCGTCAGCGGGTGAATCCAGGAGCCGCGCGATAACGCGTGCTCAATTTTCATTCTCAGGCATCCCGAGAATGCCGAGTTCAAGTCTTTGAGCGCCAAGCGCCGCAGGCCCGCGGCGCCGGCGTAGCTCCTGTCCGGCGAGCAGGCGTCGGCGACGTAGAGGATGCGGTCGAGCCGCGTCATGCCTCGGCCGCCCAAGGTGTGCCGCCTGACGGCTTGGCGCACGGCGGGTCCGCCCAGGCCGCGGCGCCGGGCCATGTCCTCGCTGATGTAGGCGTGGAGCAGCAGCGGCTGGCGGCGGGCGATATCATTCAGGCGCGGAACCTTCAGGCGCCGCGCGCGGGCGTAATCAGGCATCCGGGGGACGGGCACGGCGCGGCCCCAATCGTGCAGCAGTCCGGCCAAGCGCGCGTCATCGGGATTCGCGCCCCAGCGCGCGGCGAGGGATTGAGCCCAGCCCGCCACCGCCAGCGTGTGGGCGAAGCGCTCGGGTGACAGGGATTTCTTGAGCTCTCCTAAAAGCGCCAGCCCATAAAGTCTTCGGGACTCGATGTGGCGGGCGACGTTCTTGGCGAGCCAGGCGCGGGCATCGAGCCCCAAGGCCAAAGCCTCGCGGGCTCGGGTCGATGAAATATCCGGCATCCACCCTGGAATTTTTTTGAAAAATGGAGGGATGCCCGCGGAAGAGCCGGGACGGCCGGCGCTCCACCAGCGGCAGGACGCCCTGAGTTCGCGCTGGTTTTTCCAGAGGCCGAAACTCGCGGCCGCGTCCGTCCCGACGGCGAAGTGAAATTCGGCGCGCGGATATTTTTTTCGAAGCCGCCTTAGGGTCTCGAAGGTGTAAACTTGGCGCCGGCTGGATATTTCGCCGGAATCGATGCGGATTTTTCGCCTCCATTTCAGCGGCGAAAGCTCCAGCAGTCCCAATCGCGCGAGTTTTAGACGCTCCGCCGCGGGCGCGGCAGGCGCGCCTTTAAGCGGCGCTTGATAAGCCGGCACGATGAAGGCTAGATCGGGCTTGAGATGGTCAAGCGCCGCGGATAAAAGGGCCAGGTGCCCTTTGTGCGGCGGATCGAAGCTGCCGCCGAAAACGAGGATTTTGAATGGCATCAACGGGGCCGGCCTAGAGGGTCTTCATGTCGATGGAGAAGCGGTAGCGGACGTCCCCTTTGAGCAGGCGCTCGTAGGCGGCGTTGACTTCCGTCATTGAGATGGTCTCCACGTCGGCGCGAATTTTATTGGCGGCGCAAAAATCCAGCATTTCCTGGGTTTCCGCGATTCCCCCGATAAGGGAGCCGGCGATGAACCGGCGCGAGGTGATGAGCGGGAGCGTTCCGAACTCGAGCGGCTGCGGCGAGGCGCCCACCAAGGCCAGCGTTCCTTCGCGGCGCAGAAGGTTCAGGCAGGCGTTGAGATCGTGCTTGGCGGATACCGTGTCGACGATGAGATCGAGCCTGCCGGCCAAGGGCTGCATGGCGGCCGCGTCCGAGGTCAAGACGAACTCATGCGCGCCCAGGCGCTTGGCGTCGGCCTGCTTGGATTTGGAGCCGCTTAGGACGAAGACCTCGGCGCCCAAGGCGGCCGCGATTTTGACCGCCATGTGGCCGAGACCTCCCAGCCCCATGATGCCCACGCGCGAGCCTGGGCGTGCGCCGAAGCGCTTCAAGGGTGAGTAGGTGGTGATGCCGGCGCAGAGAAGCGGGGCCGTCGCATCCAAGGGTTCCCCGGTCTTGATTTTGAGCGCGAAGGCCTCGTCCACCACGATTTGGGACGAGTAGCCCCCGTGGGTCGGGGTTTTGCCGTCCTGTTCCGTGCTGTTGTAGGTAAACGATATGCGTCCCTCGCAGTGCTGCTCAAGGTGCGCGCGGCAGCTGGGGCATTTCCGGCAGGAATCGACCAGGCAGCCCACGCCGGCCGCGTCGCCGACCTTGAATTCGGCGACTTTTTTGCCGATACGGGACACCCGGCCGGCGATTTCATGGCCCGGGACCATGGGGAAGGCCGCGCCGCCCCATTCATCCCGGGCTTGGTGCACGTCCGAATGGCAGATGCCGCAGTAGGCGACGTCGATGACGATATCCTTGTCGCCGGGATCTCGGCGGGAAAATGAGAATGGCTCCAAGCGGGAACCGGCGTTTTTGGCGGCGTAGCCGCGGACATCGAACATTTTGATTATTCTAGAACATTTCCCCGAGACGTTGACAAAAGCGCGGTAAATAGGGAAGATGGCCCGTGGCCAAAATTTCTCCTTTCGCCGCCCTGCGCTTTGACCCCCGCAAAGCGCCGCTGTCCCGCGCGCTGTGCCCGCCCTACGACGTCATCTCGCCGGAACAGGCGGCGGACCTGCGGCGCCATCCGGTCAATGCCATTGACGTGGAGCTGCCGCGAGGCGCGGGGCCAAACCGCTATCGCGCGGCCGCCGGCGTTTGGAAGCGGTGGAAAAAAGACGGGATGATCATCGGAGACGCAGCGCCCTCTTTCTACGTTTGCGAGGAAATGTTTTACCGGCGGGGGAAAAGTTTTCGCCGCCGCGGATTTTTCGCCGCGTTGGAGGTGCGCCGGGCGGGAAAGGACATTCTAGCCCATGAAAAAACCCTCTCCAAACCCAAGGCCGAGCGCTTGAAGCTTCTGCGGGCCCTGCGCGTCAACACCAGCCCGATTTTCGGGCTGTTCAAGGATCCTTCGGGCCGCGCGCGCCGCGCCCTGGCCGCCGCGCGCTGGAAAAAGCCGGACGCCTCCGGGCATTTAGACGGCGTTGCCTACCGCTTGTGGAGAATAGACGGCGGAAAGCTGGCGCGGCTTTTACCCAGGCTCGTCGCTTCTCAAAAAATACTCATCGCGGACGGCCACCACCGCTGCGAGGTGGCCCGGCGCTACTGGGGCATGACGCGGCGGCCGCAGGCCCGAAGCGTTCTGGCGTATTTTTGCCCGGAGGAGGATTCCGGCCTCGTGGTGCTGCCCACGCACCGCGTCGTGGCCGGCCGTTCGTGGCGCGAGGCCTCGCAAAGCCGGTGCCGCGTGACGTCCTGCCCGTCGCTGCGGGTTTTGTCGGCGCGGCTCGCGGCCTCTAAAAATCCCTACGCCTACGGGCTTTTCGACGGCGATTTTCTCCTGGCGGAGCCTAAAAGCGCCGCCGGCTGCAAAAGCGGCCTCGGCGTGGAGTGGTTGAACCGCGTTCTGTTCGCGGGCGTGCGTCCCGAGGACATCCGCTACACGCCTGACGCGGACAAGGCCGCGTCCTGGGCGCGTTCCGGGCGTTCGAGCGCCGTTTTGGTCAAGCCTTTTCCCGCGGCGCAAATTCGCCGGGCCGTGGCCGCGGTCGGGCTTTTGCCTCCGAAGTCGACCTATTTTTACCCCAAGGTTCCTGCCGGCCTGGTCTTTAAGGCCGCGTCCTGATGTTGTTGGGAGCTATTCGCCCAAGAGCAGCGGCGCTTGCGGCGGCGGCACGTTCTCCGGCAGGGCGGAGAAATAATCCTCGATGAGCCGGCGAATTTCGGCGCAGTCCATGGCGCCGCAGACCGCGACGCGCAGCGGCTTGTTGCCGGGCAGCCCCGCCGTGTACCAGACCGTGATGCGCCGCATGTTGAGCGCGGCCCGGCGCTCGCCGCAATAGCGGACCTCGTAGTCGAGATGCTTGAGGAGGGTTTCCCGGCGCTCCGCGACGCCGGGCACGTAGGGCGGGGCGTTCTCGCCGCGCATGACGCTCTCCAGCGTCTTGTAAATCCACGGGTTGCCCAGGCCCCCGCGGCCGATCATGACCCCGTCGCAGCCGCTTTCTTTCTTGAGGCGCAGCGCGTCCTCGGCGCCGGCCACGTCCCCGTTGCCGATGACCGGAATCTTGACCGCGGCCTTGACCTTGCCGATGGCGGCGTAGTCCGAGCGCCCGGAGTAGCCCTGCTTTTGCGTGCGGCCGTGGATGGTGACGGCGGAAAGGCCTTCCGCCTCGGCCCGCACGGCGACGGCCACGGCCTCGTCCCCGCTTTCGTTCTCGAAGCCCTTCCTGGTTTTCACGGTGACCGGGATTTTTTTGACCGCCCGCTTGACCGCGCGGAAAATCGCCGCGGCCTTGTCCGGCTCCTTGAGAAGGGCCGCGCCCTCGCCGTTGGCCGTCACCTTGCGCACGGGGCAGCCCAGGTTCAAGTCCAGCCAGTCGAACCCCATGTCCTCGATGATCCGCGCGGCTTCGGCCATGACGGCGGGGTCGCAGCCCAGGAGCTGCGCGCCCAGGGGGCGGTCCTGCGGCGCGCTTTGCAGAAGGCGCTTGGTCTTCTCGTTGTCGCGCACCAGGGCTTGGGCCGAGACCATCTCCAAGAAGGAAAAGGCCAGCCCGCGTTCCCGGGCCACCAGCCGGAAGGGCAAGTCCGTGCAGGCCGCCATGGGCGACTGGATGACGGGAGAGCTCTTGAGCAGCGACTCGACCGAGAGGTCCATGCAAATATGATACTATAGCGGCTCACCCATGCGTTCGAAGGTTTTGGTCACGCGGCGCATTCCCGAAGAAGCCCTGCGGCTCTTGTCCTCCCATTTCGAGGTCGATTACCGGGGCCGGGATACGGCTATCCCGCGGTCGGAATTCCTGCGTAAAATAAAAAATAAATCGGGCCTTTTATGCGTCCTGACCGAGCGCGTGGACGAGGCCCTTTTAGCCGCCGCGCCCGGGCTCAAGATCGTTTCCACCTACTCCGTGGGTTTTGACCATATCGACGTTCCCGCCTGCGCGCGCCGCGGGATTCTGGTCGCGAACACTCCCGGGGTTCTGACCGAGACGACCGCGGATTTCACTTGGGCGCTGCTTTTAGCCGCGGCGCGCCGCGTGGTCGAGGGGGACAAGTTCATGCGCGCCGGGCGCTATAAGGGATGGGATCCACTCATGATGCTGGGCAGCGACGTCCATGGCAAGACGCTGGGCATCGTGGGCTTCGGGCGCATCGGCCAAGCCGTGGCCCGGCGGGCCAAGGGATTTTCCATGAACGTGCTTTATTACGACGTGCAGCGCGTCTTTCCTGAAATAGAAAACGATTTGGGCGCGTGCTACGCCGAGTTGAAGGATGTCCTGCGGCAGGCGGATTACCTCAGCCTGCACGCGGCCTTGGACGCCGCGACGCGGCAGCTCATCGACGGGAAAGCCCTGGCGCTCATGAAGCCTTCCGCCTATCTCATCAACGCGGCGCGCGGTCCGATGGTGGACGAGGCCGCGCTGGTCGCGGCGCTTAAAAAGGGACGGCTTCGCGGCGCGGCGCTCGACGTGTACGAGCGCGAGCCCAAGATGGCGGCGGGGCTGGCCAAGCTGCCCAATGTGGTTTTGGCCCCGCACCTGGCCAGCGCGTCGCTGGAGACCAGGTCCAAGATGGGGATGATGGCGGCGCAGGCCCTGGTCGACGCTTTGGCCCTGGGCCGTCCGCCGAAGCATCCCGTCAACCCGGGAATTTCGCGCCTAGCGCCCGCTTCTTAAACATCGGAGGGTTAACCATGTCTGAGGCTCGCAGCGATACGTCCTGGGGCGTGCCGGAAAGGCTCTCCCGCTTGAAGGACCTCGCCTACAATTTGTGGTGGTCCTGGCATCCGGACGCCCGCGCGCTGTTCAAGGAAATCGACCGCGCCCTTTGGGTGGGCTTGAACTACAACCCCGTCCATCTTCTGCAGCAGTCCCAGAAGCGCCTCGAAGTTTTAGCCCAGGAGCCGAAGTTCTTGGCCCGCTACGATGTGGTGGTCCGGCAGTTCGATCGCTACATGGGCATGGAGGAGACTTGGTTCGCGAAGGCCCATCCGGAATTCGCGGGCAAGGCCGTGGCCTATTTTTCGGCGGAATTCGGCCTGCACAATTCCCTGCGCACGTATTCCGGAGGCCTGGGCATCCTGGCCGGGGATCACTGCAAGACGGCCTCGGACCTGGGCGTTCCCCTGGTGGGCGCAGGCTTCATGTATCCGCAGGGCTACGTGCAGCAGAGAATCAGCGCGGACGGCTGGCAGCAGAACGTTTACGAGCCCATCAACTGGCATTTGTCCCCCACGCGCCCGGTCTTGACGGAGTCCGGCGAGCCTTTCATTTTCGACTTCACCCTGGGCTCCTGGTCGCTTAAGGTGGCCGTCTGGGAAGTGGCCTTGGGCCGCGTCAAGATTTATCTCATGGACACCAACGTGGAGGGCAATTCCCCGTCCGACCGGGAAATTTCCAGCCGCCTCTACGTCGGCGACCGCTCCATGCGGCTGCGCCAGGAGCTCATTTTGGGCTTGGGCGGCGTCAGGCTTTTGCGCGCGCTCAAGATTCCCGCGGCGGTCTATCATGCCAATGAGGGGCACTCGGCTTTTCTCTACCTGGAGCTCGCGCGCGAGGCCGTGGCCGCGGGCAAGGGGCTTCCCGACGCCTTCAAGGCGGTCGCGGAGAGCACGGTGTTCACCACGCACACGCCGGTCGAGGCCGGGCACGACGTCTTTGACGAGCACGCCGTGGCCGAATACTTCAAGGACTATTGGAAGGACCTGGGAATGTCGCGCGACGAGTTCCTGGATTTGGGCCGCGCGCCCGGCCAGTCGGGCTGGAACATGACCGCCCTGGCGCTCAAGCTGGCCGGGAAGAGAAACGCCGTCAGCCGCCGCCACGGCGCGGTCTCCCGGCGCATGTGGGCCAAGCTTTGGCCGGACAAAAGCGAGGAGGAAGCGCCCATCGCCTCCGTCACCAACGGCGTCCACTTGCCCACGTGGCTCGAGCAGGACATGGCGAAACTCTACGCCAAGCACCTGGGGGCTGACTGGTGGGAAAGCCAGGACGAGGAGGGGCTTTGGCAGCTCATCGAGGCGGTGCCCGACGAGGAGCTTTGGGCCGTGCACCAAAAGGCCAAGGACGCCTTGTTTTCATTTTTGCGCATTCGTCTGCGCGCGCGCTGGCGAAAGGGCTTGGTCGAGCCGTCCCAAATCCTGGCCCAAGGCTCCTTGCTGGGGCCCGAGACCTTGACCATCGGCTTCGCCCGCCGCTTCGCCGGCTACAAGCGCGCCGCGCTTTTGCTCAGGGACATCGAGCGCTGCAAAGCCCTGCTGCTCAATCCTCACCGCCCGGTGCAGATTATTTTCGCGGGCAAGGCGCACCCGGACGACGACCCGGGCAAGAGCATCATCCAGCAGATATACCACCTGGCCAAGGATCCGGCCACGGCCGGGCGCATCGCCTTCGTGGAGGACTACGACATGCAGCTGGCGCGCTATTTGGTTCACGGCTGCGATTTGTGGCTCAACAACCCCGTGCCGCCCTTGGAAGCCTGCGGAACCAGCGGCCAGAAGGCGGCCGTCAACGGCGTGCCCAACCTGAGCGTCCTGGACGGCTGGTGGGAGGAGGGCTTCAACGGCGCCAACGGCTGGGGCATCAGCGTTCCCGGCGGGCGCCCCGCGGGAACGGACTGGGACGCGGCCGACGCGGGCGAGATTTACGACGCCCTGGAGAAGAAGGTCGTGCCGCTGTTCTACGAGCGGGGCTTGGACCGCGTTCCGCACGGCTGGGTCAAGGTGATGAAGGAATCCATCCGCTCCACCGCGCCGCGGTTCTGCGGCAACCGCATGGTCAAGGAGTACGTGGATCGTTTCTACGTTCCCGAGACGGCGAAGGTTCCAGCCCACACCGGAACTTAGGAATCGATCTGGTCGAAAGCCGCGCCTTCGTGGTTTAAGACCAGGAAGGAGGACTTGCGGCCCGCGTCCTTGGCGACGCGCATCGCGCGGTAGGCTTTTTCCACCGCCTCTTCGTGCGACGGGCAGTCTTCCAGGATTTGCGTCCGCTCGCCGTCTTTCTCCACGAGGCGGAATTGGCCGCGGGCCAACGGCGTTCTAGCGTAGAGGCTTTGAATGTCCGGCGGAACCTCGTTTTTTGAATAAGCCTTGAGAAACTTGACGACGAACCATGAGATGACGAGGGGCAGCAGGAGATAGGCGAAGACTACTTGGAACACGCCGCGCTCTCCAGGGCCGCGATCATTTCTTTCGCGTTCGAGAATTTTTCCCGGATTTTCCCAAGAGCGCGTCCGCGCTCCTTCTCCAGGGCGTCCAGGGTTTTCCACTCCGCGAAGCTCACCGGCCGCGCTCCGCGCGCGCGCAGGAAATCCCCGATGCTTTGCGGGTCCTGCCCCGGCTTGAGAACGCGCGCCGCCTTCGCGTCGGCGAGCATGAGGGCGGCCGTGGCCGCGGAATCGGCCCGGTTGGTGCCGATGAGGCCGGAAGGCCCCCGTTTGGTCCAGCCCACGGCATAGTGGCCGGCGAGGGGGGCGCCCTGCGCGTCTTGGACGCGGCCTTCGGCGTTGGGCGTCTTGCCGCTTTCGGCGTCGAAGGGAACGCCGGGGATGGGCACGCCGCGATAGCCGATGGCGCGCAGGACGAGCCCCGCCGGCAAGGCTTCAAATTCGCCCGTCTTTTCCAGTTTGGCTCCGCCGCGGCCGTCCGGGACGAGACGGTTCTTCTCGATTTTGACGGCCTTGACGCGGCCGTTCTCACCCACGATTTCAGCGGGCGAGACGCAAAAGCGCAGGCGGATCTTCTTGGGTTTGGCGCCTTCTCCCGCGCGCGACTTCTCAAGGACGTAGTCCGCGTTCTTGCGCGCGGCCGGATCGGTCAAGAGGGGCCGAGAGGCCTCGGACACGGCGGCTTCCTCGGGCTTGGCCACCAAATCCGCAGACGAGAGCTCTCCCAAATCGCGGATTTCCTGGGGGGAGTAGGCGGCCTCGGCCGGGCCGCGGCGGCCCAAAAGGTAAATCGTCTTGACGCGGCTTTTCATGAGCGCGTCGAGCGCGCAGCCCGCGATGTCCGTGCCGCGCAAATCCTGCGGGTCCTGCGCCAGGATGCGCGCCACGTCCATGGCGACGTTCCCGAGCCCTACGATGACGGCGCTCTCGCAGGAGAGGTCGAACCGCCGATCGCGGAAGTCGGGGTGCGCGTTGTACCAGCCGACGAACTCGGTGGCCGAGTGGCTGCCGCGCAAGTCCTCGCCCGGCACGCCCATCTTGCGGTCGGACTCGTTGCCCACCGCGTAGACGATTTGGTGGTAGCGCGCGGCCAGATCCGCGGTCGAGACGTCTTGGCCGAGCTTGACGTTGCCGAAGAACCGGAAGCCGGGGAGCCCGGCTATTTTTTCGTAAACCAAGGCGACGCTCTTGATTTTTTGGTGATCCGGGGCCACGCCGCCGCGCACCAGGCCGTAGGGCGTGGGCAGGCGATCGAACAGGTCGACGCGCACGGCCAAGTCTTTTTGCTTTAAGAGCGCCTCGGCGGCGTAAAACCCGGAGGGTCCGGCTCCGACGACGGCGACGCGCAGGGGATTCGATGGATCGCCAAGGGCAGGCATCATCTTGGACCTATTGTATCAAACAATGCCCGCGTGGAATAAAATCCGCCCCATGAGGCGCGCGTGCCGGGCCAACTCGCGGCCGACGCTCAGCTTGGAGCGGCCGTAGGCCCGGGTTTTGAGCGCCGCCGGCGCTTCCGCGATGTTAAATCCCGCGCGCACGAAGGCGGCGGCGATTTCCGCGTTGATCTCGAAGCCGCGGCTCTTGAGGCGCATGGTTTTGATCGCTCGGGAGCGGTAGAGCCGGAACACGGGGGTGTAGGAGGTCAGCCGCGGATCGAGCAGCGCGCCGTAGAGCGCGTTGAGAATCCGGCTGGGAATGCGCCGCCGCCAGGAGCCGCGCGGCGCCGGGCAAAGAAAGGGCGAGCCCGAGACCATGTCCGCGCCGGTCTCCTTCTGGCGCGCCAAGAGTTTGGCGATGTCTGCGGGCGCGAAGGTCAAGTCCGCGTCCAGGACGGCGATCCAATCGCCTTGGCTGGCCGCGAAGCCGGCGGCCAGCGCCGCGCCGAGGCCGAAATTTTTCGGGCGCCGCACGGCGCGGACTTGCGGCCGCTCGGCAGCGAGGCGCTCCATCTCCCGCCAAGTCCCGTCCGTGGAGCCGTCGTCGATGAGAATAACCTCGAACGGCTCGCCCAAGGCTTCAAGCGCCGGAAAGAGCGCGTCCTGGAACCGGCGGAGGTTTTCTTCCTCGTTAAGGCAGGGGATGAGGACGGAGAGCACGGCTTTTTAAAGCCGCCTTAGGAGCGGAAGTACGCGATGGTGGCCTTCAAGCCCTCTTCCAAGGAGACGCGCGGCTGCCAGCCGAGCTCGCGCTTGGCCAGCGTGATGTCCGGGCGGCGCACCTTGGGGTCGTCCGTCGGGAGAGGCTTGTGCGCGATGGCGGAGCGCGAGCCCGTCAGCTTCTTGATGAGCTTGGCGATGTCCAGGATGGTCAGCTCCCGCGGGTTGCCGATGTTGACCGGCGTGTCGAGGTTCGAGCGCAGCAGGGCGTCGATGCCGGCGACCAAGTCCGAGACGTAGCAGAGGCTGCGGGTCTGCTCGCCGCGGCCGTAGACCGTGATGGGCTTGTTCTTAAGCGCCTGGGTGATGAAGTTGGGCACCGCGCGGCCGTCGTTCTTGCGCATGCGCGGGCCGTAGGTGTTGAAGATGCGCAGGATGCGGACCGGCATTTTGTGATAGCGGTGGTAGGCCATGGTCATCGCCTCGGCGAAGCGCTTGGCCTCGTCGTAGACGCCGCGCGGCCCGATGGGGTTGACGTTGCCCCAGTAGCCCTCTTTTTGCGGGCTTGTCAGCGGATCCCCGTAAATTTCCGAGGTGGAAGCGATCATGAACACGGCTTTCTTGTCCTTGGCCAGGCCCAAGGCCTTGTGCGTCCCCAGGGCGCCCACCTTGAGGGTCGGGATGGGAAATTTCGCGTAGTCATCGGGGCTCGCGGGGCTGGCGAAGTGCAGAACGGCGTCCACCTTGCCCGGAACGTGGATGAAATTGGTCACGTCCTGCTTGACGAAGGCGAAGCCCGGACGTCCGAAAAGCGGCTCGATGTTCTCCAGGCGCCCGGTGATCAGGTTGTCCAGGACCGTCACGGCGTGGCCCTGGCCCAGGAAATGCTCGGCCAGGTGGCTGCCCAGGAATCCGGCGCCGCCGGTGATGACGAGCCTCACGGCCGCCCCACGCCGCAGTAGGTGAATCCCGCGCGGCGGAACTTGGCGGGGTCAAGCGCGTTGCGTCCGTCCAAAATCAGGGGCACGCGCATGATTTTCTCCAGGCGCTTGGGGTCGAGCTCCTTGAACTTGGGCCACTCGGTGACCAGGGCCAGGGCGTCGGCGCCCTTGGCGCACTCGTAGGCGTCCTTGCAGAAGACCACGCCCTTAAGCTCCGGAAGCTCCCGCGCGCGCTCTTCGGCGACCGGATCGCAGGCGCGGACTTTCACGCCGCGCGCCTTCAAGCCCGCGATGATGTCCACGCTGGGCGCGAAGCGCATGTCGTCGGTATTGGGCTTGAACGCGAGGCCCAGGACCGCCACGGTCTTGCCCTCCAGGTTCCACAGCTGCTCGGATATTTTGCGCAGGATCCAGCCCTTCTGGAAATCGTTGACGTCCTTGACGGCCTTCAAGAGCGCGAAGTCGTGGCCTTTTTGCTTGCTGATCCAATAGAAGGCCTCCAGGTCCTTGGGGAAGCAAAAGCCCCCGAAGCCCACGCCCGGGCGCAGGAACATCGGGCCGATGCGCCGGTCCAGGCCCATGCCGCGCGCCACCTCCACGACGTCCGCGCCGACTTTCTCGCACAGCGCCGAGACCGCGTTGATGTAGGAGATTTTGGTCGCCAAAAAGGAGTTGGAGGCGTGCTTGATGATTTCCGCGCTCTTGACGTCGGTGGCCAGGACCGTGGCCTTGAGCGGGGCGTAGAGATCGCGCATGAGCTTCTCGGCCCTGGGCGACGAGCTTCCCAGCACCACGCGGTCGGGCTTGAGGAAATCCTCGACGGCCGAGCCTTCGCTCAAAAATTCCGGGTTCGAGACCACGTCGTAGGGCGCGCCCTTCTTGTTGATGCGCGCGATGGTCTTGGACACCCAGTCGCCGGTCTCGACCGGCACCGTCGATTTGTCCACCACGACCACGTAGTCCTTGATGTTGCGGGCGATTTCCGCGGCCACGGCCTCGACCGCGGAGAGGTCGGCCGAGCCGTCCGGCCGGGGCGGGGTTCCCACCGCGATGAAGGCGATTTGCGCGCGCCGCCCCTTGAAATCCATGCCTTCCTTGATGGAGGCGCAAAAGCTCAGGCGTCCCGCCTTGATGTTTTTCTTGAAAAGTTCGTCCAGGCCGGGCTCGTAAATCGGCACGCGCCCCTTCTTGAGCGCGGCGAGCTTCTTGGAGTCCGAGTCCACGCAGACGACGTCGTGGCCGATTTCCGCCAGGCAGCAGCCGGTCACCAAGCCGACGTATCCCGAGCCGACGACGCAGACGTTGATTTTTTTCATGGGCGGGGACATTCTCCCAAAAAACTCCCATGCTTGCAAGAACGCTTTGGCGGCGCGAAAAAGTTCTCGCCCGGTATGGTAGAATCCGCCTCATGCCCCATGGGTCTCCCGACCTGCCGCCGCCCAAGCCCGAGGCGGTCGAGCGCGCCCTGGCGTTTTGCCGCGCGCGAGGGTCGTTCATCTTCCGCGAGGTGCAAAACGAGTTCAACTTCGGCCGCGACGAGCTCATCGCGGTCATGAACGCGCTCTACCGCGGGGACTTCATCGAGAAGCACGGCCCGGCGCGCGACGGCCAGCCCGAGTGGCGCATGAAACCGGGCGCCCCGGGCACGTACGCGCTTTTCCTGAGCGCGTCCGCTCCTTCTGTTCCCTCCGTTCCCGCCGCAAAACCCTGGGACCCCAAGCGCTACGGCGCGAAGGACTACGACCACCCCGACGTCCAGTATTGGGTGGGCATCAACAGCAAACTCTATTGGCTCGCGGCCGTCCTGGGCGTCGCGTGCATGGCGGACACGCTGCGCCAGGGCCTCAGCTTCGGCCTGTGGCCGCCCTTTGAGCCGCTCTACTATTTCTATTTCCCCGTCTTGACGGCCTACGCGGCCGCGCGCGATAAGGAAAAGCGGGTGCGCCGCGCGCAGGCCTATGAGAAGCGCATGGGCGACCTCTTTTTGTGGGCCTGGGTGGGCATCCTGATTTTCATCTGGATCTACGATTGGGGCAACCACACCGTGTTCGTGCCGCGCACGCTTTATGCGACGCTCGCGGCTGTTTTTGGCGTCTACGCGGGCGTGAAGATCGTGGCGCCCGCGATATGGCCCATCGTGCCCTTCGACCCGGACGACCCCAACGACCCCGACGCGCCGCCGCAGCCCGCGCCGGGGCCGGAGCCTTTGCCGGGGCCCGGTCCCGCGCCGTTGCCGGGGCCCACGCCAAACCCGACGCCGGATCCGGGAGACGATGACGGCCCGGAGGGAAACGGAAGAAGCTCCAGCGGCCCCATATTGCTGGCGGCCTACAAAAACCTCGGAGTTTTCTCCATCGAGGACGTGGCGCGGGCGACCGGCCTGACCCTTCCGGTCATCAAAGGCCATCTCGGCCAAATGGTCCGCTGGGGCCACGTCCAAAAAGAGCCGGGCGGCAAGTTCCGCTGGCTTGGATAAAGCCATTTTTGGCTATCCAATTGGCTATACACCTGGCTATGATTCAGCTATAGCCGGGCTATGGTTGGCTATAGCTGGGGCTATGATTTGGCTATAAAGGGCTATGTTTAGCTATAGCCGGGCTATACGGGGGGTGTATAGCCAAATCCATAGCCAAATCGTCAAACGCGGTATAACGTAGGAAAAGGCCTTCCTTATATATTGAGAAAGAAATTATCGATATTTGATAAGCTGACCCACAAGCTTTGTGGGGGTGACCGGACATGAATAATTTCAGCGAAAAAGCCAACTTCATCTGGTCCGTGGCGGATCTTCTGCGCGGACCTTACCGCCCCAACCAGTACAAAGATGTCATGCTGCCCATGACGGTGCTCCGCCGCTTGGACTGCGTCCTTGAGCCCACAAAGGAAAAGGTTCTGCAGAAAGCGCAGAGCGCCACGGGCGGCAAGCTTAAAAATCTGGAGCCCATCCTCAATAAAGCGGCCGGCCAAAAGTTCCACAACACCAGCCGCTTTACGTTTCAGCGGCTCAAAAACGATCCCGCTCATATAGCTCAGAACCTGACCAATTACATCAAGGGCTTTTCCCCGCGGGCTAAGGAAATTTTTGACCACTTCAGCTTCGAAGATCAGATCGCCAAGCTGGATGAGACAAATACGCTCTACGCGCTTGTCTCAAAGTTCTGCGACATCGACTTGCACCCCGACCGGGTCTCCAACCTTGAAATGGGCTACATCTTCGAGGAGCTCATCCGGCGCTTTAACGAGGCTTCCAACGAGGAAGCGGGGGATCACTTCACTCCCCGGGAAGTCATCCGCCTGATGGTCGATCTTTTGTTTTCTCCGGACGGCGAAAGCTGGGCCAAGCCCGGGACCGTTAAAACTCTCTTTGATCCGGCTTGCGGGACGGGCGGCATGCTCTCCGTCTCCGAAGCCTATATCCACGAATTAAATCCCGACGCGCAACTCTTTGTTTTCGGCCAAGACTACAACGATCAGGCCTACGCCGTCTGCGGCTCGGACATGATGATCAAGGGCCAGGATGTTGAGAACATCCATTTCGGCGACAGCTTTACCGACGATTACTTCAAGGACAAAACTTTTGACTATATGCTGGCCAACCCGCCCTTCGGCGTGGAGTGGAAACGCCAGGAACAGTTCATCCGCCGGGAAAGCGAGGAACAAGGCTTCGGCGGACGTTTCGGCGCGGGGCTGCCGCGCATCAACGACGGCTCTTTTCTCTTCCTTCAGCACATGATGAGCAAGATGAAGGACGCTAAAGAAGGCGGGACAAGGCTCGCCATCGTCTTCAACGGCTCGCCGCTTTTTACCGGCGGGGCCGGATCGGGCGAAAGCGACCTCCGACGCTGGATTATCGAAAACGACCGGCTTGAGGCCGTCGTGGCCCTGCCGGACCAGCTTTTCTATAACACCGGCATTTCCACCTATCTCTGGATTGTGACCAATCGCAAGGAAAAGAGCCGCCGCGGCAAAATCCAGTTGGTGGACGGGACCGGATTTTTTAAGAAAATGCGCAAGAGCCTGGGCAACAAGCGCAACGAAATTTGCGAGGGGCAGCGCCAGGATATTGTGCGCCACTATGGGAATTTTAAAGAAGGCGAGCATGTCCGCATCTTCGACAACGAGGACTTCGGCTACCAGCGCATCACGGTCGAGCGGCCGCTCAAGCTCAATTTTTCCGCGGACAAGGAGCGCATGGCCCGATTAAAAGAGGCGCCTGCCTTCGCGCGGCTTTCCGAGAGCCGCAAGCGCAAGGACGCCAAAAGCGCGGAAGCGGAAATCTCCGGAGGGCAAAAACTGCAGAAGGCGATTTTGTCCGCGGTGGAGTCATTGGCCGGCAAGGGCGTCGTGAAAAGCCGGCCCGCGTTCATCGCCTTGCTTGAAGCCGCTTTTAAGAAAGCCGACTTGAAGATTCCCGCGCCGGTTTTTAAAGCCGTCTTGGAAGCCTTGTCCGAGCGGGACGAGACCGCCGAGGCGTGCAAGGACGCCAAGGGCCGTCCCGAGCCGGACCCCGAGCTTCGCGACTATGAGAACGTCCCGCTCAAGGAAAAAATCGCAGACTACATGCGCCGGGAAGTTTTGCCCCACGTGCCGGACGCCTGGGTGGACGAGTCCAAGACCAAGGTGGGCTATGAAATCAACTTCAATCGCTACTTTTACAAGTACGTTCCGCCGCGACCGCTTGAGGAAATTGAAGGGGACCTTCAGAAAATAGAAAAGGAAATCGCCGGCTTGCTGGCCGGTTCGGCGGCATAAGCAATGATTGTTCCAGCGACACCGCCAATGCCTGGTTCCTTGCCGGAGGCGCAAAGCGCGAACGAGGTGATTTTCTTTTTGGGCGCGGGAGCCTCGGTCGCGGCCGGCATTCCGGCGGTCGGCAAGATGACGGAGGAGTTTATAAAGCATATCGCGGACAACCACCCGGCATGTCGTCCGGCTTTAAAGGAAATTGTCGGCCGTTTAAATCCCAGAAAACCGAACCCCGATATTGAGATTATTTTACGCACGCTGCATCGCCTTATTGACCATGAACGCGACGAGTTGTCAGGCTTGCTGAAGGCGGATCATGGGATCGATTCAAGCTGGCTGGAAAAGCTCCGGGACGAGCTCCAGACTTTTATCCGCGACAAAGTCATCGCTCCAAGAAACATCGAATACCTCGCGCCCCTTCTTGATGAAAAATGGGGCGGAAATGGGCCGATTCATATCTTTTCCGTCAATTACGACACCTGCATCGAGCGCCTGTGCCGAAGATTGGAACGTCGGATCGTCGACGGCTTTATGCCTGAGTGGACACCCAGGGCCTTCGAGACTGCGGATCGCACGGCGGTTTATCTTTATAAGTTACATGGCTCCGTGCTGTGGTATCGGTCGCAAGACGGTTGGCCCGTCAAGATTCCCATCAAGCCGAATAATAGCTCCGATGTGGACGTGGAGCTTTACGACGGCAAAAAGGCGCGGCCCATCATGCTCTATCCCATGTCCAAGCAGCCGATGGAGGCGCCGCTTCTCGATTTCACTTATATATTAAAACGCCGCCTTGAATCGGCCAAGTTCTTGATCGTCATCGGCTACTCGTTCCGAGACGATTATCTGGCCGCTCTTTTTCGGGACTGCTTCAATGCTAATCCGGATTTGCACATGATCAGCATTGGTCCGGATTCCCGGAGGCATTATCATGATTTGATTCGCAGGGATCCGTCTTTTAAAGATACCTTTGAATGGCGCGTCACCTGCCTGCCCTTTCTGGTTGAAAAGGTTCTCAAGGATTTTACTGCCAATCAATTCGGCAGTTTAAGCCAAGGCATTCAAAGTTGGCAAGACTATCGCAGGGCGAAGATGGTGGGAAGAGAACAGGTTTGCCACACATTCGTCGGCCCTCTGAGTTCTTCCGGTGAAGCGGCGATGGCCAACGATTTAATGTCTTGGCCCAGCACTCGGGAACAAATGTCGCTTGAGGCAATTTGGAGCGCAGTCTTTTATAATGGGTCTTCTCCAAACTGAGTGGGTGATTTTCGCTTGATTTCATATCGGATCAAGCATGCAGGTGAGGACCTTGAGGCGCAAGTAGTCCTCGTCTCGCAGCCCGTAACTGCGCCGCTGGATGACGCG
>Ga0307372_10000386_pt1 | contig 78243 bp, 68 predicted proteins | sample OX1MG_FD_202533 | JGI IMG/M metagenome (GOLD analysis project Ga0307372, IMG submission 202533) | Soil microbial communities from Risofladan, Vaasa, Finland - OX-1 | ecosystem: Environmental > Terrestrial > Soil > Coastal area > Acid sulfate soil | place: Finland: Risofladan, Vaasa | collected... | reverse complement strand
GCCCTCAGATGCTGCCGGTGGCCAGCAGCCGCGCCGGGTTCTTCCGCTGGCGGCCCTCCACCAGGCGGACGTGATGGAGGTAGTGCCAGTTCTTGCCGGTGAGCAGGAACTCCCCGGCGGCGGGCAGTGCCGCGATCCCGTTGAGCACGGCCTGCGGGTCGTCCCAGTGATGCTCCCCGGCCAGCCGCGCGTCGACGATGCGGGCGACCTCACCACTGACCGGGTCGATCGCCACCAGGTAGGGCCTGGTCAAGATGTTGGCCCAGACCAGCCCACCGGACCACTCAAGATCGTTCAGATAGTCGACCCGCTCGCCCTCGCACCGGACCCGGACCAGCGCCAGCGGGGCGAGCGTCCGGGGGTCGCGCCGGACCAGCTCGCTGCTGCCGTCGCTGGTCAGAATATGATCCCCGGCCAGGCAGATGCCCCAGCCATCCCGGTTGAAGGGCACGGCGCCCAGCAGTTCCAGCGTGCCCGGGTGCCAGCGCAGCGCGGTCCGCTCCCGCCAGGTGAGCTGCCAGATGCCATCCCCGGCGCGGCAGATCCCCTCGGCGAACAGGTCCGGCGGCAGCGGCGCGCAGGCCTCCGGGTGCTGCGCGCCGAGCCGGTACCGGCGCAGCGCCGACTGCCCGTACTGGCCGGTGCTCTCCCACACGGTGCCGTCCTGGGTGATCAGGCCCTGGGTGAACCCCCGGCCGGGGTGCGGCAGCCGGCGCAGCACCTTCACCCGGTGGAACCTCATCCCGGGCGCCGCTCCCGCGTCCCGGTCACGGCGGGCGAGCGGGCCCACCGGGCCACGGCCGGGCGCAACGGCCGGTCGGTGTACCCGCCGTCGGCGAGCCCGGCACGCCGCTCGAAGACGTTGCGGGCGCCGAAGTCGCCGGTGAGCACCCACGACCAGCCCGCCGCGGCGGCATAGAGCGGCAGCATGACCAGGCCGGCGCAGCACGCGAACTGGGTCGCGTGCCGGGCCTCATGGGCCGCCAGCGCCCCCGCTTGGCTGAAGGCGCCGGCGTCCATCCGGGTGAGGATGACATTCCCCAGGCAGAACGCAGGCGCCGGGGGGACTGGCAGCCGGTACCGTTCCCCGAGCAGCAGGCCATTCCCGCCACGGGCCAGCCGGGCCCGCCCCACGGCGGCCACCAGCAGCCCGGCCAGGGTGGACCCATTGACCAGGTTGGCCACCAGCCGCACCCGGTAAGCGGGGCGCATCGCTGGTCAGCCGAGCGAGTCCGGGTCCGGTGTGGCCGCCGCGCCCTGCGGCACCCACATCGGCCGGGGGGTGACCGGCATGGTCAGTGTCACCCGGCTGTGCTCACGGTGAGCCGCCGCCGCACTGCGGTGATACTCCTCCAGCTGCTGCACGAACGACGAGTCGCCGTAGGGCCGGCCGTCCACCAGCGGGCCCTGCCGGCTCTCCAGCACGGCGAGCACGTCGTCGCCGCTGAGGGTCTTGTGCGTCTCCAGCGCGTGCGCGAGGCAGAGCACCCGGCCCCGGTTCTCGCGGATGACCGTCTCGACCCGTTCCAGCAGCCCGGTCAGGTTGTCCTCGATCCGGTCCGCCAGCGCGCGGCGCATCTCCGCCTCGGGGTCCTGGCCCTTCTTCTTCCGGCCGCCCTGCCCGCCGCCGGGCGAGCCGACCTCCAGCCGCTTGGCGGTCGAGTACGACGACACGGTGGACCCCATGCCCCAGAAGCCCTCCATGAACGAGGCCACCGTGGTCGCCGCCTCCAGGTCGCCGGACACGCCGGACGAGCTGTCGTCGTCGAAGAACATCCGCTCCCCGGCCAGCGAGGCGAGTGACACCAGGATGTCGGTCTCGTACTCGCTGCGCCAGCGGGTGAACTGGTCCTCGGGCGGGATGCTGGCGACCATCCCGAGGTAGTCGCTGCCCTTCTCGATCGTCGCGATGTCGATCTCCATGTGCTGGCGGGTGCGGTAGGCGACCATCGCGTGGCAGGCCTCGTGGACCGCGACCGCGTGCCGTTCCCGCTCGATGTACTCCACGTCCTCGGGCGGCCCGAGCTCCTTGAGCTGCTTGGCCCGGATCACGTCCCGCCAGGTGATGACATCCCGGCCATCCCGGATCGCGGTGATCAGCGCCTCGTTGACCAAGTCCTTGATGGTGGCGCCGGTCGCGTAGGGGGTGATGGTGGCCAGCTTGTCCACCTGCTCGTCAGTCAGCTCGTGCCGGACCTTGGCCAGGTAGCCCGCGTAGGTCTTCACCCGGCCCGCCTTGGACGGGTAGCCGACCTTGTAGATGCGGTCGATCCGGCCTGGCCGCAGCAGTGCCTCGTCCAGCGCCTCCGGCATGTTGCTGGCCATCATGACCAGGATCCGGTACTTGGGCGGCGGCTTGGGGCGCATGCCGAACAGCCGCCGGACGTAGCGGTTGACGAAGCCGCGCGGTTTCTTCAGCCCGGACAGCTCGGTCAGCAGCGCCTGCAGTGTGCCCATGCCGCCGCCACCGCCGCCGCCGCCGCCCATGCCGCCGCCGATGATCTGCCTGGCGCGCCGGCCGGCTGGCTCGTCCTCGATGCCCGAGGCCATGGCGCGCCGCAGCAGCATCCACTGCACGTCCTGGGACAGGTAGGAGAACCCGTGGCAGCCCGCCCGGTGCGGGGCCGGCGTCATGCCGCGCGGGAACCCGGGGCCGCCCTGGGCCAGCGCGCCGCGGTTGCCGAGCGAGTCGGCCTCGTCGAAGAAGACGATCACCCCGCCGTAGCGCAGCGCCAGCTTGCGGAGCTTGCGGAAAAGCCCCTTCACCTTCAGCACACCCACGCCGAAGAACATGTTGATGAACGCACCCGGGTCCACGAACACGTACGGCCTGCCGGTCTCCCCGGCCACCGCCTCGGCCATCAGCGTCTTGCCGGTGCCGGGTGGCCCCCACAGCAGGATGCCGCCGGGCACATAGCCGCCCCGGTCCTCGACCTCCTCGGGGTGCTCCAGGTAGAGGATGTTCTCCTTGACCCGCTCCAGCACGTGGTCCTGGCCCCAGACGTCGGCGAACCGGGTCTTGATGTCGTCGGGGAAGTAGACGTCCACGCCGCCCCGGGACAGGAACCAGAACAGGGCCGCGAACTGCAGGATAAGGAAGAAGAGAAGGAACGCGTACTGGAGGACGGTCGGCAGCGCGTGCCAGATGTAGCCCGGCAGGTGCAGCAGCGCCAGCGCCGGGTTGGTGTGCGTCACCTTGCCGATGACCACGGCGATCACGGCGATCCAGAACAGCCAGGTGAGCAGCCGCCACACCCGGAACCTGGTCCAGTCGGAGAGCTTGCGGTGGGTGGCCCGCTCGAACCCGCCGAACACCCCGTGAGCCCAGAACCGGTGGTAGCCCGCCCAGTGCTCGCTGACCAGGAAGTGGATCTGGCGCAGCGCTTCCAGGCCCATCAGGACGAAGACCCAGGCGGCGGCCCTGACCTCGATCCGCACCGCGTCGGTGAACCCGATCAGCGGGTTGTTCGCCATCGCCGACCAGGTCAGGATGAACCAGATCAGGGTGAGCAGGAGCAGGAACCTCACCCGGTCCCAGAACGAGAGCTTCTTGCGGGTCAGCAGGTCCTCATCCCGCGCGCGCTCGCCAGGCGGGCGCAGCCCCTCCGGCGGGCCCGCGTGGGTGCCTGCAGGGGTCATCGTCATCAACTGCTCCTGACCGTGAACGAACTGATCACTGTCTCGATCTCGTTCTGATGCTGCTGGTAGCAGGTCGCCAGGCAGTGCAGCACCAGCAGGTACACCTTGGTGCTGTCCGCGTTGGTGAAAGCGACCTGGTCGAACGTATCGGTGCTGCCGTCGGGGAAGGTGTAGTTGAACGTGACCCGGACCCCGTGCACACCCTGGCCGGGGGTGAGCACGGTGTCGCGCAGCAGGCGGAACTGGGTCAGCGGGAAGCCGCCCCTGACCGCGCTCTGCCGGGTCGCTGAGGTCACCGGCAGGAACAGGTCACGCAGCTGGTTGTAGGACATGGTGTTGCTCGCGGTCGCGCTCAGCGGCTCGACCAGCGCGAACGCGAAGGGCTGCGGGCTCGTCGAGTCGAACACGTGCGCGGCCGACGGCGCGGGACTGCCGTCGTAGCCGACCGACCAGACCCCGCTCGGCTCGCTGGTGCTGCCCTTGTGCAGCTGGTTGGCCAGGGCCGCGTCGCCGATCTTGTGCCATGCCCCGGGAACCTCGAAGTAGGCCTGGTCGGCGGAGTTCGTGACATAGGTGTACGGGGGTGCGCCGCATGCGGAAACCATGACCACAAGCGAGATCAGCCACAGCCCGGCGAGGCCCCTGCTCATCCACCTTCTCCTGCTCGCCAAACGGCGTGACCTCCGCTTCGCCCGACATTCTGCCCGTATCGCGAGTATCGCTCGTGAATACGCCGCCGGGATAGGGGCGGAACGGAACGTGCACACGCACGTAACACGCAGGCAATCGTAAGTGGGTTCCCTGAATGTCCGCTGACCGCCGCCTGTACCCGCCGTATACGCCCGGTCAGCTCTGTCCGGGGCCGGGATCCTCGGCGGATGCCACCTGCTGGTATGCCTCCGCCTCGCCGGTCAGGCCCCGCTGCCTGCCAACGGCGCCGATCGCCCAGAAGAGCACGCCGACCGCCACCATAGCCCCGAAGGCGCCGAGCGTGACCGACTCGAAGAAGACCCGGGACACTCCCCAGTTGCTCGTGATCGAGTAGGACTGGCCGAACCAGGAGTTGACCGCACCCGGCCACAGCAGGGTGAGCGCGGTGACGATGACGAACAGCTCGCAGATCCCGGCCGCGACCCAGGCCCCGGCCATCCCGCCGGGCACCCGGTAGGGCCGGTCCGCGGCCGGGTACTTGCGCCGCAGCACCACCAGCGCCGGGAACACGAAGATGTAGCTCACCGCCGCGGTGGAGACCACCAGGGCGATCATCACCGAGAAGAAGCTCGCCAGGCTGCCCTTGGTGATCGTGAACACCCGTACAGGACGGCGCCGATAGCCCCGGACCGCAGGATCATCTTGGGCACGTCCCGCTGGGGGTTGAGCATCTCCTCGGAGGCCCCGCTGGACAGCTCGAAGCCGACCCACAGGAAGACCAGCACCCCGATCACGGTCAGGAACCCGTTCACCGACGGCTTCAGGTCGGCCACGGTCGACACCCCGGCCGGGCGGCCGTGCCGGGCCAGGAACACGATGAACAGGATCGTGAAGATCGCGACCACCGCGATCTTCACGATGGTGCCGATGTTCGGCGCCCACTTCCCGTAGCGGAACGCGACGATCGCGGTGGCTACGGTCACCCAGGTGAAGATCAGGCCGACCACGATCTCGCCGGCGGTGCCCAGCGGCCTGCGCAGGACAAAATCGTTAAGTGTCGCGATTGTCGTTGCCGCCAGCGTGCCGCCGACCCAGATCGGGTTCGACAGCCAGTAAAGGACGGCCGTGACCGACCCCGCCAAGCGGCCGAACGCCATCTTGACCCATTCGTACGGACCACCCTCCACCGGGAACGCCGCACCCAGCTCGGCGACCAGCATCCCGTACGGGACCAGGAACAGCCTTCTCCCGCGCGACAAGCGCGCCCTGCGCGACATCAGCCATCCGCGCCACCCCTACCGTTGCCAGGGCATCCCGACCAGGTCGGAGCACCGAGAATGGACGTATCTATAGATCACCGTGAAACCCGTTGTCAACGCCCGCCAGCCCGGCTACCAGGGAGCTGCCATGGATTCGGAACTGTTCACCGAGGAGCGCTCGGCGCAGGTGGTGGCCGCCAGCTTCGCCGCCGCACCGCCGCGCCTGCGCGAGGTGCTCACCTCGCTCGTCACCCACCTGCACGCCTTCGTCAAGGAGGTGGGGCTGACCGGCGAGGAGTGGGAGCGGGGCATCGCCTTCCTCACGCAGACCGGCCACAAATGCGACGACGTGCGGCAGGAGTTCATCCTGCTCTCCGACGTGCTGGGCGTGTCCATGCTGGTGGAGACCATCAACCACCGGGCCGCGGGCGGTTCCACCGAGTCGACCGTCACCGGGCCGTTCCATGTGGTGGAGTCCCCGCCGCGCGCGCTCGGCGACACCATCGCCCTCGACGGCAACGGCGAGCCGTGCCTGGTCACCGGCCAGGTCACCGGGCCGGACGGGGAGCCGCTCGCCGGCGCTGAGATCGATGTCTGGCAGGCCAGCGCGGACGGCTTCTACGACGTCCAGCAACCCGGGATCCAGCCGGAACGAAACCTGCGCGGACTGTTCACCGCCGACGCAGGCGGGCGGTTCTGGTTCACCACCATCGTGCCCAGGTACTACCCGATCCCCGACGACGGCCCGGTCGGCGGGCTGCTGAAGGCGACCGGGCGGCATCCCTACCGGCCCGCGCACATCCATTTCCTCGTGACCGCGCCCGGCCACCGGCTGGTGACCACCCACCTGTTCGTCGCGGACAGCCCGTACATCGACTCCGACGCCGTGTTCGGCGTGAAGGACAGCCTGGTGCGGGACTTCCCCCTGGTGGACGACCCGGAGCGGGCGGCCGCGCATGGGCTTGCCAGCCCGTTCCGAACCGTCCACTTCGACGTCGCCCTGCTGCCGGAGGGCGGGGACTCCTAGCGGCGGCCGGTGACGCAGATCGCCCGCAGCCCGCAGACGGGGCACTCCAGCACGCTGACCCGTTCCGTCCGGCCCTGCGCCACTGTCCCGGCCCACCCAGGGTAGTTGCTGCCGCAGCCGGGGCGCCAGGGCGGTTAGCGGACCCCGTGCGGGCGGAACTGGACGCTGATCCGGGGCCCGGTGGCCCGCGCGGTCTTGGGCACGGCGTGTTCCCAGGTGCGCTGGCAGCTGCCGCCCATCACCAGCAGATCGCCATGGCCGAGGTCGTGGCGCAGGGTGGGGCCGCCGCCGTGGCGTGGCCGCAGCAGCAGGGCCCGGGGCGTCCCGAGCGACACGATGGCCACGACGGTGTCCTGCGTGCTGCCCCGCCCGATGGTGTCGCCGTGCCAGGCGACGCTGTCCCGCCCGTCCCGGTACAGGCACAGCCCGGCCGTGCACAGCGGCTCGCCCAGTTCCGGCCCGTAGTGCGCGTCCAGCGCGTCCCTGGCCTCGGTGAGCACTGGGTCGGGCAGCGGCTGGCCCGCGCCGTAGAAACACAGCAGCCGGGGCACGTCCACCACCCGGTCATACATCTGCCGCCGTTCGGCCCGCCACGGGACCTCGGTCATCAGCTGGCCGAACAGTTCGTCCGCGCCGGCCAGCCAGCCGGGCCGGAGGTCCATCCAGGCCCCGTGCGCGAGGACCGTCCGCCGCACCGATGTCCCCAGCGGGCCAGGCCCCGCCCGGTCCACCAGATCCAGCAGCGACCCCTGGAACACCGCACCTGCCATGCTGGCAGTATAGACCTTTTTCGAACAGGTGTTCAAGGAGGCGCCAGCGGGCTGGTGCCTGCTCACACATCACTGGCACCCCGGATCGATATGGCCACCCCTCCTGCCACTGCCAGCACGGGCCTTCCCACAGATATAGGCGGCTTAAAATGGCCCGCAGATCTGCTGGTCTCCCCCCGGCAGCAGGGCGATGATTTGGGCATGACAATCACCTGGATTTCACCTAGCCTGTCGGCATAGAACGACATGCTTGAGGCCTACCGGGGAGGAATCCAGTGGATTGCGAAGCTCAGGCGCCCGGGGGAGCACCGGCGCCTTGCCTGATCGCCGATCTGCGGGACATTCCGCTGCATCGGCTCGCAGGGCAGGCCGCCGACGTCACAGGTCCGGTAGCGGCCGTCGTCCGCCGGGTTCTGGAAGACCCCGAAAGCCCCACCAGCGTCCAGGTGATGACATTCAATTCTGCTATCTGAGACGACGGCATGTCGGCGTCTATCTCACAGTACGTTCTGAAGGTACACAGCCGGTGTGATCTCGCGTGTGATCACTGTTATGTCTACGAGCATGCGGATCAAAGCTGGCGGGTGAAGCCCCGGATCCTGGCGGAGGCGGCGGCCGGGCAAGCGGCCGCCCGGATAGCCGAGCACGCAGCCCGCCACCGGCTCGGCCAAGTGCATATCGTGCTGCACGGCGGGGAGCCACTGCTGCTGCGTCATGCCAGGCTGCGCACACTGCTGACCGTGCTGCGCTCCACGATCGACCCGGTCACCCGGCTCGACCTGCGTATCCACACCAACGGCGTGCTGCTGGACGGGCAGTTATGCGCCCTGTTCGACGAGTACCGCGTCAAGGTCGGGGTGTCCCTGGACGGCGACCGCGCCGCGAACGACCGGCATCGCAGATTCCCCGACGGCAGGAGCAGCCACACGGAGGTGAGGCAGGCACTGGCGCTGCTGCGGCAGCCGGAACACCGGCACCTGTACGCGGGCATCCTGTGCACAGTCGATCTGGCCAACGATCCCATCGCGGTGTACGAGGCACTGCTGGCCGAGAGCCCGCCGCAGGTCGATCTGCTGCTGCCGCACGCAACCTGGGACCGACCCCCGGATCGTCCACCGGATCTGCCTGCCCCCTATGCGGCGTGGCTGGGCGCCATCCACACGCGCTGGGTGGCCGACGGGCGCCCGGTGCCCATCCGGTTCTTCGACTCGCTGGTCTCCGCCTGGGAAGGCCGACCCAGCTCGAGCGAGGCGGTCGGCCTAGACGCGGTGGACCTGCTGGTCATCGAGACCGGCGGTGACTGGGAGCAGACCGACTCACTCAAGACGTCGTTCGACGGAGCGGCGGCGACGAGCCTGGACGTGTTCTCACACTCGGTGGACGAGGCGGCAGCCCACCCGGGGGTGGCCGCCCGCCGCACTGGCCTGGCGGGGCTGTGCGCCACCTGTCGTGCCTGCGAGGTGGTGCGCGCATGCGGGGGCGGACTCTACGCTCATCGCTACATGTCGCAGAACGGCTTCGACAATCCCTCGGTCTACTGTGCAGACCTCAAAGCTCTCATTCCCCACGTGACGGCGCGACCACCGGCCGCGACTCCCGCCGGGCACGTCCTCCCGGACGGGACCCTCGAATCACTGGCCGCGGGCCCCGGCAGCCGCGCCGCCATGATGTCACTGCTCGAGACCCGCTCGTCGGTTACCAGGGCGCTGGTCGCGGCGGTGGCCGCGAGCCTCGACCACAGCGGCGGCGGCCTCGGGCGGGCGGCAGCCGAGGGCTGGGCACTGCTGTCCCGGCTGGACGAAGCGCAGCCGGACGCGGTGCGGGAAATCTTCTCGTATCCGTGCATCCAGGCGTGGGCGGCCCGGTGCCTGCGCCCGCCGCCTGGCGCCGACCTGTCCCTGGACCGGGCGCACCTGGCCGGGATCGCCGCGGCCGCGGCGCTGTGGGCCGGGATCGAGACCGACGTGCGGGTTCCAGTCCGGGATGGCGTCATCCATGTTCCGGCCTACGGCGCGGCCACCGTGACGGCCGGCGCGGACCGCACAGCGGTCCTCCACCTGTCCCCGAGCGGACTGAGGTGCGATCGCGGCATCCGCGGGTGGCAGACCGTCCGGCGCGTGTCCACGGCCGGCCTGTCGGTGACGGTCGAGGACATCGACCCGTTCCGCGACTGCCAGGTGCTGCCGGCCACCGGGCGGCTGTCCAGCGAGTCCTGGCAGGCATGGCGGCTGGGGCTGGCAGGTGCGGCCCGTCACCTGGCCAGTGAGGTACCGGCGTACGCGGACGCCCTCGCGGTAGGCCTGCGCTCCGTAGTGCCGCTGCGCCCGGATCCGTCCGGCCGGCTGCGGAGCGGGACGGCGAGGCAAGCCTTCGGTGCCGTGGCCATCACTCTTCCGGCCGACGCGGCCAGCCTGAGCGTGCTGCTCCTCCACGAGATGCAGCACGTCAAGCTGGCGGCCCTGCTCGACCTCGTCGACCTCTTCGACCGGGCCAGTGAGCGGCTGTTCCAGGTGTCCTGGCGTGCGGAGCCGCGCCCGATCGATGCGGTGATGCACGGCATCTATGCTCACCTGGCCATTGCCGAACTCTGGCGTGCCCGGGCCGGTCGAGCGCCCGGCGGTGAGGCCGCCAGGCATTTCCGCACCTACCGCGCCTGGGTGACAGAAGCTATCGACGACGTGGCCGCCGCTGGGGTACTGACTGCGCACGGCGAGCGCTTCGTGGCAGGCATGCGCTCGACCGTCGGATCGTGGGCCGATGCAGGCTGAGGCAGCCTGCGGCCATGCCGGCGCCCACGCTGGCGGTGATCGGCTCACGGCCGACCTGCGCGCGCTCGGCATCCGGCCCGGCCAGGACCTTCTCGTTCACTGCTCGCTCCGGCGAGTCGGCCCGGTCGACGGCGGGGCCGCCACCCTGCTGGCCGCCCTGCGGGCCGCCGCGGGCCCGCGGGCCTCGCTGGTGGTTCCGGCCCAGACCGCGCAGAACTCGCTGACGTCATCCGCTTTCCTGGCTGCCACGGCCAGGCTCAGCCCTCGGGAGCGGGCCCGGTACATAGCGGCGATGCCGGGATTCGACCCCGCCACCACGCCGTCATCGGGCATGGGCGCGCTCGCCGAGCAGGTGCGCACCCATCCGGAGGCCGTGCGCAGCAGCCATCCGCAGACGTCCTTCGCCGGGCTAGGGCCGCGCGCGGCGGGCTGCATGGCCGCGCACGACCTCGGCTGCCATCTCGGGGAACGGTCACCACTGGGCTGGCTCTACGCGGCAGACGCGGCCGCTCTCCTGATCGGCGTCGGCTACGCCGCCTGCACCGCCTTCCACCTGGCCGAGTACCGGCTCCCCGGCCCGCCGCCGCTGCGCCGCTACACCTGCTTCACCTCGCACGATGGCGGCAAGCGGACGCGGCGGGAGTTCACCGACCTTGCTCTCGATGACAGCGACTTCGGCGCGCTGGGAACGGCAATCGACCCGGAGCCTTTCGTGCGGCGTGGCCGGATCGGCGCCGCGGAGTCCCGGTTGCTGCCGCTTCGGGCCGCTGTCGATTTCGCCCGCTGCTGGTTCCTGGAGCACCGAAGCCGGGCGATCTCGTGATAATGCCAGACCAACCCTATCGAACGGCGCTACCGCCTCGTTACGATGAAGGTGGCACCAGCGTAACGGGGAGGTGCGACGCGAGGTGCGCCCGGCCAGAGAACCCAGAGCGCCGCTGTTCTTCTTCAGCTATGCCCACAACGATGGCCGGGCCAGGAACGGGCCTAATTCGGCAGTCGGCAGGTTCTTCCAGGACCTGTCCGAGAACGTAGCGGAAATGGCCGGCAGCCCGGCTGGCGCGGATCCGGGCTTTATGGACCGCTCCATGCCGGGTGGTACCCGCTGGACACCCGAGCTCCTGCACGCAGTGGGCACCTGCCAGGTCTTCATAGCACTGCTGTCGGCTCCATACCTGGAAAGCGATTGGTGCGCGATGGAGTGGGACGCATTCTCACGACGTGCCGTGCTTGCGTCCGAGGCGGGCCCCACGCACGAGACCTGCATTATCCCGGTTCTCTGGGCGCCGGTTCGCGACTGGCAGTTCCCGCCCGTTGTCCGGAAGGTACAGCGTTTCTCACCGGAAGGGCTCCGGGACGCGGACATCGTGCAATACCGGCGGAACGGCATTTTCGGCCTGCTGCAGCTGGGCCGGAAGACTCCCTACCGAACGGTCGTCTTCCAGCTCGCCTACCGCGTCGCGGAGGTCTACTACACCCATCAGGTCGAACCCCGGGTGTTTGGGCAGCGGCAATTGCGCAATGTATTCGAGGGGTGAGAAAAGGTGACCGACGCTGGCAGAGCCCGCCGAAGGCCGCATAAGCGCGGCAGCTACTTCGTCCTGAGCTATGCGCATTCAGCTCCGCTGGAGGGCGAGCCGCCAGGCGATCCCGATCAGTACGAGCGCCGGTTCTTCAACCATCTCGCACGCGCGGTGGGAAGCCACGCGCCGCCCCACTCCGGCCTGGCCGCCGGGTTCTTCGACCAGAAGATTCCCGTCGCCTCGGACTGGAAGAAGTCCTTCAGCCGGGCACTGGGCGCCGCCGAAGTATTCGTGCCGCTGTACTCGCCGAGGTATTTCGCACGGTCCTGGCCGGGCCGCGAATGGGCCTGCTTCCACGAGCGCCTCGTGCGGGCCGGCCTGGAAGACCCGGCCCAGCGGTTTGCGCCGGTGCTGTGGACCCCGCTGTGGGAGCAGGAAGACCCGCCCGGGTTCCACGCGGCGCTCGCGATCGGCAAGTCAGAGCCGGAATACGCCCGGAGCGGCCTGCGGGCATTGCTGACGATCCCCGCCTACCGGCCGTCCTACAAGACGGTGGTGGACCAGCTCGCACAGCGCATCGTGACGCTCGCCGCGCAATCGCGGCTGGAGCCGTCGGCCGTCCCGGACATCGACACCGTGAAGAGCCGGTTCCACCCCGACGCCCGCCTTGCCGTCTTCCAGGTCAGCGTCGCCGCGCCGACGATCCGGTCGGTGCCTGTCGGGCGTGATCCCAGGCCATATGGCGACACTGGTATCCAGTGGCGGCCCTTCCCCCCACAGGAAGTCCCCCTGGCCGAATACGCCAGGCGCATCGCGGAACGGCTCGACTTCCGCGTCGAGCTCATCGGGGTCGGGGACAGCGGCGAGCCGGCTCCCAGCAAACCCGGGATCGTCCTGATCGATCCCTGGTTCATTGCCAGTGAGGCCGGGCTCCGGGCACTGCGCTCCGCCGTTCATGATCTTCCGCGGTGGGTGCTGCCCCTGCTGGTACTCAGCCCGCCGACCGACCGCGCGACTGGTGAGCTGGCACAGCGGGTGCGGGATATCCTGAGCGCCACCGAGATACTGCCGGCCGAGTCATCCCACCGTGCTCCACGTAGCGTGAGCTCGCTCAAAGACTTCGTCGCGATCGTGCCGATGCTGGTCGCCGAGGCCGAGCGGCGGTACCTTCGCCGCACCAGAGTTCCGGTGCCCTTGGAGCCACCGCCGGAACGGCCTCGCCTGAGTGACGCACCGCCGGATACATACAGTCCACTACGCCCCGTGCGGGAGGAGCCAGATGCCTGACGAGCCAGAGGGCGCGCCGACCCACGATGGCCAGGTCGTCACCTTTTATTCCTTCAAGGGCGGGACCGGGCGGACTATGGCGCTGGCCAACGTGGCATGGATCCTGGCCGCCAACGGCAAACGGGTGCTGGTCGCTGACTGGGACCTGGAGTCCCCTGGCCTGCACAGGTTCTTCCAGCCTTTTCTGGGTACCGACGTGAGCGAAAGCCCCGGCATCATCGACTTCGTCCGCGAGTATGAGTGGGCAGCCGACGCTTATCTCGAATCCCTCAGGGCGGAAAAACCAGCAGACAGCGAAGAGGCCAAGAAAATCGCGTACAGGGGGCTGGCGCAGCTCATCGATGAGCACACGGAGATAGGAAATTACTCCATTCCGGTCAGATGGGACTTTCCGGGAACGGGCAGCCTCAGCCTCGTATCGCCTGGGAAGCAGAACAGCGACTACAAGACGACTCTCAGCGCGCTGGACTGGGACACCTTCTACGAGCAGATGTACGGCGTGCTGTTTTTCGACGCCTTGCGCCTGGATATGAAGCGGCACTATGACTATGTCCTGATCGACAGCCGGACCGGGCTGAGCGACATCGCGGATATCTGTACCCTTCACCTGCCTGATGTGCTGGTTGACTGCTTCACCTTGAGCACTCAGGGTATCGAGGGCGCCGCCAGGATCGCCGAGATGATCCAGGCGCGGCCCGACCGCGGCCGGGCTATCCGGATCCTGCCAGTGCCGATGCGCATCGACCAGGCTGAGCACGAGAAGGCTGGCGCGGGCCTGGCATTGGCGGCCGGCCTGTTCCGAGGACTCCCGGCCGGGATGACGGACATGGAGCGGCGCGACTACTGGGCTGCGGTCGAGGTGCCGTACCGGGCGTTCTACGCCTACGAGGAGATCCTGGCCGTCTTCGGCGATATCCCGGGATCCCCGACCTCGCTGCTGTCCTCGTTCGAGCGGATCACCGGCCAGATCACCCAGGGCGAGGTGACCAGGCTGCCGGACATGGAGGCGTCGGTGCGCCAGCGGAACCGGTGGCTCTTCGCCCGCCAGCCGCTACCCTCGGCCGAGGACGTCTACCTTGCCTTCAGCTCGGAGGACCAGCTGTGGGCCGAATGGATCACGGCCGTGCTGGCGGGCGCGGGGATCAGGGTTCGCTGGGCCGACGAGACATCCAAACCGGAGACGAGCGCCGAGACTCAGCCGCGTGTCGTCGTGGTGGTCTCACAAGCACGCGGCCTGCGGTCGCTGAGAGCCGCGTCCCCTGGCCGCCCAGTCCTGGCGGTGTCCGTGTCCGAGGCACGCGTGCCCCATGAGCTCGATGATGTGCCGGTGCTCTTCCTGGCCGGGAGGACCGAGGACGAAGCCGCCGCGAGCTTGCTCGACAAGCTCGACGGGCAGCGGATGACGTCGGCGAGGCCCACCGATGCACGCTTTCCGGGGGACCAGCACCGCCAGATCCTGAAGCTGCCGACCCGCAATGCCAACTTCACTGGCCGCGAGCACGACCTTCGCCGCCTCCGCGAGGAACTGCGGGCAGGCGGCGGCGCCGTGGGGCGCCCGGTGATTCTGCAGGGTCTGGCTGGGGTCGGCAAGACCCAGGTCGCTGTTGAGTATGCGCACCGCTTCATGGCGGACTACGACGTCATCTGGTGGATGAACTGCGGTCAGGCGCAGTACATCGACGCTTCGCTGACCGACCTGGGCAAGAGGTTGCGCGAGGTATTCGGGGCGGGCCTGCCCGAGGAAGGCAGCGTCGCCGAGGTTGCCGACCAGGTACTGCAGCTGCTGAGCGACACCCGGACCGAGCAGCGGTGGCTGCTGGTCTACGACAACGCGGACGAGATCGAGGCAGTACAGCCGCTGCTGCCTACCGGTCATGGGCATGTCCTGATCACTTCACCGATCAGGGCCTGGAGCGACCAGGGGCAGTCCCTGCCTGTCGAAGTCTTCACCCGTGACGAGAGCATCCTGCACCTGCAGCAGCGGCTGCCCAAGATCACGGACGAGGAGGCTGGTCAGGTGGCGGACGCCCTCGGTGATCTGCCGCTGGCAGTGGCCGCCGCCGGCGCCTGGCTGGCCGAGACGGGGATGGCCGTTCCCGAGTATCTGGAGCAGCTCAGCAGCCGGCCCGCCAGCAGCGTCTCTTTCGCCCAGCTGGCCGACTATCCACTGCCGGTCGCCAAGGCCTGGGACCTGTCCCTGGACCGGCTGCAGGAAACCGCCCCGGCCGCCGCCCGGCTGTTCGACCTGTGCTCGGTGATGGCACCGGACATCAGCCTGGAACTGATCTACAGCAAGGCGATGGCCGCCGTGCTGGCGCCGCTGGACTCCGACTTCTCCGAACCAATGATCATCGGAACGGTCATCCGGCGGCTGGACCGGCTCGCGCTGATCAAGCTGGACACTACCGCCCACCAGATCGTCGTCCACCGCCTCCTGCAGGCCGTGGTCAGGGAGCGGATGTCGGCGGATGAGATGGCGGCGGCCCGGCGCGACGTGCATCAGGTGCTTGTCGCCGCACGCCCGGACAGCGAGGTGGACGACCCGGCCGCCTGGAGCCGCTACCGGCTCATCTGGCCGCACCTGACGCCCTCGGGAGCCATGTTGTCGCAGGAGGAGCCGGTCCGTCAGCTGCTCATCGACCGCGTTCGCTACCTCCGCCAGCGCGGCGACCTCGAACGCGGCCGCCGCCGCGCCCAGGAGATCGAGGGCACGTGGGAGCAGACGCTGTCCACCGCCTCCGACCCGGCGCTGACCGGCTCGCTGCGCAAGCAGCTGTTCCGGCTCCGCTTCAACCTGGCGAACATCATCCGCGACCTGGCCGAGTTCACCCAGTCCCAGGCACTGGACGAGGCGGTGCTGAGCGGTCAGCGGGACATGCTGGGTGACAAGCACCCACACACCCTGATGACCGCCAGCAGCCTCGCCGCGGACCTGCGGGCGCTGGGCCAGTACCACCAGGCCCTCGGGCGGGACCAGGTCACCTACGAGACCTGGGCCAGCGAGTTCGGCGAGGACTGGCCCGGGACACTGTCCGCGGCACACAACCTCGCGGTGTCGCTACGGCTCACCGGTGACTTCGGCGAATCCCTTGCCCGGGACACCGAGACCCTTGAGAGACGCACGGCCACGCTCGGGTCCGAGCATCCCAGAACGCTCGACTCCGCCATGGCCGTGGCTCGCGACCTGCTGGAGACCGGCCGCTATGCCGAGGTGGTCACCCAGATGACGGACGTGTGGGCCCGCTGCCAGGCGGCGCTCGGTGACGACGACCGGGCCACCCTGAACGCGCAGGTGCTGCTTGGTGTGGCCTTGCGCTGCGACGGCAGGCCCGATATGGCGCAGGAACACTTCGACCGGGCCAGAAGGGGCCTGACCGGCGGGTTCGGCCGGGACAGCAGCGACGCGCTCGCCGCCCGGCTCAGCAGCGCGATTAATCTGCTGGCTCTGAGCAAGGTTCAGGACGCCAGAATCTGGGCGGAGGAGGTTCTCGCCATCTACCAGGCACGGCTCGGGCCATCTCACCCGCACACGCTCATCTGCCGGGTCAATATCGCCACTGCCTCATGCCTGCAGGAGGAGCACGAACCGGCACTGGCCGCTGCCCAGTCCGCGGTAGCTGGGCTGGAAGACGGGCTCGGCGCGGATCACCCCTACACGCTGGCCGCCAAGATGGTCAAGGCTGCCGTCCTCGCCAGCCAGGGAGACCTGGCCGAGGCGGCTACCATCGAGGAACAGACGGCCGCTGAGCTGATGCGAGTGCTGGGAAACAGGCATCCGGACACGCTGCGCTGCCTCGCTAACATGCTGCTCACCCGGCATGAGTCAACCGGCGGCGAGACAGCCGAACGCCAAGCGATCATCGAGCAGCTGACCGGCATGCTGGGAGCACAGCACCCGGACATCGCCACTCTCACCCACGGCGGGCGCCTGTTCCGGATGATCGATCCGCAGCCGTTCTGACCTCAGATCAGGCTTCCCGGGCTCAGTGCCCGGGAAGCGCTGACGGTCGGGACGGCCTGCCTTTCCAGGCGGGTGTCAGCGGTGATCGGCCGTTGCGAGCCGCTATTACCGGCGATCCAGGCCAGCACCCTGGGGAGAATCTCCACCGCGTTGAAGTGAGCGGCGCCCGACTGCACTTCCACTCGTGAACGTTTGACTCGCTTCGCGAGCCAGCGCGTGTGGCTGGCCGGAGAGAAGACATCCTCTCCCCCATGCCAGAGCATCACCTCTGCCGCTATGCCAGACAGGTCGAATCCCCATGGGCTGCGCAGCGCCAGCACATCGTCGACCCACCCCCCGGCGGACTCCTTCAGCGCCTCCGCGTGATTCTCGGCAATGATCCGCCGGAGCGCGACATCGCCGACGACCATCCGGTCATGGCTGACCAGTTCCGGCCACAGGGACCGCAGCAGGCTTTCCGGATCACGGCGCACTTCCACCGCACGCTTGGCAAGTTCGGCCGCCAGCGCCGCTTCCCCATCGTGATAGGCCTGAACGTTGGAGTCCGCCATGCCGTCCGACCAGTCGAGGCCCTCCGCGTTGTACGGCGCCAGGCTGCCCAAAGTGGCGGCCCGGGTGACCCGGTCCGTGAGGACGGCCGCGCACGCCAGGGCGTGCGGTCCGCCGCCGGACCGGCCGACGACACCGAACTGGTCGATGCCCATGGCGTCGGCGATGCGGGCGACGTCATGGGCGGCGTCGGCCACGGTGCGGCCTACCTGCCGGTCAGAGGCGCCGTACCCCGGGCGGTCATACGTGACGAGCCGGATGCCGAGCCGGTACAGGACTATACCGCGGGGGCGCGGACCGCGCCGTCCGCCGGGCGTACCGTGTAACAAGAAGACCGGGCTCCCGTCCAGTGCGCCCAAGCTCTCCGCGGACAAACTACGCCCACCAGCAGCTTTGACCACCTGCGTCACCCTAGCCTCCAATACCTGCCTGGTTCATGCCAGGTCTCATTGAGTGGCCATACATACGCATGCCGTCAGCGGGGCTGCCATCTCAAGCGTCGGCTACGCAAGGTTACCCCCTAATGCCCAAGGTTAGCGAGGCCATACTTACGTTCCGGCACGGCCTCTTGACCAATCACAGTTCTGCGGCACGGCAGCCGTTCCCGTGACCTCGGCGCGACGCAGGCTTGCCGCGGCATAATCGCACGCCTAAGCGCACCGTGTGTGCCAGAAGTGGAGCAAGAGATGGAAATGACACCTGGGCGCCATCAGTCCTTAATACGGCAATCCGGCGCGCACCCATGAACGTAGCAGGATACTGAGCGGTACAGGGGCGCCGGAGTCGGAGAAATGACACCGGTGCATGTCACGGGAGGCTGACATGGCGGACGGGAACGGCTTGGCGGCGATCGAGCATGTCGTGGTCCTGATGCTGGAGAACCGGTCGTTCGACCACATGCTCGGGTACCTGTACGAGGCGAGCGGGAACGTCTCCCCGGCTGGGCAGCCGTTCGAGGGGCTGGCCGGGACCGAGTCGAACCCGGCCGCGTCCGGTCCCCCGGTCGCCGTCTTCAAGATCGAGCCAGCCACACCCAACGCCTACTTCATGCCCGGCGCCGACCCCGGCGAGGGCTACATGGCCACCAACGGCCAGCTGTTCGGCAGCACGACAGCCCCGGCCAGTTCCTCGGCCGTCCCGGCCAACCAGGGGTTCATCAAGGACTTCGCCTACACCCTGGACTGGCAGGCCAGGGAGGGCCGGTCGATCATCGCGGGCACCACGGCCAGCGACATCATGGGCTGCTTCACCCCGGAGGCGCTGCCGGTGCTGTCCGGCCTCGCCCGCGGGTTCGCGGTCTGCGACCACTGGTACTCCTCGGTCCCCACCGAGACGCTGCCGAACCGGGCGTTCGCCTGCGCGGCGACCAGCCAGGGCCACATGGACGACAAGACGCACACGTTCACCTCGCCGTCCATCTTCGGCCTGCTGGAATCACACCAGCTCAGCTGGGGGATCTACGGCTACGACGCCCAGCCGCTCACCAAGTCCACCTTCACCGACATCGCCGGAGCCCCCGCCAGCCGGTTCGGGCTGTTCAGCGCCTTCACCGCGGCCGCGGCCGCCGGTACCCTGCCCGCCTTCTCGTTCCTGGAGCCCAGCTGGGGGTCCTCGGGCAACAGCCAGCACCCGAACTATGACGTCGCGCTCGGCGAGCAGCTCATCCACGACGTGTACCAGGCCGTACGCGGCGGGCCGGGCTGGCCGCAGACGCTGCTGGTGATCACCTACGACGAGCACGGCGGCTGCTACGACCATGTGCCGCCGCCGTCGGGCGCGACCCCGCCGGACAGCAACGCCGGCGAGTTCGGTTTCGACTTCACCAGGTTCGGTGTCCGCGTCCCCGCCGTGCTGGTCTCCCCGCTGATCGCGGCCGGGACGGTGTTCCGGGCGCCGGACAGCTCGGTGCCGCTGGATCACACCTCGATCCTCAAGACCGTCGAGCAGCGCTGGGGGCTGCCCGCGCTGACCGCCCGGGATGCCGCGGCGCCGAGCCTGGCCGGGGTGATGACCCTGACCACGCCGCGCACCGATGACCCGCTCGCCGCAGTGACCGTGCCTGCCGCCGCCCGGCCCGGCCCGTCCGCGGGCGAGTCGTCCCACCTGCAGCGCGTCCAGGCCGAGCTGATCTCCCGGCAGTACCCGGCCGGTGTGGGCGCGCCGCCCGGGGTGGCCGGTCCCGCCCCAGCATCCGGGGCGGACCTGGCAAGCTACATCCACAGCTACGCCAGGCCACCGCACGCGTCCTGACCGGCCGCGGGCTACAAGACGTTGCGCGCCCCGCTGGACAGCCGGGTGGCCAGCTCGCTGTCGATCTGCCGGGAGCAGGCCTGCAGGCGGGGCAGGAACTCCTTCTCCAGCGTCCGCATCGGCACCCGGGCCGCGTGGGCGCTGGCGTTGATCGCCGCCACCACCTTGCGGGAGCTGTCCCGGACGGGGACCGCGATCGAGCGGACCCCGGCCTCCAGTTCCTGGTCCACCGCCGCCCAGCCCTGGCTGCGCACCCGTGCCAGCACGGCGCGCAGCTCCTGCGGGTCGACGACAGTGCGGTCGGTGAGCTTGCGCAGCGTGGTCCGGCTCAGGTGGGCGTCCAGTTCCTGCTCGGGCAGGTGGGCCAGCAGGACCCGGCCCATCGAGGTGGGATAGGGCGGCAGCCTGGTCCCGACGGTGAGCGCGATCGTCATGATCCGGTTGGCGGACGCCCGCGCCACGTAGACCAGGTCGTCGCCGTCGAGCACACTCGCCGAGCACGACTCGTGCAGCTGCTCCGCGAGGTCCTCCAGGTGGGGCTGCGCGATCTGGGCGACGCTGAACGAGGACAGGTAGGCGTAGCCGAGAGCGAGAACCCGGGGCCGCAGCGAGAACTGGCGCCCGGAACTGCCCACGTATCCCAGCTCCTGCAGGGTCAGCAGGAAGCGGCGGGCGGCGGCCCTGGTGAGGCCGGTGCGCTCGGCGACCTCCGACAGGGTGAGCGAGGGGTGCTCGGAGGAAAAGCAGCGGATGACGGCCAGGCCCCGGTCGAGGGACTGCACGAAGTCTGTGCGGCGTGTGGCGCTTTCGCCGGTCCGGTGCGCGGCCCGGCTCGCGGCACCGCCCGGCCGTACGCTCGCGTCGTCCGGTGGATCCCCACCCGCTGTGTTCACATAGCGAACGATAGCGCGCTGCGGGCACAGACCGCCAGAGTGCGGCTCCCGGTCAGGCCAGGGCCCGGAGGCGGGCCACCTCGTGCAGCGCGATCCCGGCGGCCACCCCGGCGTTGAGCGACTCGGTCGCGGCCGCCATCGGGATCTGCGCCAGCAGGTCGCAGCGCTGGGCGACCAGCCGCGACAGCCCGCGGCCCTCGGAGCCGACGACGAGCACCAGCGGCCCGTCCGCGACCTCCATCTCGCCGACGCCGACCGTGCCCGACGCGTCCAGGCCGACCACGAACAGGCCTTCTTCCTGGTAGGACGTGAGCGCCCGGACCAGGTTCGGCGCCTGCGCCACCGGCACCCGGGCCAGCGCCCCCGCCGACGCCTTCCACGCACCGGCCGTGACCCGTGCCGACCGCCGGGACGGGATGAGCAGGCCGTGCCCGCCGAACGCGGCGGCTGACCGGGCGATCGCGCCCAGGTTGCGCGGGTCGGTGACCCCGTCGAGGGCGACGACCAGCGGCACCTCGCCCCGCGCCGCCGCCCGCGCGGTCAGGTCGCCGGCATGCACATAGTCATAGGGGGCGATGCGCAGCGCCAGGCCCTGATGGACCGCCCCGCCGGTCAGCCGGTCCAGTTCCGGCCGCCCAGCCTCGATCATCGGGATGCCGGCCTGCGCCGCCAGCGCGATCGCCTCGCGCACCCGGTCGTCGGGGTCCACCCGCGGCCCCGCGTACAGGGCGGTCGCCGGGACGGCGGCGCGCAGCGCCTCCACAACCGCGTTCCGCCCGGCGACGATCTCGGGAGCGTCGCCAGCACCACGCGCCCGCCCGCCCGGGTAGTCACCGGCTGCCGCCGGGCCACGGGAAAACCCGTCCGCGGAACGGCTGCGGGCCCCGCGCCCACCGCCAGCCCCGCCCGCCCTGGCCCGTGGCTGGCCACCAGAGAGCCCGCGCCGGGTGCTGCTCTCGCGTGTGCCGCCGTCGCGTGTGCCGCCGGCCCGGGCCGACGCGCCCTCGCCTGCGTCGCCACCCGGCTCCCCGCGGCCAGCCCCACCCCGGGCCGCGGCGGCCCGGCGCTGCGCCGGGTGCCCGGGCCGCAGGTGCGCCGGTGGGGTCGGGCCCTTGCCCTCCAGCCGCCGCTTCCCATATCCGCCGGTGCCCGGGCGTGGCTTGCCGGACTTCGTGCGCCCGCCCCGCCCAGCCCGCCCGGATCCCGACTGCCCGGTAGATCCACCGCTCACTGCCCCACCTGCCCTGCTTGCGTGCCGCCGGGCACGCGGCTGGTGGCTGCGCGGGTCACCGCTTCAGCTCCCAGCGCGGCCCGTGCGGGGTGTCCTCGATGAGTACGCCAGCGGCCTTGAGGCGATCCCTGATCGCATCTGCCGCCTGGAAGTCCTTCCGCTCGCGCGCCGCCTGCCGCTGCTCGACGGCCACCTTGACCAGGGCGTCCACCACCGCGTGCAGGTCGTCCCCGGCGCCGCTGGCAGCCCACGGCTGGGCGAGCGGGTCCAGGCCGAGCACATCCAGCATGCCCCGCACCGAGGCGAGGCAGCCGCCAGCCGCCTGCGCGTCCCCGGCCGCCAGGGCGTTGTTGCCCTCGCGGACTGCGTCGTGCACCACGGCGAGTGCCTGCGGCACGCCGAGGTCGTCGTCCAGTGCGCCGGCGAACGCCGCCGGGAGCCCGGGCACGCTGGCGGGCGAACTGACGTCCGGCTCACCGGTGCCGCCCGGCCCGCCGGGCGTCCCGGTGATCTCCACGGCCCGGAGCACGAAGCCCTCGATACGCCGGTAGGCAGCGCCGGCCTCGGCGAGCGCCTCCGGCGAGTACTCCATGGCAGAGCGGTAGTGCGCCTGCCCCAGGTAGTACCGCAACTCCACCGGCCGCACCTGGGTGACCATCACGTCTACCAGCAGCGAGTTGCCCAGCGACTTGCTCATCTTCGCCCCGGCCACCCCGAGGAGCCCGTTGTGCAGCCAGTACTGGGCGAACCCGTCGCCCGCCGCCCGGGACTGGGCCAGTTCGTTCTCATGGTGCGGGAACACCAGGTCCAGGCCGCCGCCGTGGATGTCGAAGGCGGGCCCCAGGTACTTGGTGGCCATCGCCGAGCATTCCAGGTGCCAGCCGGGACGGCCCGGACCCCAGGGCGTCTCCCAGGCCGGCTCCCCCGGCTTCGCGCCCTTCCACAGCGCGAAATCCCGCGGATCGCGTTTGGCATCGCTGGTGTCGGTGTCGTCCGCTGGCCGCATGTGCTCCAGCCGCTGGCCGGACAGCGCACCGTAACCCGGGAAGGAACTGACATCGAAGTAGACGTCGCCGCCCGCGGCGTAGGCGTGACCGGTGTCGATCAGGCGCCGCATCAGCGCGGTCATCTCGGGCACGTGGCCAGTCGCCCGCGGCTCCACGTCCGGCGGCAGGCAGCCGAGCACGTCATAGGCGCGGCTGAACGCCCGCTCGTTGCGCTGGGCCACCGCCCACCACGGCACACCCTCGGCGGCGGCAACCCGCAGGATCTTGTCGTCAATGTCGGTCACGTTCCGGCAGAACGTCACCGTGTACCCGCTCGCCTTCAGCCAGCGGACGCAGATGTCGAAGTTGACTCCGGACCTGACGTGCCCGATGTGCGGGGGCGCCTGCACCGTGGCGCCACACAGATACAGCGATGCCTTCCCCGGCACGAGCGGGGAGAAGTCGCGCATCTGGCGGCTGGCGGTGTCGTAGAGACGGAGCGTCACGCCGCCAAGGCTACCGGTGAGCCGCTGCCGCCCGACCCCGCCTGTGTGATCACGTTCAAGGCAGTGTCGCCGGCCACACGTGCGGGCGCTACCCGCTAATACGGGGCGGGGTCATGACAGGTCGCTGTCGTCGCCGCTGATGGCGTGCTCGATGGCTGCGCGCAGCGCGGCGGGGCTGGCGGCGTGGACGGTGATGGCGGGGCATGAGGCGGTCCAGCGCCCGTCCTGGTGCTTGACGTGCCAGCCGGGATAGTCGGCGGCGATGGCCTGGGGGTATTCCGCGCCGTAAGGGGCTGGGCGGGGGTCACTGGGACTCCCCTGGGCTGGCGGGCTTGGCACCTGGTGTCCGGGGCGGTGGGGCTGGCTTGCCTGGGCCGGGACTGGCGAGCCCGGTTTGGCGCATGCGGGTGAGCAGTTCACGGGGGGTGGGGGCGGAGATGATGGTTCCGGGTTCGGCGCGGAAGCGGGGGTATGCCCACCAGAGCCGGCTGTGAACGCCCCAGAGTATGAGCCAGTGCGGGTGGTCGCGCCCCATCCGTGCTGCTGTGCGCCGCTCGTGCTCGTCGCAGGGCTGTGCTGTCTGCTGTCGCGGTGGCGCGGTCATGGGTGAGTCATCTCGAACCACACGGTGCGGGAGGTGGTGCCGTCGCCGCTGATGTCCCAGGTGGTGGCCAGCTGGGAGACGATGAGCAGCCCGCGTCCGCTCTGCCCGTCGTTGTGGTGGCCGTGCACCCAGGGGCCGCCTTGGTCTTCGACCTCAACCCGGAGCGTGCTCTTGTCGAGGCTGACGCGGACGGTGAACGCTCCGTGGGGCTGGCCTGAGTTGCTGTGAAGGACCGCGTTGGTGGCGATTTCGGACAGGCAGATCAGCGCGTCGCCGGTTAACGAGGAGTCGTTGAGGATGGAGGCGAGGAAGCGGCGTGCGTCGCCCACGCGGCTGGGGAGTGCCTCGAAAGTGCGGGCCCACGCGCACGCAGGGGAGACGGCGCCGGTGGTGTGCTTGAGAGCGATCTCGCGCATGGGCGGTCTCCAGACCTGGATGGCTTTCATGGCGTTGTACTCGTTACAATGAGTACAACGTTCACGCTAGAAGCGGTCCGGGCCTGGCGTCAAGCCACCCGCCTATACTCGTTCCCGATCTCTGATACGGGTTCTTCGGCTGTGTGCGGAGTGGTGGCTGTGCGACGGGTGACGACGCTCACCGAGACAGTCGCCGATGACTTGCGCGCGAAGATCTACGCCGGGGAGCTTGCGCCCGGCGAGAGGTTGCCGTCCGAGCCAGAGCTGATGAGCGCATACGGGGTGTCGCGGACAACTGTCCGGCGCGCGCTGCTTCAGCTCATTCATGAGGGGCTGGTGCAATCCCAGCAGGGGGTCGGTTACCACGTCCGGTCTGTGACGCCGCTGGTATGGGTGGCGAGCCGGCCTGAGCGCAACACCCGCATGGACGTGTCCCCTGCCGACGCTTGGTCGCTGGGGGTCCGGGAGCAAGGGCGGGAGCCGAGAGAGGATATTGAGGTAGGCATTGTCGCGCCGCCTGGGCGGGTGGCAGCGCGGCTGGGGCTGGGCGAAGGCGAGTCGGCGGTGGTGCGCAAGCGCGAGCGGTGGGTGGACGGGCAGGTCATGCTGCTTGCGGACACCTATTACCCGGAGAAGCTGGTCGGCGGCACCCCGATAGCCCAGCCCGGGGATGTGCTGCCTGGAACGTATGCCGTGCTGCGCGACCTTGGCTATGGGTGGGTCCGGTCCCAGGATGAGATCACGATCCGGATGCCGACGCGGGAGGAATCGGCCCGGCTGGGGCTGGCTGAGGGGACACCGGTCGGGGAGCATGTCCGCACGTCCTGGGCTGCGGACGGTACACCGGTCCGGCTTCAGGTGTCTGTGCTGCCGGGCGACCGCAATGTGATCGTTTACGAGCTAGAGGAGGAAGCATGAGCGGCACAACGTTCGCCGGGGTGCTGCGCACGGTCCCGCAGCAGGCGATGGACGAGCGCAACCGCTTCGGCGGGGAGTCCCCTTCCTCATGGGACGTGATCCCTGATGTGCAGGTCCGCAATGACGGTGTGTACCCAGCGACCCTGGTTCCTGGCTATGTGTACCGGATAGAGCACGACGGGATCGGATGGCAGATGACCCCGGAGGGGGAGCGGCCCCATGCGTACCTGGTTGATGCGGCGCTGGAGCCAACCGGGAGGCTGGAGCTTGCGCACCGGCCCATAGTGCTGATGCGCGGGTGTCGCTACACGCTTTCTCGGGACGAAGCAGGCGCTTGGCGGCTGTGTGAGCACACCGCGAACAGCGTTATCCGGTAGCTGCCTGCGCATAGTCGCTAGAGCACCCTGTGCGCTTCCTTTTGGGCTGACTCGTCGCTGTGCGACGGTTCCGGTCTGCGCCGACCGTAGTTCCTCGCCCGCTGGGCTGCTGCCTGTGCGTTTGGTGGTTGTGCCCCCGGCGCAGCGGGGGCCTTGGGTGGGCTCGGAAGGGGATGCGGGGGGGCCATCAAGCGCTACCGCGGGTACACCAACGCCAGCCTCAAGGTCGCCAAGGACTTCGTCGACCGGCTCTGACCCGCCTGGGCCGGAGGCATGGGCGCGGCTGCCCGGCTCCGGACGCGTCAGCGGCCAGCGGCCCGGGCCCAGGTCCAGGCGTATTCGGGGTCCTCGGCCCGGCGGGCCGCGGGGCCCAGGTGCAGCGGGCGGAACGTGTCGATCATCACCGCGGTCTCGTCGGTGGTGATCTTTCCCTCGGCCAGGCCGGCCACAGCAGCCTCGACCGCGCCCGGCTGCGGCCCGTGGGTGAACCCCGCCGGGTGCAGCGTGATGGAGCCCAGGCCGACCCCGGAACCTTTGCGGGCCGAGTAGTCCCCGGCGACATAGAACATCATCTCGTCGGAGTCCACGTTGTGGTGGTGGTAGGGAATCGGCACCGCCTCGGGATCGAAGTCGAGCGGCCGTGGGCAGAACGAGCAGATCACGAAATTCGGCCCCTCGAAGGTCTGGTGCACCGGCGGCGGCGCGTGGGTGCGCTTCACGACCGGCTCGAAGTCGGCGATGTTGAACGCGAACGGGTACAGGTACCCGTCCCAGCCGACGACGTCGAACGGGTGGTAGGCGTAGGTCAGGCGGGTCAGCCCGCTCCGGGTGCGGACGATGACCGGCACCTCCTCCCCCTCCGCGATCAGCGGCCCGTCGGGGCCGCGCAGGTCGCGCTCGCTGTAAGGGGCATGCTCCAGGAACTGGCCGAAGCCGGACAGATACCGGCGCGGCGGCCGGATGTGCCCGCTCGCCTCGACCGTCAGCGCGCTCACCCCCGCCGGAGCCGGAATCCAGCGGTGAATGGTGCCGCGCGGGATCACCACATAGTCGCCGGGCCCGGCCTGGAGCGTCCCGTAGACGGACTCGAATACGGCTGACCCGTGCTGGATGTAGACGGCCTCGTCGCCGGCTGAGTTCCGGTACAGACCCGACGGCACGGCCGCGGAAACGAACGATATGCGGACGTCGTCATTGGCGAACAGCAGCCCCCGGCCGAGCACCAGATCGCCGCCGGCTGGCAGGCCGGCGGTGCGCACGTGCCGTGGCAGCAGTGGGTGGTTCGGCACCGTCTCCGCCTGCCCGGCTTCCGGCACGCCCTCGCTCTTGATGATCGCGGTCGGCGGGTGAACGTGATACAGAAGGGAGGAATCGGCCGAGAAACCCTCTTCTCCCATAAGCTCTTCTGAGTACAGTCCGCCATCGGGGCGGTGAAAACGGATATGGCGCTTGCGGGGAAGCTCCCCGGCCACCCGGTAGTACGGCATATGGTCTCCCTTGACGCCGAGGCCGCGCGGGCGGGCGCACGGCCGTCCGGACGTGCGCCGTGCTGGGCGATCCCTTCCGCCCGCGGGAGACTCCCGCAACCGCCCCCCGGCGGCCAGACGGCTACCCGGCGCGGACAATGGTGCCCGTAGTCCCGACTATAGGCGGGGGCCGGCGACCGCAGTGGCGGCGCAGGAAGGACGAACACCGCTGATGAGCGACTATCCCGTGGTGCGCGGGACCCGGTCTGGCGATCCCCACCCGCGGCTCCGGCTGGCCGCGCTCACCGCCGTCATCGTCGGGGTGCTGCTGGTGGCCGCCGCCGCGTTCCTGCTCTCCTACGAGGGGATCCACCAGATCGCGCTGCAGGCCGGGGTGTCCGCCCGGCTGGCCCGGCTGTACCCGGTCATGTTCGACGCGATGCTGGTCATCGCCTGCGCCGCGGCCCTGGCGCTGCGCAGTGCCGGCTGGTGGACCCGGGCGTACGTGTGGATTTCCCTGCTGCTCCTGCTGGCCGCGCTGGCGGCCGGTGACGCGGTCCACGCCATGGGCATCAGCCTGCCCGTCCAGCCGACCCAGGCCGTGGTCGCGGTCATCCCGTGGGTGCTGCTGCTGATGGGCTTCGGGATGTGGCTCGCGATGCTGCGGCACTGGCGCCGGATCCGGGCGGCGGGCGCCGCGAACGGAGCAGCGGGACGGGCCGCCGGCGGCCTCGCGGCCGGCCCGGGGACGGTCACCTGGGCGGCCAGCGGCGGGACCGCAGCGGGCCGGGCCGGCGAGCCCCGGACGGCGACCGACTCGCTGCTGGAGCCCCGGGCTGGCCGGCCCGCCGAACGGGCCGGGGCGGTGGAGAGCCGCGCGACAGCCGAGCTCACGGCGGGGTACTGGGACGACGACTCCAGGCACACCGAGGAGGCGGGTCACGACCAGCTGGAGGAGGCGGGGACCGGCCTGACCTACGAGGCGCAGGCCCCCGAGCTGGACGAGGACGACGGCCCGCAGACGGCCTTGGCGGGTGCCGGCGAGGCGCCCGCGCCGCCGATGGTGCCCGCCCCGCCGATGGTGCCCGCCCCCACCCCCGTCCCCCACTTCGACCGGATGCGCAGCACCCCCACCCACCCGCAGGGGCCCGAGCCCGGCGGGGAGTGAGCATGGCGGCGACGACCTGGGTCCGGGTGCCCGAGGGCAGCGGCTTCGGTGTCCAGAACCTGCCCTACGGGATCTTCGCCCCGCCGGGTGAGCCGGCCAGGGTCGGGGTGGCGATCGGAGATCGGGTGCTCGACCTGGCTGGGCTGGCCGCCGCTGGCCTGCTGCCCGGGGAGCCCGCCTGGTTCGCCGCCGCCTCGCTCAACCCGTTCATGGCCGCCGGCCCGCCCGCCTGGCAGCCGGCCCGCGAGCGGCTGACCGAGCTGCTGTCCGGCCCCGGTCACCGTGACCGGGTCACACCCCACCTGCTGCCGCAAGCGTCGGTGGAACTCCGGCTGCCGTTCGACGTCGCCGACTACGTGGACTTCTACTCCTCGCGGGAGCACGCGACCCGGGTCGGGGAGATCTTCCGGCCCGGCGCGCCCCCGCTCGCCCGCAACTGGCTGCACCTGCCGGCCGGCTACCACGGCCGGGCGGGATCGGTGATGGTCTCCGGCACCGCGGTGACCCGGCCCAGCGGCCAGTACCTGCCCCGCGGCGCGGCAGCGCCGGTCTACGGGCCGACCCAGCGGCTGGACTTCGAGGCCGAGGTGGGCTTCGTCACCGGCGCCGGAACCGTGCCGGGGCAGCGAGTGTCAGCTGGCGAGTTCGCCGAGCATGCGTTCGGCTTCGTGCTTGTCAATGACTGGAGCGCACGCGACATCCAGTCGTGGGAGACGCAGCCGCTGGGGCCGTTCCTGGGCAAATCCTTCGCGACGTCGGTGTCACCGTGGGTGGTGCCGCTGGCCGCGCTGGCCGCCGCCCGGGTGCCGCCGCCCGCGCAGGACCCGCCGCCGCTGGCCTACCTGCGCTGCCCCGAGCCGTGGGGCCTGGATCTGTCCCTGACCATCACACTGAACGAGGACATCGTGGCGCGGCCGGCTTTCCGCCACATGTACTGGACGCCACCGCAGCAGCTGGCGCACGCCACCGTCAACGGCGCGCCGCTGCGTACCGGGGACCTGTTCGCCTCCGGCACGGTGTCCGGGCCGGGTGAGGAGCGCGGCTGCCTGCTGGAGCTGACCTGGGACGGCAAGCAGCCGGTCCGGCTGCCCGGCGGCGCCACCCGCTCCTACCTGGCGGATGGCGACGTGGTCAGGATCACCGCCACCGCGCCGGGGGCGGACGGGGCGGTGATCGGGTTCGGCGCGGTCGAGGGGCAGGTGGTGGGCGGTTAGGTTGGTTCCCGCCGTGTCACCAGGGCGGTCGCGATCGCGGCGATGCCCTCGCCGCGGCCGGTCAGGCCCAGCCCGTCGGTAGTGGTGCCGGTCACGCTGACCGGTGCCCCGCCAAGCGCCTCGGACAGGACCTTCTCCGCCTCCGCGCGCCGCGGCGCGATCCGCGGCCGGTTGCCGATCACGCAGATGGCGACGTTCCCCACCATGAGACCAGCGCCGGTAAGCAGGCCGGCGGTCGCGCGCAGGAGGCTGGTCCCGGCGGCGCCCGCCCAGGCCGGGTCGTCGGTGCCGAACGCTGCCCCCAGGTCACCGAGGCCAGCCGCAGAGAGCAGGGCATCGCAGGCGGCATGCGCGGCGACGTCCCCGTCAGAATGGCCCGCCAGGCCGGTCTCGCCCGGCCACATGAGCCCGGCCAGGTGCAGCGGACGCCCGGGCATCAGCGGGTGAACATCGGTCCCGACCCCTACCCGGGGCAGGTCAGCGGCCACGTCCAGGCCAGGTGATGGTCAGCGAGCGGGTCAGGACGCCAGGATCTCGTCGAGGAGCGCCTCGGCCTTGTCCTCGTTGGTCTTCTCAGCCAGGGCAAGCTCGCTCACCAGGATCTGCCGGGCCTTGGCGAGCATCCGCTTCTCACCCGCCGACAGGCCCCGTTCCCGGTCCCTGCGCCACAGGTCACGGACGACCTCGGCCACCTTGTTCACATCGCCGGAGGCGAGCTTCTCAAGGTTGGCCTTGTACCGCCGGGACCAGTTGGTCGGTTCCTCGGTGTGCGGGGCGCGCAGCACCTCGAACACCCGCTCCAGCCCTTCCTGCCCCACAACGTCGCGCACACCTACCAGTTCGGCATTGTCCGCGGGCACGCGTACAGTCAAGTCACCCTTGTCGACCTTGAGAACCAGATAGGTCCTGTCCTCACCCTTGATCGAACGGGTCTCGATCTCTTCGATGCGAGCAGCCCCATGGTGGGGGTAGACGACGGTGTCGCCGACCTTGAAAGTCATGTGGCACATACCCCTTCCGCTGAGGCAATCCTACCATGGGCAAGGCGGCCCATTAGCCGTGGTTGGCGGCAAACATGCAGGTCAAGGGGCCATTTTACCGATCTGAAAGCCGCCTCGCGAGCGTGTTGGCCGACCGTCTGGCGGACCGGGGTCCCGGCCGGGCGCCGCCCGCGGGCCGCGGGCGGACCGCCTTCGGCCCGCCTTTCGGGCCGGGACCGGGCCCTTCGGGGCTGCCGGCGCGCCGCCGTGGGGGCGCCAGCGGGCCGCCGCGGAGCCAGAGACGGGCCGCCGCGGGACAGGCGGAGTTACTCACCAGTGACGCGAGGGCCACCCCTGACCCATACTGGAGAGAACGTGGCCGCTCATGCCGGAGAGATGCGCGTGAACATTGGCGGCGACCCAGGACGGGACGATTACGGCCTGCCTCCGGTCGACATCGAGATCCCGGACGACGCCCGGGAACTCGATCGCGACGTGCAGGCATATCACCGTGAGCTGCGTGCGCTGCGCTGGCGCAGATACACCAGGCGGCTGCAGGGCCCCCTGGCCCACGACGGCATGGTCCTGCCGCTGCTGGCCGGCTGCCTGGCGCTGACCCTGCTCGCCGGGACGCTGCTGACCGTGTTCACCGGCGGGCAGGGGCCGCCGTTCCGCCCGGCCAGCCACCAGCTGCCCGACGCCATCGTCTCGGTCGACGGCCAGCAGACGCAGCTGCGCAGCCTGCGCGGCTCGGTGCTGGCGCTGATCCCGCCTCGCTGTGGCTGCGGCCACTTGCGCCAGCTGGCGGCCGAGGCCAACGCGGCGCAGGTGCAGATCTACATCGTGGGTATCCGGGGCGTCCAGGTCATCGACCTGACCCGGCAGACCGGCCTGGGCGCCGGGCACGCGGTGGAGGACACAGAGAACGCGCTCACCTCCTCCTACCACCCGACCCGCCTCACCGCGGTCCTCGTCGACGGTGACGGGTCAGTCACCCAGATCGTGCCCGACCGGGGGAACGGCTTCCAGCTGACCAGCGCGCTGCGCCTGCTGATCCCCGGCCACACGCAGGGGCTGCCCAATCCCGGCGGGAGCGGGACGGCGACCCTGGCGGCCAGCACCCCGGCCGGTTAGCGCCGCCTCGCCCGCCCCGGCGGCGTGGGGTGCCGCGCGGCCTGGAACCATGGCCCGGTACGCTGTGCGGCGTCCACTACCGCGTGTCGGACTTGCGGCCACAGCGCAAGGCCGGATTCCGGAGCCGGAGGAGAGCACGCCGTGATCCTCAGTTACCGCCGCGCCGCATCGTGGCGAGTCCTGGCCGTCGCCGCGGCGGCCGCGCTGGCGCCCGCGGTCGCGGGGTGTGAAGCCGGCGCGAATGCTCCCACCCAGCACTGGCACCAGCCGACGGCGGGAGCGTCGACGGTGGTGGACGACACCATCCGGATCAACAACATGTTCGTGCTCGGGGCACCGCCGGACTCCGCGCTCACCGCGGGCAGTTCGGCTGGCATGTTCCTGGCCCTGGCCAACAGCGGTGCCCCCGACCGCCTGATCCAGATCACGGCGCCGGGCACGGCAAGCACCGTTCAGCTGCCGGCCGGCGGCGTCCAGCTGGGCACCGAGCAGTCGGTGTTCCTGACCGGCCCGGCCCCGCAGGTGATCCTGCACAGCCTGACCCACCGCCTCGGCGGCGGCCAGTACATCCTGGTGGTCCTGCACTTCCTGCGCGCGGGCCGGGTGCCCCTGCTGGTGCCGGTGATGCCGCGGGCACAGTACTTCGCCACGTTCTCGCCGGCGCCGGTCGCGGTCACTCCGACCCCGTCGGCATCGGTTTCCCCGTCCGGGTCGCCCTCGCACCACAAGCGGCGGCACCCGGCCCCGAACCCGACGGCGAGCCTGGTCTCCCCGTCGCCGTCCCCCACCGGCTGACCGCTCAGCGGGCCGGCCCCGGCGCTGACGGCCAGCGGGCCAGCCCGGCGCTGACGGTCAGCCGACCGGCTCGAACTTGTAGCCGAGCCCGCGGACGGTGATGATGTGCCGCGGGTTGCCGGGGTCGGTCTCGACCTTGGCCCGCAGCCGCTTGATGTGCACATCGAGGGTCTTGGTGTCGCCGACGTAGTCCGCTCCCCAGACCCGGTCGATGAGCTGCATCCTGGTCAGCACCCGGCCAGCGTTGCGCAGCAGCACCTCGAGCAGCTCGAACTCCTTGAGTGGCAGCTGGGCCTGCTCACCGCGGACCGTGACCACGTGCCGGTCCACGTCCATCCGCACCGGCCCGGACTCCATGACCGCGGCGCCGGTCTCCTCCGGCTCGCCGCGGCGGCGCAGCACCGCCCGCATCCGGGCCACCAGCTCCCGGGAGGAGAACGGCTTGGTGACGTAGTCGTCGGCGCCGAGTTCCAGGCCAACCACCTTGTCGATCTCGCTGTCCTTGGCGGTGAGCATGATCACCGGCACGTTGGACCGCTCCCGCAAGGTACGGCAGACCTCGCTGCCGGGCAGGCCGGGCAGCATGAGATCGAGCAGGACCAGGTCGGCGCCGTTGCGGTCGAACGCCTCGATCGCGTCCGGCCCGGTCGGGCAGACCGCGACCTCGAAGCCTTCCTTGCGCAGCATGTAGGAGAGCGCGTCGCTGAACGACTCCTCGTCCTCGACCACCAGCACGCGTGTCACTTGACTGCCTCCCTGGCAGGTTGGGCAAGGCCAGCGGCGGGGCTGCCGTCGGCGGTCGGGGCTGTCCTGATCGCGGGCAGGCGCAGGGTGAAGGTGGACCCCGCACCCTCCTTGCTCCAGACGGTCACCTTGCCGCTGTGGGCGGCTACCACGTGCTTCACGATCGCCAGGCCCAGGCCGGTCCCGCCGGTGGCGCGGGAGCGGGCCGGGTCCACCCGGTAGAAGCGCTCGAAGATCCGTTCCAGGTCCCGTTCCGGGATGCCGATGCCCTGGTCGGCGATGCTGATCTGGGCGGCGTCCGGCCCGTCGCGGGTGGCGGAGATCACCACCCGGGTCTTCTCCGGGCTGTAGGCGACGGCGTTCTCCAGCATGTTCCGCAGCGCGGTGACCAGCAGGTCCTCGTCGCCGAGCACCACCAGGCCCTCATCGCAGCTGGCCGCCAGCTCGATGCCGCGGGCGCTGGCCTTCATCCGGCACCGGTCCAGTGCCTCGGCGACCACGGCGGGAAGGTCTACCGCACGCGGGTCGGGCACCGGCTCGGCCGCCTGGATCCGGGACAGCGTGATCAGGTCCTGGACCAGATAGGTCAGCCGCGACGCCTCCTGCCGCATCCGCCCGGCGAACCTGCGCACCGCCTCCGGGTCCTCGGCCGCCTCCTCCATCGTCTCGGCGAGCAGGGCGAGGGCACCGACCGGGGTCTTGAGCTCATGGCTGATGTTGGCGACGAAGTCCCGCCGGACCTCCTCCACCCGCCGGCTCTCCGTCTGGTCCTCGGCCAGCAGCAGGATCAGGCCGCCGCCGCCGACCCCCGAGCCCAGCGGCGCGACCCGGACCGCGAAGCTGGTCCGCCTGCCGCCGAACGCGCTCCCGGACACCTCGATCTCGCCCTCGCGGATCTCGCCGTCCCGGCGGACCTGGCGGACCAGGGCGAGCAGCTCCCCCACCATCAGCTGGTCTCCCTTGACCAGCCCATAGGAGCGGGCCGCGGCGCTGGCCCGCAGCACCCGGTCGTTGTTGTCGAGCACGACAGCGGAGGAGGAAAGCACGGAAAGGACCGACGCCACACCGGACGGAAGACGGGTCGCCTGCCGTTGCTCCAAGCTCGCCGACGAAGCGTCGGATTGCCTGCGGATCTTCACCGCTCCGCTCCGGGCGTCACGGCACACACTGGCGTGTGGCCGCGAGCACCACCCGTCACCTGCATGCTCACGCTTCGATGGTAAGCGCACCAGGCCCTGGACGCTCCAGGCCGGGTCCCCACCAGACGCTGTGTTCCGCACGTATTCATGCGATTGTTGGCATCTGGTCATGCGTGATTTCCCCCGCAGCAACCCGACGCCACGCACTGGGTGCCCGACGTGTACCCGTCCCTCCCGAAAAGGAAACCACCCGTGGCCAGATCCGGGCACCAGGGCACCGCACCGGGCTCAGCGCCCCTGGGCGCGGACCGCTTCCGCGGCCACCGCCGCAGCCGCCGGGTCGAGGTACCGGCCGCCGCGGGCGGTGGGCCGGAACTCGTCATCGAGCTCGTAGGCGAGCGGGATGCCGGTCGGGATGTTCAGCCCGGCGATCTCGGCATCCCCGATCCCGTCCAGGTGCTTGACCAGCGCCCGCAGCGAGTTGCCATGGGCGACGACCAGCACGGTCCGGCCCGCCGCCAGGTCCGGGACCAGCGCGTCGTACCAGTACGGGAGCATGCGGTGGAGCACGTCCTTCAGGCATTCGCTGCGAGGCCGCAGCTCGGGCGGGAGGTGGGCGTACCGGGGGTCGCGGGCCTGGGACAGCCGGTGATCGTCGGGGATCGGCGGGGGCGGGACGTCGTAGGACCGGCGCCAGAGCATGAACTGCTCGTCGCCGAGCTCCTGCCGCGTCTGCGCCTTGTTCTTGCCCTGGAGCGCGCCGTAATGCCGTTCGTTCAGCCGCCACGACCTGGTCACGGGGAGCCAGAGCAGATCGGCCGCTTCCAGTGCCAGGTGCGCGGTCTGGATGGCCCGGGTGAGGACGGAGGTGTGGACGATGTCCGGCCGCAGCCCGGCCTCCCGCAGCAGGGTCCCGCCCGCCGCCGCCTCGCCAGCGCCCTTGCTGGACAGCCCCACGTCGACCCAGCCGGTGAACAGGCCCTCCGCGTTCCAGGCGCTCTCGCCATGCCGCAGCAGCACCAGTGTCGCCATGGCGCCGAGCCTATCGGCTGAAAGTGGCCACCTGGCGCAGGCCGGCGGCCCGGTCCGGGAACATGATGCAGGCCAGGGTGGTTGCTGTACCGGAGGTGCATGCCCGTGCCGCGACGCTACCCCCAGCGGATCGCGACCATCAGCGTTCATACCTCGCCACTTGAGCAGCCGGGCACCGGCGACGCCGGTGGCCTGAACGTGTACGTGGTCGAGGTCGCCAAGCGGATGGCCGCCCGCGGTGTCGAGGTGGACATCTTCACCCGCGCGGTGACGCGGGACGCGCCGCCGGTCGCCGAGATCGTGCCCGGGGTGCTGGTCCGGCACGTCCCGGCCGGGCCGTTCGAGGATCTCGACAAGGCTGACCTGCCGGCCCAGCTGTGCCACTTCACCTTCGAGGTGCTGCGCACCGAGGCCGCCTACGCGCCTGGCCGGTATGACCTGGTGCACGGCCACTACTGGCTGTCCGGCCACGTCGGCGCGGTGGCCAAGGAGCGGTGGGGGGTCCCGCTGGTGCAGTCCATGCACACCCTCGGCAAGGTGAAGAACGCGGCGCTGGCTCAGGGCGATGCCGCCGAGCCGGCGATGCGGCTGCGGGGGGAGGCGGACGTGGTAGCGGCGGCCGACCGGCTGGTCGCCAACACCGACGAGGAGGCCCGGCAGCTGGCAGGCATGTACCACGCCGACCCGGCCAAGATCTGGACCGTCAACCCCGGCGTGGACCTGTCGGTGTTCCGGCCCGGGCCGGTGGCGCACGCCCGGCGCAGGCTCGGCCTGCCCGCTGACGGGCACGTCATCGTCTTCGCCGGCCGGGTGCAGCCGCTCAAGGCACCCGACGTGGCCCTGCGGGCCGCCGCCGCCCTCGTCCGCGACGACCCCGCCCTCGCCCGGTCGCTGACCGTCGCGTTCATCGGCGGGCCGAGCGGCACCGGGCGGGCCGACCCCGACCGGCTGACCGAACTGGCCCACGCGCTGGGGATCGCCGGCCTGGTGCGGCTGGAGCCGCCGTGCCCGCAGGCCGAACTCGCGGACTGGTACCGGGCGGCCACCGTGGTCATGGTGCCGTCCTATTCGGAGTCGTTCGGGCTGGTGGCGGTGGAGGCCCAGGCCTGCGGGACGCCGGTGATCGCCGCGTCGGTGGGCGGGCTGCGCACCGCCGTCCAGGACGGCGTGTCCGGGGTCCTGGTCGACGGGCACGACCCGGCCGACTACGCCCGTGCGCTGCGCGAGGTGTTCGCCGACCCGGCCCGGCGCGCACGGCTGTCGCAGGGGGCGGTGGCCCACGCCTCCCGTTTCGGCTGGGGGGCCACGGTCGAGCGGCTGCTCACCGTGTACGCCGGCGCGATGAGCACCTCCCTGGCCCCGGAGAGCTACACGCACGCGGGCTGACAGGATGGGGAGCCATGAGCAGAACGGCTCCAGCGGTGCGGCGGTGACCCCGGGCCAGTCGCGGGCGGCCGCCGCGATCGAGGCCGCGCTGGACGGCCTCGGCCTGGCCGCGGAGCGGCCGCAGCCGGGCAGCTACCTGGTGCGGCTGGAGGGCCAGCGCAAGCTGGCGACCATGACCTGGCTCATCGCCGGCGTGCACAGCCTGCATGTGGAGGCGTTCTTCTGCCGCCAGCCGGACGAGAACCATGCCCGCTTCTACCGGTTCCTGCTGGAACGCAACGGCCGGATGTACGGCGTCCATTTCGCGGTGGATCCGCAGGGCGATGTGTACCTGGTCGGCCGGGTCCCGCTCGGCTCGGTGACCACCGACGAGGTCGACCGCCTGCTGGGCTGTGTGCTGACCTACTCCGACGAGAACTTCAACCCCGCCCTGTCCATCGGCTTCGCCTCCTCGATCCGCAAGGAGTGGGCGTGGCGGGTCAAGCGCGGCGAGAGCCTGGCCAACCTGGCTGCCTTCGCCCAGTTCGCCGACCAGCCCGGTGATCCCGGCTGAGCCGGGTGGTCAGGACCTGACCAGGCGGGAGATCGCCTCGGCTGCCTCGTGGACCGAGGCCTTGCCCTCGTCGCCGCCCTTGCGCACGGCTTCTGACACACAGGCGCCGAGATGGTCTTCGAGCAGCCCCAGCGCGACGGCCTGCAGCGCCCGGGTCACCGCGGAGACCTGGGTCAGCACCTCGATGCAGTAGACGTCTTCTTCCACCATCCGCTGCAGGCCCCGGACCTGGCCCTCGATCCGGCGCAGACGCTTGAGGTAGGCGTCCTTGTCTGGCGTGTAACCGCGCATGCTGTGACGATACGTGCTCGCGGCCCCGGCCGCCTCATGTGCTGCCGGGCGTCATCGATCCTGCGCAGCATGGTGGCGCTGCTGGTGATGCTCGGGCCGGCCGCGGCCGGGCTGGCGATACGTGGTGACGTCTACCATCTCGCGTAGGCGGCGCGCGCTGCCAACTGCATCAAACCGCGCTCTGATGTCGTGATAGGTGCGCCAAACAGCGGTTTGATGCACCTGGGACTGCCATGTGGGAGAGGGGAAGGTGCCGGATGGGGCCACTGGACGGGGTGCGGGTGATCGAGATCGCGAGCCTGGCACCGGCGCCGTTCGGCTGCATGGTCCTCGCCGACCTCGGCGCGCAGGTGCTGCGGGTGGACCGGCCCGACCGCTCGGGCCGGCAGACGCTGCCGCCGGTGGACCCGCTGTGCCGGAGCCGGCGGTCCATCCGGCTGAACCTCAAGGACCCGGCCGGGGTTGATGTCCTGCTCCGGCTGGCCGACGGGGCCGACGTGCTGGTCGAGGCGTTCCGGCCGGGGGTCGCGGAGCGGCTCGGCTTCGGCCCGGAGGTCTGCGCGGAGCGCAACCCCCGGCTGGTCTACGCCCGGATGACCGGCTGGGGCCAGGACGGGCCGCTGGCCGACACCGCGGGCCACGACATCGACTACATCGCCGTCTCCGGCAGCCTGGACCCGATCGGCCGGGCCGGCCAGCGCCCCCATGCCCCGCTGAACCTGGTCGGGGACTTCGGCGGCGGCGGGATGCTGCTCGCCGTCGGCGTGCTCGCCGCCCTGCTGGAGCGCGAGCGGTCCGGGCGGGGCCAGGTTGTCGACGCCGCTATGGTGGACGGGTCGGCGCTGCTCGCCTCGTTCCTGTACGGGCTGCGGGCGGCCGGGGCCTGGCAGGACGAACGGGGCACGAACGTGCTGGACGGCGGGGCGCCGTTCTACGACACCTACCCGACCGCCGACGGGCGGCACATGGCCGTCGGCGCACTGGAGCCGAAATTCTACGCCGAGCTGCTGACCCGGCTCGGCCTGGACGGGGACGGCCTGCCCGCCCAGTACGACCGCTCCGGGTGGCCACGGCTGCGCGACCGGCTGGCCGAGGTGTTCGCCGCACGCTCACAGGCGGAGTGGATGGAGGTCTTCGCCGGCTCGGACGCGTGCGTGGCGCCGGTGGTCGCGCCCGGCGACGCACCCGGTCACCCGCACAACGCGGCCCGGGGGACGTTCATCGACGTCGGGGGCGTCACCCAGCCGGCGCCCGCGCCACGGTTCGGCCGCACACCGTGCGGCCCGCCGTCGCCGCCCGTCCGGCCCGGCGCCGACACCGGCGAGGTGCTCGCCGAACTCGGGTTCAGCGCCGCCGAGATCACCAGCCTCCGGGACCGTGGAGCGGCCACCTGACAGTACGCGGGTCGCATGCTCCTCATGCTCTGGCAAAGCGCCCGGAGAGGTCCTGGCTCCGCGGCTAGCGTCTTCCTGGGGATCGACGCCGATCACGTGCCCGCGGCGGCTGGCTACCAGGACGGCTCCAGCGGACGTCATGCCGACGGAACGGAGCACGCATGCGTCACCGGCCAGGTGGCCGTGGCCGGCACGGACCCGGCACGCGGCCGGCATCGCATCACTGGCGGCGGCTGAGCCGCCTGGCCAGGGCCGCGTACATCGCCGCCAGCGTCCTGACGGCACTGGTGGTGCTGGCCAGCCTGGGCGCCTACGCGGTGTACCGGCATCTGACCGGCAACATCACCGGCGTCAGCGTGAGCGGGCTGACCCACCGGTCGGTCTACGGCGTGCAGACCATCCTCCTGCTCGGGTCGCAGACCAGGAAGGGCCAGGGCAAGGGGTTCGGGAGCAATGCGAGCCTGAACACCAGCAACTCCGACAACCTGCTGCTGGTTCACCTGGACTCCACCCACACCCACGCCATCGTCGTGTCCATCCCGCGGGACACCGTCGTCTATGAGCCAGGCTGCACGGCGCGGCGCGGCATCGGTGTCGGCATCTGGGGGCCCTACCAGTCCGCGATCATCGACGGCGCCATGAACATCGGCGGGCCATCGTGTGCCGTCAAGACGGTCAAAGACTTCACCGGCGTCAAACTCGATCACTTCGTCATGTTCGACTTCAACTCCTTCCGCGCCATGGTGGACGCCATCGGCGGGGTCGAAGTCTGCGTGCCGCCCGGCGGCTACCACGACCCGTGGTCGCACATGAACCTCAGCGGCGGCATGCATCTGCTCACCTACAACCAGGCGCTGGCCTATGTGCGCACCCGGCACGGGGTCTCGGCCGAGGGGGACGTCGGCGGCGACCTGCCGCGGATCATGCTGCAGCAGGCGTTCATGTCCTCGGTCATCCAGAAGGTGAACCGAGCGGGCCTGCTGACCAACTCCGTCCAGTTGCTCAAGGTGGCCGACACAGCCACCAAGGCGCTCACCGTGGACCGGGGCCTGGATTCGGCCACCAAGCTGCTGGGGCTGGCCAGGACCCTCGCCCACCTGCGCGCGAAGCACGTGACGCTGATCACGATGCCGACGGTGCCCGATCCCGACCCCGCCGAGTCGGGCCGGCTGCTGCCCGAGGAGCCGCAGGACGACGTCATCTTCCAGATGATCCAGGACGGGCAGCGGTGGCATCGCCAGCTGCCCACGCTGCCACCGGCGAAGGTCCGGGTGCGTGTGCTCAACGGCACCGGCAGCTCCGGGCTCGCCGGGCGGACCGCCAGCCGCCTGCGCAAGCTGGGCTTCGACGTCATCGGCGTGGGCAACGCCACGCCGGTCGCCGCGACCACGGTGACCTACTCGGGCACCGCGCAGGCCGACAGTGCCTACACGCTGATGACCGCGCTCAAGACAGCACCGGCCGCGCAGAACCTGCTGCGTGAGCCCGCCCCGCAGACCGGGACGGCGGGGCCGGTCACGCTGATCATCGGCGCCGGCTTCGCTGGCGTGAACCCGCCCCGGGCCCGTCACCGCGCCACGGCAGGCCACGGCAAGGGCGGCCCAGCCGCCGGAAGCGGCCCGGCGCCCGGCAGCGCCAGTTTCGTGCAGACCCGCAACGCCGGGGCCAGCATCTGCTCCGGCCTGCCCACGGCCAACCCGAACCCTGGCAGCCCACCCTGACCGGCCGGGCCAGTAACTGCCCGGGTATGACAGACTCGTATACAGCGAGCATCCGGCTCTGCCCGGATGCTGGCACGCCATGAGCGCGATTATCTGGATGTCGCAGCCGACGTGAGGGAGGTGTGGCCGTGCTTGGTGATCCCTGCAGTACAACCACGGCGAGCGCGGCCAGCACCATTGGCCGGGCCGCCGGACGCTGCCCGTTCCGATCCCTTCCACTCTTGCCGGCCGCCCCGGGATAGACCACCCGGCCTGGCCGGCGGACCAGGAGGTTGCTGTGTCCGACCGGCATTTCTTCAACGGCCGGCTGCCCGGCCCGCGGTCCCGCAACGGCGATCGGGGCGCAGGCGCCCATCTTTTCGGCGGTCATTCGCAGCGGCTGATGACCTCCCGCCAGGTCCGGCAGAACATCATCTCGCTGGTCGGCCTGATCGGCTGCCCGGTGCTGAACCAGTCCGGTGAGGAAGTCGGCCGCCTGGTCGACCTGGTCGCCCAGGTGCACGGCAGCAGCGAGGCCTACCCGGCGCTGACCGGGATCGTGGTCCGGGTGGGGCGCCGCAAGGCCTACCTGGACGCGGCCGCCATCGACAAGGTGGAGCGCCGCTCGGTCACGCTCCGCACGGCCCGGCTGGACCTGCGCGAGTTCCAGCGGCGTGAGGGCGAGGTGCTGCTGCACCGCGACATCCTCGATCACCAGCTGGTCGACACCGACGAGGTGCAGGTGATCCGGGCGGCCGACCTGTACCTCGCGCAGGTCGGCGACCAGGTCCGGCTGGTCGGTGTGGACGTGAGCCTGCAGACCCTGCTGCGCCGCCTGGGGCCCAAGCGGTTCCGCTGGCACCCGACCCCGGGCCGGGTCATCGACTGGGCCGCGATCGAGTCGTTCGGCGCCGACTCGGCGGAGAGCCCGTCGGCGGTGAAGCTGCGGGAGCCGCACTCGGCGCTGCGCAGGCTGCGCCCGGCCGAGCTGGCTGACGTGCTGGAGGGCCTGGGCCGGCCCGGCCGCCGGGAACTGCTCGCCAGCCTGGACCACGACCTCGCCGCGGACGCGCTGGAGGAGATGGAACCGCACGAGCTGACGGCACTGCTGCGGGAGGTGGAGCCGGGCCAGGCCGCGGAGCTCATCGCGCGGATGGAGCCGGACGAGGCGGTGGACGCGCTGCGCGACCTGCCCGCGGACGAGCAGGCGACCATGCTCGCCCAGATGCCCGCACCCACCCAGCGCGAGCTCGCCCGCTTGCTGGGCTACCCCGGCGACGAGGCGGGCGGTGTCATGACCACGGTCCTCGCCTGCGCGAAGCCGGAAGAGACGGTCGAGCAGGTGCGGCGCCGGCTGGCCGAACTGGCACGGCACCAGACGGAGATCGACTCGGTCGCCGTCCTCGACGAGGATGGCCGGCTGATAGGTGATGTCTCCGCCTTCGACCTGCTGGTCAGTGACGGCGACACCACGCTGGCCGGGCTGATCGACCCGGACGAGCTGCCCGTCACCCTGCGCCCGGACGACGACCTGGACAAGGTCGCCACCGAGATGGTCGAATCGCGGCGCTCGTCGTTGCTGGTCGTGGACGACGAGGGCAGGCCGCTTGGGCGGATCCTGTCCGATGATGTGCTGGATGCGCTGGTGCCCGGCCATGGCCGGCTGCACTTCCCCCGGCTGCTGCAGTGAGCACCCGCGAACAGGGCCGGGAGGCGGAGCCACGCCAGCCCGCCAGTTCGGGAGGGCTGATGTCGCTCACCCGGATCCGCGCCAGCGGGGTCCGGCTGATCCGGTCCCGCAAGAGCAGGATCTGGCTGGTCCTGGCCATCGCCGGGCCCGGGGTGGTGGCGGCCAACGCCGGCAACGACGCGGCCGGCATCGCCACCTATGCCTCGGCCGGCTCGCAGTTCGTCTACCGGACGCTGTTCTTCATGGTGCTGGTCACCATCGCGCTGGTGCTGGTGCAGGAGATGGCGGTGCGGCTGGGCACCCACACCGGCAAGGGGCTGGCCGCGCTGATCCGGGAAGAGTTCACGCTGCGGATGACCGGGCTTGCGCTCGGCTGCGTGCTGCTGGCCAACACCGGCCTGGTGGTGTCGGAGTTCGCCGGCATCGGGGCCGCCTTCGAGCTGCTCGGGGTCAGCCGGTACATCATCATCCCCATCGCGGCCGTCGCCATCTGGGCACTGGTCTCGTTCGGCTCCTATCGTTATGCGGAAAGGATCTTCCTGATCCTGTCCCTGGCCTTCCTCGCCTACCCGATCGCGGCGGTGCTCGGCCACCCGGACTGGAGCGCGGTCGGCTCCAACCTGGTCATCCCCCACTTCCTGTTCACCAAGAGCTACCTGCTGCTGGGTGTGGCCCTGATCGGGACCACGGTCAGCCCCTACATGCAGCTGTACGCGGCGGCGGGGGTGGTGGACAAGGGCGCCGACCGGGCCGACTACCCGCGGGCGCGGATCGACGCGATCTCCGGGGCGGTGTTCGCCTGCATCGTGTCGATCACCATCATCATCGCGACCGCCGCCGCGATCGGCGGCCGCGGGCCGCTGACCTCAGCGGCGGAGGCCGCGCTGGCTCTCAAGCCGGTGGCCGGCCCGGCCGCCGAGGTCCTGTTCGCGCTCGGGCTGATCGGCGCGTCCGCCCTGGCGGGCGCCGTGGTCCCGCTGTCCAGCGCCTACGCCATCAGCGAAGCGGTCGGGGTGGAGCGGTCAGTGTCGCGCCGGTTCACCGAGGCCCGGCTCTTCCTCGGGCTGTTCGCGGTGCAGGTGGTCATCGGCGCGGCGCTGGCCATGACCCGGATCAACCTGATCACCCTGCTGATCGGCACCCAGGTGCTGCAGGGCATCGTCACCCCGGTCATCTTGATCTTCATCCTGATCCTCACCAGCCGCCGCAGCCTGCTGGGCAAGGCCGCGAACGGGCCGGTGTTCCGGATCGTGGCCGGGATCTGCGTGGCGGCCATCTCCGCCATGAGCCTGCTGCTGCTCGGCACGACTGTGCTCGGGTTCTTCGGGGTCGGCTAAACCGGGCGAATCCGGATGATCTTGATGAAATCTTAACGCCGCAGCCACGACGCCGGCCCCTCCCGGAAGGCAAAGCCCCTGGCCTGCGATGGTATGAAGGCCACGAGAGGGTCAGACGACCAAAAGGATCGGCATACGTGGCCATACGCAGGGCAACCGGGTTCCTCGGCAACGCGGGAGACGCCCCCGAGACTTTCTGGTATTCGGTCAAACGCCGCCTGCTCGGCCCGCCGATGGTCAACGAGGAGCTCGGCGAGCAGCGGCTGTCCAAGCCGCTCGCGCTCGGTGTGCTCTCCCCCGACGGAATCTCCTCTTCCGCGTACGGCACCGAGGAGATCCTGATCGAACTGCTGCCGCTGTTCGGGATCGCCGCCTTCTCAGTGATCCTGCCGATGACCGGCGTGATCCTGTTCGTCATGGCCCTGGTGGTGCTGTCCTACCGCGAGGTCGTGATGGTCTACACCCGGGCGGGCGGCTCATACGTTGTCGCACGGGACAACTTCGGGCCCCGGGTCGCCCAGGTCGCGGCGGTCGCACTGCTCGTTGACTACGTGGTCACAGTGGCAGTCCAGATCGCCGGTGGGACGGCCGCGATCGCCTCCGCCATCCCGGCGCTCGGCCCGTACCAGCTGGAGATCTCGGTAGGCGTCGTGCTGGCCATGTGCTACGGCAACCTGCGCGGGATCCGGGAGGCAGGCAAGACCTTCGCACTGCCCACGTACCTGTTCACGGCGTCGGTCGGCCTGATGATCGTGATCGGCCTTCTCCGCGAGGCTGTGGGCAGCCTGCCGGCCCAGAGCGTGCACACGCTGAAGGGCACCTATCCCATCGGCCACGGCCTTGCCGGGGTGACCGCCTTCGCGTTGGTGTTCACGCTGCTGCGGTCCTTCGCCAACGGCGGGTCGTCGCTGACCGGTATCGAGGCGGTGTCCAACGCGGTGAGCGCGTTCCGGCCGCCCGAGGGGATCAACGCCCGCCGGGTGCTGGTCCTGGAAGGCATCATCCTCGGCAGCCTGGTAGCGGGGATCTCCTGGCTGGCGCACGCCACGCACGCGATCCCCTACCTGGCCGGGTACCCGACGGTGATCTCCCAGGAAGCCAGCGCGGTGTTCGGGAGCGCGGGGCATTTCATGTACTTCGTGGTCCAGGCCGCCACCGCGCTCATCCTGTACACCGGCGGGAACACCAGCTTCAACGGGTTCCCGTTCCTGACCAACTTCGTGGCCGAGGACGCCTTCCTGCCCCGCTGGCTGACCAAACGCGGGCACCGGCTGGTGTTCTCCAACGGGATCATCGTCCTCACGGTGCTCGCGATCGCGCTGCTGGTCACGGTCGGCTCGAACGTCAACCGCCTGGTGCCCTTCTACGCGATCGGCGTGTTCACCGCGTTCACCATGGCTGGCTTCGGCATGGCCAGATATCACCACCGGCACAAGGAGCAGGGCTGGCACCACAAGCTGGTGATCAACGCGTCGGCCGGGGTGCTCAGCGCCGTGGTGGTCGTGATCTTCGCCGTGGTGAAGTTCACCGAAGGCGCGTGGCTGGTGGTGGTCCTCTTCGTCATCGGGGTGCCGGCCCTCATCCGGCTGAACCGCGAATACCGGATGGAAGCCGAGGTGCTGGAGCGGATCGGTGACCGGCCCCGGCCGGCCGAGCCGACCAACTACCCGCGCCGCACCGTGTACCTGCTGGTGGACAGCTTCGACCTGGCCACGCTGGCCGCCCTGCGGTATGCGCGCAGCTTGCGGCCGACGACGCTGCGGGCGGTTCATTTCGTCATCGACACCGCCCAGGCGGACCTTCTGCGCCAGGAGTGGATACGGGCGGACCGGGGGGTTGTGCTCGACTTCATCGACTGCCCGGACCGCCGCCTGACCAGAGCCGCTGCCGAACTGGTCAGCCGGGAGGCCGCCCTGCCCGGTACACATGTGACGGTGGTCCTGCCCCGGCGCGGTTATGCGCCGCTGCTCGGCCGGCTCCTGCACGACCGCACCGCTGACAAGATCGCTGGCGTGGTGAGCCAGATCCCGCACTCGGCAGCCACCATCGTCCCGTTCGACGTCCGCAGCCGGCTGGCGACCATGCACGACCGGCAGGAGCCGCCGGCGAAGACACGCCAGGCCGCCGCCGGGAAGGCTGCCGAAGAAGCCATGCCGGGGGCACCGGAGGGCGCGCACGGCATCGCCGCGGCCGAAGGGGAAGAGAACGTGCCGCCGGTGCTGGCCGCGCCGCCGCCTTCCGCGCTGCGGAATCTGCTGCGCGGGCGCCGCGCCCGGCGGGCCGGTGCGGAGCCCGCTTCGGCGGTCGGCAAGGACCGGGCCGGGTATGACCGCCCGGTTCCCCCGCCGGGAGTGACCCCGATCGGCACCCTGACCCAGCCGGGCCGGGCCACCGTGGAGGGCCGGGTCCGCGCGGTGGAGATCCGGCCGGTCGAGCGGAACGCCGTGCTCGCCTGTGAGATCTCCGACTCCACCGGGGACCTGACCGCCCTGTTCTACGGCCGGTCCCACATCCCGGGGGTCATCTGCGGGGCACGGATCCGCTTCCGCGGCCCGGTCGGGGTCCGCGAGGGCAGCCCGGTCATGATCAACCCTGCCTACGAACTGCTCTCACCCGGTAGCCCGCCCCCGCCCACTGGGGAAGACTCGTGATACGGGCGCGCCGCGCGGCGCTGGCGGGAGCTGGCGCGGCCCGCCCAGGCTAGCGAAGGGAGGCAGGGGTGCCGGCCGATCACGACCACGCCAGCGCGCTCACTGCCACCGGCAGGCACCGGGGCAGGCTGGCCGCGGTCATGGGGATCACCGCCGGCATCGCCGCCGCGGAGATCATCGGCGCGGCGGTCAGCGGGTCCCTGGTGCTGCTCGCCGATGCCGCACACATGGCCGCCGACGCGGCCGGGGTGGGCCTGTCGGTGCTGGCCGCCTACTTCGCCGCCAGGCCGGCCACCGACCGCCGCACCTTCGGCTACGCCCGCGCCGAGATCCTCGCCGCGACGGTCAACGCCCTGCTGCTGCTCGGCCTGGCCGCGTTCATCATCACCGAAGCTGTGCAGCGGCTCGCTTCGCCGCCACCGGTCGGCTCCGGCCTGATGATCGTGTTCGGCGTGGTCGCGCTGGCCGGGAACGGCGTGTCGCTGCTGCTGCTGCGGCACGGGCAGGACCAGAGTCTCAACGTCCGGGGGGCGTTCCTCGAGGTCGCATCGGACACCTTCGGGGCGGCGGCGGTGATCATCAGCGGCGTGGTGGTCGCGACCACGGGGTTCACGCTGATCGACCCGATCGCCTCGCTGGCGGTGGCCGTGCTCATCCTGCCGCGGACCTGGCATCTGCTGCGGGACGCGGTCGACGTGTTGCTGGAGGCAAGCCCGCGCGGCGTCGACATGACCGAGGTGCGCGCGCACATGACCGCGCTTGAGGGCGTGAAGGACGTGCACGACCTGCATGCGTGGACCATCACCTCCGGGCTGCCGGTGCTGTCCGCGCATGTGGTCGTGGACCCGGCGGTGCTGACCGGGAACCGGAGCGCGGCGATGCTGGACGCGCTCCAGGACTGCCTGCGCGGGCACTTCGACGTGGCCCACTCGACGTTCCAGCTGGAACCGGCCGGGCACGCCGACCACGAGCCGTTCGTCTGCCTGTAGGACCTGGTCGCCGCCCTGGCTAAGAGTGGGATGTAACCGCTCATGTACTGTGCGTAAGCATCTGTAACTTAACGCAGTCGGGGGGCTGGGGGGGTTGCAACGGCGCAGCATGGTCGCCGCAGGTCCGCTATCCCCCGAAGCGCCCGCATCCGGGCCACCCGCGGTCGCCCGTGCCCCGGCCAGGCCGGCTGAGCAGGCCCCGGCTGAGCAGGCCCCGGCTGAGCAGGCCCCGGCTGAGCAGGCCCCCGCCAGGCAGGCGCCCGCCGGGCAGGCGCCCGCCGGGCAGGCATCCGCCGGACGGGCGGCGGGCGGCGGGCGGCGCTGGCGGCAGACCCTGGCGCTGCTGTTCCCTGACCGGCCGGAGGAGCCTCCGCTGCGGCCGCGCCGGGCGGACCGCGCTCACCAGGCCCGGCGTTCCTGGCCGGCCTGGGCGGCAGTCCCGCTGACCGCTGCCGCGGTCACGGCCGGGACCTGCCTGCTGCTGGCCCGCCAGAGCGGGACTCCCTCCTGGCGCACCCTGTGGGGCGAGGACGGGAGCCTGTTCCTGCCGGAGGCGATGACGCACCCGGTGCGGAGCCTGCTGTGGCCCTACGCCGGCTATCTGCAGACCGTCCCGAGGCTCATCGCCGATGGGGTGGCCCTGCTGCCGCTGGCCACCGCGGCGGCCGCCTTCGCGATCACCGGGGCGCTGGCCGCCGCGGGCTGCGCCGCGTTCGTCTACTACGCCAGCGCCGGCCATATCCGCAGGCCCTGGCTGCGCGCGCTGCTCGCGGCCGGTGTGCTGCTGCTGCCCGCAGCGGTAGTGGAAGTTGCCAACAGCGGGGTGGATGTTCCCTGGTACCTGATGTTCGCCACATTCTGGGCGCTGCTGTGGCGGCCCCGCGCCGGGGCCGCACAGGTGCTGGCATTCGCGGTGTGTTTCGCCGCCGCGTCGTCGCAGGTGGTCACGATCCTGCTCGCGCCGCTGGCCCTGGCCCGGGTCCTGGCCCTGCGCAGGCCCGCCGACCATGCCGCGACCGCGGGCTGGCTGTCGGGCATGGCGCTGCAGCTGGTGTTCGTGGTCCCGGCCGCCGAGCTGCGCCGGCTGGGGCCGGTCCCGGCGGCGCTGCGGTTCTACGGCCAGCATGTGCTGCTGGCGGCGGTCGCCGGACGGCACCTGGCGGACGAGCTCGCCAGCGCCGCCGGGCCGGCCGTGGCGATCACCGCCGGGGTGTGCGCCGTTGTGGCCGCGGCCAGCTGGATGCTGGCCCGCGGCGGGAAGCGGGTGCGGCTGTTCACGATCACCTGCCTGGCCCTGGGCCTGACGCTGACCGTGATCCCTGCCGTCATCCGGGGCTGGGTCACCACGCCAATGCCGGCCTTCGCGGTCTGGGTGCCGGGCACCCGCTACGCCACCGTGCCGGTCCTGCTCCTGTACTCCGCGGCGATCGTGGCGGTGGACGCCTACCTGAGCCAGCGGGGGCCGCATGCCCGCCGGGTACCACGCCAGCTGGCGGTGGGACTGCTGCTGGCCGTGCTGCTGGTGCCGTGGGCGGCCGACTTCCGGGCCGCCAACCTGCGCAGCCCGGACCAGCCCTGGCCGCAGACCATCAGCCGGCTGGCCGCGGGCTGCCCGCACACGCCCGGCGGGTCGGCGTGGGTACCGCTGCTGCACCGCCGGGTCCGCTGCTCCGGCCTGGGCTGAACCGGGCCAGCGCATCGGCCAGGCTTTCCTTACCGAGGTTCCCCGTCACCGGCCCGTGGTGAGGCCGTAGCCGCTGGGACCTAGGACAAAGCGATACCAGCCAGTAATATGTGGGCAACGCCTGCCTGGGAGCTTGCCGTGAGCACCTACGACCATTACGCAACCCCCGTCGCCCCCGGCACCTGGGACGTTCCCGCCACCGGCGCCGCCCGCTTCAGCTGGGAGTACGACGGAGGCCGGGGCCGCCTGCTGGACCTGTACCAGCGGGGCAAGGACAAGCAGTGGGATGCCGCCAAGCGGATCGACTGGGATCTCCCGGTGGACCCCGCCAACGTCATGGGGATCTCCGAGGAGTTCTCCCCGATCTACGGGTCGCGGCAATGGGAGGCGCTGTCCCAGGCTGAACGCGACGAACTCGGCATCCACCTGTCCTCGTGGCTGTTCAGCCAGTTCCTGCACGGGGAGCAGGGGGCACTGACCGTGGCCGCCCGGATCGTCGAGTCGGTCCCGGACATGGACTCCAAGTTCTACGCGGCCACCCAGGCCATGGACGAGGCCCGGCACGTGGAGCTGTTCGCGCGCTTCACGAAGGAGAAGATCGGGCTCCACTACCCGATGAACAACGACCTGGGGCAGCTGCTGGCCGACGCGCTCAGCGACTCCCGCTGGGACCTGCCGTATCTCGGGATGCAGGTGCTGATCGAGGGGCTCGCGCTGGCGGCGTTCGGCGTGCACCGGGACATGGCCACCAACCCGCTGGTCAAGCAGATCCTCGCGTACGTGATGCAGGACGAGGCCCGGCATGTCGCGTTCGGGCGGCTGGCCCTGCGCGACTACTACAAGGAGCTGACACAGGCCGAGCGGGCCGATCGCGAGGAGTTCGTGGTCGAGGGCTGCTACCTGATGCGCAACCGTTTCCGCGCCCAGGAAGTCTGGGAACGGATGGGTTTTGACGTCGAGGAGTGCCTGGAGTTCACCGAGCACTCGCCGGTCCAGCAAACGTTCCGCGCGCTGCTGTTCAGCCGGATCGTGCCGTGCGTGAAGGACATCGGGCTGTGGGGACCGGGTGTCCAGCGAGCCTTCGCTGACCTCGGGGTCCTCGACGCGGCCCAGACCGACCTGGAAGCGCTCATGCGCGACGACGAGCAGATCGCCGAGGAGGTCGACCGGCGCAAGTACGAGGCCGAACTGGCCGCCAGGCGGGCCGAAGTCGACACCGCCGTCGCCGACGGCGCAGACGGCTGACCTACGATCAGCCGGTGAGCAATTCATCCATGCCGCGCTTCCCGGCCGGCTTCACCTGGGGCGTGTCCACGTCCGCCTTCCAGATCGAAGGAGCGGCCAGCGAGGATGGCCGCCGCGACTCGGTCTGGGACGTGTTCTGCCGCAAGCCCGGCGCCATCCACGACGGCCAGACCGCCGACGTGGCCGCCGACCACTACCACCGCTGGCCGCAGGACCTCGCGCTGATGTCCGAGCTCGGGGTCGGCGGTTACCGGTTCTCGCTGGCCTGGCCGCGCATCCAGCCCACCGGCTCCGGCCCGGCCAACCCGGCGGGCCTGGACTTCTACGAGCGGCTGACCGACGCGCTGCTCGCCCGCGGCATCACCCCGGTGCCCACGCTGTACCACTGGGACCTGCCACAGCCGCTGGAAGACGCGGGCGGCTGGCTGGCCCGCGACACCGCCGCCCGTTTCGCCGAGTACGCGGCGCTGGCCGCGGAAAGGCTGGCGGACCGTATCCCGCTGTGGATAACGCTGAACGAAGCATTCGTGGTGACCGCCTACGGATACGCGCTCGGCTTCCACGCACCGGGCAGGTCGCTCATGCTGGACGCGCTGCCGACAGCGCACCACCAGCTGCTGGGGCACGGGCTGGCCGCTTCCGCGCTGCGGGCCGCCGGCGCGCAGGTGGCGATCGCGAACAACTACGCGCCAGCCTGGCCGGCCAGCGACAGCGACGCCGACCAGGCCGCCGCCCACGCCTACGACATCATGCACAACCGCCTGTTCACCGACCCGCTGCTGCTCGGCGCCTACCCGGACCTGTCCGCGTTCGGGCGCCCGGACGGGCTGGAGTGTGTCCAGGACGGCGACCTCGCTGTGATCGCCGCCCCGGTGGACATGCTCGGGGTGAACTACTACATGCCGATGCGGCTCTCGGCGCTGCCGGACTCGCCGCTGCCGTTCCAGATGGAGCCGATCCCCGGGTTCCCGGTGACCGCGTTCGGCTGGCCGGTGATCCCGGCCGGGCTGACCGAGATGCTGATCACGCTGAAGGACCGCTATGGCGCCGCGCTGCCGCCGGTGTACATCACCGAGAACGGCTGCTCGGCCGGCGACCAGGTGAGCGAGGCGGGCACGGTCGCCGACCAGGCCAGGATCAGCTACCTGGACGGTCACATCCGGGCCGTGCACGACGCGGTGACGGCCGGGGTGGACGTGCGGGGTTACTTCATCTGGACGCTGATGGACAACTTCGAGTGGACCGAGGGCTACCACCAGCGGTTCGGGCTGGTTCACGTGGACTTCGCCACCCAGAAACGCACTCCCAAGGACTCGTTCGCCTGGTACCGGGACATGATCGCCGCGCAGCACGGCTAGGTCGCCCGGATGCGGGGGGCGGCTCCGGGCGGGGACTGACACCACCGCCGGGCGGCCGCCGTCACGGCCGGGCGGCCTGCCGCACTCCCAGGTCGGCCAGAGCAGCGCGGGCGGCACCCGCCCCGCACATGCCGTGCACGCCGCCGCCCGGCGGGGTGGACGCCGAGCACAGGTAGACACCGGGCAGGGAAGTCCGGTACGGGTTCCAGCGCGGGGTGGGCCGGAACACCGTCTGCAGCAAGGTCCCGGCCCCGCTGTTGATGTCCCCGCCCACGTAGTTCGGGTTGTACGCCTCAATGTCGGCCGCGGTCCGGACCGACCTGGCCAGGATCAGGTCGCGGAAACCCGGCGCGAAACGCTCGATCTGCGCCTCGATCCGGCCCGACATGTCCACGGCCGACCCCGATGGCACGTGGCAGTAGCCCCAGAGCGTGTGGGAGCCTGCCGGGGCACGGGTCGGGTCGACCACCCCCGGCTGCGCCACGATGCAGTACGGCCGCTGCGGGTGCTGGCCCGAGGTGACCTCGGCTTCGCTGCGCGCGACCTCCGCGAAGGTGCCGCCCAGGTGCACGGTTCCGGCCTCCTTGCAGGCCGCGGCCTCCCAGGGCACCGGCCCGCTCAGCGCCCAGTCGACCTTGCAGACGCCTGCCCCGTAGCGGAAGCGCGCCAGCGCCTTGCGGTGCCGCGCGCCGATCCGCCCGCCAGCCAGGTTGGCCAGCTGCCGCGGTGTGACGTCGAGCAGGATGGCCCGGGCAGGCGGCAAGCTGTCCAGTGACCTCACCCAGCGGCCGGTCTCCAGCGTGCCGCCGAGCGAGGTCAGTTCGGCTACCAGGGCGTCGGTGAGCCGCGCGCTCCCGCCCTCGACCACCGGCCAGCCCACCGCGTGCGCCGTCATGATGAGCGTCAGCCCGAAGGCGCTGGTGAGCGGCGCAGTGAGCGGGAGCATGGCATGCGCGGCCACACCCGCCAGCAGCGCCCGCGCTTCCGGCGTGCGGAACCTGCGGGCCAGCAGGCTGGCGGGCATCAGGCCGTCCACACCGAAGCGGGCCATAGCGAGTGGATGGCCGGGCACCGAGCGCAGCGGCGCGAGTATGTCCGGCAGGGTCAGCCCGACGTCGCGCACCAGCGGCGTGAGCAGCCGCCGGTAGGCACCGCTGTCCAGGCCGAGCGCACCGGCCGTCTCGTCCACCGACCCGGCCACAGCTGCCGCGCGGCCGCCATCCAGCGGATGGGCGAACGCGACTTTGGGCGTGCGCAGCGTCACCCCCAGCCCGGCCAGATCGATGCCGCGGAAGAACGGGGAGGCGGCGGCCAGCGGGTGCACCGCGGAGCACACGTCGTGGTGGAACCCGGGCAGGGTGAGCTCCTGCGTCCGGCAGCCACCGCCGGGTGTGCTGGCGCCCTCGATGACGTGCACGGCCAGCCCGGCCCTGGCCAGCGCCACCGCCGCGGCGAGCCCGTTCGGCCCGGAGCCGACGACGATCGCGTCCGCCGGCCGCGGGCCAGGGCTAGCCACCGGGCCGCCACCGCCGCAGGCGGCCCGGCAGCCGGAGTATCGGGCCCGGCCACTTCATGGATCGAGTATCCCGCCCCGGCGGCCACGGCGGCGGCGGGTGTGGCCGTCGCGAACCCGGATCATCCTGGCGCCCGGGGCGATACCGGAAGGCCGCGGGTCAGCTGCCGTTCAGCTCCTTGGACAGCCGGGCACCGAGGTCGGGGTGCACGTTCCGCCAGTACTCGATGACCCGGGACTTCATGTCGGCGGTCACCTCGATCCTGCGCACCAGGCCGGCCCGGTCAGCGCGGTGATCGCCCAGCGTGGCGGGAGACTCGCCCTGGCGGGGCAGCAGCCCCGCCAGGGCGAGTGTGATGAAGCCGGATCCCCCGATTCATCTTGGGTCCCCCACAGCATCTTTGCACGTCGCGGGCGGTTGTGTGCGGCGGGGGCGGTGACCGGCGGCCCGGCGCGGCGGCGGGTGATCGAATGGGAGCATGGAACGCCTCGACAGCCAGGTCGGTTTCCTGCTCGAAGCCGACCGGCTCAAGACAGTGCTGCGGCAGTCCACCCTGACCGATCGCTCCCGGCACGAGAACTCGGCTGAGCACTCCTGGCACCTGGCGCTGATGGCGCTGGTCCTGGCCGGGCATGCCCCGGCCGGGACCGACCTGGGCACGGTGATGACGATGCTGGTGCTCCACGACCTGGTGGAGATCGACGCTGGTGACCTGTTCGTCTACGCGGCGCACGCCGACCAGGCGCGGCAGGAGGCGGCCGAGCGGGCGGCGGCGGACCGGCTCTTCGCGATCCTGCCGTCAGCGCAGGGCGCCGCGCTGCGCGCGCTGTGGGATGAGTTCGAGGAACGGGCGACGGCGGAGGCGAAGTTCGCCCGCGCCCTGGACCGGCTGCAGCCGATGCTGATCAACATGGTGACCGAGGGCGGAACCTGGGCCGCGCACGGTGTCACCGCCGACCAGGTTCTCACCAAGGTCGCCCTGATCGAGGACGGCTCAGCGTCCCTGGGCGCCTACGCCCGCGACATGATCGCCAGCGCGGTGGACCGCGGCATCCTGGCACCCGCGGGCGGGGCGGAGCGATAGGCCGGTCATGGGCCGGGTAAGACTGGGCATATGAGCCCATCCCATGCCAGGCTCTTTCCCCGGCGCGGCGGCCGCACCCGCATCCCCCGTCCTGGCCTGGGAATGCTGTCCGCCCCAGCCGGCCTCGCCGGGCGGCTGGAACACGCCGAGCGGCTGGACCGGGTGGCCCGGCCACTCACCCGCGCGGTCCAGCGCGGCGCGCCGGCCGGCGCGCCAGCGGACGTCCTGCACGGGGTCTGGCTGGGCCAGCCGATGCACCCGGCCCTGACCGCGCTCCCACTCGGCTTCTGGACGTCGGCGACGGTGCTCGACTTCGTGCCGGGCACCGAGCGCGCCTCGCGGATCCTGCTCGCGCTCGGGCTCGCCGGCGCGCTGCCCGCCGCCGCGGCCGGGCTGGCCGACTGGTCGACCCTGCACCGCGAGCAGCAGCGGGTGGGCCTGGTCCACGCCGCCTCCGGCGCCGGTGCTTCGGCGCTGTTCGCTGCCTCGCTGCTGGCCCGGATGACCGGCCGCGCCACCAGCGGCCGGCTGCTGGCGCTTGGCGGGCTGGCCGCCATGACCGCGGGCAGCTTCCTGGGCAGGCACATGGCGTTCGGCCTCGGCGCCGGCGCCAGCCACGCCGAACCCGTCGCGCACCTCGCGCCGCTCGGCTGGCATGACCTGTGCCGCATCTACGAGCTTCCGGACGGCCGGCTCGCCCGGCGCCGGCTCGGCTACCTCACGCTGGCCGTCCTGCGGCAGGGCTCGGACGTGCTGGCAGTCGCCGACCAGTGCGCTCACCTGGGCGGCCCACTGCACCAGGGCACCCTCACCGAAGACGGCGGCGGCGCACCATGCGTCACCTGTCCCTGGCACGGCAGCACGTTCCGGCTCGCCGACGGGTCGGTGGTGCACGGGCCAGCCACCGCCCGCCAGCCCGCGTTCGACAGCCGGATCGTCGAGGGCGGCATGGTGCAGGTCCGGCCTTCCCGGCCGGGGTGACCACTCAGGCTGGTCTCACGGCCTGGGCCGGCCCGGGCCGGCCCAGGCCACTCAGGCCCCGGCGGCGCGCTCGATGATGCCGGCCGCCCGGCCCACCCCGTCCCGGGCCCGGATCGCCGCACCGGCCTGCGTGAGCCGGTCGCGCAGCCGGTGATCGGCCAGCAGGCGGCCGATCGCCTCGTGCATCTGGGCACTGGAGAAACCGTAGGTGTCGAGCCGCACCCCGAGCCCGAGCTCGGCGACACGCTGAGCGTTGTCGTACTGGTCCCAGAACAGCGGCAGCACGATCATCGGCTTGCCGAAGTGCAGGCATTCAGTGGTGGTGTTGTTGCCGCCGTGGGTGATCACGAGGTCGGCGAGCGGGATCACCGAGGTCTGCGGGACGAACTCCGCGCCCCACATGTTCGGCGCCAGCTCGATCTCGCTGTGCAGGGGCCCCTTGGACACGATGTAGCGATGCGGGGTGTCCGCCAGGCACGAGATCACCCGCCGCATCAGCCCGGTGTCGGCTGAGCCGAGCGAGCCCAGCGAGAAGTAGATCAGCGCGCCGCCGCGGCCGGCCAGCGCTGGCGGCAGCGTGAACCCCTCGTCGGTGCCGCGCACACAGGAGTCGAGCCGCTGCCAGTCCGGCCCGGGTGGCCACTGCCGCTGGTAGTCGGCCAGTCCCGGGTAGAGGTACAGGTTGACGTCGCCCTCACCGATGAACTCCAGGTCCGGCAGGGGCGGCGCCCCCTGGCCGGTGAACCAGTCGTTGAAGTCCTGCCACAGCGGCCGGTGCACCCGCTCGTACTCGGCCCGGAACTCCGCCCACCCGGTGGCGTCCCCGGCCGGGTACCCGGAGAAGGCCGGGGGGACATCGGGGCTCTTGATCTCCAGCGGGTTGCACGACACGATCCGCACGAACGGGACCCCCGCGGTCACCAGCGCCGGGAAACCCACCACATTGTCCTCAACGATGACATCGGGGCGGGCCCGCTGCACGATCGCGGACAGCTGGTCGTGGCAGTACCTGGCGCCCCCGACGAGTTCCTCCCAGACCGGCTTGATCCAGGTTTCGAGCTGCTCGATGGTGGGCTTGCGGAACTCCGGCGCGGTCTGCGCCACGAAGTCCTTCCAGAACTGGCCGGCATCCTGGTCACCGCCAGCGGGCGGCGACAGGTCGACCAGGTCCTCGGTGAAGCCCAGCGGCTCCAGCCTGCCTTTCCAGGACGCCTCGGCGGCGAAGACGACCCGGTGTCCCCGCCGCACCAGCACGTCACCGATGCCGATGCAGTTGTTGGTCGGCCCGTACGCGCTCTCCGGCATGAACAGGACCGTCAGCGGCCGGACTGTCAACTATTGATCCAGTGGCGCGAATGGTCCCACCAGTGGATGAGGGCGGAACTGTTGGTGGCCGCCATGTCCACCAGCACCTTGTCCACGTTGAACGTGCAGCTGATGTCCGGGTCGCCCTTGTAGAGGTACTCCGCGATCCGGCCCTTCGGCACGCTGGCGATCGAGAACTGCGTCTCACAGGGCGCGAACGAGCCGAACGCCGAGGTCCCGGAGATCGAATGGCAGGGGCCGGTGTTCTTGCCGGTCTTGGCGAAATCGGCGAGGAAGGTCGAGTAGGCGGCGTTCATGGCGTTGGTGTTGGCGAACAGGTAGTACTGCACATACCCCGGCGGGATGCTGGCGCCGGAGCAGTGCATCTCAGCGGTCGCCCCGAAGGCAGGGTGCTGCACCGGCGTGCAGCTGTGGTTCGCCGAGACGTCGGCCGGGATCAGGCTCTCCAGGGTCAGGTCGCCGGCCGTCGGCACGAACGTGCTGACCGAAGGCGACGGCCGCGGGGGTGTGGTCGAGACCGAGGCTGACGGGGAGGGCGTAGGTGTGGACTTCCCGAACGGCGGCAGGCCAGCCACCCCGGCGACGATGAAGTAGACCACCACCAGCGCGGCGGCCCCGATCCCGAGCACCATCCCCTGCCGGGGCTTGCCGCCGCCGCCAGCCGGAGGCGGTGGCATGCCGCCCGGCGGCATCGCGCCCGGCATCCCGCCGCCTGGCAGCGGCGGAGTGGGCGGGGGCACCCACCCGTAGCCGCCGGGTGCGTTCGGGTTCACCCGGGCACCGGGCGGGGGACCGGCCTGCGGAATGCCCTGGCCGACCGCCCTGGTTTCCTGCTGGCCGAAGCCGACCTGCTGGGTCGGCGGATGCGGCAGGCCGGCCGCTGGCGGCACCGTCAGGTCCTCGCCCGGGCTGGCCGGCGGCGACGAAGGCGGAGGCGGAGAACCGGGGAGCGGGGGACCGGGGGGCGGCGGCGCAGGCACAGCCGCGGCGGGTACCGCCGCACCGGCGGCCCCGGCGGCACCCGCCGCGGGGCCCGTGCCAGCGGCTGGCCGCAGGCCCTCGGACACCTGGTAGCCGAGCGCGCGGGCGAACTCGCCGACCACCCAGATGGCAGCGGACGGGTCGATCGACGTCGAATCGGCCAGGGACGCCGCGGTCAGCCGGACCGCGGTGTCGGGGCCGACACCGCCGGCCTGCTGCTGCAGCATCGCCGCGACATCCGCGCGGGCCGCCATGCTGACCAGGCTTGCTTCCCGTGGCCACTCCGGCAGCCGGTCCTCGCAGATGCCATCAAGGATGGCGGCGTTCGAGAGCACCCTTGCGCCGTAGTCGGTCACTGCCGACTGGAGCACACTGCGTGCTTCACCGCTCGGGTCGATCGCCTGCCCCGTACCTTCGGTCATGAAGGGACCTTCTCCCCAACAGGCCAGTGATCGCCGGATCTTAGCAAGGCCGTGCCCAGGTTGTAACTATGCCCAGGCTTTGCTCACCCATTGTCCCAGCTGACCTCCCAATCGCCAGATAGCGCGGGCCCGGCGCCAGGGATATTCTGGACAGCCTCCACAGAGGGGGCACGATGCCTGCATGGGGGAACCCGGGCGATGACTGAGAGCATGACGATCATGCCCGGCGGCGGCATCTCGCGGCGCCCGCTCCACTTCTTCATCCTGGCCGACTGCTCCGGCTCGATGAAGATCGACGGGCGGATGCAGGCACTCAACTTCGCCATCGCCAGCATGCTCCCGCACCTGGCGGCCTGGGAGCGTGACCAGGAACAGGCGCAGGTCCTGCTGCGCGCGATCGCCTTCGCCGACCGGGCGGAATGGCACATCGCGGAGCCGCTGCCGGTGGCCGGGGCGCGCTGGAAGCCCCTGCAGCACGTGGAGAAGGGCCTGACCCGCATGGGGGCGGCCTTCAGCCTGGTCGCCGAGGCACTGCAGCCCGGGCAGCTGGAAACCCGGGCACTGCGGCCGGCGATCCTGCTGATTACCGATGGCCGGCCGACGGACCCGGCCGAGTTCGATGCCGGGCTGCGGGTGCTGACCGCTACCCCGGCCGGGCGGGGCGCCATCCGGCTCGCCGTCGCCATCGGCCGGGGCGCCAACTCCGAGTACCTCGCCCGGTTCATCGGTGACCCGACGGTCCCGGTCCTGGTCGCCGACAACGTGGACCAGATCATGATGCAGCTGATGACCGCCTCGCTCGCGCTGTCCAGGCTGTCCCAGGTGGGCGGCGACCGCAGCGTCATCGCCAGCCAGATCATCCAGCCCGCGACGGCGGGCCCGGCCACACCTGACGAGGACACGATTGTCTGAGACCAGCCACGTCCCGGACCAGCCCGGCGACGGCGACGTCCCCGGCTGGCGGGTGCTCACCGCCGTGGCCCGGGGCGCCGTGCACGAACAGGCCGGCCGGCCGCTGCAGGACGCCGCGGGTTTCGCTGCCTACCCGCCCGGTGACCCACGATGGCTGGCGGTGGCGGTGGCCGACGGGCACGGCGGCCACCCCCATTTCCGCAGCGCCCGGGGCTCGGAACTGGCCATCGACGCCGGGCTGCTGCTGGCCGGGGAAGCTGCCGCCGGCTTCGCCGGCCGGCAGTCAGCCCACGACCTTCGTTCAGCCGCGAAGGCGGAACTGATACCGGAGCTGATCGGGCACTGGCGCCGCGCGGTGGAACACGACCTGCTCCAGCACCCGTGGACCGACCAGGAGCAGCAGCTGCTGTCCGGCGACGATCCGACCATCGCCTACGGCAGCACCCTGCTGCTGGCCGTGGTGGCCGTTCCCTGGCTGGTGCTGTGCCAGATCGGGGACGGCGACATCGTCCTGGTCGGCGCCGACGGCACGGCCAGCCTGCCCGTCCCCGGCGACCCACGGCTCGACGGGCACAGCACCACCAGCCTGTGCCAGCTGGACGCCGCCGACGCGTTCCGGGTGGCGGTGGTGGACCTGGCCGGCGGCCAGGCCGCCGCGCTGCTGCTGGCCACCGATGGCTTCGGCAACGCGCAGACGGCCGACCCGTGGCACCAGCCGGTCGGCAGCGACCTGCTGCGGCTGGCACAGGAGCACGGTGTCGCCTGGGTGCGCGAGCAGCTGCCGATCTGGGCGGCCCGGTGCGCGTCGAACGAGGGCAGCGGCGACGATACCGCGATGGCCCTGCTGCTGCGGACCGAGGGGCCGCCGGAGCCGCCGGCCGCGCGCACCCAGACCCGGCCGGCCAGGACCCTGCCGATCGAGACACCGCCCGAACCGACCCGCGTGGCACAGATACCAGTGGCACCCACCCCACCGGCAGCGGCTGAGCCAGAACCCACGCGGCCCGCCAAGACACTGCCGTGGCCGCGCCAGGCCGGGCCGGCAGGGCAGGGGGCACCGGCCGTCAAGCAGGCGCGGGAAGCGCCGCCAGCACCGGGAGCGCCAGCCCTATGAGCGAGTCAGGGGCACAGTTCCCCGAGGCCGGCGACGTCGTGCACATGGTCAGGGCCGGAACGCCGATCAAGATCGAGGCGCGGGTGGCCGAAGGCGGGCAGGGCGTCGTCTACCGGGGACGGATGGACACCGGCACCCAGGTGGCCGTCAAGTGGTACCGGCCCGGCGACTACGCCGACCATCAGCGGCGGGGGATCGGCGCGCTGGCGTCGCACGCGCGCGCACACCCGGCCTTCGCCTGGCCGATCGACCTGGTCGAGTGCCGCCGGGTGCCCGGGTTCGGCTACGTGATGCAGTGGGTTCCAGGGCGCTTCGGCTCGCTCATCGAGATGCTCCGCGCTCCCCAGCAGCCGTCATTCCGGGTGCTGGCCGCGATCGGCCGCGAGCTCGCCGACGCGTTCGCCGCGCTGCACGCCAGCGGGCTGTGCTACCGGGACATCAATTTCGGCAACCTGCTGGTCGACCCCGACCAGTGCGAGGTCGCCATCGTGGACAACGACAACGTCGGGACCGAGGGCGGGGACGTGTTCATCCGCGGCACGCTGCGGTTCATGGCCCCGGAGGTCATCCGCGAGGAGGCCGTGCCGTCGACGGTGACCGATCTGCACTCGCTCGCGGTGTTCCTGTTCTTCCTCCTGGTGCACGGTCACCCCCTGGAAGGCCGGCGGGTGCGGGCGTCCTACACCTGGCATCCGGACACGCACGTGTCAGAGACCCAGCTCGCGATCAAGCATTTCGGCACCGACCCGCTGTTCGTGTTCGACCCGGCCGATGCCAGCAACGAGCCAGAGCCCGGGGACCCGATGCTGGTCTGGTGGCCGATCTACCCCCGGTTCATCAGGGAGCTGTTCATCCGGGCCTTCGGCACCGGGCTGCGGGACGCCTCCCTGGGCGGCCGGATCACCGAGGGCGAGTGGCGGCGGGCACTGATCCGGCTCGGCGACTGCGTCTGCACCTGCTCGTGTGCCGCGACCGTGTTCTGGGACCCGGACGACCCGCAGGTCCGCTGCTGGAACTGCCGGGCTGTGCCACCCGCGCCGCCGCTGCTGGAGATACCCGGGCACGTCATCGCGCTGTCCGAGGGAGCCATCCTGTCCAGCGACCACCTGTCCCGGGACCGCGGCTACCGGACCGCCCGGGCGGTCGTGGAACGCCATCCGCGCCACCCCGGTGAGGTGGTGCTGCGGAATCTCAGCGAGACGAAATGGACGGTCGAGCCCGCCGGCGAGGAGCCCAAAGCGGTCAAGCCGCAGCAACGGCTCGGCGTGCGGCCCATGAAGATCAGGTTCGGCACCGTGCGCGGGACGATCCGGACACCCGACACGCGCTGAACTCGTACCGGGATGGATCTCCCCGGCGGCGGGCTTCCCGGGCATAATGCCCGTGAAACCGCCCAGTTCGCTCTCTGCGTACCTGGTGTGGGGGGAGAACACGATGAACGAGCTCACAGTCATCCACGGCGACCAGCGCGTTGTGCTCGCCCCGGGGCAGGTCGTCTACATCGGGCGGCGGGACAACAGCGCCGTGGTGGTCAACGACCAGCGGGTGTCCAGGGAACATGTCCGGCTCAGCTGGGGCCCGCAGGGATGGGTGCTGGAGAGCGTCGGCCGCGGCGGGACGTACGTGTCCGGCCAGCCGGTGACCCAGTACATGCTCGGGCACGCGGTCGAGGTACGGCTCGCGGTCCCGGACGGCCCGGCGGTGCGCTTCGAGCCCGGCCCGGTGGCCCCGGACGGGGTTGCTCCGGGCACGCCTGCCGCGCCTGCCGCGGCGGCGGCACAGCCTCAGCCGGTGCCTGCCGCGGCCGTGCCGCCGGCGATGGCCGGGCAGCAGGCCCAGGCGCAGGGCGGGCGGGTGTTCGGCCCGCTGGGCATGCTGATCCCGCTCACGGACTGGCTGCGGGACCCCGCGATGCGGCAGTGGCAGCGGCTGCTGGTCGTGGTCTACGCCCTGGTGCCGCTGATCCTGCTGATCGTGCTCCAGCACACCGCCGACCTGGTGACGCTGGGATGGGTCTACTGCCTCTATGTGGCGCCACTGTGGGCCATCGTCTTCTGGTACCTCATCCGGCCCGGCCCGGTCACCAGGCTGCACCTGGTCATCACCGCTGTGATCATCGTGGCCGAACTGCTGCTCATCCCGGCACTGACCCTGCCCTGGGAGCGCGCGCTGGCTCCGCCCGATGCCAGCCACAACCTCATCCAGTGGATGTACGGGGTGGGGCTGCCGGAAGAGCTCACCAAGGCCCTCCCGGTGATGGTGATCGCGATCGTGCTGCTGAAGGTCCGCAAGATCAAGCTGGACACGCGCATGTGGATGTTCCTGGCGGCGCTGTCCGGGCTGTTCTTCGGGGCGTACGAGGCCTCGAAGGTCTACGTGCCAGCCGCCATCGTCGACATCGCCCGGGGGTCCGCATTCGGCATCCCGCTGTTCGCCGAGCGGGTGTTCGTGGACGGCCTCCAGCACGCGCTGTGGGCGGGCATCGCCGGCTTCTTCATCGGCCTCGGCACGAACTACGGGCGGCAGCGGATCGCCCTGTGGACGCTCGGCATCCTGGTGCCCACCGTGCTGCACGGGCTGAACGACGGGGTCCTGAGCTGGCCGTCCGCGCAGGCCGAATGGATCTGGATCCTGATCCAGGCCTTCTCGCTGTTCCTGTTCCTGGGTTATACGGCGTCGGCCGCCCGGATCGAGCGGGAGGTGCGGCACACGCCGATCTTCCGCGGCGACTCGGCCTACTACGACCCCTCACGCCTGGTCCAGCCACCGCCCTGACTTTCATGATCGTGGTGATTTCTCAGTGCCAGGCACTGAGAAATCACCACGATGAGGAGCCGGGAGGGTAGCCGGCGCCGCCGACATCCGAGTGAGCGTTGTCCACAACCGGGGTCAGGTCAGGCGCGCCGTCCACAGGCTGGCGAAGCCAGCTTCCCGCGTCCGCCCGGCCTGGTCATGGTCGCTGGGTGAGCACTTACCTCACCGACGAGTACGGCGCACTCCTGGAATCGCAGCACGGCGTCATCGCGCGCTGGCAGATCCGGGAGGGCAGGGCCGTCCAGATGATCGACGCGCAGCTGAGGCTGCACCGCTGGCAGCCGCTGTATCGCGGCGTCTACGCCGCCTTCACCGGTCCGCCACCCCGGCTGGCGGTGCTGTGGGCGGCGGTGCTCCGCGCCGGGCCGGGCGCTGCGCTGAGCCACGGGTCAGCAGCCGAGCTGGACGATCTGGCCGACCGGCCCTGCTGGTGGATCGATGTGTCGATCGCCAGCGGACGGCAGGCCCGCATTCCCGGCAGTGACAGCGCCGGCCCGTACCCCCGGATCCGCATCCACCGCTCATCCCGGATCGGCCAGGCCCGGCACCCGGTCCGGACCCCGCCCCGGACCCGGATCGAGGAAACCGCGCTCGATCTCACCCAGGCCGCCACGAGCGTTGACGAGGCCCTTTCCTGGCTGGCTCGGGCTTGTTCGCGCCGGCTCACCACCCCGGAACTGCTCCAGTCTGCGCTCGCGCAGCGGGACAGGGTGCGGTGGCGCGGCGACCTCACAGCCGCGCTCTCCGATATCGGGGACGGAGCCCACTCACTGCTGGAGTCCCGGTATGTGCGCCGGGTGGAGCGGCGGCACGGGCTGCCGGTGGCAGCGCGGCAGGCGGTCACCAGCACGGGCGGGCAGACCCGTTACCTCGACAACCTCTACCGCCAGTTCGGCGTCGCCGTCGAACTGGACGGCCAGGTGGCACACCCGGTCGAGGCCCGATGGCGGGACATCCACCGGGACAACTCGGTGGCGGCTGCCGGAATCATCACGCTCCGCTACAGCTGGGCAGATGTCTCGGCCAGGCCATGCCGGGTGGCCGCCGAGGTCGCACGCGTGCTCCGGCTCGGCGGCTGGACCGGCCAGCCCCGGCCGTGCGGCCCGGACTGCCCCGCCGCCCCGGGCACGGGCAGCCCACTTTCATGGTGATTTCTCAGTGCCTCGCACTGAGAAATCACCATGATCATGGGAAAACGGGCGCTGGAAGGGCGGCGGCGGCGGGGCTATTCTCGTGATATGGCGGCCTGGAACCCGCAACCGCCGGCGCCCCGGGCGTCCGACGCGGACCGCGACGAGGTGATCCGGACCCTTCAGGACGGGTCAGCGGACGGCCGCCTGTCCCACGAGACCTTCCTGCACCGGCTCGATCTCGCGCTGCACGCACGGGACGGGGGGCAGCTCGCCAGCCTGGTGAGCGACCTGCGGCCGGCCCGGCGCCGCAGCCGGCTGGCCGATCGCGCCACGGCTGGATGGGACGAGCTGACCGGGCACATGCGGGCGGCGTGGTGGACCGCGCGGCTGCCGCGCCTGGTGCTGCCGCGGGGCGGCAGGGCCGTGTTCACAATCGGCCGTGCCGCCGACTCCGACCTGTCCCTCGCCGACATGACCGTGTCCTGGCGGCACGCTGAGCTGCGGCGGGTCGGCGACGACTGGGTGCTGGCCGACCTCGGCTCGACCAACGGCACCCGCGCCAACGGGTGGCGGGTCGGCGCCGGTTTCCTGGTGCGCGCCGGTGACCGGGTCACGTTCGGCCAGGTGGGGTTCCGCCTCGCCGACCCAGCCTGAGGCTTGTGCCAGCCCCGCACCGCTAACCCGGTACCGCGCCCGCGCCAGCTGCGCGCCGGCCGTTGTAGCGGGGGGCCGGATGCTCCACCAGGGCGACCACCCGGCTGGCCATGAATCGTGCGGTCCGCACCGCGGCGCCGCCCCTGGTCACCTCGGTGACCTCGACGAGCCCACGGCGGTTGACCACCTCGACCCGGCGGCCGGCCCGGGTGGCAGCCACCTCGTAGGTCTTGGTCACGCCACCGGCGTCGATGACGATCTCGACCCGGTCGCCCCTCATCGCGGGCTCCAGGCACGCACGGGCTGCATGCCTGGTTTGTGCCCCCGGGACCGGCTCCCGACGCATCACCCGGCCCGGTGACCGGCCGGCCCGGCCCCTGGCCCGGCCCGGCCCCTGCCGGGCCTGTGACCTGGCATGCCCGTGCTACATGGCGGCGCGGGCGCTCCAGCGGGACTGGCGGTACTCGATCATGAGCGGCACCCCGAAGCACTTGGACAGGTTCCGCTCGGTGAAGACCTCCGGCAGCGGGCCCGCGGCGAGCACCGAGCCGCGGCGCAGCAGCATCGCGTGCGTGAACCCCTCCGGCACCTCTTCCACGTGGTGGGTGACCATCACCATGGTCGGCGCGGAGCGGTCGGTAGCCAGGTATGCGATCCGCCGGACCAGGTCCTCCCGGCCGCCCAGGTCCAGCCCGGCGGCTGGCTCGTCCAGCAGCAGCAGCTCCGGGTCCGGCATCAGCGAGCGGGCGATCTGGACGCGCTTGCGCTCACCCTCGGACAGGGTCGCGAACCGGCGCCTGATCAGGTGTGCGCAGCCGAGGGCGTCGAGCAGCTCGACCGCCCTGGTCACGTCGGTGGACTCGTACTCCTCTTTCCACCGGCCCACGATCGCGTAGGAGGCGGTGAGCACGAGGTCGATGACCTTCTCGCCCGGTGGCACCCGGTCGGCGAGGGCGGAGCTGGCCAGGCCGATCCGCGGCCGCAGGTCGAAGACGTCGGTGGCGCCGAGCCGTTCCCCCAGGATCTCCGCTGTCCCCTCGGAGGGGAACAGCTGGGTCGCGGCCACCTGGAGCAGGGTGGTCTTCCCGGCCCCGTTCGGGCCGATGACCACCCACCGCTCGTCGTCGTAGACGGTCCAGGTGACATCGCGCAGGAGCATCGACCCGCCCCGCCGGATGCCGACCCCACGCAAGCGGATCACCTCGTCGGACATCCGGCTCCCTCCCAGCGGCAGCTGTCAGATGAACCTACGCTACGGCGTTCCGGCGGCAGGCTACACCAGCACCCGGACTCGTCAGGGCGGCGCGTTCCGCACAGCGTAGAGCGCGGCCTGGGTGCGGTCGGCCACGCCAAGTTTGGCCAGGATCGAGCTGACGTGGGTCTTGACGGTCTTCTCCGACACCAGCAGGAGCCGCGCGATCTGCCGGTTGGAACGGCCGTCCACGATCTGCGCCAGGACCTCGCGTTCCCGGCGGGTCAGTGCGGCCAGCCCGGTGACGGCGTGCGCGCCGCGGCCCAGGCGCATCAGCACGCCAGCCGCCTCGGGTGCCAGCAGCATGTTGCCGTCGTGCACCGCCCGCACCGCCCGGACCAGCGCGTCCGGGTCGACGTCTTTGTACAGGAACCCGGTGGCTCCCGCCCGCACCGCCAGGGTCACCGAGGCAGGGTCGCTGACACTGGTCAGCACCAGGGTGCGGGCGGTGACCCCGCGGTCGGCCAGCTCGGCCAGCACACCGAACCCGTCCAGGCCAGGCAGCTTCAGGTCGAGCAGGATCACGTCCGGTGCCAGCTGCGCGGCCAGGCTCGCCACCTCGGTGCCATCGGCTGCCTCCCCCACGACCTCGATGTCATCCTGAACGCTGAGCAGCACCCGCAGCCCTTGCCGGACCACGGGGTGGTCGTCGGCGATGAGCACCGTGATCGCCGCGGTCACCGGGATTTCCCCAGCGGGACCGTCAGCCGGATCCGGGTGCCCCGCCCGGGCGCGGTCGCGACGCTGAGCGCCGCGCCGGCCGCGGCGGCCCGCTCACGCATCGAGGCCAGGCCGAGCCCGCCGGCCGTGCTCCCGGGCACGAACCCCTTGCCGTCGTCGCTGACCTCGAGGGTTACCCGCCGTGGCCCGGACCGCACCGACACGCAGACTTGTGCCGCGGCCGCGTGCCGCAGCGCGTTGTGCAGCGCCTCCTGGGCGACCCGGTACACGGCCGCGTCACGCTCGGCACCCAGCGGCGGCAGGCTGTCCCCGGTGAAGCTCACCGGCACCCCGTGCGCCCGGCCCGCCAGCAGCGCGTACTTGCGCAGCGACTCGGTGAGCCCGCTCTCGGCGATGCCGGGCGGGGCCAGGCCGTCGATCACGGCCCGCAGTTCGGCGTGCGCCTCCGCACCCAGGGCCGCGATGCTTTCCAGCTCCGCGACCGCCTGGGCCGGGTCCCTGCCGACCAGCACCGACGCGGCGCGGGCCTTGATCCTGATGCTGAACAGTTTCTGTGACACCGCGTCGTGCAGATCCCTGGCCAGCCGGGAGCGCTCCTCCAGCACCGACAGCTGGCGCCCCCGCTCATAGAGCCTGGCCTTGGTCAGCGCGATCGCGGCGTGCATCGCGAACAGCGTGAGCAGCTCCTGATCGCCGGAGGTGAACCCGCCGGGAGTGTCCTTGTTGGCGGCGAAGATGAACCCGAGCACGCTGTCGCCGTCTTTGATCGGCACCGCGAGGATGTCGGTCAGCTCCGGGTGGGCCTGCGGCCAGCCCTCGAACCTGGGGTCGGCGCGGATGTCGGGCAGCCGCAGTGGCTGCCCCTCGCGCAGCAGCACGGCCAGCATCCCGTGCTGGCGCGGCAGCGGGCCGATCGCCCGGCGCTGGGCGTCCGAGATCCCGTCCACCAGGAACTCCGCGAACGTGCCCTGCTCGCCGGGGACGCCGAGGGCCGCGTAGCGGGCGCCGGCCAGGGAACGTGCCGACCGGACGATCATCTGCAGCACATCCCGGGCCGACAGCTGGCGGGTGACCGCCAGCACGACCTGGCTGACCCGGTGCAGCACCTCGTCCCGGTCAGCGCCGGCCGCACCGCCGGTGCGCCGCTCGCCCATGCACCGACGGTACCGGGCGGCCCAGCGCCACGGGCCGGCCAGCGGTCCTAGGACCATCGGCCGAGGCGGGGCAGGGCTCGCGTCCGATGCGCCCAGCCCCTGCCATGCCTAACGTGCACAGCATGACTGATGAATCTGCTCACCCGGCCGACCCGTCCGGGGCGGGACACCCCCGCCGCCAGGTCGCGGTTATCACCGGCGCCTCCCGCGGCCTGGGGCTGGCCCTGGCACGCGGCCTGGCCGATGACGGCTACGCGCTGGTCATCGACGCCAGGGACGGCACGGCCCTGGCTGCCGCCGCGGCCAGCCTGCCGCCCGGGACGGTGGTGACCGCGCTGCCCGGCGACATTACCGACCCCGCCCACCGGGCGGCGCTCGCCCGCGCGGCCGCCGATCTCGGCGGCCCGGACCTGCTTGTCAACAACGCTGGCACGCTCGGCGCCAGCCCGCTGCCCGCGGTCGCCGACTACCCGCTGGCCGCCCTCCGGGAGACGTTCGAGGTGAACGTGCTGGCCCCGCTGGCGCTGACCCAGGCGCTGCTGCCGGCGCTGCGGCCGCGCGGCGGAGCCGTGCTCTGTGTCACCTCCGACGCCGCGGTGGAGGCGTACGCGGGCTGGGGCGGGTACGGCGCCGCCAAGGCCGCGCTGGAGCAGGCCTGCGCCGTGCTGGCCGCCGAGGAGATCACCCTGCGGGTCTGGCGGGTCGACCCGGGCGACCTGCGCACCGCGATGCACCAGGCGGCCTTCCCCGGCGAGGACATCTCCGACCGGCCGCTGCCCGAGTCGGTGGTGCCGGCGCTGCGCAGGCTGATCGCCGAGCGCATGCCCAGCGGCCGTTACCGCGCCAGCGATCTCCAGCCCGCCGGGGACGGGGCCGGGGGTGGGGAGGGCGCCGGGGACGGCGCGGCCGGGGCCGGGGGTGGGGATGGCGCCGGGGACGGCGCGGCCGGGCCGGTGCCAGATATGGTGTGGCGCTCATCATGAGCGAGGGCCTGCTGGCCGGCTTCGCCCTCCCGCCCGACCTGGCCGCGCACGAGCCGCCGGAGGCGCGCGGGGAACGCCGCGACGGCGTCCGGATGCTGGTCAGCTACAGCAGCACCGGCCAGATCAGTCACCGCCGGTTCGCCGACCTGCCCGGCCTGCTGCTGCCCGGCGACCTGGTGGTGGTGAACACGACCGGCACCCTGCCCGCGGCGGTGCCCTGCGGGCCCGGGCTCGCTGTCCACTTCTGCACCCCCCGGCCGGACGGCACCTGGCTGGCCGAACTGCGCGCAGTGACCGGCGGCGCCACGCAGCCGTCCGCGGCCGGGAACCCCGGCCAGGTGCTCGACCTGCCCGGCGGAGCCGCGCTGACGCTGGCCGGCCGGGTCACCGGGCGGCTCTGGCAGGTGCGGCTGTCCACCGCGGTGGTGCCCTACCTGCGCCGGCACGGCCGCCCGATCCGTTACTCCTACGTGGACCGGGACTGGCCGATCGAGGACTACCAGACCGTGTTCGCCACCTGGCCAGGCAGCGCGGAGATGCCCAGCGCCAGCCGGCCCTTCACCCCCGGCGTAGTCACCGCGCTGGTGGCACGCGGGGTCATCATCGCCCCGCTCACCCTGCACGCGGGGGTGTCCTCGCTGGAAGGCGACGAGGACCCCTACCCCGAGCCCTACGACGTGCCGCCCGCCACCGCCCGCCTGGTCCAGCTCACCAGGCGCAGCGGCGGCCGGGTGATCGCCGCGGGCACCACGGTGGTCCGGGCGCTGGAGACCACCGGCGGGCGGGCCGCCGCCGGCTGGACCAGCCATGTGGTGACCAGGCAGACCGGGCTGTCCGTCGTGGACGGGCTGCTCACCGGGCTGCACGAGCCCCGCTCCAGCCACCTGCTGATGCTGGCCGCGTTCCTGGGCGACGGCCTGCTCGGCCGCTGCTACGAGGCGGCGGCCGGGCACAGCTACCGCTGGCACGAGTTCGGCGACACCCACCTGATCCTGCCCTGACGGGTCCCGCGGGGAGCGGGCGGGTCCCGCCGTCGGCCCACCAGTTCGCGGCCAGGGGCGGGGCACGGGTAGCGTTACGAACGCCATGGGAGCTACCGACACCACTGTGCTGGTGACGCTGACCGGCCGGGACCGGCCGGGGGTGACGTCCAGGCTTTTTACCGCGCTGGCCGCCGACGACGGGCTGAGCGTCCTCGACATCGAGCAGGTGGTCATCCGCGGCCGGCTGGTGCTCGGGGTGCTGCTCGGCTGCGGGCCGGACCCGGATCTGACCGCGATCCACCGCGGCGTGCGGGCGGTCGCCGCTGACCTCGGCATGGACGTGGAGATCACCATGGGCTCGGGCGAGTCGCCCCGGCGGCGCGGCCAGCTGCACGTCACCGTGCTGGGCAGCCCGCTGCTGCCCGCCGCCATCGCCGCCATCGCCGGCCGCATCGCGGCGAACGGGGCGAACATCGACCGCATCGACCGGCTCGCCGACCGGCCCGTCACCTGCATCGAGCTGGACGTGTCGGGTGCCGACCCGGACGCGCTGCGGACCGCCCTGACCCGCGAGTCCGTGGCCCAGGGCGTCGACGTGGCGGTCCAGCGCGGCGGGCTGCACCGGCGGGCGATGCGCCTGATCGTCATGGATGTGGACTCCACCCTCATCGCCGGCGAGGTGATCGACATGCTGGCGGCCCGGGCCGGCTGCGCCGAGCAGGTGGCCAAGGTGACCGCCGCCACCATGCGGGGGGAAGTGGACTTCGCCGCCTCCCTGGCCGAGCGGGTGGCGCTGCTGGCTGGCCTGGGCGCGGACGTCCTGGACCAGGTCGGCCGGGAGCTGCGGCTGGCACCGGGCGCCCGGACCCTGGTCCGCACCCTGCGCCGGCTCGGCTACCGGTGCGGGATCGTCAGTGGCGGCTTCACCCAGATCACCGACGGGCTGGTCGCCGAGCTCGGGCTCGACTACGCCGCCGCCAACACCCTGGAGATCAGCGACGGCAAGCTGACCGGGCGGCTGCTGGGCCCGGTGGTGGACCGGGCGGGCAAGGCGGAGGCGCTGCGGCAGTTCGCGGCGCGGGCGGGCATCCCGCTCAGCCAGACCGTGGCCATCGGGGACGGCGCCAACGACCTGGACATGATCGCCGCGGCGGGCCTGGGTATCGCCTTCAACGCCAAGCAGGTCGTCCGGGACGCGGCGGACGCCTCGGTCAGCGTGCCCTACCTGGACACGGTGCTCTACCTGCTCGGGCTGTCCCGGGACGAGGTCGAGGCCGCCGATGCCGGGGAGCAGCGCAGCCAGGGCTAGCAGCCAGGGCTAGGTGCGGGCCCGCCGGCTACGCCCGGTCAGGCTGGGTTGCGCGGTGTCCACAGCCTGGCCAGTTCACCGGCCCCGGGCGCCGCGGCGGCCCATTCCCCCGGCAGTTCGATGACCGCCAGCGCGGAGGTGGGGAAGGCGAGGTCCCGCTGCCCGGTCAGGTCCACGACGAGCTGATGCGACGACGGGTTGTGCCCCACCAGCAGCACCGTCTCCACCTCTGGCGGGCCCTCCTGGACGATCTCCAGCAGCGCAGCCGCCCCGGCCTCGTACAGGCGCGGCTCGAAGCTCACCTGTGCGTGCTCTCCAGCCGTGCCCAGCGCCGCGCTGACCTGTTCCCAGGTCTGGCGGGTGCGGACCGCCGCCGAGCAGCGCACCAGGCCGGGGATCAGGCCGGTGGCCAGCAGCCACTGGCCGGCGGCTGCCGCGTCGCGCAGGCCGCGTTTGGTGAGCGGCCTGTCCACGTCGTCGAATCCCGGGTCATGCACGGCCTTGGAGTGCCGCAGCACGCCCAGAACCCGCCCCACGCCGTCAGCCCGCGGTATGCGAGGACTGCTCCGCCGCCGGTGCGTCCGCCTTCTCACCGGGCGCGGCCAGGGCCTCCTTGGCTCCGTCCGGGCCCTGCCCGCCGCCGGTGACCGCCGCGTCGCCGTCGCCGCTCGGCGACATGCTGATGGACCGCCGCTTGGAGATCACGATCGCCGTTACCACGATCGCGACCGCTGCCACCGAGACACCGACCCGGAGCGGGACGTTGTGGCTGTACTTGACCACGCTGGTGGCGATCAGCAGCGAGACCAGGTTCATGACCTTGATCAGCGGGTTGATCGCCGGGCCGGCGGTGTCCTTGAACGGGTCGCCGACGGTGTCGCCGATCACGGTGGCGGCGTGCGCCTCGGACCCCTTGCCGCCGTAGTGGCCGTCCTCGACCAGCTTCTTGGCGTTGTCCCAGGCCCCACCGGAGTTGGCCAGGAAGACCGCCATCAGTGCACCGGCCGCGATGGCCCCGGCCAGGAAGGCGCCGAGTGGCGCGTACCCGGCGGCGAAACCGACCGCGATCGGGGTGAGCACCGCCAGCAGGCCAGGGGTGGCCAGTTCCCGCAGCGAGTCCTTGGTGCAGATGTCCACGACCCGGCCGTATTCCGGCTTCTCGGTGTAGTCCATGATCCCCGGGTGGTTGCGGAACTGCTCGCGCACCTCGAACACGACCCGGCCCGCGGCGCGGCCCACGGCCATGATCGCCAGCCCGGAGAACAGGAACACCACCGCCGCGCCGATCATGACCCCGACCAGCACGTTCGGCCGGTCGACCGAGAGGCTGAACGTGGCAGCGGTCTTGCCGAGGGCGGCCTCGACGGTGGTGCGGAACGAGCCGAAGAGCGCCGTCGCGGCGAGCACCGCGGTTGCGATCGCGATCCCCTTGGTGATCGCCTTGGTGGTGTTGCCGACCGCGTCCAGCCGGGTCAGGATCTTGGCCCCTTCGCCCGTCACGTCGCCGGACATCTCCGCGATGCCCTGCGCGTTGTCCGAGACCGGGCCGAAGGTGTCCATAGACACGATGACGCCGACCGTGGTCAGCAGGCCGGTGCCGGCCAGCGCCACCGCGAACAGGGCGATGGTGGCGTTGCCGGTGCCGAGCAGGAACGCGCCGAACACCGCGCCCCCGATCAGCAGCGCGGAATAGACGGCCGATTCCAGCCCGACCGAGATTCCGGACAGGATGACGGTGGCCGCGCCGGTGAGCGAACTCCGGCCGATCTCCTGGACCGGCCGCCGGCTGGTCTCGGTGAAGTAGCCCGTGAGCAGCTGGATCGCGCTGGCCAGCAGCAGGCCGATCAGGACCGCGCCGATGGCCAGCCAGCGCGGGCTGCCGCCGTGGTGCAGGATCGCCGGGTCGGTGACCCCCTGGAGCCCGCTGAACTTGGCCGGCAGGTACAGGAACGAGGCGCCGATCACGAGCACCAGCGAGATGATCGCGGAGATGAAGAAGCCCCGGTTGATCGCGGTCATGCCGCTGCGGTCATTCTTGCGCGGGGCCACCACGAAGATCCCGGCCACCGCGGTGATCACGCCGATCATCGGGACGATCAGCGGGAAGACCAGCCCATCGCTGCCGAACGCCGCCTTGCCCAGGATCAGCGAGGCCACCAGCATGACCGCGTACGACTCGAACAGGTCCGCAGCCATCCCGGCGCAGTCGCCGACGTTGTCGCCCACGTTGTCGGCGATGGTGGCGGCGTTGCGCGGGTCGTCCTCGGGGATGCCCTTCTCGACCTTGCCCACCAGGTCGGCGCCCACGTCCGCGGCCTTGGTGAAGATCCCGCCGCCGACCCGCATGAACATGGCCAGCAGCGCGGCGCCGAACCCGAAGCCTTCCAGCACGCTGGGCGCGTTCTGGCGGAACAGGATGACCACCATTGCCGCGCCGAACAGGCCCAGGCCAACCGTGAACATGCCGGCGACACCGCCGGTGCGGAACGCGATCCGCATCGCGTGCCGCTCACCGGTCTCCCGTGCCGCCGCCGCGACCCGCACGTTGCCGCGCACCGCCAGCGACATGCCGGTGAACCCGGTCAAGGCCGAGAACAGCGCACCAACCAGGAAGAAGGCAGAGCGGCCCCACCGGACCTCGGCGGTATCGGCGGGCAGGAGCAGCAGCACGAAGAAGATCAGGACCACGAAGACGCTCAGGGTGCGGAACTGCCGCCGCAGATAGGCGGCCGCGCCCTCCTGGACCGCGCGGGAGATCTCCTGCATCTTCTCTGTGCCCTTGCTGGCGGCGAGAACATCCCTCACCAGCCAGCCCGCCACAGCGAGCGCGAGCAGCGCGATCACGGCGACGACGATGACCCAGGTCAGGTTCGAGCCGCTCACACCGACCGCCCCGCCACCCGCGGCGAGACTGAGCCTAGACATCCGTCCTCCTTGACAGGGGGCACACGACACTCCGCGCGCACATCAGCGATCCGGGGCACTGCCACGGCGCTCCAGGCATGGACTCACTGGACATACACGGATGCCATTGTGGACAGAGCCGGGATTCTACGCACGATCGCCAACCGATGGTAAGCCGGGGTCAGTTCCGCACGGTTTCGCAATGCGCTAGCCGTCAAAGATAACCACACTTGCACGGCGTATGGCCCGCTCAGCCCGCGGCTGCCAGGGCCGGCCAGCTCATCCGGATGCTGAGGCCAGCGCCGGTGCGGGCGATCTCGACGTCGTCGGCCAGGCCAGCGATGACGGCCAGGCCCAGTTCGGCCGGCTCGGCGGGAAGGTCGCCGTTGCCAGGGCTGGCCGGGGTGGCGCCGGGGCCGGAGGCCGGCGCCCCTGCCTGCGGCACCGTGTGCGCGCCCTCGGCGGCGGCATCGGTCACGACCACCTCGAACCGGCCGTCGGTGCCGGTCAGCGCGACCCGGACTGGCTCGCCGGGGCAGTGCTCCTGATGTGCCTCCACCGCCCGCGAGCACGCCTCCCCGACCGCCAGGCGTACCTCATCGAGCAGCGCCTCATCGACCCCGCTGCGCCGGGCCACGGCCGTCGCGACCAGCCGCGCCGTGCGCACATGCGCAGGCAGCGGGGTGAAGCTCATCTCGACCGTGGCCATCAGCGTCGTCAGCCCGGGTGGGGTGGCTACTTCTCGGACTTCCTGGCCGCGATCGCCTCGTCCACGCTGTCGTGGATGCCGAAGACCTTGGTCAGGCCGGTGATCCGGAAAATCTTGAGTATGCGCTCCTGGGTGCAGACCAGGTCGAGCGACCCGTCGTGGGCGCGGACCCGCTTGAGGCCGCCCACCAGCACCCCCAGCCCGGTGGAGTCGAGGAACTCCACCTTCTCCATGTTCACGACGAGCTGGTAGTGACCGATGTTCACCAGTTCGATGAGGAGCTCGCGCAGTCGCGGGGCGGTGTAGACGTCGATCTCCCCTTCGACATCGACGATCTCGATCCCATCCTTGCCGTGGTGGTCCAGCTTCAGGTCCACATATCCTCCCGCGCCATGCTCAGTCGCCTGCGTGTGCGCCGGGCCGGCCCACACCCTCGTTCCGGGCGCCACCTCACCCCGCGCATTCAACCACGCTCTGAGGTCATGTCTACACGAGTTCAGGCTGAGAGGCATCTCGCGCATCGATGTCACACTGGGAGTCGATGCCCGCGCCCACGCCACCCGCCCCTGGCGGGCCGCCACCCAGCCCCCGGCCGCCGGGCCCTGGGGCGGGCGCCCCTGCCGGCATCCCGGACGGGCCGCCGGAGGCGGCGGCCCGGATCCTGCGGCGTGGCCAGCGGACACGGCGGCTGATGCACGTCACCCGCATACCGGCCAGCCCGGGCCGCTGCCTGCCCTGGCCGGAGTGGGTTCCGGCCGAGGTCAGCGAGGCGTTCGGGCGCTGCGGGGTCAGCCAGCCGTGGGCTCATCAGGTCGCCATGGCCGAGCATGCCCGGCAGGGCAGGAACGTGATCATCTCCACACCGGCCGCCTCCGGCAAGTCCCTGGGCTACCTGCTGCCAGCCCTCACCGCCGTGCTCGACGGGCACACGGTGCTGTACCTGGCGCCGACCCGGGCGCTCGCCGCCGACCAGCTGCGCGCCCTGCGCGCGCTCGGCCTGACCGGTGTGCGGGCGGCGGTGGTGGACGGCGACACGCCGGCGGCTGAGCGGGAGTGGGCGCGCGCGCACGCGACCTACCTGATCACCACCCCGGACATGCTGCACCACATGCTGCTCCCGCGGCACACCCGGTGGAGCGGGTTCTTCCGGCGGCTGGCCTATGTGGTCGTCGATGAATGCCACGGCTACCGCGGCGTCTTCGGCTCCCACGTCGGGCACGTACTGCGGCGGGCACACCGGATCGCCGTCCACCACCGCGGCCGTCACCCGGGAGCAGGTCCCGCGGGACGGGCGGCCACCCCGGCGGGCCCGGCGGGCACCCGTCCGCGCGGCCCGGTCTTCCTGCTCGCGTCCGCCACCATCAGCGAGCCGGGCGCCTGCGCCCGGCTGCTCACCGGGGCCGGCGCGCAGGAGGTCACCGAGAGCGCCGCGCCGAGCGGCCAGCTGACGTTCGGGCTCTGGGAGCCGCCGCTCACCAGTGCCCGCGGCGAGGCCGGCGCCCTGGTCCGCCGCAGCGCCACGTCCGAGGCGGCGGGCCTGCTGGCTGACCTGGTCGCGCACGACGTGCGCACGCTCGCCTTCACCCGCTCCCGCCGGGGTGCCGAGGCCGTCGCCATGGCGGCCCGCCGCGCGCTGGGTGAGGCGGACGCCGTCAATGGCGGTCAGCGGGTGGCTGCCTACCGCTCCGGTTACCTGCCCGAGGACCGCCGGAGGCTGGAGGAGGCGCTGCGTGCTGGGCCGCTCGTCGGGCTCGCCACCACCAGTGCGCTCGAGCTCGGCATCAACATCAGCGGGCTGGACGCGGTGCTCATCGCGGGCTGGCCAGGCACCAGGGCGGCGGTATGGCAGCAGGCCGGCCGGGCCGGCCGGGAAGGCCAGGCGGCGGTGGCCCTGCTCATCGCCCGCGACGACCCGCTCGACACCTACCTGGTGCACCACCCGGAGGCGCTGCTCGGCCGGCCGGTGGAGGCAACCGTGCTCGACCCCGGCAACCCGCACGTGCTGGCACCGCATCTGTGCGCAGCCGCAGCCGAGCTTCCGCTGGCCGAGCCCGACCTCGCCCACTTCGGCCCGTCCGCCCCGGCGGTGGCGGACGGCCTGGTCGAGCGCGGCATGCTGCGCCGCCGGGGGCAGCGCCTGTACTGGACGCGGCGCGGCCAACCCGGGCAGGACGGCCTGCGCAGCACCGGCGGCCGCCCGGTCAAGATCGTCGAGGAGCCGACGGGCCGGCTGGTCGGGACGGTCGACGAGCCTTCCGCCCACATGATGGTCCACACCGGGGCCGTGTACCCGCACCAGGGAGAGCTGTACCTGGTCACCGGGCTCGACCTGGCGCGCGGGGTGGCGCTGGTGCGGCCCGGCGACCCGGGCTACGCCACCTCCGCCAGGAGCATCACCGGCATTGACGTGGTCACCGAGCTGCGCACACAGGCCTGGGGCCCCGGTTCGGTGCACTTCGGCGAGGTGGAGGTCGTGCGGCAGGTCACCTCGTTCACCCGGCGCGATCCCGAGACCGGGCAGCCACTCGGCGAGGTGCCGCTCGACCTGCCGCCGCGGGCACTGCGCACCCGCGCGGTGTGGTGGACCATGTCGCCGGGCCAGCGGACGGCGCTGCTGCGCGCCGGGGTGGACATCCCCGGCGCCGCGCACGCCGCCGAGCACACCGCCATCGGGCTGCTGCCGCTGTTCGCGGCCTGTGACCGCTGGGACATCGGCGGCGTCTCGGCCGACCTGCACCCGGCCACCGGCCGGCTGACCGTCTTCGTCTATGACGGTCACGAGGGCGGCGCGGGCTTCGCCGAGCGCGGCTTCACGGTGGCACGGGAATGGCTGTCGGCCACCGCGGAGGCGATCGCGGGCTGCGAGTGCCAGAGCGGGTGCCCGTCGTGCATCCAGTCACCCAAGTGCGGGACCGGCAACGACCCGCTCAGCAAGGACGGTGCGCTGCTGGTTCTTGGCCGCCTGCTGGCGTCCGGGCAGCGGCAGCCGCGCCGGGCCGCACGGGCCCGGGCCTGACAACGCCCGCCAAATGGCGCCCGCGCCGGGCGGAAAAGACGTGGCCGGAAAGGACCCGGCCGGAAAGGACCCGGACATGGGGCGACCCCCGCCGGGGGGGAGAGCGGGGGTCGCCGTGCGGTTCCCGATCCGGGTGGGATCGGGACCGTCATCCAGAAAAGCTTCGTGCGCTATACCAAGTTACCAACCGGTCACGCGGAGATGCCATGGATTGCCGCGTTTAGCCTTATGCTGCCGGATCGTGGGCAGTCCCGTCGAGAGCAGATTTCACCCCATCGCAGCGTTCTTCGACCTCGACAAGACCATCATCTCCCGGTCGAGCACGCTGGCGTTCGGGCCATCGTTCTACCGCCATGGCCTGCTCAGCCGGGGTGACGTGGTCCGCAGCGCACTGGCGCAGCTGATGTTCAGGGCCGGTGGCGCGAGCCACCAGCGGATGGAGAAGATCCGCGACCAGGTGAGCCAACTGTGCCGTGGATGGCCAGCCGACCGGGTCGCCGAGATCGTCACCCTGCACCTGCCCGACCTGATCCTGCCGCACGTCTACGCCGAGGCGCGGGCGCTGCTCACCCAGCACCGCAGCGCCGGCCAGGACGTCATCATCGTCAGCACGTCCGGCGAGGAGATGGTGGCCCCGATCGGCGCGCTCCTCGGCGCGGCGTCGGTCATCGCCACCCGGATGGAGGTGGCCGACGGCCACTACACCGGCCAGGTGGAGTTCTACGCCTACGGCCAGGCCAAGGCCGACCAGG
>Ga0307372_10000385_pt1 | contig 78332 bp, 72 predicted proteins | sample OX1MG_FD_202533 | JGI IMG/M metagenome (GOLD analysis project Ga0307372, IMG submission 202533) | Soil microbial communities from Risofladan, Vaasa, Finland - OX-1 | ecosystem: Environmental > Terrestrial > Soil > Coastal area > Acid sulfate soil | place: Finland: Risofladan, Vaasa | collected... | reverse complement strand
GGTCCTTCACGCAATCCATGGAATCCGGCTCGATCGACCGGAGGTTCCAGCGGCGGCTCCGCGGCCGCGGTGGCGTCGCGTATGGTCGCGGTCGCTCACGCCAACGACGGCGGCGGCTCGATTCGCATCCCGGCCAGCGAATGCGGCCTGGTCGGGCTGAAGCCGTCGCGCGGCCGCGTATCGCTCGGGCCCGACACGGGTGATGCCTGGCATGGGCTGGCCATCGAACACGTCGTGACTCGCTCGGTACGCGACAGCGCGGCGGTGCTCGACGCGGTCGCGGGCAACATGCCCGGCGATCCCTACTCCGCGCCGCCGCAGCGCCGCCCGTTCATCCAGGAGGTTGGCGCCAACCCGGGCCGGCTTCGCGTCGGCCTGATGAAGCGATCTCCGAAGGGCGGCGCTCCGTTGCACCCGGACTGCGTAGCCGCCGTCGAGGACGTTGCGAAGCTGCTTCAGTCGCTGGGCCATTTGGTTGAGGAGTCGCATCCGGCGGCGCTGGACGAACATGAACAGGTGCACCACTTCGGCGTCGTGGTGAACTGCCACACCGTGCTCGCGCTCGAACAGATCGGCGCGATGGTCGGCAAAAAGATTGGCCGCGACGACGTCGAACTGTGGACGTGGACGATGGCCGAGCGAGGGCTGAAGGTGTCCGCGGGTGAGTACCTGGCTGCGATATATTGGTTGCAGGTCTGGACGCGGCGGATCGCCAAATGGTGGTCCGAGGAGAAGTTCGATCTCCTGCTGACGCCGACTATCGCCGAGCCGCCGCCTCCGCTGGGCGAGCTGGTCACGACGCGAGAAGATCCCACCGCGGGATGGGAGCGCCTGATGGAGGTTATCCAGTTCACGCCTCCGTACAACGCCACCGGCCAGCCGGCAATCTCGCTACCGCTGCATTGGAATGCCGCGGGCCTGCCGATAGGGGCTCACCTGGTCGCCGGCTTCGGGCGCGAGGACCTGCTGATACAGGTTTCTTCGCAACTCGAGCAGGCGCGGCCGTGGAAAGATCGCCGGCCACCGATCTGCGCGTAGCCGGGCGCGCGGAGTCGCCCGCCTCCGCCGCGGATCGCAGGCGATGACTCTTACCTCGCCCGCAGTTTGATGAGCGGCACTGCGAATCTATCCGAAGCTGACCGGCGAATTTCGGCAGCTGAGAACATCGAGCGGTCCGGCTAAAATGCGAGCCAGGATAAATTCAGATCGGCTCGCGGTCGGTTCGTCTTACCGGGGCCGCGCCGGCCGCATTTCAATTCCTATTTCAAGCGAGCCGAGATGAAGAATCCTTCCAAAATCTCGGTCGCGACGGGCCATGGGTCTGCTAACAACGCGTCCACTTTCCAATCCTGTCCGCAATACTCTAATCTGCCGGACGTAGTCAGCAGTCAATATTAACTCGAGGACGCTATGGCCAGAATGAACGATGCTGGTGTCGCACTACTTAAGAAGTGGGAAGGCTGTGTTCTGCACGCCGATGACGACGCCAATGACCAACCGGTAAATAGCGGCACTCCGATTCACGGCACGCTGACAATCGGGCACGGCCAGAGCCGGCTCGTGGCAAGCCTCGGTTTGCAAAATCGCCGCAGTGCGGAGATCGCGCTGTGGAACACGCCCTAAGGTTCGGATCCAGCCGTCACTGATTGCGCCCATCCGGAGTCCTGACGTGGAGCGACAAAACTTCGGTCTCAGTCTTTTGATCGTTCTCGTGCTCGGAGGCGTAATTCCTCTGTTGCCGGCGAGTGCCAAACCTGGCTTCGGTGCTATCCAGCCCGCCGCAAAAGCCGTCGCGAGCGAAGCGCAGACCTCACCCCAAGCCGCATTAGTCCCACCGCCGGCCGTTGCTCCGGACCTGCGAACAATTCTGCGGCGCTATCTCGATGACCGCGACCCGAAGGGCCTGGCGAAATTGGATGCTCTCGATCCACGCCGCCGGATTGAAGTGGAATCACTGATTGCGATCGTGCCCGATCCGATCGAATCGAGATTCGGCGACGTATTTGACAGCCTGCTCGAATCTTTGCAGCGGGCAGCCGAGGCCGCCGGCTTCGTGCTTGGTCCATTTGACCTCGCATGGAACAGAGAGCCAGCCGCGACTGGCCTAAAGGCTCAAGCAGATTCCGCTTCCGCCGCGGAGGACAAAATTTACGAGCGCCGGCCCGGTATCATGCTCTTTCGCGATCCATACCGCTCGGATCTTGTCCCTGGTGAATCGCATCTCCTGGTTATGTTCCTGGTGGGCGAGACTCCGAGGTCGGGTGTGGAACTGGCGGCATTGTCCTTGGCGCTCGATCAGGCCGCCAGCCTGTCCCGGATATTGAATGAGATACTCAGTCCGCGTGGCGGCGGTGTTAAAGCTTCGTCGTCGCCACAAGCGATTCGAATCATGGGGCCGACCTTCTCCGGTTCCGCGAGCTCGCTTGAATTTGGTCTGCGCGACTGGAGCGGGACACGCAAGCTGCAGAGCCTGCCGGTGCCGCGAATCACGATCATCTCCGGTAGTGCGGATGCGATCGACAAGACACATTTCCTGTCCGGTCTCGATGCGAATTTCCACGCCACGATGGTGCCCATCCAGTCCGCAAGGGCCGCGCTGTTGAAATGGCTTGGCCTGTCCGCGACGGACGAGGTGGCCATTCTGAGCGAGGGTGATACCGTCTACGGCCAACTATTGAGTTCCCGCCGGCCGGCCAGCCCGGCGAGTTCCCCTCAACCGGCCGAAGGAAACCTTCAGCCGGTTATGCCGAAGGTTTTGCGGTTCGCATTTCCATTGCACATCGCGGATCTGGAACGTGCGGCCAAAGAGAGCGAACAGAGCGCGGCTGACAGCTCAAATCCAGGCTTGTCGTTTGGCCATCGCGACCTCCCCCTGGCCACCGAGGAATCCGGCTCCGCGGGCGACGTGATTCCGCTCTTCTCTTCGGCGCAGACCAACGCCATGGAAGTAGCCCTGTGGGAACTGTTGGAAACGATTCACGAGCGCCGGATTCCCTACTCGATTATCGGCGCCACCGACGTTCACGATATCGACTACCTCGCGAAACAACTCCAAAACTGCTGCGCCGAATCCAGAATTGTCACGCTTAACTCCGATCTGCTCTTTCTGCACTCCGAAGTGAATCCGGATCTCGCCGGTGCGATCGTAGCCTCGACCTACCCGTTAATTAGCCAGAATCAGCGCTGGACCGGCGCTCGAGGAACCTCCCAGACGTATCAGTTCTCGTCGGGGGTGGCGGAAGGAGTCTTCAACGCGACCGTGGCCCTGCTGGGCCAACCGGAGCGCATGGTCGAATACGGGATGCCTTTCCAGCCGGATTCTCGGAAGCCGGTGCTGTGGTTGACGGTCGTTGGCCGCGGCGATCTATGGCCCGTCGAGGTCCTGAAAATCGACGACGCGGACGGCTATCTGTATTCGAAGTTGATCGGCGGCAGCACCTCCACCGCAGTTAGTGCGCCGCCGGCCTTCGAATTTTTCTTCGTCGCAGCGAGCGTCGTCTGCTCCATCGTGTGGCTGATGATGATCGCGATGCTGTTCCCGGCGCTCGACGAGACCGCTGGCGTTCTTGCGGGATTGCGCAAACATTTGCCGGCCTCGGTGCAGATATATTTCGGCGAATCGGTATTCAGAACCAATCGCCGGGCGCGACGAGGGTACCTGTTCATCCTGGCGGTCGGTTTGCTTATCACTTATGGAATCCTCTCATGGTATTACTACTTGTCGCTTTTCAGGGGCTGGCCGCCGAGTGGCGATCTCTGGGTTCCGCTTCGGCTTGGATCGATCGTATTGTTGGGATTCATTACCGTCGGATGCGGATCCATAGCCAGCGTCGGAACATTGTGGCTTATACGCCAGCCACCCAACCGCGGTATGGTTCCATATCGGATTCGAATCTATGGCTCGATTGTGGCCGTGGCGATCGTTATCGGTGAATTTGTTTCCACCCGGCTCACTGATTCGATCAAGGCCGCATTCCTGTTCTGGCGGGCCGCGACACTCGGCAACGGAGTGTCACCATTGGCTCCCCTGCTGTGGGTCGCCGTCGCGGGGCTTTTGATGCTGATGTGCGTACTGCGGCGCTTGAATCTGGGCGAGTTGCGCAATGTGAGGGCCGCATTTCTGAACTTCGGCACTGACTCGTTCAAAGGTATTGCGCAGTTGGAAACCAAGGTCAGGAACGAGCTTTCGGCGCGACTTCCGCAGACCGTGTATTTGTTGCCGATCTCTCTCGTGGTCGGCGCCGTTTACTGTTATGCGCATTGGGGGATTATACCGGCCTCGCTCGATGGTGGAGCTTTCGCCGTTCTGTTCTTGATTCTCGGCTTCGTCGTGTATTGGGTGATCGCAACCGTCCTGATTCGTCTTGTCATCACCTGGCTGGCGATTCGAAGGTTGCTCAGGTATCTCTATTGGCATCCGAGCCGACGATTCTACGCGATTCTGCATCAGGGACTTCCGGACGGTGAAAATACAGTGACCGATATGCTTAGCGCGGATCTCTCTGTTACCGCACTGGAAGTTTCGCTCGAGCAGGCCCGTGTGCTCGCTCGCTATGCTCCCGCGGCCCCGGCCCCTACGCCGCGCCGCGCGAGCACCGTCGAAAGCCGGCTGGCGTCGAACACTCATTCGATCGCAAAGCTTACCAGCCGAGCCGAGAAGGCGCTCGAGGATGCTTTCCAGGCTGACGCGCAGGGCGCATGGCGCAAGGCCGCCCGGTTCAGGGGCATCGCCGAGAGCATGGTCGCGCGGTTATCGCAGAAGATTGCGGAAATCCTCGAGCCGACCTGGGCGCTCGATGAACGGGAGCCATGGAATGACGCCGGCGTGCCGAGTCGATCCGTGACGACCGCTGGCGGAAGCTATATCGCCGCCCGTGTCGCCGATTTTGCGCGTCAGGTACTGCCGCAAGTGAGCCTTTTTGCCTTCTCCGCCACCGCGGGTGTGATCATGATGCTGTTCGCGGTGAGCTCGTACCCATTTCCGGCCCAGGGCCGGCTGGTTTTGTTCAACTGGGTGTTCGTATCGTTCACCGTGGGAACCTGCGCGTTCGTATACTTCTCGATGAACCGGGACCGTGTGTTGAGTTTGCTGTCGGGCACCTCGCCCGGCAAAGTTTCATGGAACACCACTTTTATCCTGCAGATGCTCACTCATGGAGTATTGCCGATCTTAGCGGTTCTGGGTGCGGCATTTCCGACCAAGTTTGGCTTGCTGGCGCAATGGATAGGGAGCCTGTTCGGCGGCCATACTTAAAGTCGGCGCGGTGGCCACGATTTCGACTCGGATCAATGATCTGCCAATTGGCCAGGCCGACCGAAAATATCGCTGGCCGCTCGGTCGGCGGCCCGACGATCATCCCGGGTTGAGCAGCTTCGGATTTTGACCCGCCCGGCCGCCAGGTCGCGGCTTTACCTTCGGCCGTGGCCGGCACCGATGCGGATGGTGCGGCCGACATTTTCCGGCGTCGGCAGCGCCTCGTGCGCAGCCGCCATCAAACCGAGCCGGCGCATCGACTCATCCGGCCACGCCACGGTCCGTCGTGACTTATACTCGACGTTGATCATGAGCACTTCGTTGGTGGCGACCGGCCATCCTTCCTCGCCGTGATACATGTGATGAAAAAGGTGCAGACGCTTGGCGTCGTGGTCGAGAATTTGTGAAGTGACTCGCAACGGCGCGCCGAGGCGGACCTCGCGCGCGTAGGCGAGGTGGGTTTCGAGCACGAACAGCATGCCGAGCTCGTGCTCGGTATAGAGTGGGCCCACTCCGAGCATAGCGCACAGGACGTCGGCCGCCTGGTCGAAGACGGTTACGTACACGGCCATATTCATGTGGCCATATGAATCGATCCACTCGGGACGTACGACGGTGCGGTAACGGTCCAATGGAGCGCTGAGGTCCAGCTCGGGAAGAGAGTAGGGAAAGGTCATTTGCGCGGCGTGCCTCCTTGCGACTCAGTCAAAGACGGGCGCTTGACGCTCGAGCGAATCGAACGTGCGCCGCTTATCAGGACCAGAATAATGAACGCGGAAGCCGCCAACATCAATGCGCCCGGCGCGAGGATCCGCCAAGAAGCAGGGAAACCGCGTATTTGGGTAAGGCCCGGCGAATCATCCCGCGGTCGCGATGAGGCGCTCGCCAAGTTGGGTTCGCGCAAACTCTCGCCATGTAGGACCAAAGTCCCGTTGAAAGATCCGATCACAGGTTCCATAAGTGACACTGCGCCGGCAGGCGGGAATGGTGTGCGCGGCTCCCCAGGCGTCGCGCAAATCGAAGCGCGGTGTGCCTGGAAAAGTGCGCTTGTGCCGGCATTTCAATTTAATTCGAGCCGTGCCGATTGACGGCGCGCAGCAGGGGGAAAAGTGATCCAGACCAATTCGCCAATCCGGATGGTGTCGCGCCATGCTTTACGCCTTGGAGCTTATGCGCTGGCGGCCGTCATCTTTCTCTTACCGCAAATGCTGTGGGCGCAAAGCGCGGGCCAGTTCGAACAGCCGCCGATTATAAACGCCACCCAGCTTTTGCCGGAAAGCTCGCTTTCAGGCCCTGGATTTCACGTCGAGCGGCAGGTGCCGACCAACGGCGCGATGGGCCAATACACTATCATCGCCGACGCGTCAGTATTTCAGAGCGACGCGGGAACCTATCAGGTCCAAAGCCTCAATCTGCTGAAGATACGCCTGTCCGAGATACCCGCGATCGCATATCTCGAGAACGTAAGTAAGACCGGAGCATTTGCCAGTGCCCTGGCCCAAAGCGCAGAGCGCCCGGTTGCGGACGCAGCAAATATGGTTATCCATCCGATGGATACGGTAACCGGACTGCCTAGCGGGATCGGGGGCTTTTTTGGCCGCGTCACTATGGGCGCGGGAGAAATAGCTTCGTCGGCCTCGAATTCGTTCGGAAGCGGGAAAGCCGCCGGTCAAACGGCCAATGCCACGATGACCGCTCTGGGATATGACGATGTCCGCAGGCAACTGGCGAAGAAGCTGCACGTCGATCCCTACAGCTCCGATCCGATTCTCACCAAGAAGCTTAACAGTGTAGCCTGGGTCATGTTCTCGGCCCGCCTGACGATCGATGCGGCCATGATGGCGGTGCCCGCCTCGATCATCATCTCTGGCGTGGAATTCACCAACGACCTGGTCTACCAGAAGCCGAAAGGAGACCTGATTATCCTCGTTCAGAACAAGCTGCAGAGTTATGGTCTGTCGCAGGCAGAGATCGCCTCGTTCATTAGCAATTCCGCGGTTCCGTTGAGTCTGCAGGTTTCCGTGCTCACAGACCTCGACGCGCTCGGCGACATTCCGGGCCGGAGCGACGCAGCAGTGGCCCTGGGCAACGTGATGACGGAGTACCAGGCACGTTTCCTGGCTACTTCTCTGCATATGCTCAATCAATGGAGCCAGCAGAAGAGTCCGATTACCGGGATTCAGGTTCCCGGAGTGCTGGTTGCTACCGATCAGAATGGCACCGTGATAGTGCCCGCTCCGGTCGATTACGTATCCTGGACGCCGCGCATCGCCGGGTTTGTGACCACTCCTTCATTGCTCGCGCTGCAAAACCGCGTGCTGTGGATTCCCGCTCAGATGACGCCTCTCGCCCAGCAGCAGCTGACGGCTAATGGCTGGTCGATACACCAGAGCGCTCAACCTTAGCTCGCAAGCGGTGCTCGCCGCCAGATCCGACAAAGGTATCGGCGACGCGTCGCTCAGGAACGCGGACGTTTGTCCAGTGGGGTGATGCGGAAAACGCCATGAAGCACTGGGCCAACCCCGAGGCGCTGCTGCGCGGCAAGAAAGGGGAAGCGCAGTGATGCTGGCACGCCGCATCGCGCAGCTGATGCTGCCGCTCGCCGTGGTCGCGGCGGCCGCATCCGGTTGCGGCACGACCGCGCCGTCGCGCTTTTACACGCTTGACGCGACCGCGGCCGCCGACGGCGCGGCGCCGGTCGCCACCGCGATCATGGTCGGCCCGGTCTCCGTCCCCGCCGCGGTCGACCGGCCGCAGTTCGTGGTCCAGGCCGCGCCCAACCGCGTCGAGGTCGACGAGTTCAACCGCTGGGCCGCGCCGCTCAACGACAGCATCGCGCAAGCCGTGGCCGGCGACCTGGTCAAGCTGCTCGGGACGCCGCAGGTGGCCGCGGGGCCGCTGGCCAACTTCGCCCCGGCTTATCGCGTCACCATCGAAGTCCAGCGCTTCGATTCGGTGCCGGGCCAGGCGGCGCTGCTCGAGGCGGTGTGGACGGTGCGCCGGACCGCGGACGCGGTGACGCGCACGGGCCGCACGGTCGCGCGCGCGCCGGTGCAGGGCGGCGGCTTCGACGCGCTCGCCGCCGCCCACAGCCGCGCGCTGGCCACCATGAGCGGCGACATCGCCGCCGCGATCCGCGCCGAGGCCGAGGATCGGCCGCAATCAGATAAGCCGTAGTCAGAGGGACCGCGCGCCGATCCGATGGAGGAGAACACTTTGAAAGGATTGCGAAAAGCCCTGCGTCATCACCTCGCGCCGCGCCGGCACACTGCGCTGCTGATAGCGATCGTAGTCCTATTCATGGTGCGGCCATTGATCGGCGACGGCGGAATAGCCACCGCCGCCTTCAGTGTGGCGCTTTTAATGCTGCTTCTTTTTGCACTCTACGCCATCCAGGTCGACGAACTGGTCGGCGAGCGGGAAACTCTTCTGGCGCAGCGGAAAAGACGCGGCCTCATCGGCTGGGCGCTCGCAGTGCCCGCGATCATGGCCCGCCTGACGGTCATTTTCGTATCCATCCCTGCACTTTACCTGAGCGAGGCGATCTTGTGGCTGGTGCTCTTTGCCTTCATAACCTGGCATCTATTGCGCGGCGTGCTCAGGCAGAGGGAGATCACCAGCGAAACCATCAGCATGTCGATTTCGGTCTATCTACTGCTCGGATTCACCTTCGGGCTTTTCTATATCCTGCTGCATCACCTGCAGCCGCTCGCCTTCAGTTTCGGGAGCACTCCTGCCCCGATTTCGAAAGAGCAGCAGACCTTCCCGATTCTCGCCTATTTCAGCCTGACCACGCTGTCGACCATCGGTTTCGGCGACATCACTCCGGTATCTCTGCAGGCCCGCTACGCGGCGGTCGCGGAAGGTATCACAGGTCAGTTTTACCTGGCGATTCTGGTTGCGCGGTTAGTGGGAATGCAGATGAGCCAGGCTGCCAGTCCATCCGGAAAACCTCAAACTTACGACCCCGGCACCACAGAGCCTGCCAAAGAGGATTGACCATTCAGACGGCTGCAGCGGGTTAACTATGACTTGGATCAGCGAATGCGTTTCGTCACGTTTCAGCGTTATCGACAATTTCCACGACGGAAGTCGTTTGCAATCGCTCTCGAATACCTCCTGCGAGGCGCAACCAAAAGCTCGCGCGCCGCTGTGCGCGTTATTGGCAATAGTCTTATGGATCATGGGTCCGTATGTGACGTTTGCTCAGGCTCAAACACCTGAAAGACTATCGCCCGAAGAAGAGCTCGCCGCGGAATTCACTGATCCGCTTACAACCCTGCCGCAAATCTTCGTAAGAGACGCATACTCGCCGGCAAATTTCGGCCCTCGCGTGCAAACGAATCAGGCGCTTGTAAGAGCGATTATCCCGCGGGTGCCACGCTTCTCACTGTTTCCATTTATCCAGCTGATTCGGCCGACGTTCTCGCTGGTGACGGTTCCAAGCGCCAAGGGCGGTGCGCGGACCGAGCTCGGCGACACGCAGGTGTTCGATGTGGCAGTACTGCCCTGGCCGGGCGAAAAGACCGGCCTCCGGATCGGGCTCGGGCCAATGTTTGTGTTTCCGACCGCGACCTCCAGGAGCGCCGGCCAAGGGGCATGGCAGGCGGGCCCGACACTCGGAGCCGCTTACACTGGCATTCCATGGCTCCTGATGGGGTTCCTTTTTGAGAACCCGATTTCCTTCGCATACACATCACCCAACCGCCCGTTTCAGAACACGATCCAGTTCCAGCCAGTTCTACTCCTTCATCTATGGCAAGGTTGGTACATGCGATCTGCGGACGCAACCTGGATAGTCAGTTGGTGTCATCATTCCCCTACTATGTTGCCGCTGAGCCTGGGCATCGGCAAAGTGATGGTTCGTCCGGGGCTGCCGCCACTTAACTTTTATGTCTCGGGACAATGGATGGTCTATCGGCAATTTGCGCCAATCGCACCTCAGACGACGGTTAACTTTGGGCTAACAGTTGCCTTTCCAGAATTCAGAAAATGGTGACCCTTTTTAGCTAGTCAATGGATCCAATGTGAATAGGGACGAACATTGTCTGAACCTCACGTGTGCTGCGATCGGCAAATCGTCATAAGCCATTGATTCAAGCGGCCGTGGTGTGTACGCGGAGAGCCCAGAAAGCCCGCGCGGACGGTTCGCATCCATTGCGCGAGCTTTCATCCGTTCCACAGGAGGAGCGGCGAACACTCATCGTTGATACACGAGCTAGAGCAAAAGATGGCTATGTCTCAATATGGTAGTCAAAATGATGGCATGATTGTTGCTCGCATTTGTTAGGTAAAGCTAACGACCGCAAATCGTGTAGCGGGAATCGAAATAGGAGCCGGGTAGTGTCGCAATCCCACGCATCCAAAGCTTCGAACGAAAGTGGCTCAAGAAAGAAAGCGGCAGACGTGAACAATTCACCAGGGATGGCTCGAGGGCAGGTCCTGGTGCTTACGGCGATCGTGATGATCGTGTTAATCGAGTTCGTCGCCCTGGCCACGGATCTGGGTCTCCTCTGGACCAAGCGGCGGCAGATGCAGACGGCGACGGATGCGGCTGCGGTTGCGGGTGCCACGGCTCTCAGGAACAGCGCGAGCATTACGTCGGCTGCAAACGCTGTCGCAAGTCTCAACGGTTTCACGAACGGCATCAGCAGCGCCACCGTAACGATCAACAATCCACCATCGAGTGGTCGTTACGCCGGCAACTCGAATTACGTTGAAGTCATAATCGCACAGGCCGAGCCCAGTTATTTCCTGCGTGCGTTCGGCTACTCGTCAATGAAAGTAAGCACCCGGGCGGTGGGCGGTGCGATGAATGCAGCCGGATGCATATATGCGCTGAATCCTTCGGTGGCCAAAGCGCTGTCCGCCAGCAACGGGGCCAATATCAGCGCCTCGTGTCAAATATACGTAAACTCGAACAGTTCCGACGCGTTCGATGTCGTCGGTGGCGCGACGGTAAAGACCACAGCAGTAGGAGTTGCTGGCAAGGCCGTTGTGAACGGCGGAGGCTCGGTCCAGAATATGTCAGGCGGATCGCTGACGGTGAGTCAGAATATCGCGCCGGTGGCCGACCCGCTCGCCCATATCGACCCACCAACCGTCGGCAAATGCACACATACCGGAACTCAAAATTACAATTCGTATACCGCGAACCAATCGCCTCCATATAGCGGTAATTATGTGATCAGCCCGGGTGTCTACTGCGGCGGGATCCGCGCCAGCAACGGCATCAGCATAACTTTCAATTCCGGAACCTACATTTTGGCGGGCGGCGGCATGGCACTGCTAAACGGTGGCGGCAGAGCGACCGGCGCCAATATCACCTTCTACCTTACGACCGGCGAGAAAGCCGGCTACTCGAAAGCGCAAAGCGTCTATGGCGGGATCGAAATCGCCAATGGAGTTACGGTAAATTTCTCCGCTCCGACGACTGGCGGAGAGAATTCGCTGGAGGGAATTCTGTTTTTTCAGGATTCCAGCATACCGGCTGGATCGGCGGCGAGTTCTTTCGGCGGAGGCGCCAACATAACCTTGAACGGCGCACTCTACTTTCCGACCACCCAGCTCACCTACAGTAACGGCGTCAACGCCGCATATACAATTTTGGTCGCGGATAAATTGATATTTACCGGCGGCGCGACAATTAACATCAACAACGATTATGCTTCACTGGCTGACGGTTCGCCGATTCAGTCGAGTTCGCTTTATGAATAGCGATGTTTGTAGGGCAGAGCTTCGGAGTGTTTCCCGGCGCTGCCTTCATGCAAGAGGGCAATCCACCGTCGAACTGGCGGTGGTCGTCCCTGTTCTGCTGATTTTGCTACTCACCGCGGCCGACTTTGGCCGAATGTTTTACATGAGCATTGAAGTGATGAATGCGGCGCGGGCCGGCGCCCAGTATGGGTCGCAAACGGTAATTACCGCCGCCGATTTCGCTGGGATGGTCGCCGCCGCAAAAACGGACGGATCGGACTTCACCAATTTCAGCGCGACCGCGTCCCAATGCACGTGCGCCTCGTCAACCACGGTGCCGGGCTGTCCCTCGAGTTATTGCACAAACGCGCCGCAGGCGACCTTCGTTGAGGTTGACACCCAAGGCCTCTTTCGGACGCTGGTGAATTATCCCGGCATCCCATCTTCGACCACGCTGTCGAGCAAGGCCATCATGCAAGTTCAGCAGTAATGACAAATGCGCATTGCCGCGTTCAGTAGCACACGCAAACTTGCTGGCCAGACCACGGTTGAATTCGCCATGGTGGCGTCGTTCTTTCTCCTGTTGCTTTTTATTATCATACAAGTGGCCTTGACCATATACAATTACAATACGGTCTGCTCGGCGGCCCGCGAAGCGGTACGGTACGCAATTGTACATTCGCCAGCTAGCGCGAATCCCGTAACCGCGGCTCAGATTCAGCAGGTCGCCATCGACAATGCCGTTGGTCTGGATCCGAGCCAAATCGTTGTTACTGTTAGTTGGCTTGCGGACGCCAACCTGCCCCTACAAGAAGATGCTCAGGTCAAGGTCTCTTACCAATATCAGTTGAAAATACCTTTTTTGTCGCCCGTCACCCTGACACTTGCCAGTACCTCGCAAATGCTGGTTTCTCAATAGTGTGCCGAACGGACACGCGTGCTGAGCTTCGAATCGGTAGATTGACTGCCGGCCGCAATATGGAGTTATGATCGCAGCGCTTCATTTGCACCGGTCGTGAGCGGCTACCAGGGCAGCGCTGGTCCGAAGGTCAGATTATTCGGGTCGTTGACGTTATAACCCCACACGGTGGTAGTGATGAACACCTTCGGAATGGGGCTGCCACTCGATTCGATGCTTTTGGCCGAAAACTCGGCCAAGCTACCTAAACATCGTCCTGAAAGATTCGCGTTACTCACGAACAAGTTACCGTGTCGATCAACCGCGACGCCGTAGGGACCGTCCAGGGTCTCAGGGCAAGGACCCGGCTTTCTGGCCGGGCTTAAAACTACGGCGGGCGTGAGATTCTGAGATATGCCTGTTCCGGTTAATTGATCTGCGGCAAACTTGTAGACGTTCAAACCGCGTTCGTCCGCCAGCCACACATTGCCTCCTCTGTCGAATGCCAGACCTTCAAGATGTACAAACCATTGCACGGCAATTCCAAACACCGGATCGATGTAGTGAGTTCCTGTCGTTAACCCGGTGATTTGGGTTTTGGTATATCTAAAAACCTCGCCCGTGCCGCCATTGCCGTTGGATATGTCTTCGTCGACTACCCATAAATTGCCCGCCGTATCGAAAACCGGGTTCGACGGCGAACTGAAGCGAAAGCTGTGTGCGTTCAGGATTACATTGGCAATGGGATCGCCGCTCGCCGCGTATTGCGCGGGCGCGTACATCAGGATCTCCCGGCCGTCTTCCGATCCCACCCACATGTTTCCGGATGCGTCGAAAACGAGGCCCTCCGGGCCGTCGAGGTTATTGCCGGAATCCTCGGAAATGGTCACGGCGGCTTGTGGAGCCCGATTTGTTCTTAAGGCCTTGATTTGCGCCTTCCTGAACTCGACGATCGTGTTGGTGTTATAATTCGTCACCCACAGATTGTCATTCTTGTCGAACGCGATAGTAGAGCTTCCGTCCAGATCATTACTGCGGTTGATGCCATGGGCTACCGTCCTGCCACTGTTGAGGGTGCCTTGGAATTCCGCAAGACTGTGCGAGTTGGCGACCCAAAGACCTTGAGCCACCGCGTCACCAGCAAAGATCAGCACGCAAATTACTATTGCCATGAGACAGCGAATCCGAACGTTTCCAAGGACCTTGCCGATGCGGTGTCGGTGGCTTTTCAATACAATGCTCCGTGGATAATCGTGACTCGATTAAATCAGTCGACTCTTATTCGTCGAATGACGTTTTCCTGCAATCGATTCCGAAATCGCCCAGAGAAATTAAATAGAGATCGGAAGCCTTCTACTTCATAGCCACGTTCGGAAATCATCTTGTCGGTCGGGAGGTAACAGATGGGCTGGTCCAGGCAACCGACGGTTAGCAATGGCTTCCCAGGAAAGCATTGTTCCAATTGGCGTCGGTAATCGACGACAGGTTCGGCGTTGATTCCCACAATACGGAACCCACCGCAGTCGATTAGATGCCAGAATAGGGATTTCTCACGGCTGCCGCCGGCAGCTATTTCGTCTTGAAGAACCTCGGTCCGCTTCAATGTCAGCGAGTCTATTTCCAGGCTCCGACGGGGCGAGCGTGCGAACGAAGCGACCGATTCCGCCAGGCTATTCGACCATTCCTCCCATTCGCGTTCGATCGGTCTCCGAAATTGCGGCCCTACGAGGACGCTTCGCACAGAACCCGCAATTCCAGGCGAGCGTCCGGAAAACGGTGGACGAACATCGCCAGAAAAGCCCTGAAAAAAAACAACCGGGATATCGCCAAATTCCGCGCGCAAACGGGATCGAACTATTCCTGGGTACTCTGCCGACACCTGAAGCAGGCCAGGGAATTCAGTTGGATGGCATGCGTAATTCCAAATCACCGCGCTCGGCTTGCCGCTTGGGTTCGTGAATTCGAGAATTCGTACGCTTTCATCCCTATCCCCTGCAGGATTGGGCCCCAAACCCGAAGATCTGCCGAGCCCGGACCGCGTCAGGCGAAGGCGGATCAGCCGTCGATTCATCGAGTGATCCGCAATTCCTTCATGATAGGTGCAGATGAATGATTCACCCTTGTGCTCGATAGACTTGATTAAGGTTGTAATTTGAGCCGCTACATAATGTACGTACTCGTCGTCAGGAATTCCCAGGCGAGGCATCGACGGCGCAGTCATCGGCGCCGAATGTGTATGCGATGCACAAAGAAACAACTGCTCGTCCTTCCCGGCGAGGCCGAGGTTTTTTATCAAATGAGTCCTCAGAGTTTCGCCAGGATAGAGAAGGTCGAGGCTTACTATTGTGACCCTCGACGCAGCCCCTTTTATGGACAGTACGTTTGCTTCGAGGGGACTGGCGATGGAGGTAAACGCCGCAATTCGCTTGCTAAAGCCGCCGAGCATCACTGGCCGGCGGGGAGTGATGTCCACCGAACCCGACGAAATCAGGAATTCCTGCGCCATCCGCTTTTTCCTCGCGTGCTAATGACGCGATTACGCATGCGAACCGGGGTCCAGGAATGTTGGACTCCGCGATACTGGCCGTGCTTGTTCCGCCGCTTGCGGGCCCGCGGTCTCGAACGGACCTGGCGTGCCGTTTGGCAGGTTTCTGAAAGACTCTTTGAACGAGAAGGCTCTCCATTTTTCCACGCGGATCAAATAGGGGAAGAAGCCCGCTGCCGCGCAGCCTTTCAGGGCGGGGATGTTATCCTTCTGTACGTAGGTGATCGCAAAACGCGCTCCGCTGAGCAGACCCTTTTCCGCAATTGCCGCCATCGCGGCGCCCATTATTTTTTGTCCGCGAAATCCCTCGAAAGTATAAGCAAATTCAAGCAAAACCTCATCCTCAGTCAGGTCTTTCAACTCACCATCGAAAAACGGCTTGAATCGATCGAGTTCGCTCCGCGCAATTAGCCATTGCATGTAACCGATCTCACCACTCGCGGTTACGGCAAGATAGCAGGTCGGAATGTTCGCTCGCAGAATGAGCAAGCGTCCCGGACGCGCCCTGAGAATCTCGGGTATATCGGAATTGCGAATCGGCCTTATTTCAATCGGTTGTTTCGGCTCAAGGGCATGAAATGGGACGTTCAGGTCGCGCCTGAGCAGGTACGATTCCTTATTCGAAAACGCCCGCTTGGCCAGTTCTCGGGCAAGCGCCCCGAATTTTCCTCTCCGAATGACCAGAGAAAGCCTTTGAGCTCGACCTAAATAACTATCCATATGAGTTACCAGTGCCGGTGGCGATCGATTATGAATTCCGAGTCTGATTGCGGCCCCATCGCGGTCAGCGCCACACTGAGTCCAGCATCAACAAACGGCGAACCTGCTGGCGGCGGATGAAACTGATGAGCTCGGTATCGTTGACGGTCGGACGCCGCCTGAGGTGACTCTCGACATATCCGGCCATCATGCACAATGCCGACAACGGCCGGGTAACCCCCAGCCGCGCGGCTCGCGCGAGGAGAAAGATGGGCGAATAGCCGATGTAGTAGGCCGTCTGTCCTTTGCCGAACTGGCCTCGCCAGGCGCCGGCTGCCTCGCCTTGCGGCCGGTGGTGGTACGCGCAGATATGTTGGAAGCTCCGGGTTTTGAAGCCACCTCTCAAGGCGCGCATCTCGTCGATCGTGTCCCAGCCGGCACAGCCCTCGAGCGGCTCGACCGCGGCAAAGCATGCGGACGAGTACATCTTGGTGGCGCCGCGGGTATGAAACGAGTGAATCGCGGGCATTGCCTGCCAGCTACGATCGGCCGGCTCGTACAGCGTCGCACCCGCGATTCCCAGCGCGGGATTCGCGGAAAATTCCTTGAGCATCAGTTCCACGAGGTCCGGCGCAAAGCTCAAGTCGGCGTCGAGCCGGAAAACGAAATCCACGTCCTGCCAGGCATCGCGTGGAAGGAATTGCATAATCACCGATTCGCCGCCCGCTTCACGGGGACGATTTCGCGCGAGGTGTATCGGCTCGATCCAGCGATGTTGCCGTGCGGCCTCGTCGAGGATTTGCGCGGTGCCATCGACCGAGCCGTCATCGATGATGATCCAGCGCCGCGCCAAGCGCGTTTGCGTCACCATGCTGTCAATCAATCCGGGAAGAAATTGCTCTTCGTCGCGGGCCGGAGTTATCGCCAAATACTTGTCCATCTCAAATACCCGGTGCTTCAAACGGTCCTGATAGTTGGTCCCGCATCAATTGGCATGATCCCTTGGCCTGTAGCTGTCGGGAGATTTGACTCGGGCGCGCGTGAGATCGGTATAGCGGGCCACGGCTCGAAGCCTTTTCGCAAGAAAACTTAGCGTGTCGCTGCTGAGCAGATATTTGAGACGCCCGTAAGCACGCGCATTGTTCAGCGCGAACAGCGCGCGATGGATCCGCCAGTTGAGCAGATTGCGCATCATAATGTGCTGCGCCGAGCTCGACAGCGTTTGCAATCCGTAGGGTCTGAAGAAACAGAAATGCAGTGCCTGCGAACCCATTATGAGATCGGTCGGCCGCAGCGGTTCGACCTCGTTGAACGAGTCTGTCGGGATGCAAAACGTCACGGTCTTGTCGAGGTCGGGCAGTTTCACCACCACCGCGCGTAACATACGCAGTATCGGACCGGGATATTTGTCACGCAGATGGCGCACCATCTCGTGGAATGCTTGCTCTATCGGCGGTAACGGAACCACCGCCGGCGTATCGTAAGCAAACTGATCGATGGTGTCATAGAGTGCGTCATACTTTGCCAGCGCAGGGGCCGAGTCGCAGCTGACAGAGGAATCGTAGGTGTCGCCGGGGAACAGGACCGCCACTCCGAGGCCGCGCCGGCGTGCAAACGCCCACACGTCGCGTGGACGGTTGGCAAATGCGTTCATATACCGATTTTCCGCCAGGGAAAACCGCATCAGGCTCGCAAATGGAATGGTGATCTTCGCGCCGAGGCCCGCGTGATTGCTGAAGATCTGCTCCAGCACCGCCGCAGCGCCGCGCGTGAGATGAGAGTCGCGCGGCTGAAATCCGTTGTAGACGGCGAGCGAAAACTGACTGAGAACCGTATCTATCCGCCCGATGTCCGACTTCACCCGGCGACAATCGGTCGTGTTTAACCTCGAGTCATTGACGTTGAACAAGACCCCTTCCGGCTCGATTACGCCAAGGCAGGAATCGAGCGTCCCAACGCTGTAGCAGTACACCGCCGTCTGATCGCCGAGCGCGGTCCGTTTGCGATGCCGCAGCACCTGGAAGTTCCGGAATCCGCATTTCTCCAGTACGTCGAAAACCTGCTCGGCGTGATTGTCCTGGAACAAGACCTTGACCCGCCGTTTGAATTCGGAGGTCAGCGAATTCAGGCTCGGAATGTGAAAGTGATCTGGATGAATGTGCGAAATCCACAGATAGTCGATTCCCTCCAGCACCGCGGGATCAAATGCGGCAGGCGGGAACAAGGACCACGATTCATTGAAGACCTTTCCGCTGAGCCAGGGGTCGGTCCAGATTCTAAGGCCGTGCGACTCGATTATGACCGAAGCATGCGAAACCAAGGTGACTTTCACGAAACTACCCCCTGCTGCGGGCGGCCGAGATAGCAATCTCCCAAAGCTTGTGTCCGGGCGTCAGCCAACTGGCCCGAAACGCTCTGATTTCCTTGCTTATTCGTGATTGATTCGCCTTATGCGTAGCCTTGAGGTTGTTCTGAACATATCAAACTTCAAAGGCCAATACAAGTGGTCAGAATCAATTCAAATCTACAATAGTCTACGCTGGAAATGCCTTTTTTTATTTATATTTAAATCTTCTTGCTTTATCTATCTTCTCATGTCAAAATTCCTAAATGTTCGCTCTGCGTAGAGACCGCCGAAACGGAATCGAAGAGTCTGCCGGAGACTAGTCATGCGGATACATCTGGTCGGACACGCATGCATCATTACGGACTGCGCCGATACATCGATCCTGATGGATCCATGGCTATTCGGAAAGATATTCAACAACTCGTGGAGTCTGCTGCCGGACCCCGAACTCGCCCAGACGATGCTCGACAAAATCGACTACATCTGGATCTCACACGAGCATCCTGACCATTGTCATTTTCCAACTCTCGGCTCGTTCCCGGCGGCCTTCAAAGCGCGCGTCATCATCCTTCTTCAGGACCGCGAATACACGAAGATGTCCCCGGTGTTTCGCAAGCTTGGCTATGAGCGATTTCAGCCGCTGCCGCATCGCAAAGTCGTGTCGTTGTCCGACAAATCGGATGCGACGAAAGTCTATTGCTATCACGCCGGTCTGATGGACTCGGCGCTGGCCGTTCTAAGTCAGGGACAAGTCATCTTCAATGCCAACGACGCGCGGCTCGGCGCCGGCGCATGCAAAAGGATTCTCGGTGACCTCGGGCATGTCGATGTGCTCCTGAACCAATTCTCGCTGGCCGCTTACGCCGGCCTTGAACCCCACGAGAAATTTCTGCCGCAGCGAGCAAAGCAGGTTCTCGAGAACGTCTCGTCGGTGCATGGCGCATTGGGTGCGAAAGTCACCATCCCATTCGCGAGCTTCATGTATTTTTCGAGCCTCGACAACAAGTACGTCAACAACTTTGCTAATTCCGCGCGCGACGCCGCCGATCATCTGAGCCGGCATGGCCAGCGCGCAGTGGTACTATATCCGGGGGATGCCTACGAGGTCGGGACCGAGCACGATTCGTCGCGCGCGCTGGCTCAATTCGACCGCCTGCCAGGCGTCGATCAGCGCGCGTACGACCCGATCGACAGCAAGACCATGCCTGAGATCGTCAGCGCCTACGACGAGCTTGCGGCGCAGGTGCGCGACAGATACCCGATGCTTTTGTTACGCATGCTCCGTCCGGTGATCGTCCGAATGCCGGACCTGGACAAGACGGTGGTGTTCCGGCTGGCGAAGGGTTCCCTAGAGGAGGTCGGCAACCCGGCAGAGCCCGATTTGGTGATCAACTCTCAGCCGCTCTGGTTTGGCTTCAAGTTCTCTTTTGGCATGCAGACGCTTGGAGTGTCGGCGCGCTTCAGGCTGTTGCGCAATTTCAACAACTGGAAACTCCATCGTATGTTATTTTCGTTCAACAATGGCGGGGTCTACCTGCACCCCAGGTACCTGCTGACGCAGGAGATGCTCGGCTACTTGCGCGCCCGTCTGGGCGGCGGCCTGCGGCAGTCGATTCACTATTATCGAACATCGCTCTAACTATAGCTATTGACTATCTAATGTACTCTCTAATGTACTCCGCAGCGACAGTTATTGGACAGCGCCGATTGAGTACCCGGACGTACCCCTGCCGTTTCCGTAGTAGTCGTTGGTAACCTGCGGCAGCGTAACCCCGGCGCCTTTAAGCGGCGAGCCGGGTTGCAGATGGAAGTCCGCGCCGGCGGCGGTCGAATCGCCGTAGTTAACGAACATCGGGTCGACGCTTATGTACGGCTCCACGGACGGATAGGTGCCCAGGCTCGCGCCGCCCGGCATGTAGAAATCGTTGCTTTGGAACACCGGGCTGCCGCTCGGGACCTCGGCGTAAGAATCGCCACTGGCGCCGACATCGTAATAGATGTTGTTGATGATCTCATCGGCTGGCGATCTTTGATCGTTGAAGATCAGCGCTTCTTCCAAGATGTGGTCCCAGGTGTTGTTATAGATTTTCAACGCGCCGACGTTGGCTCCCACCACTATTCCCTGTCGCATGTCGGACAGTTCATTGTTCTGAAAGGTTACGGTTCCTACCGGTCCGTCGACGCCCTCGATCATCGCGGTCTCCGCGTCCACTGCGGTCGAGGCGACCGGCCAGCGGCACAGGTTCCGCTCGATCAGGATGTTGTCCACTTTCATCGCAGTGCTGCCCCAGGTCTGGAAGCAATCGGTATGCGGATTGGGGTTGGTCGGTAACACGGTATAGATGTCGTGCGCGTAGTTGGATTGAAACACGTTAGACTGCCCAAAGAAGCGGAACGCATCCGCATCGGCGCCGCCGGGCGTCACGCATCCCGAATAGATCCCGCCTGCCAGGACCGGCTCCTGCTGGGTCCCCCAGACCTCGTTGCCCTGGACAAGATCGTTGGTGCCATCGACCTGCGCACCCGCCATCTCCGCGCGCCAGATGCGGTTGTTCAGAACCGAGATATAGGAGACCGTCGAATCCATGAAAATCCCTTCGTGGCAGAGTTCGTGGATGTAGTTGTTCTCGATCGTGTCGTGCGAGGCCGAACCGGTCACGTAGATGCCCCATCCTGCGCTACCGTTGGTCTGGGTCGAGATGTCAAACCCATTCAACACCCAGTTGCTACCGGAAAGATCGAAGCCCAGGAGCTGGACGTCGGCTTGGTTGGCGACCTGCAAAGTGATCGGAGCGGCATTCGTCCCCGAGCTCGCAATCGACACCCGCTCGCCATAGTTGCCTGCCGATACGATCGCAGTCTGTCCCGGTTGCAGCGTGTCGGCCGCCTTCTGGATCGTCCGCCACGGCGCGCTCGAAGTCCCCGCTGCTGAGTCGCTGCCAGTAGGCGATACATAGTAAGTGCCAGCAGTGGGCGTCGGAGTGGAGATCGGCGATGGGCTGGTCGAAGGGGTAGGGGCGACTGTCGCGCTCGGTGAAGGAACAACCGTCGGGGTTGCAATCGGTATCGGGGTTGCGATCGGCGTCTTGGACGGGGTGGGGACGATAGTCGGAGTTGGCAAAGGACGGATGGAGTTGGCCACGGTGACAGGCACGCTGTACTGCGAGACCACCTGATTTGCGTCGTCGTATCCTATGACCGTGAGTAAATGCTGGCCGTTCGGAACCGTCGTCGAGTCCCACCGGACCGAATAAGGTTGTGTCGCCCCATCCGAAACGAACCATCGGTGATCGACAAAGGCATTCATCCAGCTTACCGGCGCTTGTTCCTGGGTCGTTATGGTGACGGTACCGGAGACCGTGCTGCGCCAGTACGGCGAGGTGATCTCGATCGCGTCTCTGCTTCTCGCCAAGGCCGAGTTCAGGCCAGCGCAGCCGAGCAACACAAACATTATTGAACTCACGGCTAGAATAGGAATCCGCCGGCGCGATCGCTGTGCCATATCCCCCCCTTGCGCTTCTCACCCACGTTGCTTTTCGGACAACGCGTTGACGACAGAATTCCGCCATTCGACTTTTTGACGGCTTTCTTGGGTAGGGTAGATACATAAGGGGTGCAGTCGATTTCAATCCCGCACGCCATTTATGATTCACAAAAGGAAAAAAGTGTCGGGAGATTGACATAGGCTGGGATTGGCTGGATCGCCGATCGCGAGACGTGGGGGCAAGCAGAACGCCGCGTAACCGGCATTGTCACGGCGCAAATCGCCGTGGCCTATAGACCAGCAAGCGAGCCGCGCAAACGTGCCAATTTCGGAATCTTACCTGTTGAAAAAGAATTGCGCAGGCTCGGGACTGCGAGCGCTGACGCGAGACTCAGGCGCTTGCGCGAGGAGGACACGAAGCGCAGGCGGCGAGGGATGTGACGCTGGTGAGGCTACCGCGCCCGATCGTCTGGCGCGCGATCAGGATGGACCGGTGCTCAACCGGTTGAGCCACCAGACGCTGGTCGGCGTGAAGCGTGGATCGAAGCGCGTCGATGGTTCTCCGTCGGCAGTTTAACTGCGGAAGGCCTGTGGACTCCAGACCTGAACACTGGTTTTGCAGGACAAATTTAATCGAGGCCTGCCGCGACTTGGGCCGTAGAATCCTTATTCAGAGCACTATGGTTGCAGATTCCGGAATCATCAATCAGAGCGAAGAGCTTTTCCGGGACCAGAACGATCTGACGATGCAGATTGACCACTGCGCCCAATCGTACCAGGTGGCCCAAATCCGAGTTGACCGTCTGCCTCGAGGCGCCCAGCAGGCTCGCCAGATCCTTCTGACTGATCGGCAAATTCAGAATCAAGCCTCTTGAATCACGCACCCCAAACTTTGCTCCCATTTCGATCAGCGCAATCACCAGCCGGCCGCGCGGCAGCAAGTGGAACATCTTTATGTACCGCATGAGCGTATTGAACGACCAGCTCATCATCATTTCGGTCGCGGATTTGAACGCCTCCAGCTCGACGCCGAGCAATATGTCCAGAAGACTGCTCGATTTGATTGTAGCTACCAGGCTATCAACGAATGCATATCCTCTCAGACCTTGCGCCAATTCAGGCAGCAAGGAAGAAGACACGCTAAACATCTCACCTGGCGCCAGCAGCGTCACGAGCACCTGAGGGCCGTTGTTGTGTTGCCAGGTGACCGCGATCGCTCCTCTCAGAACCAGAAGGATGTCGGTTCGCGACGGCAGGTCACCCAAGACCCGATTGCCTCGCTTGAAACGCGCCAGCGACATCTCCTCCGCCAACCGTTTAAGTTTGTCGGGTTCAAGCGCTGGAAAGTATTTGAATAGCGATTGAGCCTCGAACGGCCCCTCGACTGGCGCAGTCGACGAAGCTCCTGATGTCCGCCGCTTTCTTTTCGGAAGTCTGAGCCGCTTGCTAAGCCGTTTCATGATGACCGTCGGAGGCCTCGTGAAGGCCTTTTCAGGATGCAGTCTACCACATCGACTTTCTTGTTGTCTATAGTCTTTGACTGACTTTCTCTTATGTATTCTTGACATAGCTAGCTCCTATAGATATATTTGGTACGGATTATTCTCATTGCGAAGTGCTCGGACGAGCCGGCACCGTGAGTAACTCGACAAATTTTATAAATTGATTTTCAGCAGGCGCACGCGTCACGAACGTCGGCCGCAGGGGCTCGTATGATATCGACAGGCACCTTTGAGCGTTTCTACCCGGATCAGACTCGCGACGGCGCGAGTGCCTTTTACGGCTGGATACGAAAGCAGATCACGCGCGAAACGGTCTTACTCAATTTGGGCGCCGGTCCGCCTGCCGACCGCGGATCGGTCCGCGTCTTGAAGGGTGAAGTCGCACGAGTTGTCGGCGTCGACATCGATCCAGAAGTGCTTCGCAACCCCGAATTGGATGAGGCTCACGTAGTCGGCCCGGACGACACGCTGCCGTTCGAGGACAATACATTCGACGCGGTTTTGTGTGATTGGGTACTCGAGCACGTGTCGTCACCCGATAAGTTTCTGGGTGAAGTGTATAGAGTGCTGAAGAAAGGCGGAACGTTTTTCTTTCGCACGCCAAATTCCTGGCATTACGTGGCGATTATCGCGAAGCTTACTCCCGACTGGTTTCACCATCTGGTCGCCAATTGGGCGCGCGGATATCCTTCCGGAGCGCACGATCCCTGGCCCACTTACTATCGTTTGAACTCCCGCAAAGCCGTTTGTGCTGAAGGCTATAGCGCGGGCTTCCAGCGAATCGAACTTCGGATGTGGGAGCCCGAGCCACGATATCTGGTTTTTCATTTCCTGCCGTTTCTGGTCGGGGTCGGCTACGAAAGGATCGTCAATCGGTATCGGCTGCTTGAAGGATTACGCGCGGGAATTCTGGGGTGCATGGTAAAGTAGGAAGCGGCGACCGTCCTCGAAGACTCGGCCTTGACGCTACAATCTTCTTTCCAGCTCAACGATCGGTGCGGCCTTTGTTCAGGGTTGAACAGTGAATAGCCGCACCTGAAGACCCGGCCTCAATCTCCAGCGAGGTCGAGCGCCCTCGAAGCCCTGCGCCAGAAAAGACTCTCCGGAGCAATTCTCGCGAGCCGGCTGGTCACCGCCTTACCTGCCCACAGACCGGGTTTTATCAGCGGATTGAAGACCACCTGCTCCTTGAAAGGATGAATCTCGAAGCCCATGCTGGTCTTGAAATGGAAAAGCCCTTCTTTCGCGGCGAGCGCAATCTGACCGTTCGAGACATAGCCAACCTCCGGACGAGCCAGCGCCGTCTTCATTACGGTAAACAGGAGCGCGTTGTTTGAGTAGTGCTTGAGCAGAGCGGAGGCGCTTTTTTGCAGATGAATGTAGTAACAATCCTCCGCCAGCATAGCGACGATAAACGCGGCCAATTCGCCATCGACGAACGCGCCCCATGCCTCGAGGTCGGGCCAGCGACGCGCTAGATCGCAAAACGATTTCCAATGCGCCTCGCTGCGGTTCGGCTGCTTCCCGGTCTGGCGCAAATTCGTTTCCTTGATGAGCGGGTAGGCGCGGACCGCAAGGTCCTTGAAGTCCATCCGCTCAACGGTGCAGCGGGCGAGTCCTCGCCTGGTATGACTGCGAGCATTCGCCGAGAGCGACGCAAACTCATAGTTCGGATCCGCGCATATGTAGATTCCTCCGTCCGGGCGCGCATCGCCGGGAGGCCCCGGATAGCGAATTGCTAACGCAGCGCCACGGATCATCACCTTCGCCAGTTCGGACTGCGAGGGATCCACGCAACGGTGGATCGGCAGATTCTTGTACAGGAAGCGATGCGAACTGTACCAGAAACAACTGTTGGTCTGGACGATTTTATGCCCCAGACACCGGAAGAAGTCGGCCATTTGAGTTTCACGCATTTTATTTGGTCTTTAGTCCGCGCCGATCACTTCGCGGCTCTCGCTAAATCCTCCGCCTTCCGAGCGCGCGTCAGCAGCGCTTCTCCTTGACTGGTCAGGCGCCGCAGTCGAACTCCAAGCGCCTCGATCGCATGATGCCCGGCGGCGGCAACGCGGCTCGCCCCGAGCATCCACTTGAAATCCCTGAGCGTGGTATCGGCCATCGGTCCCATCCGGGACATCACCCGATGCTTGCGTCTGGCAACTCCGAAATCCGAAGTCATGACCCGACGATAACCCGCGGCCCACGCGGCCCGAAGCACCACATCGTTGTAGTACCCGAAGGGAATCGCGAGGGCTGCAATTGGCTCCTGGAGCAGTTCTTCCAACCGCCGCTTCGATTCGCGCACTTCGTTCGAGGTCTCGGCCGGACTCATCTGAGTCAACCGGGTGTGAGTTAGTCCATGTGAGCCGATCTCGAATCCCTGCTCGCGCAGCGCAAGCACCTGATCGCAAGTCATGTAACCAGGGCGCCCAAGATAGGACCATATGACAAAAAAGATCGCATGCAGATTTCGCCGCGCCAGTTCGGGTGCGGCCACCAGCAGATCGCTTTGGTGGCCGTCGTCGAAAGTGATCAAGAGCGATTTGGATTCGGCAAAGGGACGATCCAGATCGTCGAGCTTGATCGTGCGGTACCCGCAAATGACGATCGTATCGAGTTGCGCACGAAAATCGCCGGCGTCGACCGCGTGTTCGAGGCTCGCGGTCTGCGGCAGAGCCGCGTCCGCCGCCGAGCAGATCGCGTGATACATCAGAATCGGAACATTATTGCCTCTGTGATTCATGTCGCCGCCAGATAGCCCGATTCGCTCAGCCCGCCCGCCGTAGCAACGCTGTCGTCAGGATAAGCGGCGGCGCCGCGACCGCTGCGGGATGCCGCTGCAATGTCGCCAATCGCCGCCTTTCCGCAAATGCCCAGGCAAGCGTCGCGATCATCCCTACCGCGTAGCGACAATCGCCCGCCGTGCCCTCGGTAAAATCGAGCAACAGGATCGGAACGACGACGAGAAACAACAGCGGTTTCAGATTCCACGGATCATCCTTGCTGGTAAGCAGCGCCAGCCATGGGCGCATGAAGAAAAACACCCAGAAGACCAGCGCAGGCACGCCGAGGCTGACCGCTTTCGACAGATAGTCGCTGTGCAGCGAGCTGCGCGGCCCTTCCTCCCACGGTCCCCACCAGATCGGAAAGTCGCGCGCCTTCATGATTTCGCCTTCCACCTCGAAGCCCCATCCGAGCAGCGGCCGTTGTTTGATCTTCTCGATTGCAAAATTCCAGATGTCGGTCCGTCCGGTGAGGCTCGAAACGTCGCCGCGCGTGAGATACTCCGGATTCAGTTGGGTGGCGAGGGCGAAACCCATGACGCCCAGCGCAAGAATGATCGGCACCGCCCGCAGGCGATGCCTCCAAATCAAATATAACAGCCCGCCAACCGCCAAACCGACCAACGGCGAGCGCGAATCCGCCAGCACGTCGAGCGTGAACGCGACCGCCATCTGCGCCGCGAGCAGTGCCCGCTTCCATCCGCTGGTGGAATGCCAGATATACATTCCCACGCCGAGCGTCGCGAGCGCGATCTCACCGATCTGATTCGGAGAAGTGTAGATGCCTCGCAGCCGCACCACGCCGGTCATTTCTTCCACGTCCCACACCACGTCCTGCGCCATCAACACCGAGCCGATCAAAAGCAGCAGCCACACGATCCCGGTTCCGACTAAGTACCACGAAAGCAGGCGTTCGATGTCTTTTCGACTAGCCACCGACTGGGCAATTGTAAATATTCCCATGAACATCAAAATCGCGGCGGTAATCCGGGCGGTCGAATAACCCGGCAATAGCGAATAACTGATGCTGATGACGCCGAGGCCGAGATATATCAGATAGTCGCGAAACCCACCCTGCCAAATCTCCGGCTTCCGTGACGCGGTCCACAGCGCGGCGGCACAAAATACTATCAGCAATGGATACCGGACCAGGTAGTGCTGTTCGTCGGTGAGCGGTAAAAAGCTTGCCCCGCTGAGCTCTTCGACCAGCAGCAGAGCGCACAGCAGATGCGCAGCGTTGCCCTGCACGCGCCTGGCGATCCAAATGATCGATATTCCGCCCGCGACGGCTGCGACGCTCAGCGCGAAAATCGGAAAATGAAGCATCAGCGACGCCAACAGGCCCAGCGTCGCCATGCCAATCAGCATCGCGGTCGCTGGCGGCTTGTATGCTTTGGTTGGCTGAGCGAATTCCATTATGGTTTCTCCAAACTCGACGACGAAGCCGACTCGACAGAGCCGTCAGCGCGGGGCCACCTGCGATTGGGGCTTTCGACGCGGTGCGGCGGAGTCCGGTGGCGAGGCGCGACTCGACGCGTCTTCCGCTTCGCTGATCAGTTCTTCGGCGCGTAACCGGTTGGATTCGAGCACCGCCTCCAGCAGCGGCGACGATTCGATCGTGTGCAGCAATTGAATATTTGGAATAACGCAATGGCCGCCGATAAACCCGGGGTAATATTTTGTAGGTGGCAGAAAATCGACTTCGTCGAAAAAGGTGATGGCCTCGGCGTAATCGGCGTTTACTTGGTTCGCGTATCGGTTGAGCTCCTGTGCGAAGGAAATCAGCACGCCGAAGTAACTGGTCTCCGCAAGCTTGGCCAGTTCGAGAGTCTCCAGTCGATCGATGCGTTGCGTGGCCATGCCGGCTTCGCGAAAGTGTTCGGCGGCGCGAGTGGCGGCCGTGTCGTCGCTGCCGGCGACGAACTTGCGATACTTAAGCAGGTCGTCCACCATCCGGGCGTGCTTGCCGCGTACCGGGCTGTAGGCAATCGGCGTCGAGGTCTGTTCGGCTATCGCCCGGGTGGTGCCCGGAACGACGGTGCTGTTGATGATCGTGAGTTCGGGCTTGAAACGCTCGATATAGGAAAGCGCGGCGGTTACGAAACCGGCCTGGTGCGTGAACGGGAAACATATATGCATGATGCCGACCGGTTCGTCGAAGTCGCGTCTTTCGATATCGTGCTCCAGGATGCGACCGGAACGCTTGAGCACTTGCGCCAAGGCGCTTCCGACTTCTCCCAAACCGACAACTAAGGGTACTGCGCTCTGCACGTGGCTATTCCTCCTGAATGGTAAGCAGCGAATCGACCACATCGCGGAAGCGTTGCCTGTGTACAGGCCAGCTCAAGCTATTGGCGACTTTGGCAGCCGAATTCGAAAGCCTCTGGCCGAGCGCGGGAGCGAGGTACAAATCCTGTATCGCTGCCGCCAGTTGCTCGGGATTGTTCGAAGAAAAAAAACGCAGCGACTGGTCGCTGAAATAGTGTTCCACGGTTCGTAGTCGCGCGCATATAACTGGAATCCCGAGCGCCACGTATTCCAGCAGTTTCACCGGCAGCATCAGATGCGTCGCGCTCGAGGCATGGTTGGGAACAAGACCGGCGTCGGCCTCGCCGAGGGTTGCCGCCAGGTCCTGAATCGGTATTGGATGTTCAAAACTAACCGCAGACTCGACGCCGAGTTTGCGGCTGAGCGTCTTGACCTCATTCAAGTAATCGCCGGCGCCGATTATCCTTAGCCGGATGAGCGGAAATCGGTCGCGAAGCAGGGCCATCGCGGCTAATGCGGTATCCAGACCCAGACGACGGGAAATCGTGCCATGACAGATGAGCGAAAATGGTCCGCCGCTTAGTTTGCTTCGCACCGGACTTGAGTGAGACTCTGCGTGCGCGGCCGGGAAGATGCGCGGATCGGGCGCGTTGGCTATCACCACCAGCTTGCGCAGCGGTACGCCGGACTGAAGCAGCCGGTCGGCGTGCAAATCATGGACGGCAAGCACCCGGTCGGCAAGCCAGGCGCTGAAGCGTTCCTGAAGCATCAGCAGCCGGGCGCCGATTCGCCCATGGCGGCCGCTGAATTTGTCCAGATATAACTCCGGCATGGTATCGTGGACGTCGAGTACTAATTTGGAGCCGAAAAGCCGACATGGCAGCGCACTGAGTATCGCAGCATCGGGCATTGTACATGCGATAACGATATCGTAAGGCGCTTTCAGACTGCGTCGAACGGCTATCGCGGCGGCGCGGCTGAAAAAGTTAATATAGCTTCGAACATAGTGCATCCTGCTCGCGCCGCGATAGCGCGGAAGCCGCAGTCCGGTGACGCTGACTCCATGAGTGTCGCCGACCTCGCCGTCGGCGAGGCAGATCGCGTCGACCTGATCGCCGCGGCTGGTCAGGGCTTCGGCCTGCCGCTTGACGCGGCCGTCACGCGCATAAGCGGTATAGGCGATGATCAATATTCGCGCCATGCTACGCTCGACCTTCGCTGGGGTTGACGAGCGCGTCGTCCATGCTCACGGAACCGAGCGCGCTGCCGAGCATTTCACGAACCGTACGGGCTTCGATCAACAGGAAGGCAATTGCCGGAAGCGCAATCATCAGCGACAGTTCCAGCAGGCCGCCGACGCCGAGGTTGTTCGCCGCCGTGCGCGCCGCCAGAGTGGCGGCCGCGCAGGCCGCCGCGGTGGTGAAGCCGGGCGCCAAGGCGCGCAATACTTTGCCGAAACCGATGCCTAGCATGCGGCATGCGACTGATTGCCCGATGACGCTACATGCGGCTTCGACCGCGCTCACCGCCGCACAGACCCAGAGCAGGCCGCTGGATGCTGTGATTACCACCGCAAGCACAATCAACGCGAAGCGCAGTCCATGCAGATACATATCGAAAATCGGGCGTTCGACGGCGTAGTAAACGGCGCCCATTCCCGCGCGCAGGCCGATGGTAATTATTCCGACGCTCAGGATGCGCAGCGGAATGGCGGCTGACACCCAATGGGGTCCATATATTTGACGCAACAGTTCAGGAGCCGCGACCGCAATACATACCAGGGGCGGCACGATCAGCCGGCTCATGTAACTGAGAAAGCTCAAATAGGCGCGCCGCAGTTGCTCGGGTTGATGCTGCATGCGGCAGAAGGCCGGTACTGTCACGCGGCCTGCCACCTTATAAAGCCGGTCGGGTACGAAACGGAGCAGATCCCAGGCCATTCCGTAAAAGCCCAGCGCAGAACTTCCGAGCATGCGTCCCACCAGCAGGTAGTCCACGTTGCAGGAAATGGCGTGGAAGAATTGTCCGCCCAAAGCGCCGCTGGCGAAGCTTCGCAATTCAAGCAGCGCCCTGCGGCTCGGTCCGCTCCGCGGGATATACGGTTCAGCGCACCACAGCAGCAGCGCATGCGCGCCCATTCGCGCGGACAGCCCGCCAACCAGGCTCCAGCGCGGACGACCCATCAGGAGCAGCGCCACCGCGACGCCCAAGAATGCAACGTCTCCGGCCACCTCGGCGATCGCAAGGGTCCGGAATTCCAATCTGCGCGTAAGCCTGGCTATCGGTATCGAGACCGAACCCTCGAGCAGGATCGGAATGCAGAGCAGGCGCAGGGCGCCGGAAATCGTGGGCATCGCCATCGCTTCGGCAATCGATGGCGCGCTGAGATAGAGCGCGCCGCAGGTGACGATCGTTACCGAGATCGTTGCCCACCACGCCGAGCTTTCGTGCGCACCGGTCAACTCGTGGCGTTGCACCAGCGTATCGGGCGCCGCCAGATCGTTGACCATCATCATGATTGCGCTGACCGTGACCAGCACTCGGAACAGTCCGAAATCCGACGGGGTCAGGGCGCGCGCGAGCACCACCAGGCCGCCGATCCGCACGATCTGGAGACCAATCTCCCCGATCACGTTGTCGCGAACGCCGCGTGCGAATGCCGGCGAGTGCCAACCGGCGGCCTCCGCGACGGCGCTGATATCTTCGGGCACCGGCTTCACATTCCGCTCCCTTGCAGCATCGCGGGCAGCGTCCGCAGCAGGATCCCTATATCGCCGCCAAGCGACCACCCTTCGATATATTCGATGTCCAGCTGCACCATTTCCTCGAACGACAATCGATTGCGGCCGCTGACCTGCCAAAGCCCGGTGATTCCCGGCGGCGCGTCGAGCCGATGCCGGTGCCATTCCTGATACAACTCCAGCTCGTACGGCATTGCCGGCCGTGGTCCGATGAGGCTCATATTTCCGTAGAGAACGTTAAGGAGCTGCGGCAGCTCGTCGATGCTGAACCGCCGCAGCCACCGCCCGAGCGGGGTCACCCGGGCGTCGCCTTCGATTTTGTAGACTTTGTCGCGGTGACATTCCGATCCGTCGGCCGCACTACTTTGAATCCACTGTTTGACGTATTCGCGATGAACCGTGTCCGAGCACTGGACGCGCATGGTGCGAAATTTCAAAAGCTCGAATGGCTTGCCATGAATTCCAACCCGCGTCTGGCGAAACAGTAAAGGCGTGCCGTCGAACAGCCTGGTCGCAATCGCCGCGAGCAACAAAATCGGCGACAGAGCCAGCAGCATCAGTGTCGCCACCACGATATCGAACCCGCGCTTTATGATGGAGTTGAGCCCCTCGATGTTCGATCCCGCGGGCCCGATCAGCGGAATCGCACCTACCATCTCCACCGTGAGCGCTATCGATCGCGCCACCCGCGGCATCACCCGCCAGCGCACTCGATGCCGCTCGCAAAGTTCGATAATGCGCTCGACCTGGTCGTGATCGCGCTCCGGCAGCACAATCATCGCCTCCAGGTTGGAGTGTGCGGCCGACAGAGTGGCGATACGTTCCAGGCCTCCGATTACCGGCGCCGGCGTCACCGCGTGTCCGTTGGATCGGTTGGGCGGATTCGGGTCCGCGGTTTCATCGACAAAGCCGAGGAATTCGTATTGCGTGAGCTCTTCCCTGATGCGGTCGCGCAGGTAAGCACCGAACGAGTTGGCGCCCACGATCACCAGAGGCACCGCGAACTGGGGCCGCGAATAAAAAAACCTGATTGAACGGCGCACCAGGGTGCGCGAGGTCATGACAAAGCCGATCGTCAGCGCCAATCCTATCCCGACCGCCAACCGCGACGGCTCAAGATGAGCAAAAAAGCTGATCGCCACAATCGTGAGCCAGGCCGCGCAGCTCGCCTTGACGATCGATTTGACTTCATGCCCGCGGCCGTTTCGGTACAGCCCCACCGCGCGTGCGATCAGAATCCAGACCACGACCAGCATCGCCATGCCGGCCACCGCTTCGGCCCAGTTGCCGGGCTGTAGCGGGTAGAGGTCGCGGCTTCTCAGCATCTGCGACAGTGCCGCCGCACCGGCGACCGCCATCGCGTCGGTGGCCGCCAGCAACATTTTCTGACGCTGTAATTCCCCGCCTAACACGACATCATGCCCTTGCGAGTGCGCGCTTCACCGCGGCGCCAACCGTTTTCACCTCACGTTCGGTGAGAAACGGATGCATCGGCAATGACAGCACGCTGTCGGCCATCTTTTCGGCGTGCGGAAAATCTCCCTGGACGTATCCGAGTTCGCGGCAGGCAGGCTGCAGATGAAGCGGAAGCGGATAGTGGATCCCGCATTCGATCTCGTTCCGCAGCAGTTCCGTCCTGATTGCGTCGCGCCGATCGCTGAGGATGACGAACAGGTGGTAACACGACTCGCTGCCCTCGGGCTCGGAGAGCAGGGTCAAGCCATCGTGGGGCAGAGTTTCGCGATAAAGCGCGGCAAGCCGGCGACGCTGCGCGTTCCAATCCTCGAGCCGCTCAAGTTTGGGACGCAGCACCGCCGCCTGGAGCGTATCGAGCCGGGCGTTGTATCCGTATGCGCTGTGGGCGTAGTGCGACAGTCGGCCATGATCGCGCAGCGTGCGAACCTGCGCGGCCAACTCGTCGTCATTCGTGGCGATCGCGCCGCCTTCGCCCCAGGCTCCCAGGTTCTTGCCGGGATAAAAACTGAAGCATCCCGCCGCGCCGATGGTGCCGGCATATAGCGACTGCCCCTGGTAATTGAGCCGGGCGCCATGGGCCTGACATGCGTCTTCGACTACCTTCAGGTCGCACGCTTGCGCGAGGTTGCGCAATTCGATCATGGCCGCCGGCAAACCGTAGAGATGGACCGGAAGTATCGCGCGCGGACCATGGGGAGAGCTGAAGCGCCCGCGCTCCAGGTAGCGCGCTATTTCCGCAACGTCCAGGTTGCCGGTACTCGGATCGATATCCACAAATGCCGGCCGTGCGCCGGTCTGCACGATCGCTTCGGCAGTCGCGATAAACGTCATCGGGGTCGTGATAACTTCGTCGCCGGGTCCGATTCCGATCGCGAGCAGGGCCAGCCGCAGGGCGTCGGTCCCACTGGCCACGCTGACTACGTGGCGGGCTCCCAGGAAGGCGGCGAATTCATTTTCGAACGCGGCGACCTGCGGGCCGCCCACGTATGAAGTCTGTCCGTGGATTTCCTCGAATCCGCGTTCGACTTGGGGCATGATTTCGCGGTTTTGCGCCGCAAGGTCCAAAAATTTGATCGGCATTTTCGCTCGACTTTATCGGGTTACGCAGACCGGCGGCCGGAATATGGACGTGCCGGCAGGCCCAGGACGGTAGCCCGCGCGGGAACGTCGCGGGTCACCAGCGCTCCGGCGGCGACCATCGCGCCCGCGCCAATCTCGATTCCGCACATGATGATCGCGCCGCTTCCAATCGAGGCGCCACGCCGCACGCAGGTGCGCTCCAGCACCCAGTCGTCGGGTTGTTTCGCGGAGCCGTCGGAGTTGGTCGCGCGCGGGTGCCGATCGTTGATAAACAGCACGCCATGGCCGATGAACACTTCGTCTTCGATCGTGACGCCGGAACAGACGAAGGAGTGACTCGAGATCTTGCAGCGCTTGCCGATGTGGGCGCCGCGCTGAACCTCGACGAACGCTCCTATCCGGGAGGCGTCTCCGACGCTACATCCGTACAGGTTTACGAACGGGCCGAATTGCACGTCCTCGCCCAAAATCACGTCGGCCGATACGCATACGTTCGATGGTAATTCGCGAAGTGACATCTCAATCCCCGCCGGATGACTCAGATCCTGTCGGTCAGCGTGAGCGCTACCGACTGCCCGTGACTTTTGAGCGAGCGGTCGGCCGCTTCCAGAACTTTCACCACCCGCAATCCGCTGTTACCGTCGCTGTTCGGAGAAACACCGCGCCTGATGCAATCGACGAAATGATCGCATTCCACTTTGAGCGGTTCGGGATCTTCGATCCGCGGGATGTTCACATCGCCGTAACGGTACGAAAGCTGAAAGCCGCCGTAAGTATCGTAGTAGGGATGCTTGGTGACGCCTTTGTCGTAAACCCGCACTTTTTCCTGCAGCGCCGTGTCGTCGTATACCAGCATCTTGCGTGAACCCACGATGGTCGTCCGCCGAATCTTGTTCGGGTCGAGCCAGCTAACGTGAACGAAGGCGAGCACGTTGTTGGCAAAGCGCAATGTGAGCAGCGCGACATCCTCGATATGATCGTGATAGTGGCTCTCGCCCTGGCAGGTCACCTCGAGCGGCATCTCGCCGAGCAACATCAGAATGATCGAGATATCGTGCGTGGCCAGGTCCCAGGCGACATTGACATCGTGCCGGAACATCCCGAGATTGGCGCGCACCGAGCTGATGTAGAAAATATCGCCCAGTTCGCCACTGTCGATCAGTTCGCGGATCTTGATCACCGGCGCGCTGTACTCGAAGGTGTGTCCCGCCATCAGCGTCAGATTCCGTTCGCGCGCCATGCGAATCAGCTGTTCGGCATTCTCGCATGAGGTGGCGAGAGGCTTTTCGACCAGGGTTGACTTGCCGGCTTTGAGGCAGCGGCTGGCGATCTCGAAATGAGTATTTACCGGAGTCGCGACCACCACCGCGTCCACCAATGGATCATCCAACACGCGCTCGAGCTGTTCGGTTACGACCACCGATGGGTAACGGTCCTTGATATGATCGAGGCGCGGACGGCTGAAGTCGCAACACACCACTCGCTCGATTCCCGGCATTTGGGAAAAATTTCGTACCCAGTTCGGTCCCCAATAGCCCAGGCCCACGATCGCGATCCCGCGTATCTGGCGTCCGATTGAGTAGGCAGGAACAATCAACGGTGCGTGAAGGCCGTTTCGCGAGCCGGCCAGAGTTCCGTTGTGCGAGATCACGTCTTCCATTACCAAGCCTCCATTCCAACCAATCGCCTTACCAGCTTCGGCAGCGGCGATTTGTACGCATTCAGAATTACTCCGGCGACGGGATGCCCTGTATTGCGCAGAACATTTACCGTCGCGATCATTTCCTCCCGATCGGTACTCAGATGCCGGGCCACCACCAGGATCGGATCGTTTGGCCGAGCCAGCGCGAGCATTCGTGGGTCCAGACGAACCACGCCGAGGTCGATGACGGCCAATCGATAGCGCACCAGCAATTCATCCAGGTCTTCGACCAGGCGAGCCGGCTGTTCCGACAGCGCCATTTGCTCGGGCCGCGCCGTCTCCAGCCGCGGCCATCCCGTCCCTTGCAGAGCGATCGATGCGGCGGCGGCGGTTACCGGAGTTGGCGCGCCCGCGCGGCCGAACAAGGGATGCATCGACGCGCCCTGTGGCTGCCCCTGGACCAAAACGGTGCGGGCCGCCAGGCGTTGACTCATGTCGAGAGCCATCGCGGCGGCGATTGTGGATACGCCGTCGCCCGGCCTGCACCCGGCCATCAGTATTCGGGCCGAACCGTTGTGCGCGCTGGCGGCTCCCAACTGCTCGCTCAAGTTGCGCAGCGAACGGCTGCGCGCCAGCGACTCGAGCAGCCCTTGCGGCTCCAGGACGGGAGCCAATGCCATCGGTGGAGTGTGCGCGACAACCTCGGACAGCGGCTTGATTCTGGAATCGGCGCAGGGGACGAATCCCCTCTTGCGGCGCTCCATCGCTTGAAAATATCTGCTCATTGTTGATACCCCAGGCTGGTCATTTGCTGGCGTGCTGCACGCGGATCGACTGACCGGGATAGATCAGGTTCGCGTTGGTGATTTGAGGATTCGCCGCGGTCAAACGGCCGAGTTCATCGGTTCCGAGCGAGCCGTAAAGTCTCAGCGCTATTTTGCTGAGCGTATCGCCCGCTCTTACCACTACCGTCGCGCCGGGGCCCGCTGCCGTCCGATCTTCCGCCACCGGAGCTTCAGGCGACGCGGGAATATTTCCGGCCGACGATACCTTCACAGGCTTGATATTCGCCGCGGTGCTCGGTTGGAGATTCCGTTCCGTCGGAACAGCGGGGCGAGTCATCGAAGAACCGTTGGCTGAACCGCTGGCGATCTCTTCGTTCGCGCTTGCGGCTGAACCGTCGTGAGCGTTTAGCGGCGCCAACCCCATTCTGTTCGGCGCCGCTAGCCTGGTCTCGTCCGACTCGCTCTTGAATTGCACCTGCGACTGCTCAGTCGAGATTGGCGATCGCGGGCTGGCGTCGCGCGATACGAGTCGCGCGGCCAGCGCGGAAAAACCGATGCGCACCGGCCGCAAGTGGGAAGCCCCGACTAACGCGATGCCCAGCAAACATAGCGCCACGTAGGTGGGCGCCGCCGCCGCTCCGCGAGCCGCGGTGGCCGCGGCCGCGCGCATCGCCGACCTGATCGAAGCTGCCGCGGTCGCCATCCGTCCGAACCTTCCCGCCGCCAATCGAGTTGTCTCGTGCGCCGAGCGCACCGCCGCGGCCATCTTCATGGGCGCGGAGGCCCTGCTCACCAGCAGGTGGTCGTAGTCGTGGGCGGCGTCGCGCATGTGCTGCGCGCTTACGCGCTCGGCTCCCTGCGCGTATGCCAGCAACAGCGCGTTGTGACAGAGGACGTTGATCCGCCGCGGTATGCCGTTGCTGGCGCGCGTGAGTTCCCGGATCGCTCCGCGCGTGAACAGCCGCTCGAGGTCTCCGCCGCGCGCGCGCAGGCGATAGTCGAGGTAATCGTGGATCTCGTTGCGCTGCAGCGTTGGCAACAATGCGCGCGCGCCGATGCGCTGATTGAGCTGGCGCATTTGCGGCCCGGCCAGCCGCCGGGCGAGATCGATTTGGCCCACCAGGACGATCTGCAGCCGCCTGTGCGCGAGCGATTGAAAGTTGGAGAGCAAACGCAGGTCCTCGAGCGCGTCGTCGCTCAAGTCCTGTGCCTCGTCCAGAATCACCGCGATGCATTCCTCCGGGCCGAGGCGCGCGAGCTGGGCGTCGAACGCTTCCAGCAGAGCCAGTTTGCCCGACCTTGCCGATTGGTTGACGCCCAGTTGACCCAGGAGCTGGCGCAGCATTTCCTCGAAGCTGAGGCGTGGATTCGCCACCCACGCGGTGCGGACTCCTTGATGCCGGGTCGCCAGCAGCGAGCAGATGAGGGTGGTCTTGCCGGTCCCGATTTCGCCGACCAGCATGGTAAATCCGCTCGGCTCAAGCAGCCCCCACTCCAGCGCCGCCAGGCCCTCGCGATGCCCGGCGCTCATGAACAGCACCGGCGACGAAGGATTGAAGGCAAAGGGAGCGCCGCTCAGCCCGAAATGTTGGTAGTACATATCGCCTAATACCTGTCGTCGAGGATCGCGACCGTGCTCAAGCCCGTGTCTTTGACGATCGAAGCTGTCGAACAAACCTTGGAGTCGTATTCCTCGGACCAGTGCGCGGCCGCGCCTGCCAGGATCAATCCGAACAGCAGGCCCGTTATCAAGTTGAGCGCGATTCGCGGAGCGACCGGCTCGATCGGAGCGGTCGGATTTTGGACCACGCTGACATTGAGAATCCGGCTCTGGTTGAGCGCCTCGGCCGCGCGTGCTTCTTCACCCTTGCGCACATAAGCCAGGTAGGCTTCCTTGTCGCTTTCGACCGCCCGCTCCAGCCTCTCGATCGTGACGCCGTCGATGGTCATCGACCTCAGTTGGTCGCGCAGCGCCGCGACCTGGGCCGCCTGGGCCGTCTGGGCTGCTCGATATGACGCGGCCTCGGCCCGGGCTTTCGCCAAATCGCCATCGAGCGTCGCCCAGGTCGGGTTCACGTCGGTGGTGGTTTCCTGGACGTCGCTCTGTTTCTCGCGCGTCAGGATTTCACGGCCGGCTTTCACCTTGGCGTCGATCGCACGGATTCGTAAACTGTTGGGCTGGTAGCGGCTCAGCAGATCGGCCCGCTCGGTTTCGAGTTGAAGCATTTGCGGCTTCAACTGCTGCAGCGCGATATTCTGGACCGTCTTGGATTCCTTGGTCCGGCGCTGTGGAGTCTGCTGCAGCTCGGCTTCCTGGCTGGCGATTTGCTGCATCCTGGAATCGAGCAGCACGCCGGTGCTGCGATAGCCCGCATCAGCCTTGTAGAGTTCGCCTATCAGAGCCTGTTTCTGGAGGGCGAGTTGAGAGATCCCGGTTTGCAATTGCGCGGCGCGGAGCGCCTTTTCCGATTGCCGCAACCGCTGGTCGAGCAGGCCGCGTTGCGCCTGGAAAAACGCCTCCGCCTGCGGGTTCTGCGACAGTCGCGCGTGCAGCGCCAAATATGAGGTCATCAAGCGCGCCAGAAAAGTCCGCGCCCACGCGGCGTCGTGCGCGCGAAAGCTGATCTCAATGATGTTGGAGCGTTTGATGACCGTCGCGCTCAGGTGAGCCGATATTTTGCTGATCGCCTCCTGATTCGCATTCGGCCTGGGATCTCCGTGCAGCGCCAGGTACCCTTCGTAAGGCAGAGTCATGATTGAGCCAGCCAGGTTTCGCACTTCCGATATCAGGCCACCGTGCTGGTTCAGGGTTTCCCCGGCCAGCGCTTGTTGAATCAGGAACGGACCGGTCAGCAACTCGACTTCGGAGTTGAGGTCCTGCTCCATCACCGGAACCGTCTGGGTGGATTGATTGGCGGCGTCTTCCTTCAATCCGGGCGAGACCACCAGTTGTGCGCGATTGGACTGAACCAGAATCTCGGATACCGACTCGTAGGTCGGAGACCACAAAAGCGATCCCAACGCAATCGTGCCGAAAACCAGCAATCCAACTCTGAGGGCCAACACCCGGCGCCGGAATATCGTCTCTATCCACTGAGTCAAAGCTTCGCTTTTCATCTGATTGGTCCCCGCGCTTAGAATGGCGGCGCGATAAACATTTCGACTGGCATCGCGTCGCGCACGTACTGCTTCATGTTGAGATCGAACTGGGCGACCCCGCTGCGCGGAACGATCACGATGTCCGAAGGCAGCAGCGTTACGTCCTCTTCGTTGTCCTTCTGGTCCAACACCAGATCGAGTCTGAGGCGCTGGCCGTGCGCGTTTCCGCAAGCGTCACGCCTGATAAGCATCACCTTGTTCGGGCCCGCCGAATCGGTCAGTCCGCCTGACGCGGCAATCGCCTGGACCGCGGTCATCCCGGGCAGCAGCGGCACCGCGCCCGGCTTCCCTACCTGACCCTGGATGTAAACCACTTGCCCCGGACTCTTATCGAGCCGAACCGTGGCCTTCGGGTTTTTCAATTCCTGGGAATAGAGCTGGTCGAGAGTTTGCTCGAGCTGCTTCGGCGTGAGCCCCTGCACGAGCACATTGCCGACCACCGGCATCGAGATGTCGCCATCGGGCCGAACCGTCAGAACCTGATTGAACTCAGGGCTCAGGTAGAAACTGATGCTGAGCTGATCGGCGGGCTCAATCCGATACAAGCGAAGCTGTTCGTCAGCCGAGGCAAACTCGCAGCCGGGCGTGACCGCCGTCGCGGATAAACCCTTGAGGTCGGACTCGTTCGGATTCTTGGCCGAACATCCTGCCCAAAGCAGCGTGCAGCACAAGAAGGCTATCGCAAACGATTTTCTTTTCATGCCTTTTTCCACCGCGCGTCAGGTTAAGATGCTTGATTCGACACGTCAGTCGTCACAGGTCCACGTTGTTTAAGGTTATAGTAGATAATCATAATCAAAGCAATAGCGGATAAGAAAATCAATATTAAATCTTAACAAGTTAATCTTTTATTTTATTCATTATAACTTTACAAGCTTCATTATATTTGACTTGGCTTTGAGAATTCGATAGCGTCAAGTAAGTCAACCCATAGGTTTTTCGGTCCGATCAAATGCGAACTCGCCTCAGACAGGCGAAATCGCAAGATTTCTTCGAACTATGGATGAGCAAAAAGAGGCGAGGGCGTACACGATGAAACCTTCACGAGCTTCTCCGAATCATCCAGGTCCAAGTGGAGTCGCTAGGTTAGAGGTGAGCTAAATGCCGGCAAGGATGCTCCGATTGCGTGAGGTATCCGAGTACCTGCAGGTTAATCCAGCCACCGTTCGCAGGTTGGTGCAAAAAGGCCAGTTGCGGGCCGTGAGGGTTGGGCGGGATCTGCGCTTCGAAGCGCTTATCGTCGAACAATGGGTGGCCGCGGGCGGCAGCCCTCTCGGCGCAAATGGAATTCGACCGGATGGTGATTCAGGCTCGGATCAGAAGCCGAGCAAGTCCTAGGCTGCTAAATCTCTCCGCCGCCGTTCCCAGGCCCTTCATAAGAGAGCCCGACGGCACCGCCTCGAAAACCTTGATTCGCCCGATCGCGTGACACACCCGGTTCGCCTGGTCTGATCGGTCTGCGGCGCAGGTTCTCAGTTACTTCTGGCACAAATTATCTAGTATTCGGGGTAACCGTATGGGCGAGGCCGTTGGTCGGTTACTGATTGGCGGTCTGTTTGTTCCCGCCTTTCCGGTTCTCGGGTATGGTCGAAGGCCCAAGAGCTTCGCCGGCCTGTTCGGCAACCCTCCCTCCGTTTCGCCCGCCACTTTTCTTACGACAGTTCACAGTCAGGGCGCTGCTTTCGCCGCGATGAAGACGCGTTCGCTATTCTCTGGCGCCGTCCGAGCAACGCGCCCTTGACGCTCACCGTCCTCGTTCCATGAGGGTTGCGGGCCGTCGCCGGCAGGAGGTGCCCTCGCCGAAGCTCCCGGGAGGGTAAAATTTACCCTGCTACACGGAGGAAACGAGAGCCAACCCTAATAAATTCGAGCGGATTTTCGCGGCACGGCTGTTGCAACTGTGCGAAGAATGATTATCTCGAATTTTCTAGAGATGAACCCTAGCAAGGGCGGCCGCATGCAAGGCGATGATGAAGTCCTGACAGTCGTTCACCCAGAGACGGTTCGCAGGCTGGTAGAAGGGGAAAATTCCGAGCCTTCGAATCGGCACCGAGTGGCGATTCCGGAGGGAACCGAGTGGCGATTCCGGAGGGATCTGTTAAGTGCGTTGGTCAGCTGAACAGTGGCGGTCTCAGTGAATCGGGCGCATAGATGCGAGTATGCGGACTGTCCAGACCGGAGGGCTGAGCGGTAGTAGGGTTCTCCTCGGCGCAGGTTCTCGGTTACCTTTGGCACAATTTATCTAGTATTTAATTTTGATTACGTATCTTTATTTGACCTGAGTGCTTCGCGACCACTACCCTATTTTGAGAGCCATTAAAGAGTCACACGCATCAATAGAAAGTTCTGCAGAGAAAGCCAATGAAAAAATCGCTACGTTTGGAAACATCACCGAGACGCTCCCCCCTGAGCCTAGCGCCGTACTGTACTCCCGATTCTCCGTGCGTCCGATGCTCGATGATTCGGTTGACCAGCCATCGATTCGCGATCTTCCAAAAAAAATTCGGCCGCCTGCCCGAGGTGACCGACGAATTGTTTTTTGATGAGACGCGGATGCAGCCCGTTCGCGCCAGCCAGCGCGAGATCAGGAACCAGATTTTCGCGGCGGCGCAGGCCCAGGGACTGAACTTTCCTGTGCTACTCAACTACTTGGGCTTGAACTCGGCGGCCGCCGATGAGAAACCGCTCTAAGGTTGGAACTCGCTTGAGTGGAGCTAAGGAAATAACGGTGGAAATGTTTCTTACGGCAAGGACATGTGCACCGAGGTCGACCAATTACGTCATCGCGCAATTACCCGCCAGGCGGGTGGCAATCGGCGCGGACAGCCGTGGCGCCGGGGTGGTGCGCGGACCTGCCCGGCCAAATCGCGGCCGCCGCCAGCTTTACTCGTCTGTAGCCGAAGCTAACCGGCGACCGGCAGACGGTCGGGAACGGTAACTCTTGCTGGCTCCCGCGGCCGGTTGTCTGGAATTTTCGAGAAAGGTCTCTACATCGTCACGGCGAAAGCGCTTTATTCGTCCGATCGCGTGACACGCCAGTTCGCCTCGTCTGACCATCCGGTAGACAGTCATAGGCGTGAGCTGCAGCAAGTTGGCCAGTTGGCCGACGGTGTAGAACTCCGGCTGGGCTTCGTCCTGTTGTGGTCGTTTCATTATAGGCACCTGTCTTGTTGCTGGAAGCATAGCAAAACAGGAGATTATTGTTCAAGCCTTTAACGATATTGTTGGCGATATTCTACCGTTGAAAGGCTTCATTTAGATTCTCATTTCCTCGTCCGCAAACGCCTCTCCGCTTCACTTTTCAGACGGTGCCACATTGATCTGCGTCGGCTGAGACGCCTTTGGCCCCTTGGAATCGCTTAGCTTGTGCTTGGAGTGTGCATCAGTGGATACCACGAGTTTCACGCCGGCATACTTGGCTGCCATCAGCCTTGATGGGGCCGCCGGCCGCGCCGGTCCGATCGCGCCCGTTTGGAGCGGCCCGCTGTCTACGAGCATAATCAGAACGTCGAAACTCAGGAAGGCAACCTACTGGTCCAAGCGCTCGTGCCGCGAATACTTATCGTCGATGACGAACCCGACATGACCGAGACTTGCCGGCGAATACTGGGCGCGGCTGGTCACGAGTGTCTCACGACTAACGACGCGCGGGACGCCTTGCGCCTGCTTGGCGCGGAGCGCCCCGATCTGCTGCTCACCGACCTGCGGATGCCCGAGATCGACGGGATGGAGATGCTCAGGCAGGCGCGCGAAATCGACCCGCGAATGCCGGTCGTATTGCTCACCGCACATGCGACACTCGAGTCCGCGGTAGCGGCCGTGAAGGCGGGCGCGTTTGACTATCTCGCGAAACCGTTTTCAATCGATCAGCTCACGGTCGCGGTCGAACGCGCACTAACGCGGCGGCGGCTGGAGTTGGAAAACCTCCATCTGCGCGAGCAGGTCCGCGGAATCTTCGGCTTCGAGAGCATCATCGGCCGCAGCAGTACGCTCCAGCAGGTGCTCGAGCTGGTTCGCAAGGCGGCGCGGTCGGACGCCAACATGCTGGTCCTGGGCGAATCGGGCACCGGCAAGGAGCTGGTCGCGCGCGCGATCCACGCCAACAGCCCGCGCGCGGCCGGGCCCTTCGTTCCGGTGGATTGCGCTTCGCTCCCTGAACACTTGCTCGAGTCCGAACTCTTCGGCCATGAGAAGGGCGCATTCACTGGTGCAACGGCGGCGACACCGGGACTCATCGAGACCGCCCATCGCGGCACGCTGTTCCTCGACGAGATTGGCGAGCTGCCGCTGGTGCTGCAGGTCAAGTTCCTGCGCGCGCTCCAGGAGCGGCAGATCCGGCGAGTGGGCGGCACGCGGCAGATCGATGTCGATATTCGCGTCGTCTGCGCCACCAATCGCGACTTGCGAGCGCTGGTGAAGGCCGGTGAGTTTCGCGAAGATCTCTACTATCGCCTCGCCGTTATCGATATCGCGCTGCCGCCGTTGCGTGAGCGCCAGGACGACATCGAGCTGCTGGCGATGAGCTTTGTCGGAAAATATGCGCGGCGCGGCGAAGCGTCGCTCCAGGGGTTCGAGCCCGAGGCGATGGCCGCGCTGGAAATGTATCCCTGGCCCGGCAACGTGCGCGAGTTGCAAAACGTGGTTGAACGAGCCTGCGCGCTGGCCGAAGGCGAGATGATCACCCTCGCCGACCTGCCGGCGCATCTGAGGATCGTGACGCCGCAGGCGGATCATCCGCCTTCTGGCGAGGTCACCGGCAAACTCACCCTGAAAGAAGCCAAGGAGCGCTGGATAAGCGAGCTGGAGTCCGCTTACGTGGCGGAATTACTCCGACGCGAGGGCGGCAACGTATCGCAAGCGGCGCGCAAGGCGGGCGTCGATCGCAAGACGCTCCATCGCCTGCTCAACAAACACAGCATCCGCTAGTCGAGCGCTGGGTGAGCCGGGCTGTGGTCAAGGCGAACAGCGCCGTCGCGATCAGGCGGTCGGTCTAATCTCAGGTCTTGACGGCTCCGTCGAGCAGTGACTTCACGGTCGCAATCAAGTCGGCGTTGGGAAATGGTTTGCGAAGGTAGGCCGCGGCGCCAGCGGCCTGAGCGTCACGGGCGATGTCCGGCGTGTGGTACGCGGTCATCAGGACCACCGGAATTTCAGGAGACTTCTGGCGAACGTAGCGGGCTATTTGAAAGCCGTCGCTGGTATGAAGGCAGATGTCTGAGACGACCAGCGCGGGCCGCTCCGAATCAATCAAAGCAAGCGCCGCTGCGCCGTCATAGGCGACCAGACATTTGAAACCGCAGCATCGAAGAACTCTGGCGCAAGTGTCGGCCATCTCCATTTCGTCATCAACAACTATGATAGTTTGAGGCATCGATTCCGTCGTCTCATCCTGTGGAGAGACGAGCAAGGTCTATGCCGTTCGGCATCGATCAGCTTATCGACGATTTTGACCATCTTCAGCCGCACTTCCGGCCTGGCTGCGTGTCACGGGTAACGTCAACGTAAACTTTGTCCCTTTTCCGGGTGCTGACTCCACCTCGATTCTACCACCATGTTCGCGAAGCGTCCTTTTCGCCAGCCACAGCCCCAGTCCCGTTCCGCTTGGCTTAGTAGTGAAAAAGACCTCGAAAAGCTTCGGTAATACGTCGGCCGGGATGCCGACGCCGGTGTCGGCGACAGACAATTGCAGCATGTCGGCCTGGTCTGGCGCAGGACCGCTTGCAATGCGAACTTTGCCGCCCTCGGGCATCGCATCACGCGCGTTCATCACCAGATTGATCAGCACGCGCTGGAGCGCTGACGGATCGCCCAGGACTTCTGGCAGGTTGCGGTCAAGCGAAGTGATGACCTCGATATTGCGTTCGCGCAATTCGCCGCCGATCAACAGCGTGGTTGCTTCGACCAATTCATTGAGGTTGACGAGCTGACGCGCGGTCGAGCGTTGCGCCGCCAGGGTCAACAGACCGGCTGCGATACGGCTCGCCCGCTCGGCGTTGCGCCGCAGGACTTGCAGGTCCTCGCGCAGATCGGGGTTCCCGCTGTGTAGAAGCGAAAGCATGAGCTCGGAGCGCGAGGAGATGATCGCCAGCGGATTGTTGAGGTCATGAGCGATACCGGCGGCGATGGCGCCGAGCGCATTCAGCGTCTCGGCCTGTCTGGTCCGACGCTCGAAAGCCACGCGCTCGCTGATGTCCGTGACAAAGCAGACCACCAGTTGCTGGCCGGTTTCCGAAGCTACGTAGTTGAGGCCGATCTCGAGAGGGAATTCGCTCCCATCTTTTCGCCGTCCCGCAAGGTCGAGCCCAATCCCCATCCGACGCGAGCGCGGGGCCTTCAGGTAATTCTCGCGATGCTCCGTATGCCTGGCGCGCACCCGCTCGGGTGCCAGGATTTCGACCGGCAGCCCTTCGAGTTCTCCGTATCCATAGCCAAACATCTGCTCCAGGGCGGCGTTGGCGCGCAGTATCCTCCCGTCGGCCGCCGCCACCAAGATGCCTTGCGCGGCAGACTCGAAATAGATACCCGCGATCGCGTCGCTTTCTCGTAACTGCGCGGCATATTCGCGAATTTCAGTTTGCTCGCGCCACAGCAACAGGGCCATCACCGCCCCGGTTACCGCGATGAATATGAGGCGGTTTGCCAGATGGAAAGGTCCCGGCAGGAAGAGTTCGGAGACGATCACCCAGATGGACGCGACGAGGCAATAGACGAGCACAACCCGGCCTTTGGGGTCGTTCAGCAAAGTCGGTCTTTTACGCTCGCGCGTGCCGGCCATCGCAAGACAGCAGGTTCGCATCCCGAATGTTCATTTTCAATCGTGCTGTGCGGACTCTATTCCTCAGGTGGGGCACAGCCGCCCCATGTTCTCAGCTACTCGAATGGAAATCTCCAACCTGCATCGAAAAGAACCACATGGCACGCAGTGTGCTCCACAACGGAGCATGCCCATCAAGACGAATCCGGCCCTTGAAAACCGGCGACCTCAGTTCAACTCCATCGCGGTCCGCACGGATAGCGCGCCGGCCGGCTCGGAGGCACCCGCTCCGTTTTACGGCCTGGTCGGGTCGAACCCCGCGATGCGGCATCTGTTTCGCCGGACAGAAGCAGTCGCCGCTACCCGCTCGACCGTCCTTATCATCGGCGAGAGCGGAACCGGCAAGGAACTGGTGGCGCGCGCCATCCATCAATGCGGTGTGCAGCACGGATCGTTCGTGCCCTTGAACTGTGCCGCGGTTCCGAAAGATCTGGTCGAAAGCGAACTGTTCGGCCATCGCCGCGGGGCTTTCAGCGGTGCAAACGCCGACCACCCGGGGCTTCTGCGCGCCGCACACGGCGGCACGGTCTTTCTGGACGAGATTACGGAGATGAGCCCCGAGCTCCAGGCCAAGCTGTTGCGCGCGATCCAGGAACGCGCCGTGAGGCCCGTCGGCTCCACGCAGGAGATTCCCATCGACGTCCGGATCGTCGCGTCGACCAACCGCGATCCGGTCGAAGCCGCCCGCACCGGCCAATTGCGCGCCGATCTCTACTATCGCCTCCAGGTCAACGTGCTGGAAATTCCTCCGCTGCGCGACCGGGTGGACGATATCGCGAGACTGGCCCGGCATTTCCTGAAGCGGATGAACGAACGCAATGAGGGCTCGAGGTTTCTTGAAGGATTCGAGCCCGACACGATGTCGGCATTGCAGAGATACGACTGGCCAGGCAACGTCCGCGAACTCGGCAACACGATCGAGTCGGCCTGCACCTTCGGCACCTCGCCGACTATCACGCTCGACGATCTGCCAATCAGGATCGTGAACGCCTGGCGCGCCGCGTCATGCGCAATGCTCTCCCCGACCATAGAGGCACCCGAACGCCCGGCCGTCGAGAGTCCCGGCAGCTATGCCGAATTCGAACGCGACGCCATCGTCAAGGCGCTGGAACGCACGGGCGGAAACAGGGTGCAGGCGGCTCGTATTTTAAAAATCTCGCGTAAGAAGCTGTACACCAGGATCGAGCGTTACGGGCTTAGGATACGCAATGCCGCGCACGAGATGATCAGCGCAGCCAACCCTTCAAATCTCGTGTGGTCGCGGGAAATGGGCGGCAACCGTTGATGGTACCTGCCCATCCCGCAGCCGGTGTGATGAGACAATAAACAAGGGATTATAAGGGGAATGCTAATGAATGTCGCTCGTTGGATGACTAAAGATCCGGTCGTCGCAAAATCGACGGAAACGCTCGCAGCAGTCCGGCAGATGATGGACAAGGGAAGCTTTCATCGTGTGCCGGTGGTCGACGGCGGCAAACTCGTCGGCATCGTGAGTGACCGCGACCTGCGCCAACACACGGGCACGCTGGCGCGCGTCAAGATCAATGCCGCGATGACTACTCCGGTGGTGAGCGTGACTCCCACCACCATACTTGAGGCGGCGGCCAACCTGCTGGTCAAGCACAAGATCGGTGCGCTCCCTGTCGTCGACGGCGGCAAGCTGGTTGGAATCATCACCGCGACAGACTTGCTGCGAGCCTTCGCCGAAGTGCTTGGCGCCACGGAAGAAGGCGTTGCTCGAATCGATCTGTCGCTCGATGGAGATTCCTCTGAGCTTTTCACAATCGCTCAACTGGTAGCCCAGGAGAATGGGGAGATTCTCGGAATGGGCACGTATCGCGGCGATCCAACGGAAGGTGAAGGCCGGGTGGCCTACCTGCGTTTGCGCGCGGCTGACGCAAATCGCGTGGCTCAGATGCTGACCGAGAAGAATTTTACCGTGCTCACGGTCCATCCGTAAGTGCCCCGAGCCGGCGGGGCGTTTCGATGGCTCTTCGGGTCACCGTCATGGCGTTTGCCGCGACTGGGTGCAGCGCGGGTTGACGGAACGCACGCACGGTTGATTGTTGGCCCGATGATGGCCGAGAAGATGGCCGAACGGTTCCGTAGGTCTTCAAACTCAAAAAAAAGCAAAGGGAGAAACGACGATGAGAGAACTGAAACCATGGCGGCCGTTTTCGGACCTCGAGCGCTGGACGAGGCGTTTTGAAACCCGGTTTCCACACTTCTTCGAGGACTTCGAGGGCGAAGAGGATGTATCGAAGTTGCCGATCGAGAGCTATGCCAAGGACGGGAATGTGGTCGTTCGCGCGGACGTGCCGGGGCTCGATCCTAAGGATATCGAGGTGAGCGTGCTTGGAAACGTCTTGACGATCAAGGGCGAGCGCAAGGACGAACAGGAAGTCAAAAAGGAGAACTACTTCAGGCGCGAGGTCTCATACGGTGCGTTCGAGCGCCGCGTGACACTGCCCGAGGGCGCTCAGACGGACAAGATCAAGGCCACCTTCAAGAATGGAGTTGTCGAGGTCATGATGCCCATCGCCAAGGAGGCAACTGCCAAAAAGGTTCCGATTGAGGCTGCGCACTGAGCTGCCTTGGGACGAACTATTGAAAGAGCACTCCAATCGAAGAGCACCCCAAAGGATTTAGAAACTTTGGAGTGCTCGCCAGTTTCAGCGCAACCATCCGCGTAATCGCCGGCTGCTTCGGAGGAAATGGCTATGTCCACAAAAAGCGCCGCAAAGGCCGTCCTGCTCGACGGTCTCAGCGATCTCGAACAGGCCGCGATCGCTCGCAAATACGAAAGCAAGACCGGCAGGCCATTCGGCTGCGAGCCATGCGCGATGGCGCGGGCAAATACCAAGGCGAGCGAGGAGCCTGTGACTGAGGTGATCGCGGTTGTGGACGAGGGCGGCGCAATAACACCGCTATGCGAGGCTTGCTACACGGAATTTATCGAGGATGGCGCGATCAGCTAGCGCGCGGCCTGCGCTCCGTCAAATAACTCAACAATACTTTGATTCGCGAGACTTCAATTTCCCACTTGTCCGATCACTGACTATTCGGTCTTTAATCAGATAACAGGTTCCACTACCGACGTGATGAAGATCATGGACACGGATCAATCTCGCACGTGCGGTGGCTAGCGCTTACTTAAAGCAGGGCGGTTAGCGGAGAACTTTGGAGAGGATCTCCAGATGGCGGAATCGTATCGCTCCGCGGATGAAGCGAGCGCCACGCCAGGCGACGCGGTTGCGAAACGACGGGGTGTTCTGTGGGTCGCTCCCGATATAGTGACCTCTCTCGGGCTGCTCGCCGGATGTGTCTCGCTCGTTTCGGCGATCGGCGGGCGTTTCGAGCGTGCGGCGGCGATGATCGGCCTTTCGATTCTCTGCGATATAGCCGACGGCTTGGTAGCGCGTGCCTCACATACTTCGAGTGCGTTCGGCCTCGAGTACGACAGCTTGTCGGACGTAATCACATTCGGAGTTGCGCCTGCGATCCTCGTCGACTCATGGGCACTGCGGCCCTTGGGCGCCTGGGCGCTGCTTATCGTAGCCGCCTACATCATATGTGCGGCTCTGCGGCTTGCGCGCTTCAATGTCGAGGCGGGAACAGCCACTGGCAAACGGCGCTTCGTCGGGCTGCCGGTTCCAGGGGCGGCCGCGGCTATCGGCGGTATTCTGTTCGGATACCGTTATTTCGCGCTTGATGTGCCCCGCGCGCTCTGCGTCGTGATGATTATCGTGATGCTCGGGCTGGCGGCGTTGATGGTGTCGCGCGTACCTTACCCCACCGTCAAGCTTGAGGATCCTCGCTCGTTGCTTTCACCCAAACTTCTGGCGGGTGCCGTAGTCGTGGCCGGTTTAGTTTTCGCGGCGCCGCGGCTGACGGCGTTTGTCGTAGGCCTGGGCTATCTGTTGTCGGGATTGATTCTAAGCGCGAGAGGGGAACGGGTTGAGGGTCCGGGTTCAGCGCCGGCGGTGAAGAACACGGGAGGGCGACAGGAAGATTGACTCCGATGGGAGCAGGGATCGATTCAAACCTCGGGGAAGGCGGCTTTCTCCTATGGCTCGGCTTTTGCTGCTGCTGATGATGTCCATGGTGTTGAAACGTCGATAGAAGTCCGCCCGTCGACGATTCATTTGGAAGCCATGAACTACTGGGTATTGGCATCCGACGTGTTCAGGCTTTGACGATTAACACGCGCCGTGCCTCGTTGAATGAATTGGAAAAGGAAGTTATGCAACGGCCATTGAAAATAACCTCGCGCGATTTTCCACTCAGCGAAGCGGTCGAGAAGGAGATTCGCGAGAAAGCCGTGGCCTTGGAGACCTACTACGAGCGGCTAAGCGGCTGCGAAGTGACAGTGCACGCGCCTGCCATCAAGCATCATCGCAAGGGAGGCCCATTTCTCGTAGGAATTCGCCTGACCGTTCCCGGAAAAGAGCTGGCCGTGGATCGCCAGGCCGAAGAGGAGCTGTCGCAGGCAATTCGCGAAGCCTTCGACGCCGCGCGTCGACAACTCGAAGACTATATTCGGGAATTGCGCGGTTCGGTAAAGACGCACGAACCCGCCACGTTGGGCCGCGTCACCCGTCTCGAACCCGAGCTGGACTATGGGTTTCTCGAAACCCCCGACAAGCGCGACATTTATTTTCACCGCAAAAGCGTGCTCGGCGCCGATTTCGACAAGTTGGGAATAGGCACAGAAGTCCGTTTTGTCGAGGAGGAAGGCGAACAAGGTCCGCAGGCCAGCACCGTGATTGTGACGCAATGGACCAAGCATCAGGGATCGAACGAAAAGCCATGACCTCCAGCGCACCACGCGCTCAGCAGCTTGCATCGAAATCACGCGGTGCGATGTAGCACTCGCAAACCGAGCTTTTGATCGCAGCTGAATTGCCGTTTCGGAAATTACTAGAAAACAAGGCGAAGGAAAGCGATGAATCCTGTTATTTTCGTTGGCTCCGCCAACCTCCCGCTTGCCGCGGCGATTGCGGAGCGGATGGGCTTGACGCTCGGCAGCCGGGGACTGACTCGCTTTGCCGACAGCGAACTTCACATCGAAGTTCAGGAAAGTGTGCGCGGTCTCGACGTGTACTTGATTCAGCCGACAAGTCCGCCCGTGCATGAACATCTGTTCGATCTTTTCATGCTGGCCGACGCGTGCCGTCGCGCCGGTGCCGCGCGTCTGACTGCGGTAATTCCGTACTTTGGTTACGCGCGTCAGGATCGGAGAGCCACGGGTCGCGACCCGGTCGGCGCCCGCCTCGTCGCCGACCTGCTCAACACGAGCCACATAGAGCGCGTGGTGGCGCTTGACCTTCACAGCGTCGCGCTCGAAGGCTTTTTCCCGTTTCCATTGGAGCATTTGAGCGCCATTCCCATCCTGGCGCAGGCCTGCGCTGCGAGCGCTCCGGCGGAAGCGGTCATCGTGGCGCCGGACCTCGGCGCGGTGAAACTGGCGGAGCGCTACGCACGGATGCTCCACATGCCGATCGCGGTGGTCAACAAAACCCGCATCAGCGGCGAGGAAGTTGAAGCGAGGGAGATCGTCGGCGATGTTCGCGGGCGGCCGATTCTCATTGTCGATGACATGATCAGTACTGGAGGAACCATTACGGCGGCCGTCAATTTGGTGAAAGCGGCGGGGGCCAAATCGGAGGTCACGGTAGCGGCAACTCACGGCCTGTTCGTCGGCCCGGCACGGGAGAGGCTGCGCGTCCTTGGAGTGAAGAACTTCATAGTTACGGACAGCGTGGCGCTGGCTGCGGATTTGCATCTGCCCGTCAAGGTGGTCAGCGTCGCTCCGCTTTTGGCGGAGGCCTTAAGGCGGCTGCATGCAAACCGGTCCTTGAGTGACTTGATAGCCTATGTCTAATCGCAACCAAACGGAGAGGCGACTGCTCGCAGAAGCCAGGTTGAACAATGAAATCATCACGACCCATCAGCAATAGTGAACGCCTTCAGACCCTGCGGAACCTTCTCACTCATCAACGCAATGAGGCACTCGCGCGGATACGCGATTTTCGCAGAGCGCAGGAGGAAGATGCGGAGCCGCTCCCGGGCGACGAGCTTGATGCGGCCCGCGCGCTCGCCGAAGTAGAGACTCACGCCGGCCTAATCGAACGTGCCGAATATCGGTTGAAGGCTATAGCTGCGGCTCTCAGCCGGGTCGATGAGGGGCGTTATGGAATTTGCGAAGAATGTGGAGAGGGCATCGCGATTGACCGCCTCAAGGTGCTGCCCTTTGCAGCCTACTGCGTCGATTGCCAGTCGAAGCGAAATAATCGGCTCCGGCCGGGTGAAGGCTATATTGACGAGCCGTCGCGCCATCTTTGGACTTTGCCCGAGGGAATGGATGAATCGCTGGACAAGCAGGATGCGTTGATGGAGCCGGAAGAACGACTTTCGGTACGCGACCAGCGGCCGTCAGGTCCGGAAGTGGGAGAGTTCGAGGAACTACCTCCTTCTCCCACGGCTCGCCGGCGCGGGAGAGCGCGCGCCGCTGAATGATCGTGCCGGACCTGTAAATGGCGGATACGGAACGGAAGCGAGCACGATTTCTTCTGGATCGATTGTGCACTCATCGCGGACGGCGGATTTGTCGGAATGCTCGCATTGTCTCCAATAGGCAAATATGTCTCCTCTCCGGTGCATCCGATGGAAGCAATACTTTGTGCTGAAGTGAGCAATCGAATGCTGTGACGCTGGCACGATGGATGCTGATGGAGTGGGGCTGCTGCATAGCCACAAACCAAGCGCGAGGGTTTGGAAGGCTTGAGAGAAAGTACGCAAAGAGGTGATTTGCGCCGATGTCATTTCCTTATCGTAAGATCCTGTGTCCGATCGATTTCGACGATAACTCGCTGAGGGCGCTGGACAAGGCGATTGAAATTGCTCGTCACTTCGGCGCCGCGGTGTCGTTGGTGCACGCGGTTCCGCTGGTGGTGCAATTCGGGGAAGTTCCGATACCCGTTGAACTTTACGACGAACAGGAGAAAGCGGCCAGGACCAGGTTGGGCGAGATCGCACGACAGAAGCTTGACGGCATCGAGCACCAATCGGCCGTATACACGGGCGACGTGGCCGGCAGTGTCCTGCGGGCGGTGGAAAAATTTGAACCCGACTTGCTGGTGATGGCCACCCATGGTCGGAGTGGACTAGCGCACTTGTTTCTCGGCAGTGTGGCTGAGGCGGTGGTGCGCAAAGCAAGCTGCCCGGTATTGACGATTCGAAGCGGAGCGCTCGAAGATCGCGCTACGAAAGGCTAGTCAGCCCGCAGCCCGACTTCTACTCCGATCGCGTCGGAGGGTTCAGGAAATATGCCGGTGAACGTGGTCAGGACGCCAGAAGAGGAAGTCGCCTGGGAGCGCGCGAAAGCTCGTGCCCGCGAGGAGTATCCGGAGGCCACGGGTGAACGCTTCTATCGGATCGTGATGGCCATCTATAAGAAAATGGCTCACTACCAGCCACATTCGTCCCGTCGCGACCGATAGCGCTGCTCCCGCCACAGGAATGCGACGACTAAAGCAGTTCGTTCCATTTATGTTTAGTCGAAGGATCCGCCCCGCCATGGCACGGGGAATGCAGCGTAGTAGATGGAAGCGCTTCGAAGGGGACAACCATGGAGAATAAACTAATACCGGAGGTTGCGACCAAAGAGTCGCAGATGAAGTTCACTCTGGCCAAGCTGGCAGACGAAGATATCAGTCTAAGGCAGCCGATCCTGGAAGCGGGCTGGGCCGCGGCACGGCTCGCCGTCGACCCCGGTAATCATGAGTCGCGCGAAAGAGCCGCCAAGGCATGGGCGCGCATCGATTCTCTCATCGCCAGACACCTGAGCACGGAGGAACACGCCGTGCTGCCCTGGGCCGAGGCGCTTGCGGACTTTCCCAGCCAAGTGGTCGATCGCGCGCGCAAAAAGCACGAACAACTCATGGCGCTGCATGACATCATCGCCACGCACTCCTTTGATAAGGGGAGCAACGAGGAGGTCTCCGCTGAGGCGAGCAACCTGTGCGTCTACGCGACCACGCTGGACGATCTGATCGCTGGCGAGGAACGCTACCTGTTCCCGGTGATGCGCCGGATACTGTTCCGTCACCCGCAAACCTGAGCCGGGCTGGCGATGCGACGTAGGCTCACGGTCAGATGATCCGCAGATGACCTGGAAAACGATCGAGAAGCTCCGCCGGGGCTGGGCCGTTGCTCCCAACCTGGTGGACTACGAGCAGACCCGCACGGTTTTCTCATGGGAAGCCGCCCGGCAGGACTTGGACGGTCTTCCTGGCGGCGGCCTCAACATCGCCTACGAAGCAGTCGACCGGCATTGCACGGGGCCGGGCGGCGATCGCCTGGCGCTGCGCTGGCTCGGCAAACGGGGCGAAGTGCGTGACTTTAGTTACGCGGATTTGCGCGCGCTCACCAACCGTTTCGCCAACGTGCTCGGACGGCTTGGTATCGCTAAGGGCGAGCGAGTGTTCCTGCTGACCGGGCGCATTCCTGAACTTTACATCAGTGCGCTCGGCACCCTGAAAGCCGCCGCCGTGTTTTGCCCTCTGTTCTCGGCGTTTGGTCCTGAACCGATCCGCCAAAGAATTGGAATCGGCGATGGTCGGGTGCTGGTGACCACAACCGCCCTCTACAAACGAAAGCTCGCAGACCTCCGCTCATCGCTCCCCGGTCTGAGGAACGTTCTTCTGATTGGCTCGCCCGAGGAGATTCAAACGATACCAGACGCGCTCGACTTCCAGCGGCTGATGAACGAAGCCGGCGAGCACTTCGACATCCCGCATACCGACCCCGCGGACCTGGCGCTGCTGCACTTCACCAGCGGAACTACCGGCAGACCCAAGGGCGCGATGCACGTACACGAAGCGGTCGTCGCACATCACATGACGGGCCGGTACGCTCTGGACTTTCATCCGCAGGACATTTTCTGGTGCACCGCCGACCCCGGCTGGGTTACAGGAACCTCATACGGGATCATCGCACCCCTGACCCATGGCATCACCAGTATCGTCGATGAAGCCGAGTTTGACGCCGAACGTTGGTACGGGATTCTTCAGAGCCAGCGCGTGAGTATTTGGTATACCGCTCCGACCGCCGTGCGCATGATGATGAAGGTCGGTGTCGAGGTGGTCCGCAAATATGACCTGGGCCGGCTGCGTCTCGTCGCCAGCGTCGGTGAGCCGCTCAACCCCGAGGCGGTGGTGTGGGGGCAAGCGGCGTTTGGCCTCCCCATTCATGACAATTGGTGGCAGACGGAAACCGGCGGGATCATGATCGCCAATTATCTTGCGATGGATATTCGTCCGGGTTCGATGGGCCGTCCGCTGCCCGGTATCGACGCAGCCATCGTCCGCCGTCACCAGGACGGAACGATCGAAGAATTGCTCGAAGCGGGAATCGAGGGCGAGTTGGCGCTGCGTCCGGGCTGGCCTTCAATGTTTCGCGGCTATCTGCACGAAGCGGACCGCTATCGAAAATGCTTCGCCGGTGGCTGGTATCTTACCGGCGACTTGGCAAAGCGCGACGCCGACGGATACTTCTGGTTCGTCGGTCGGGCCGACGATGTAATCAAGTCATCCGGCCATCTGATCGGGCCTTTCGAGGTCGAAAGCGCGCTTCTGGAACATCCCGCGGTCGCCGAGGCTGGCGTTATCGGCAAGCCCGATCCGATGGCCGGGGAAGTGGTCAAGGCATTTGTCTCCTTGAAGCCGACTCACGCGCCGAGCGATGACCTGCGGCGCGAGTTACTCGGGTTCGCGCGCAAACGCCTGGGCGCGGCGGTCGCGCCGAAGGAGATCGACTTTGTCACCAGCGTGCCCAAGACTCGCAGCGGCAAAATCATGCGCCGCTTGCTGAAGGCGCGCGAGCTCGGACTGCCCGAAGGCGACCTTTCCACGCTCGAGGGCGAGCCGGGCGCTACCTGAGCCGCTGGAATGGACTAGCAACATGGCTCTGGAAGCGAATACAACCCAACCCGCACTGGAGCGGGATCATGCGCTGGCGCTGCTGCGCGATATGCTACGCATCCGCCGTTTCGAAGAGAAATGCGCTGAGCTCTACAGCGCCGCCAAGATTCGCGGCTTCCTTCATCTGTATATCGGTGAAGAGGCGGTTGCCGTCGGCGCAATTAAGGCCCTGGAAGAGGACGATGCGATCGTGGCCACCTACCGCGAGCACGGACATGCGCTGGTTCGCGGTGTCCCGGCCGCGTCGATCATGGCCGAGATGTATGGCAAACGGGAGGGATGCAGTCGCGGCCGCGGCGGTTCGATGCATTTGTTCGACGCGGCCACGCGCTTTTACGGCGGAAACGCGATCGTCGGTGGCGGGCTGCCGGTGGCCGTCGGATTGGCGCTCGCGGACAAGCTGCGGGGCCGCAGGCGCGTCACGGCGTGCTTCTTCGGCGAGGGGGCGGTGGCCGAAGGCGAATTCCATGAGAGCATGAATCTTGCCGCGCTGTGGAAGCTGCCCGTCGTTTTTTTCTGCGAGAACAATCTCTACGCGATGGGGACGGCGCTCAGTCGCTCCGAGTCCGAGGTCGATCTGAGTCTCAAGGCGAGCAGTTACGAAATTCCCGCATGGCCCGCCGACGGCATGGACATACTGGCCTGCGAGGGCGCGGCGCGCAGGGCGGTCGCGGCCGTGCGCGGCGGTGGAGGACCGTACTTTGTCGAGTTCCGCACCTACCGGTTCCGTGCGCACTCGATGTACGATCCCCAGCTATACCGCGCCAAGCAGGAAGTCGAACAGTGGAAAACGCGCGACCCCATCGTCACCTTTGAGGCACGCCTGCGCGAACTGGGACTGCTGAGTGACGGGGACCTCGCGGCGATCGAGGACGATGTGGCGGCGGAGATCGTCAAGGCGGTCGAGTTTGCCGAAGCCGGAACCTGGGAGCCAGTCGAAGGCCTGACCCGGTTCGTCTATTCCGAAAGGCCCGCGTCATGACTCCGGAGGCGAAGCCTGGCCGCATGACCTATCGAGAGGCGATGCGGCAGGCGATCCGCGACGCACTGCGGCGCGACCCGCGGGTGTTCCTGATGGGCGAAGACGTGGGTCGCTATGGCGGTTGCTACGCGGTGAGCAAGGGCTTGCTGGAAGAGTTCGGCCCCGAGCGGATCCGCGACACGCCGCTGTCGGAGTCGGCCTTCGTCGGCGCCGGAATCGGTGCGGCGCTCGGCGGGATGCGGCCGATCGTCGAGATCATGACTGTAAATTTCAGTTTACTGGCGCTCGACCAGATCGTGAACAACGCGGCGACCATCCTTCACATGTCAGGCGGTCAGTTCAACATTCCGCTGGTGATTCGAATGACTACCGGCGCGGGGCGCCAGCTTGCGGCGCAGCACTCGCACAGTCTCGAGGGTTGGTACGCACATATCCCGGGCCTCAGGATAGTCACTCCCGCAACGCTGGAAGATGCCCGTGGCATGCTCTGGACGGCTCTCCAGGATCCTGATCCGGTGCTGATTTTCGAGCACGGCACGCTCTACAACATGGAAGGCGATTTGGCGGCCGACGCGAGCGCCGTGGACATCGATAAGGCCGCGGTGCGGCGGCACGGCGCCGACGTAAGCCTCATTACCTATGGGGGTACGCTTGGCAAGGCGTTGCAAGCCGCCCAGGAACTGTCCGCGACCGGAATCGACGCCGAAGTCGTTGACCTCCGCACGCTGCGTCCGCTCGACACGGCGACCATCCTGGAGTCGGTCACGCGAACCCATCGAGCGGTGATTATCGACGAAGGATGGCGCAGCGGCAGCATCTCGGCCGAGATCAGCGCACGCATCATGGAAGAGGCGTTTTACGAACTCGACGCGCCGGTCGAGCGGGTCTGCAGCGCGGAAGTGCCGATACCGTACGCCAAACACTTGGAGGAGGCTGCGCTGCCCCAGGCGCGAACTATTGTCGAGACCGTGAACCGCATGCTGGGTGACCGTGGCTGAATTCCGCATGCCCGCTCTGGGTGCCGACATGGAGGTCGGCACCATCCTCGAGTGGCTGGTCAAACCCGGTGACGCGGTCAAGCGCGGAGACATCGTCGCCGTGGTGGACACGGAAAAGGCTACCGTCGAGGTCGAAGTCTTCGAAAGCGGGATCGTCCAGCAGATCTTTGTCCCGCTGGGCGAGAAGGTTCCGATCGGCACGGTGCTGGCCCTGATCCGCACCGACGGTGAAATTGCCGCACCGCCCGCCGCAAAGCCAGAGCCTGTCGCCGCGCTGCCGAAGATTGCGCCGGTATCCACGACCCCGCGACCGGCGGCGCCCACCACCGTGCAAAGGGCCCCCCGACCCGCGATGCCACCGACCGTCCCCGGCCGCCTGCGGATTTCTCCACTGGCGATGCGCAGGGCCGTCGAACTGAAGGTGGACCTCTCGATCGTGAAAGGGACCGGCCCGCACGGAGCCATCAGCAGGGCGGATGTGGAGAAGGCCTCCAAGGCGCCCAAGGCAGCGCCTCCTCCCGCTCCATCACCGGTGGAAAAGGCGCCTGAGCCTGCGGCGGCTCCGGCAGTGGAGGTTCCAAGCGCCGTCCGCGAGCGCAAGCCGGCCGTCGCGTCCGAGGAACGTCGCGCGGCAATGCGCAAGGTGATAGCGGCAGCGATGGCGCGCTCCAAGCGCGAGATTCCCCACTACTACCTCGGAACGCGAATCGACATGAGCCGGGCGATGGCCTGGTTGCAGGCGCAGAATCTCAAGCGGCCGGTGACCGAACGCCTTCTCTATTCAGTCCTTCTGGTTAAGGCCACCGCGCTGGCGGCGCGCGAGATACCGGAAATGAACGGCTTCTGGGTGGACGGCGCATTCAAACCCGCCGACGCGGTTCATGTCGGCGTGGCGATATCGCTGCGCCAGGGCGGACTGATCGCGCCGGCGATTCATGATATCGACCGGAAGCGGCCGGACGAGATCATGGTCAACCTGCGGGACCTGGTAAAGCGGGTGCGCGCGGGAATGTTGCGAAGCTCTGAGATTGCCGATGCTACCATTACGGTAACCAGTCTGGGCGAAGAAGGAGTTGAAACCGTTTTCGGGATCATCTATCCGCCGCAGGTTGCGCTGGTAGGCTTCGGCAAGATCACTGAAGAGGTGTGGGCGGCTGATGGAATGATCGGTGCGAAACCCACCGTGGTGGCGACGCTTGCGGCTGATCATCGCGCCAGCGACGGTCATCGCGGTGGACTTTTCCTCGCGGCGATCCAGCGCCTTCTGCAGGAGCCAGAAAAGCTATGACCGACGACGAAATCAAGACCATGGTCTTGCGGGAACTTAAGAACATCGCGCCCGAGTTCGAGTCCGAAATAGATCCCGCTCTCGATTTGCGGGAGCAAATCGATCTGGATTCAATGGATATGCTCAACCTCGTGATTGCCATCCACGAGGCCACCGGAGTGGATATTCCAGAGGCGGACTATCCCCAAATGTCGAGTCTCAACGGATGTGTTTCGTATTTGCGCTCTCGTATGAAGTAGTAGCCCGATTTTTCCTGGAATCCTGAAGCCTGCGGCGCGCAGAGAGGCGATGGGAAGGTGATAGAGCGCAACGGGCTGAGCCAGCGGCACGCCTCCTGCCATTGACTTATCGCGAATCGGACGGGTTTCGCCAGGATTGGCCTGTTGATTGCGTATTTGCGACGGCGGAAGGCTACCGTCAAACGAGGAGGTTTAACGATGCCCCTAAGTGCGACATAGAGGAAGCCAAGTAGCCAGACCGAGTGCCTTGGATTCCGACGAATCAAGCTAGCAATGACCTTCGTGCGGTAGGCTACTTCTTCAGCATCTGTGCGGCCCGGGGCCCATCGCACCGAAGACTTTGGTCGCGATGATGACGTCGTCGCGCGAGGCCATCTCGTTGAGCCAGCGCCCGGTGATCTCTTCGCTCGCGCCCACCGAGTAGACGTCGGCGGTATCGAAGAAATTGACGCCAGCCTTCAATGCGATTGAGAAGTGCTCGCGCGCTTCCTCGGCGCCGAGCGCCAGTCGCGGCGCATCGCCCACGGGGGCTGCTCTCCGCCGCCGTAGCTCATGCATCCGAGGCAAATTCGCGAGACGGTGATGCCAGTATTGCCAAGCTTGGTGTATTGCATGCTCGCGTACCCATCTGGTTAAGGGCAACCGAAGCTTCGCCCGAGCCAAGGATCCCGTTGCCACGTAACTATCTCTCGAGAAATTCCTTCAGCGCTGGGCCGAAGTTGCGCTTCGTGCGCAGACCACCGCCCAACTTCGGCGAGCGGCGCCTTGCTCTCAGATGGTTGCCGCCTATCCCGGTTGCCCTATCTACACCTGAAGAGCTCGTTCCTGCGATCAGGCAGGTGAGCTGATGAAAACGCAGATGGCCGCCACCCGACGGCGATGAATTGATCAACGGAGCACCCGGAAATGCGACGCTTTGATTTTGAATCCGACATATACGAGACGCTTTCTTGTGTACCGATGGCGGTAAGACACAAGCTCGACTATACCGGAATCAAAATCACTCTTGAGCAGTGGGAAGCCCTTCCGCTGGCGGAGCGGCGAATCCTCTGCGAACCGCCACGCTTGGCTCATTGCACAACGCAAGCGAGCGCCCATTCGGTAACCCGTTTCCCATCCGCGCAGCGCCCGTGTGCGTCGAATCGTCGCGCTGAATCTCAGATCTGCCATGATAAGAGCAAATCGCTCGTATTATGGCACAGGTCAACGAAGCCCGTAAAGCGAATGAATCTGTGCGCTGACCTTGATGGGAATTGCTCCGCCCAGAACGCCCTGGAGACTGTCTCCAAATGAAATCCGACTGTGAATCAGCGGCATCCTGCCCGCCGATTCTTGCGCGCGGTGGGCTTCGGAAATCCGGCGACGACCCGACTGATCGGGATCGCGCGATCGCCGCCGTTCTCATCTTCTTCTTTGGCCTGAGGCCAAACGAAGCGTTCGCGCTTCGCTGGCAGGATGTTGACTTCTATCGCGAGCAGCTAAGAATTCGCCGTTCACGGCGGAAGCCGCTCAGCTTCACAAGTAATTGATTCTGCTAGGAGAAGCGATGGAGCGGGCGGCCGGGGTCGAACCGGCGACGTCCAGCTTGGGAAGCTGGCATTCTACCACTGAATTACGCCCGCGCGCCTTGAAGTTTAGGGTCGCAGCCGCGGCGTGTCAAATCAGTACCTCGCGCGACTGCGCGAGGTGCGGCCTCGGAGCGCGGCGCAACAGTCTCGGAGCGCGGCGCGAGGGTCAGTAAAAAGTCAAAAAAAGTGAAAAGCTTACCAGTAGCGGACGCGGCCGACATCGGTGTGTACGAAGTCGGAAGCCGGATAGTAGCCGACGCCGCCGCCGCGCATCGCGAGCGCCACCCGATGCAACTCCTCGAGCGTGCGTCCCGGGACCCGCCAGTCGAGCGCCAGTCCGTCCATGTGCAGGCTGTGATGCGCGACGCCGTCGCTGCGCGCCGCCAGCATCGCGTTGGTCTGCGGCGTGCGATAGCCGGAGATAATCGCCACCTCGGCGTCGGTATGAAGCTTGTGCCGGATTGCGACCACGAGGTCGAGGAGGCCAGGCGCGATCGGCTTGACCACGTTCTGGCGATAGTCGCGCAGGATGTGGTTTATCTCGGCGAGCGCCTGCGGGATATAGCGTCCCTTCTCGAAGTAGACTATGTCGAGTTGCTCGCTCGTATGCAGGTTGTAGAACTTCAGGCGGCGCGGCGTCGCCGGCGCGGTCAGCATCGCGAGCGCGCTGGCCGGCGCGATGGTCGCGGTCGCCGCAGCGATCCCCGCTATCCGCATGAAGCCGCGGCGGCCGATCTTCGACGGGGCCGGCGCGATCGAGGAAGCGGGACGGCCAATCTCCAAGGCGCCGTCGTTACTCACGGTCGATGGCTTGATTTCTCCCATTTCCCGTCCCCCGTACTGCTCGTTCCCCATCCGGCCAGCCCGCTTCACAGTCCGCTCCCCGGCGCGGCGCGCGGTTGGAGTCCGCCGGAGCATCGGGTAACTTTACACTCTCCAAGTAGGCGGCGCCACAGCGCCCGACCCGCTTCCGGCGCCGATGAAACCGCCCCGCATCCAGCCAATAAAGCCGATAAATCCGGCGCGCGCGCGGACCCGGCCGCTCGCCTCGCTATCGCGCAAGGTCGAGCGCGGCCAGTTCGCGCGGGAGCTTGGCGCCGGCGCGACAATGCGCGAGTTCATCGCCGCGTTGCCGGAAACTCTGGCGGCGGCCGAACTCCGCCAGTTGGCGCGCCGAATCGCGGCGGCGCGCCGCGCCGGGCGGACTTTCCTGATGCTCACCGGGGCGCATCCGCTGAAGGTCGGCCTGAGCCCGCTCATCTGCGGGATGCTGCGCGACGGCGTGCTGAGCGCGATCGCAACCAACGGCGCGGTGATTATCCACGACTTCGAACTCGCCTTCGCCGGGCGCACTTCGGAAGACGTCGGCGCCGGTCTTGGCGCCGGCAGTTTCGGGATGGCCGAGGAGACCGGCGCGTTCCTCAATCGCGCAGCGCGCCTGGCCGCCGAGGAGGGCAGGGGACTGGGCGAGGTGGTGGGCCGCGAAATCGTCCGCGCACGCCTGCGCTACCGCGACGCCAGCATCTTTGCCGCAGCGTACCGGGCGGGCGCGCCGGCGACCGTGCACGTGGCGCTTGGCGCCGATATTATTCATATGCATCCCGCGGCCGACGGCGCCGCGATCGGCAAGGCCACGATGGCGGACTTCCATCGCCTGGTCGCCGTGGTGGCGAACCTGGGGCGCGGAGTGGTGCTCAATCTGGGTTCGGCCGTGGTGATGCCGGAGGTTTTCCTCAAGGCGCTCAACCTCGCGCGCAACCTGGGGCGGCGAGTCGATGGCCTGTGCGCCGCCGACATGGATTTCCTCCGCCAGTACCGGGCGCGGCTCAACGTGGTCGAGCGGCCGACCGCCGGCGGCAAGGGCGGGCGCGGAATCGCGCTCACCGGCCATCACGAGATCATGTTTCCGCTGCTCGCCGCGGCGGTCCGCGAGGAACTCGCGCGGCCCGTGCGGCGGCGAGGTTGACGATGGCGCCACGTACGACGAAGCGCCTGGGCGGCGCCGCTCCGATCGCGATGCTTACCGACTTCGGCTATCGCGACCATTACGTGGGCGCGATGAAGGGCGTGATCGCTTCGATCGCGCCCGGCGCTCCGCTAATCGACATCACGCACGGCGTGCCGGCGCAATCGATTGTGGCGGGAGCGATCGCGCTTGCGCAGAGCTGGCGGCTGTTCCCGCCGCGGACGGTTTTCCTGGTGGTGGTCGACCCCGGCGTCGGTACGACGCGGCTCCCGGTGGCGGTCGAGACGCGCGCGGGAGCGCGCTTCGTCGGCCCCGACAACGGCGTGCTCGCGCTGGCGCTGCAGGAGGCGGGCCCGGCGCGCGCGGTCGAGTTGCGCACGCCGCGCTACCGGCTCGCGCCCGTGAGCGCGACCTTTCACGGCCGCGACATTTTCGCGCCGGCCGCGGCGCATCTGTGGCGCGGCGTGAAACTCGAGTCGTTGGGGCCGCCGATGCGCGACGGCCTGACCCATCTGGAGCTGGCGGAGCCGCGCGAGGGGCTCGAGGAGCTGCGCGGCGAGGTCCTCTACGCCGACGGCTTCGGCAATCTCGTGAGCAACATCGGGCGCGATGCGCTGGCGCAGTTCGAGGCGCGCTTTCCCGCTATGCGGCTTTCCGTTAAGATCGACACTGGCGCGCCGATGGAGATAGTTCAGGCTTATGGCGACGCCCGCAAAGGTGCTCCTCTCGCTACGTTTGGAAGTTTCGAGCTGCTGGAAATTGCCGTGCGCGACGGCAGTGCCGCGCGGCATTTCACCGCCGGGCCGGGCGCGATGGTAACCGTCCGGCCGCCGCGGCGTACACCCCGGCATGGACTCAAGCTCCGGCAATGAACCTCCGGCATAAAAAATAATGGATGATTCCACCGCACACGACGAATCGCAGGTCCTGACCGACATCCCGCGCGTCACGCCCGTGCCGGTCTACGAGCCGGAGGTGGTTGCGCCGCCGCGTGCGCGGCCGTCCGGCGTCACCCGGCTTCACGTGGGGCTTTTCCTGCTCACGCTGCTGACCACCACGATGGCCGGGGCTGACATGGCGGGCGCGTTCGTGTCGCTGGCGCATCCGTTTGCGACTTTTGGCAACCTCGCCGCGGGACTGTCGTTTTCGATCCCGTTGATGCTGATCCTGTTTTCGCATGAGATGGGGCACTACCTGGTGGCGCGCCGCAACGGCGTCGAGGTGAGCCCGCCATACTTCATTCCGGCCCCGTTGCCGTCGATTTTTTTCATCGGCACTTTCGGCGCGTTTATCCGGATGCGATCGCCGGCGCGCACGCGGCGCGTGATGTTCGACATCGGAGCGGCGGGGCCGTGGGCCGGAGTGGTGCTGGCGGTGATCGCGGTCGTGATCGGGCTGAAGCTCTCCGACGTGGCGCCGCTCGACGCTTCCGGTGGCGGACTTCAGCTCGGCAATTCGATCCTGTTCTGGGCGCTTTCGTACGTGACGTTGGGAGTGGATCCCAACTCGGTCAATGTCAACCTTCATCCGATCGCGTTCGCCGGATGGATCGGGCTGCTGGTGACCACGCTCAACCTGTTGCCGGTCGGCCAGCTTGACGGCGGTCACGTGGTTTACGCGCTGTTCGGCCGCTGGCATCGGACCATCGCGCGCCTGTTCATCGTGGCCTGCATATTGATGGTGGTGATACCGCTGTTCATGGGCTCGGCATACTGGGGCGGATGGCTGTTCTGGGTGGTGTTTCTCTTCTTCCTTGGCCTGGGGCATCCGGCCACGGTCGATGCGGATACGCCGCTCGATCCCCGGCGCAGGGCCTTTGCGTGGGCGACAATCGTGCTGTTCCTGGTGACCTTCAGCCCGGTGCCGGCATGGTACGCCCCGGGGAATCAGAACCAGCCGGAGCAGCCGCCCAAGGACAATACCTACAGCGTCGTGTATCGGCCGGCGCCGCCGCGGCTGCCCGCCACCGTGCGGCTGAAGGGACTCTGAGATGAGCGATGGGGGGAAGCGGCCGAGCTGGGACCAGTACTTCATGACCATCACGCGGCAGGTCGCCGAGCGCTCGACCTGCCTGCGAGCCAAGGTGGGCGCGGTGATCGTACGCGACCGCAGCATTCTGGCCACCGGCTACAACGGATCGCCGGCCGGGATGCCGCATTGCACCGAGGTCGGATGCCTCATCTACGAGTCGCGCACGCCCGACGGCGAAATCGAGCAGAATTGCTGGCGCACAATCCATGCCGAGATTAACGCGATCACGCAGGCGGCCAAGAACGGCGCGGCAATCCGCGACGCCGACATTTATGTCACGCACACGCCCTGCATCCATTGCCTCAAGGTGCTCATCAATACCGGTATCCGCACGGTCTACTACGGCCGCGAGTACAAACTGCATACGGTGAGCGAAGTGCTCAAGCATTCGGCGGTAAAGCTGGTGCAGGTGGCGCCGGAGAACGCGGATGCCTCCGCATGAGAGCGGCGCGGGCGCGGGCGGCGGCGCCACGGCGCGGCCCTGCGGAATCTGCGCGCTCATCGAGCGATGCCGCGCGGGCAACTTCGCGGATTTGGTCGCCGAGCTGCCGCACTCGTTCGTAATCCTGGGCGACGCGCAGTTCTATCGCGGCTACTGCGTGGTGCTCGCCAGGCGTCACGTCAACGAAGTCCATCTGATGCCCGCCGACGAGGCGCGCGCGCTGTTCGACGAGACGGTCGCGGTGGGCCGCGCAATCGCGTTCGCAACGCGGCCGCTCAAGCTCAACTACGAGTGCCTCGGCAACCTGGAACCGCACGTCCACTGGCACGTCTTCCCGCGCGCCGAGACCGACGCGATGCGCGCGGCGCCGGTGTGGATGCGGCCTGAGGCTGAACGCAAAGTAACCCTTGAGGATTCCGATCGGCGCGCGCTGATTCAGACCCTTGGAGCCGAATTGCGCCGGCAAATCTCAACCGCGCGCGTGGCGGTCGAATAATAGATCCGCAGGGTCGCCTCGTAGAGGGTGAGGGGCGGGCAGGTGGATGTGGAAAGGATCCGGCGCGGCTTTGGCTCGAACTACAACAATCACTTCAGTATTTCGTCGATTGATCGCTGTCGGGCTGTTGGGAGCGATGGTTTTGCTCGCGTCATGTCAGAGCGCCAAGCTGCCGGACGAAGGCAGCGATGCCGCGCGGCTATATCTAAATAGATGCGGAAAATGTCATCAGGCATACAATCCGAGCCAGATGACGGCGGCGATGTGGGCGGTCCAGGTGGACTTGATGCAGGAGCGGATGAAACAGACGGGCTTGGCGCCGCTCACGCCGGCCGAGCGCAAGACCATCCTGGAGTACCTGAGCAGCAACGCCGGCAAGCAGTAGCCGCGCGCTACTTGAGCAGCGGCGGTTGGCCGCCGTCGTAGATAATCCGGCCATCAACGACCGAGGCGAAGTCGGGCAGCCGATGCGCCGTCAGTTTGCCGTCGGGCATGATGTGCTCGACGTCCCATCCGCGCAGCGTCATCTGATCGGAGACGATTCGCCGATGGCATCGCCACCACAGTCCCTCCGAGCACATGATCGCCGTGCGCGCGGCGGACGCGATCGCTACAAGTTCGTCGAGGCCCTCCGCGAATTCGGCGCTCTCAGTGTAGTCCGCGTATGATCGAAACGCGGCAACCGTCCATGCCACGTGCGGCGAATCGGGACGCTTGCTGTGACGACGCCCGCCTAGGCGCTTGAGCCATCGATATTCGACGCCGGCGCGGCCGAGCGCTTCGGCGAACGGCTCCTGGTTGAACTGAGGCCATCGGCGCGAGCCGGGAAAGGAGCGGACGTCGGCGAGGATCGCAATTCGATGCTCGCCGAGCAGTTCGAGGAAGCGTTCGATCGGATGCGTCGAATGGCCGACCGTGAAGAGTGTCGGGAGCGGGAGCGTGACCAAGGAATTCGCCGCCTTTGGCGTCCGCTGGCTGATGGTGCGCGCCGCTCTCGAGCGGTCGCTACGAAGCGAATCAGAACGCGGTCAGCTTAGCGCTGCCAGCGCGAGGCCGCCCGCGATAAGCGCGAAGCCGGAGACCGTAGCCAGGGTCTCGCCCCATCGCGTCGCCCGCTCGATCAGCACGAAGCCGGTTAGCACGGCCACCCACAGCAGGTTCATCACACCCGCCACGAACAGCAACGCCATCAACATCCAGCAACATCCCACGCAGAATGCGCCATGGTCGAGCCCCATCGCGATCGCGCCGGCGCCGCCGTCGCGCCAGTGCGTCATCAGAAAGCCCAGCGGTGACTGGCAGTACCGCAGGCATTTGCGCTTGAGCGGCGAGAGTTGATAGGCCCCGGCGAGCGCCAGGATCACACCGCCCATCAGCGGCGCGACCCGCATCGCACCGGTCAGCATCGCGGCCTGATCCATCGCGGTCTGCAGCACCGTGACGACGGCGCTAAACGCGATCCACACCGCGACGTAGCCGCCGGCGAACAGCCACACATGGATCCGTGACGAGGAGCCGCGGCCCGCGGCAACCAGCGCGTACGTCGCGACCATCGGCGCCGCGCTCGGCAGCATCATCGCCACCATCATCACCGCCCACATCAGGAAGGTCAGCCACAACGCGGCCGCCGACCAGGGCGAGGCCATGGACATTCCAGGCATCCCGGCCATGCCTGCCATCCCCGCCATGCCATCCATCGCCGCGCCGCCGCTGGTGGCCGGCATCCGCCACAGGTACAGCCACGCGAGCGCCGAGAGCGCGCCGAGACCGCCCCAAATCGCGAGCTGGTCGGGCAGCCTGAGCGTGCGCGCGACTCTACGCGCATCCGTCGTGGGTACTGCGGAAGCCATCGCGACTTTTGAGCAGAGCTACACTCGCGCCCGAGCCGCCGCGCTACGGGTTGGACCAGTTGATGGCTGAGAAATGGCCGTTGCGTCCGCTGTTCTCGAAGCTGAGCGAATGATCCTTGTAGTGGCTCGTCGTGCCGCGCGCGGCGGCCAGCCGGCCGGAGTAGGGATGCGTCACGTTGTCGAGCCATACCGTCGTGCCGTCGCGTCCCGCCACACCCTGCACGGTTACCTCGGTGATGCCGGCGATGGTCAGCTTGCGCGTGTCGCCCGAGGCGCTGAAGTCGATCTGCGCCGTTTTGGTTGGCAGCCAATGCGCGATCATCGGAGCCAGCAGACTCGGCGGTCCGCCGGCCTTGCCGGCGAAGACGGCTTCGAGCGCGGCGCGCTGTTCGGCGTTGGCGCGGCCGTCGACGTAAACGCCGCCGGTGCCGCCGCCTTGCGCCATCGGGCCCGGCGTGGTGAGCGCCTGCACCGCGTTGAGCCCGGAAAGATCGATCTTGCCGTAGCTGCCGCGGTTGATGTGGAAGCCCAGCACCACGTCGCAATGGCCCTCGGTGGGACGGGCCTTGGCCTGGGTGAGCAGACAGGGGCAGAGCAATTCGCAGTTGCAGGACTCGAAATACTCGCCCTCGATTTTCCAGCTTTCATTTGCCATCGATGATTGCTCCCTGAGAGTTCCCGCGGATCGCTACCGCGGTCCGCTCTCGCTCGGTGACGAAAAGCGTACGCCCGCCGAGGCGCTCGCCACTTCAACCGTATCGTGCATTCATAGGTTGCGCGCGGTCAAGCGAAAAATGCGCGCGCTGCGATGAACCCGATCAGCCGCCGGGAGCCGGCTGGGCCGCTTGGGTCGCGCCGGGTGCGCTCGACGCCGGCGCGCCTGCGGATGCTCCCTCGGCAACGCGCTTGAGGTTCGCCACGTTGATCGCCGCCTCGGACTGGTTGGCTACCGCGACCAGGATGAGCGCGTCGGGGTGCAGGTACTTCTGCGCCACGCGCTGGATGTCGTCCTTGGTCACCGCTCCGATTAGTTTCGGGTAGCGCTCGGCGTAGTCGAGGCCGAGGCCGTACAGTTCGACCTGCAGGATGAAGCTTGCGATCGAGCTCTGGCGATCGAGTTTGAGCGGAAAGCTGCCGATTAGATATTTCTTGGCCGAGGCCAGCTCGGCGTCGGAGACCGGATGCGCCTGCATGTCGCGCAACTGTTCGATAATGAGCTGCAGCGCCTCATTGGTACTCTGATTCTTGGTCTGCGTATCGACCGAGAAGGCGCCGGCGAATTTACGGGCGTCGAATCCGCTCGAGATTCCGTAGGCCAGCCCGTTCTTGCTGCGCACGATTTTCATCAGGCGCGAGGCGAAGCCACCGCCGCCCAGGATGTAGTTCATCACTTGCAACCGATAGTAGTCGGGGTTGGAGCGCGCGATACCGCCGCAGCCCAGGATGAGGGTCGCCTGCACGACGCTGCGGTCGACCAGTGTAGGATGAATTCCCGGCGTGACGTTGGGCGCCGGCGGCTCCGCTTGAGCCGGCGTCGTGCCTTTGAGCGCGTCGAACGCCTTCTCCAGCTTGGCTTTCACGTCGTCGGCTTTGACATCGCCGACCACCGAGATCACCGCGCTGCCGATCTTGTAGTGCGAATGGTAGAAGTCGCGCACGTCCTGCGGCGTGAGCTTCGCCACCGACTCGGCCGTGCCCTGGCTGGGATGGCCGTAGGGGGTGTTGCCGTACAGCGCCTTCTGGAACGTCACCCCGGCGACGTAGTCCGGCTGCTCTTCATCGGCCTTGATTCCGGCCACGCGCTCGTCGCGCTTGCGGGTGATTTCGGAGTCGCTAAGTGCGGGCTCGGTGAGCGCCGCCGCCAGCAGGCCGAGGGTCTCGTCTTCGTATTTCTGGAGCGAGGTGAAGCTCGCCTGCGCGTAGTCGGGGTTGGCGCTGACCGCGATCGAGCTGCCCATGAAGTCGACTTTCTGGTTGAACTGCGTGGCGTTCAGATCCTTGGTGCCGAGCGTCAGCGAGCTCGCGGTGAGCGAGGCCAGTCCGGCCTTGCCCTCGGGATCGCGCCGCGCGCCGGCGTCAAACGCGATCGTCATCGTCACCATCGGCAGTTGATGCTGCTCGGAGACCAGCAACACCGCACCGTCGGAGAGCACCGAGCGCTTGATCTCGAGCGCGGCGGCAGGGGCCGCGAAGGCCGCGATTAGAAAGGCCGCGGTCAGCGCCGCGGATACAACATTGCCGCGCCGCCTCATCGCGCCACCTCGTCCATCGCCAGGCCCGCGCGCGTAATGCGTATCGGCGTCATCTCAGGCGCCGAACCATCGGCTGTGAGCGCGGGCGCGTGACGCACCGTACCGCCGGCTCCGCCACCGCCCTCCTCATGAGGCAGGATCCCGGTAGGCATCAGCACGCCGAGCGTGCAATTGTTCTCGACCAGGTATTTTTTCGCCACCCGTTGGACGTCGGCCGCGGTAACCTTGTCGATTTCGCCGAGATAGCGGTCCATCAGATGGTAATCGCCCAGCATCTCCCAAACGCCGAGCTGCAGGGCTTCCTCGAAGATCGAGTCCTGGGCAAACACGAATGACGACTGCTCGAGGTTCTTGGCCTTCTGCAATTCCTCGGCGCCGACCGGCTGGTCCTTGAGCTGCTCGATAACCTTGTTGGCCTCGGCGATCGCGTCGTCGGTCTTTACCCCCGGGCGCATCTGCGCCGAGAGCGTGAACAGCCCGGGGTCGAACGACGTCATGTCGTAGCTGGCCGATACTTCGACCACCATCCGCTGGTCGAGCACCATCGTCCGGTACAGACGCGAGCTCTTGCCGTCGGAGAGCACCTCGGAGGCGATTTCGAGCGCGAACGCGTCAGCCCCGCCGGTGCGATAGTTGGGCACGTGGTAGGCCTCGGTAAAGGCCGGCAGGTTGGCGGCGTGGCGCAGCACGACCTTGCGCTCGCCCTGCTGGGGCGGTTCGACTTCGAGCACGGGCGGTGGTTTGGGGCCGTTTTTGATCGGGCCGAAGGATTCGGAAATCTGCTTGAGCACCTTGTCGGCGTCGAAGTCGCCCACCGCGACCGCGATCGCGTTCTGCGGCGAGTAATAGACGCTGTGGTACTTGAGCGCGTCGGCCAGCGTCAGGCGCTTGATGTCCTGCATCCAGCCGATCACCGGCCAATGGTATGGATGCTCGACGAAGGCCTGGGCCTCGGCCGCCTCGGAGAGCGCGTCCTCCGGATTGTCGTCGGTGCGCATCCGCCGTTCTTCTTCCACCACTGCGAGCTCGGAGTCGAAGCCCTTGGGATCGAAGTTCGCCATCCGGTCGGCCTCCAGGCCGATCGGGACGTCGAGGTGGTCGCGGTTGATCACCTCGAAGTAGTCGGTGAAGTCGCTGCCGGTGAACGCGTTATCCATCCCGCCGTTTTCCTGGATGATGTTGGAGAACTCCTCGGGGCCGTATTTTTTGGTCCCGCGGAACTTCAAGTGTTCGACCAGGTGCGAGATGCCGGTCTTGCCGAAGCTCTCGTTGCGCGAGCCGACCTTGGTGAACAGGTTGAAAGTCGCCACCGGCGCCTTGTGATTCTCGAGCACCAGGACTTTGAGCCCGTTGGGCAGGGTTTCAGTCTTGACGGCGTCGGTGATTCCGGCGCGCGCGTGCTGCGGCGCGCCAATCGAAAGCAGCGCGGCCAACACGAACATCAACGCCGGTCGGGGAATCAGGGCCAGTCGGTGAAATGGGCTACGGCTTGGGATTAGCATGACTCCTAGCAGTTAAGACCGCGCTCGCCGCCCGGTCAAGCAGGACGTCGCCGAGCGTTCCGGAGGCTCGCGCGTCCATGATCGGCAACGCCTGCGCGGCCCGATCGTTTCCGCCGCTTGTTCGAGCGGCAAAAATTAAATTGCATAGCGGGTGCGCGATTTGTCACAATCATCGTGATGGCTCAAACTCCGGCTGAGGATCGCCCGCAGGCATTGCACGAAATCAAGGGCGTGCTGACGAAGTTCATGCGGATGCTGTACCCGCAGGAATTTCGCCTGGATTCGATCGCCAATTGCGGCCCGATGCTGGCCTTTCACTACCCGCTGCTGGCGGGCGAGATGATTCATCTGCCCGAGCAGGTCGACGGGCTCGGCTCGCGGGCGCTCGCCTACGACTACTATCTCGTCACCGCCGCCCACCTGGCCGGCCGCCATGAGTTCGGCACCTTCAAGCTCCACCTGGGCGACTTGCCCGGCTTCGAGGAGCGCGGCGAGACCGGCGTGGAAGCGATCGAAAGCTTCGTCGCGTCGTTCAGCGACCCGATGCTCGGCGGCGCTTTGATGCGGCTGTGCGAGACCGCGCGAGTCGACAGCGAGATGGCGCGGCGCTACCGCGGCCTGGCTCCGCGTATCGCAAGGCTCAACCGTGTCTTGGTCGAGACGCTGAACCCGCGCGCGCTCAGCACGATGCTGGTGCGCGGGGCGCTCGAGATCGAACCCGGCGATGACCCGGCGACGCAAACCTTCACCGGACATGCCGCCGAATTCTTCGCGCCGCTGCGCGCGCCCGGCGCCGACGTGCTGACCAGCGCGCGCCAGGCCTCGGCGATGTACACGTGGCTGCAGGAGTTGATGGCGGCCGCGCGCCGCGCCGGCGCTGCCGAAGGCCTCGATGACGACGGCAACTCGCTGCGCAACGATCTTATCGGCAATCTCGACAGCGCCGAGGGCGGCGAAGGCGAAGGCCCCGAAGGCGACGAGGGCGACAGCGACGGCGAGACCAATCAGAACGTAAAGATGGAAGTGTCGGGCAAGCAGGCCAAGGGCCGCGGCGGCCGCCCGCTCAGTCCCGAAGAGATTCGCAAGCTGCTCGAGCAGGGTGCGCAGATCAAGCCCGCCGAGGGCGAGGGTGGCGCCGAAGGCGAGGGGATGTATCTCACCCAACTCACGGGCAAGCAGGCGCAGGACCTCGAGGAATTGCGCGAGCAGCTTGGCGAGATCGGCCCGGCCTCCAACCACGGGCGGCTGGTGCTGATGCACGGGCGCAACCAGGATTCCTACTACTCGTACGACGAGTGGGACTACGTGCAGGCGGATTACCGGCGCGGATGGTGCCGGCTGCGCGAAGTGCCGCTCGCCGGCGACGACAACGATTTTTTCGCGCAGACGCTGGCCCGCTACTCCGAGATGCTGCCGCAGGTGCGCCGCCACTTCCAGCGCATCCGGCCCGCTTCATATCGAATGGTGCGCGGGCTCGAGGATGGCGAGGAACTCGACCTCGAACGCCTGGTCGAAACCCGCGTGTCGCGGCTGATGGGCGAGAGTCCCGACCCGCGCGTCTACAGCGCGCGCAAAAAAGAGTCGCGCGACGTCGCCACCCTTTTCCTGCTCGACATGTCGGCCTCCACCGACGAACCGATTCATCGCGAGGTGCGCAAGGCCAGCGCCGACGATGACGATCATAGCGACGACTGGATGAAGGCCTGGCAGCGCCGCCCGCAGCAGAGTCAGCGCCCGCGCCGCATCATCGACGTCAACAAGGAAGCGCTGGTGATCATGGCCGAGGCGCTCGAAGAAATCGGCGACTCCTACGCGATCATGGGATTTTCCGGCCACGGCCGCGACAACGTCGAGTTTTACGTCATCAAGGAGTTCAGCCAGGGGCTGACCGACGAGGTCAAGGCGCGCGTGGGCGCGGTCGAACCCAAGCGATCGACCCGGATGGGCGCGGCGATTCGCCACGTGCGCGAGAAATTCAAGGACGTAAGCTCGCGCGCCAAACACATGATCCTGCTGAGCGACGGCTTTCCGCAGGACTTCGACTACGGGCACGACCGGCGCTCCAACGCCTACGGCATCCAGGACACGATGGTGGCGCTCAAGGAACTCGAGATGGCGGGAGTGCTGCCATTTTGCATCACGGTCGATCGCACTGGCCACGATTACCTGCGCCAGATGTGCGCGCCGTCGCGCTATCTCGTGATCGAGGACATCACCTCGTTGCCGCGCGTCCTGCCGAAGATTTACGAGCAGGTCGTCCGCTGGTAGTGAGCGGCGCCTTCGCCGCGCTGCCCGGCGCTAGCGCTCGCGCCTGACGACTCGAAAATTGCCGGATTATTGCCGGACTATTGCCGCGGCTGAGCGCTCATCAACCGCGCGCGCAACCTGGGGTCCGACGCCGCGTCGATCGCCGTCCACGCCATCGCGGCCGCGCCGTCGAAAATTGCCTGGTCGGCGGCCCGCGTGATGCAGCTCGCGGTGAATTCGGGCTGATGATTCACCGCCGGCAGCGAGTTGATTCCGATCACCGGATGAATCGTCGGAAAGACCAGCGAAACGTTGCCCATGTCGGTCGAGGCGGCGGCGCGGCTCATCTCCGCGCCCGGGACGAGAAAGTGGCGGCCGAGCGTCTCGCCGTTGCGCTGATAGAGCGCGGCGAGTTCGATGTCGCTGACCAGTTCCGCGTATGGTTTGTCGCCGCCCTCGATTTCCAATTTCGAGCCCGTAGCGATCGCTCCCGCCTCGAAACATTTGAGTACCCGCGATCGGATATCCTGCAGCGCGCCGACATTGCGCGCCCGGACCATGTATTTCGCCGAGGTGTGGGCCGGGACGATGTTGGGTGCTTCGCCGCCGTGAGTGACGATTCCATGGACGCGGTCAGTCGGATGGATATGCTGGCGCAGCAGGCCAATCGCGGTCTGCGCCACCACCAGCGCGTCGGCGGCGTTTATCCCGAGTTCAGGAAACGCCGAGGCGTGCGCTTCCTTGCCGGTATATTTGACGTCGAACTGGCAGACCGCGATAAACGGCGGCACCGCCATGTCGACCGGCGCCGGATGCGCCATCATCGCGAAATGCGTTCCGGCAAACGCGCCGCGCTCGAGCAGCAGGATCTTGCCGCCCGCGTTGCAAATTTCCTCGGCCGGCGTGCCCATCACAGTTACCGCCAGGCCGGCATCGTTGGCAACTTTGGCCAGCGCAATTCCCGCCCCCGCCGCCATCGCGGCGATGATGTTGTGTCCGCAGGCGTGGCCGATCGCCGGCAGGCAGTCGTACTCGGCGCAGATCGTGACATGCAGCGGGCCCGCCCCGACGCTCGCGGAGAACGCCGTTGGCAGGCCGCAAACCCCGCGCTCGACCTTGAAGCCGGCGCCGTCGAGTGTCTCGCAGAGCCATCCGCAGGCCTGCTCCTCTTCGAAACCGAGTTCCGGATGCGCGTGGATGCGATGGCTGAGATCGACCAGCGACTTGCGGCGCTGCTCGATCTCCCCGCGTGCCGCGTCCTTGGCGTTCATCGGATGCTCCTTGGCGAACGTCGCGCGCGCCGCGCGATCGTGGCGGCGGGCGCTCGAATCATTTCGATCGCGCCGGCGAGAACGTGCTAAGCAGCGCGCAGGTCGTGGCCGGTCATCTCGGGCGGCGCTTCGATTCCAAGCATACCTAACAACGTCGGAGCGACGTCGGCAAGTGTGCCTCCGGCGCGCAGCTTTCCCTTGTACGACGGGTTGAACAGTATCAGCGGCACCGGGAAGGTCGTATGCGCGGTGTGGGCCTGGCCGGTGGCGGGGTCGGCCATGAACTCGGCGTTGCCGTGATCGGAGGTTATCAGCGCCACGCCGTGCGCGCGCTCGACCGCGTCGATAACTTTGGCAAGCGCCGCGTCCGTAGTCTCGATCGCCTCAATTGTCGCTTCGAGCTTACCGGTGTGTCCCACCATGTCCGGGTTGGCGAAGTTCATCACGACCGCGCCGAATTTGCCGCCGGCGATTTCCGCCGCCGCGCGCTCGGCTATCTTGTCCGCTTGCATCGCGGGCTCGAGGTCGTAGGTCGCCACCTTGGACGACGGGATCAGCACGCGCTCCTCGAGCGGGAACGGTTTCTCGACCCCGCCGTTGAGGAAGTACGTCACGTGGGCGTACTTCTCGGTCTCGGCGATGCGCAGGTTGTGGACGCCGGCGCGCGCCAGTACCTCGGCGAGCGAGTTCTTCACGTCCTCGGGGCCGAAGGCGAGCGGCAATCCGAAGCCGCGGTCGTACTCGCTCATGCACACGTAGCCGACGCGCGGAGAGCGCGGGCGGGCGAAGCCGTCGAATCGCTCCAGCGCCAGTGCGGCGGTCAACTCGCGCGCGCGGTCGGCGCGGAAGTTGAAGCATACGACCTGGTCGCCGTCCTGAAGCGGCGCGCCGCCGGCGATCACGCGCGGCTCGACGAACTCGTCGGACTGGTTGGCGGCGTATGCGTGTTCGACCGCGGCGCGCGCGCCGCTTTCGCCGATCCCCTCGCCGAGCGCGATCGCACGCCAGGCGCGCTCCACGCGCTCCCAGCGCTTGTCGCGGTCCATCGCGAAGTAGCGGCCGCTGACCGTCGCCACCGTGCCGCATCCAAGCGCCTTGAGCTTAGCCTCCAGCGCGTCGACGTACGCCAGTGCCGAGCGCGGCGGCGTGTCGCGCCCGTCGAGCACCGCATGCACGGCGACGTTGTGCAGACCCTCGTGGGTCGCAAGTTCGAGCAGGGCGAAAAGATGATTGATGTGGCTATGCACGCTGGCGTCGGAGAGCAGCCCCCACAGATGTAGCGTGTGGCCGCTGTCGCGCGCGCGGCGAATCGCGGCGAGCAGGACTTCATTGCGCGCGAAAGCCCCGGTCTCGATCGCCTTGGAAATTCGCATCACGTCCTGGTAAATCACGCGCCCCGCGCCGATCGTCAGATGGCCGACCTCGGAGTTGCCCATCACGCCCGCGGCGAGGCCGACCGCCTCGCCCGAGGCTTCGATCTCGGTATGCGCCTGGGTGCGGTACAAACGATCCATCGTGGGCGTGCGCGCCATCGCGATCGCGTTGGCCTGGCGCTCGGCCCGCAAGCCCCATCCATCGAAGATCACCAGCACCGCAACCGGAGGCCGGCCCGCCGGACCGCTCATCGCGCGCTCCCACTGCGTTGAAACGCCGAGGCGCCGGGCCATGATGCGCGGGCGCCCAACTCCTCCGCGATGCGCAGCAGGCGATTGTACTTGGCCGTGCGCTCGCCGCGGCTCATCGAGCCGGTCTTGATCTGTCCTGCGCCGGTTGCGACGGCGAGGTCGGCGATGGTCGTGTCCTCGGTCTCGCCCGAGCGATGCGACACGACGCAGGTAAAGCCGGCGGCGCGCGCCATCTCGATGGTCTGCAGAGTTTCGCTGAGCGTGCCGATCTGGTTGAGCTTGATCAGAATCGAATTGGCGGCGCGCTCGCGGATGCCGCGTTGCAGGCGCTTGGGATTGGTCACGAAGAGGTCGTCGCCGACGAGCTGCACGCGCGCGCCCAACTCCCGCGTCAGCGTTTGCCATCCCGCCCAGTCGTCCTCTGCCAGTCCATCCTCGATCGAGACGATCGGGTAGCGGTTGAGCCAATCGCTATACAAGCGAACCATCTGTTCCGCGTCGCGGGCTTTTTTGTCCGAGCGCGCAAACACGTAGCGGCCGTCCTCGCAAAATTCGCTGGAGGCCGGGTCGAGCGCCAGCGCGACGTCGGCGCCGGGACGATAGCCGGCCTTGGCGATCGCTTCGAGGATAACCTCGATCGGTTCCTCGTTGTTGCGCAGGTTGGGAGCGAAGCCGCCCTCGTCGCCGACGTTGGTCGATTGCCCGCGTTTTTTGAGCACGCCGGCCAGTGCGTGGAAAACCTCGGCGCCCATGCGGATCGACTCGGCGAACGATGGCGCGCCGAGCGGCACGATCATGAATTCCTGCATGTCGACGCTGGAGTCGGCGTGCTTGCCGCCGTTGAGCACGTTCATCATCGGCACCGGCATCACAGCGGCGCTCGGGTTGAGGTAGCGATAGAGCGGCACGCCGGCCGCCGCCGCCGCGGCGTAAGCGGCGGCGAGCGACACGCCCAGCATCGCGTTGGCGCCGAGCGCGGATTTGTTTTCAGTGCCGTCGAGGTCGATCAATCGCTCGTCGAGCGCGCCTTGCCCGGCCGCATCGGTGCCGCGGAGTGCGGCGCCGATCGGTCCGTTGACGTTGGCGACGGCGCGGGTCACGCCTTTGCCGCCGAAGCGGTGCGGGTCGCCGTCGCGCAACTCGAGCGCTTCGTGAACGCCGGTCGAAGCGCCCGAAGGCACGGCGGCGCGGCCCAGCGCGCCGCCCTGAAGTTTCACGTCGACCTCGATGGTGGGATTGCCGCGCGAATCGATGATTTCGCGGGCGCGAATTTCAGCAATGTTGGTTGCGGGCATCGGAGTCAGCCTCGTGCTCAAAGCAAAGCAGGAAACGCGGCGGTACGAAAGCGTGCGGGGGCGGCGCGTAGCGCCGCCCCCGCACGCTTTCGCACAAGCATACTCACAGCAGGCGGCGGCCCGG
>Ga0307372_10000384_pt1 | contig 78371 bp, 73 predicted proteins | sample OX1MG_FD_202533 | JGI IMG/M metagenome (GOLD analysis project Ga0307372, IMG submission 202533) | Soil microbial communities from Risofladan, Vaasa, Finland - OX-1 | ecosystem: Environmental > Terrestrial > Soil > Coastal area > Acid sulfate soil | place: Finland: Risofladan, Vaasa | collected... | reverse complement strand
AACACGCTCACTGGTAATAACAGCGGTGACACTTTCAACATCACCGGTGCCGATGCGGGCAATATCACCGGTCTGGTGACCAGCTTTACCAATATACAGAACCTCACCGGCGGCAGTGGCAACGACAGCTTTATATTTATCACCGGCGGATTGGTCAGTGGAAACCTGATTGGCGGTGGTGGTACTGACACACTCGATTACAGTGGACTTGCAGGACCAGTCAGTGTGCTACTCACGTCAGTTAGCGGTGGAATCGGGACAGGAATTGGATCGTTAATCGGAGGAAATTTCAGCGGCATAAGCATACTGAAAGGAAGTGTTAGCGCCGCAGATTTATTGACTGGCCCAAATCAGGCTAGCGCTTGGCAGATAACCGGCTCCAATACCGGCACTGTTGACGGATTCCAGTTTTCAGGCATCGAGAATCTGACGGGCGGGTCTGGTACCAATCAATTTGTGCTGAATGGCGGCAGCCTGTCGGGTAACATCAATGGTGGCGCTGGTAATGCCGCAGGCAATAGTCTGCAAGGTAATAACAGTACTAACTCATGGAGCATTACCGGATCTAATCAGGGAACGGTGACGGGGGTAGCTGGCAGTTTCGCAAATATCGGCAACCTGATTGGCGGTAATGCTGCGGATACCTTTGTTTTCAGTAATGGAGCCAGCGTGAGCGGTAGCCTGGATGGCGGTGGGACGGTTTCTGGTAACGACACCATCGACTGGAGTGCCTATACGACCGCACGCAATGTGCTTCTTACAGGTCCTGGAACAATTGATGGGATGCAGGGTAACGAAACAAGTATCGTCGGCGGGTTTAACAATATCACCGATCTAATCGGTGCGAATGGCACAGCAGGATTGCTCAACAGCCTTACTGGCCCAAATATCGCCAATACCTGGAATGTGACCAGCAGCAATGGTGGCAACCTAAATAGTGCATTGAATTTCAGTAATTTCGAGATCCTAACCGGCGGCAATGGTGTAGATACATTCAACCTCAGTGCGGGTGTGAGTGGTTCTATAAATGGTGGCGCCGGCAATGATATCGTCAACGTTGTAAGTTCCTTTACAGCACCAGCACCGACGCTGGCTATCAATAATGTGGAAACTCTCAATGATAATGCGGCTGCAACAATAACCGCAGCTACTTTAGCTGTTTCCGGGGTTACCAGTATCGGCACCGCCGGTAAACCACTGTTGACCAATATCAGTGCCCTGCAAATTACCAATTCTAACGGTAATGCTTTCATCAATACTCTTGGAAACGTTGATCTTCAGGGAATTGCTGTTGGCGGCGGGGTCCTCTCGCTTTTGAGTGGAGGGAATGTCACCGACACAACCGGCCAGGATGTAACAGCGGGCAGCGTGAATATCGATGCCGTTTCCAGCATTGGATCCTCGGGTGCGGCAATCAAGACTGTCACCGGCAATCTGAGCGCGGCTGTGAGTGGGTCCGGTAATATTTACTTTAATAATGCAGGCGCGATCACATTGGGCGCTATCGGTACTGCCAATGGTGACATAGATATCTCATCCTCGGGCGTACTTACTGCCAACGGTCCTATTAACACTGGCGGCAATGGCAACATCACACTCACAACCAGTGGCGGCGATCTTAGTACCACTGGCATCATTGCTGCCAATGGCGGCGGTAATGTGAATCTAAATGCTGCCGGAATTTTAAATCTCGACAGCGCGGTCAGTTCTGCGACCGGTAATCTGTCATTGACCGGCGCTACAGGTGTAACTGGTAATTCACTCGGTATTCTGACAGGAGCTGTTGTGAACGTTACGGCTGTCAGCGGCAATATCTCCTTCGCCGCTGTAACCAGCGATGCTGCCGGTGGCACGATGCTGTTGGCTCCAGGCAACATCGCTCTGCAGGGATTCACTACCACAAATGGTGCGCTTACCATCCTGAATGGCGGCATTTTTGCTGTGACCAGTCCTGTATCTTTGAGTGCAGCACTTAATCAGACTGGTGCCGGCCCAGTGTCACTCAGCAGCAGTATAACCAGCAGTGGTGGCAACGTGCAATTTGCTTCGCCGGTAACAGTAAATGGCAGTGCGAGTATTGCGACTAACGGAGGCAATATTCTTTTCAATAAGGGTATAACAGGAGCTAGTGGTTCATCTTCCATGATGCTTGATAGCGGTGCGGGTAATATTGATTTGCAGACAGCGGCCAATCTCGGAACCCTGAGCCTAAAAACCAGTGGTACGCTTTTACTAAATAACGATATTACCGCCAATAATCTCTTAGCCACAGCTGTGACAGGTGGTGTTGTAATTGGCGGCTCAAGCGTGCACATCAATACCGTCAATAGTAATGTGGAATTATCGAATGCGACTGGCATCAATGGCGCGACTGTTGGTGGTCAGGCGTTGACCATAAACAGCGGTTCTGGCAGCGTGAATTTGCCACAAGTGGGGCAGAATACTCCACTCGCAAGTCTTACGATCAACGGTGGCATTATTACACTTGCGGATGTAACCACCAGCTATGCGCAGTCATACACCGGTAACGTGCAGTTACACGGTAACCTTTTGAGTACAGTGGATAGCGGCGTACAGATGAATGGCAGTCTGACGCTATTAAGCGACGCAGCGATTACTGCGGCGGGTGCAGGTAATATCCTTGTCAGTGGTAATCTGGATGGGGCACATGCATTGATTCTGACTACTCCATCTGGACAAGTCAGTTTGGATGGCGCTGTCGGTGGCACAACCGCGCTTGCATCTCTTACAGTCAACAGCGCCATAACTGATCTTAAATCAGTCGCTACTTCAGGTGATCAGGCCTATCAAACCGGAAGTACCAACCTGGCTGGTGTGCTCAACAGTCAGGCAGGCGCCATTAGTTTTAGCGGTGTACTGAATATTGCTGCAACTTCGACCATACAGGCAGATGCCATCGGCTTCAACGGTGGCGCCAGTTCAGTGCGTGGTAGCAGCACGCTCACGCTTTTGCCAGAGACCAATGGCCTGACTGTGAACATTGGAGGCAGTGGTAGTGGTTTGACACTCAACAATATAGCCATGAACGGTTATAGCGGTAGGCTGTACATCGGCACCGGGCCCGGGCCTGGAGATCCTTATTACATCACTAAACCCGTGGCGGTATTAGCCGGAAATGTCATAATCAACGGCAGCCTGACTCTCGGAAGCTCCGGGTCATTGCTGCTCGCGGGCTTGGGCAATTTAACCCTGAACAGTGGCAAGTTGACGGCCAATACCATAACCCTGATAGCCGGTAGTCAGAACAGTGTGATGCTGAATCCCGGCACCACACAGACACTGATTCAGGCCAACACTGTGATACTGGTATCTGGTGGGCAGATCGGCAATTTTGGTCAGGAACTGAATATCGCCACGACAGGCAGCAACCCCCAGGTACAGATAGCGACTGGCGGAATCCAGGTATTCCTCTCGCCACCGAATCTGCCGATCTTGATTGCACCCCTGGCAGTGACCGCCTATGACATTGCTCTCCAATTGGGCCTGTTCATACAGGCAGACAGCATAGTGACCAGCATCGGTCAACAAATCGCAGCGCTATCCGTGAATGGCGGCTTGCTTGAGAGTGGGTTTGTTGATATATCGTTGTTCCAGAATATCTCTCTTTATGATGTCTATGGCTTGGGTATTTCATTACCAGTTGATCAATGTGAGCGATTGAATGATCGGGCGTGTAACCAATAGTATCTATACATGGATAATTTACAGAGTCATGAGGTTGCAATAATACGAGAATAGGTCTTGTTATAAATCTGGCTGGATACGCATATAAATGTCAGTGATCAAACATATTGTTTCAAGACTGCGTCGCCGTTCTCTTAAAATCAGGATCGGCAACATCAATGAGTCTTTTACCTCGCCGGATGAATTTGTCCAGTTTTTGAGCGCGCGCCTGATAGTACCAAGTGAGAGTATGGAGCGCTTTATGCATCTGGATGAACGCGCTCTGCAGCGCGAAGCCCGCAAAATGCTGCATGCCTATAAAAATGTGATAGATATCATGGCAACCGCCAAGCAGAGCGGTGAAACCCTAAGCAACCTGTGGCGACGCCTGGATATCAGTAAGGTACCGGATGATCATGACTGGCCATCCATTCTGTTTGCTCTTGGCAATGCCGAACATATTGTTGAAGATTACCAGCGTGAAGCCCTGTCAAATTATATGCACTTCCTGGATGCACGCAGGAAAGCTGTTGATAGTTTCCGTGATTACTCAAATAAATCGGGCAGCGGTGAATCATCCATGACTTCAATGCCAAGAAATTCTGCTGTGCCTGAAGCTTCGGCGTTTCCGGACGCGGCACTCGACATGTATTCCCGTCTGCCACATTCTCATACTGTAGAAGTGGATCTGGACGAGAAAACAGATATTACAGTATTTTTAGGTTCTAACCGCTATCGCCTGACTAAGCATGGTGAAGTATTGACGCTCAAGGAGAGTGGCGCGGTCCAGGCCTATATGCTGAAACCAGGACGTAATACTGTCGGCCGTTCATCTCAATGTGATGTTCATTTGGACAGCCGTCAGAGTGATATATCAAGGCAACATCTGATTGTCGAGATAAATGCAGGCAGGCGTGTTAGCTTGATGGATGTATCTTCACGCGGTACCTACGTACGCCCTAATTTGATTGGCGAGTTCAGCAACGATACTGGGACGGGTCAGCAAATATAAATACGATACTTAACGATAAACATCCTTTGTGAAGCTCGTTCATTTTAGGAGTGCAGTAGCAACACGCTGTAGTTCGTTCTGCAATTTCACCGGTAATCTCTCACCGAATCCCTGGAAATAATTTTCAAGCACCCGCATTTCTTCGCGCCATTTATCGGTATCCACACTTAAAAGTGTAGATATAGTATCGGGATTCATACTTAGACCGTCTGTATCGATAGCATCCATGGTTGGCAGATAGCCAATGGGAGTTTCAGCAGCCTCAGCTTTGCCATTGCATCGATCCAGAATCCAGCGCAGCACACGCAGGTTCTCTCCAAAGCCCGGCCACAGAAACTTGCCATCCTTGTCCTGTCGGAACCAGTTCACATGGAATATTTCTGGCAGCCGTGTAGATTTTCCAGGAAATGACAACCAGTGGCCCCAGTAGTCGGCGAAGTTGTATCCGCAGAAAGGTTTCATGGCCATAGGATCACGGCGCACTACGCCAACTTGTCCTGTGGCAGCGGCTGTAGTTTCAGATGCGGTACCTGCACCCATTAACACACCGTGTGCCCAATTGCGAGCCTGATAAACCAGTGGAACCATGTCTGCACGGCGACCACCGAAGATGATCGCGGAGATTGGTACACCTTCAGGATCATCCGCATGCGGGGAATAACTAGGATTCTGCTTGGCTGAAACCGTGAAACGCGAATTGGGATGCGCTGCAGTACCGTGTTTACTATCGTATCGTCGGCCTTGCCAATCAATCACTGGGGTACCCGCCTTGAGCCCCTCCCACCAGGGTTGGTTATCCGCTGTAATCGCTACGTTAGTGTAAATCGTGTCGTGGCTGATCATTTCATAGGCATTCTTGTTGGTCTTAGGATTAGTGCCCGGTAACACGCCGAAATATCCAGCCTCAGGGTTGATGGCCCATAATCTGCCATCCTTGCCCAGGTGCATCCAGCAGATGTCATCGCCCACGGTCCATACTTTCCAGCCTTTATGTGAGGCGGGTGGAATCAGCATCGCTAGATTTGTTTTCCCACACGCCGATGGGAATGCCGCCGCTACATAGTGCACCTCACCTTCAGGATTCTCGATACCGACGATCAGCATGTGCTCGGCCAGCCAACCTTCATGTCTTGCCTGCCAACTGGCGATACGTAATGCATGACATTTTTTCCCTAACAAAGCATTCCCCCCATAGCCTGAACCGAAACTCTTAATGGTGAGTTCTTCGGGAAAATGCATTATGAAACGGCTTTCTGGATTTAACTCCCCAACAGAGTGCAGACCCTTGACAAATTTACCATTCTTTTCGATGCGCTTGAGCGCTCGCGTACCTATGTGCGTCATGATTTGCATATTGACGGCCACGTAGGGACTATCAGTGATCTCAATGCCACAACGCGCCAATGGTGAATTTAAGGGCCCCATACAATAGGGGATCACATACATCGTCCGTCCACGCATGCAACCCTCAAATAAACTGTCAATCTTGGCATGTGCTTCAACTGGGTCCATCCAATTGTTGTTGGGACCCGCATCATTTTGGTTCCTGCTACAAATGTAGGTCAGATGCTCGACACGTGCTACATCCTGTGGATCTGAGCGGTGTAGATAGCATCGAGGATGAGTGCTCTGATTGAGTTCCTTGAGTACGCCGCTTTTCAGCATCTGCTGTACCAACTGCTGGTACTCGCCAGGCGTACCATCACACCAGTGCACCTGGTCAGCTTGTACATGACGTTTGACCCGAGTTACCCACTCAGCGAGTACTTTATTGCTGGTCATTATTGCCCCGTAATCTGGATGTGAAATGGAGATAAGCGATGGCTAGGGTTTAGGCCGGCTGCTATCACCCATAAACCATTATAATCCCCGAACCGGATTGGTCTCCAGGTCAGGTAAATGTATGCCGGGCACACAAATTCCCAGTGCGAATGCTAGAATATCATTTGCTGATATTTCGAATATTCTGCCTAATAAGGGTTGGCTATGGGCGAACACACAATCAGAGAGATTCTGAAGCGTCGTAGCGACGACACCCAGCGTGTTATCCGGCAACGGCGGGATCGTGCTACAAAGCGTGCGCATGGGTCGGGCAGGTCCTATTGGGGCTGGTCAATATTTCTACTGGCCATTTTAGCCATAATTGTCACTATAGCTTATGCCGGCTGGCTGACTCATGAGGTAAACGATCGATTTCAAGCTGACCGTGCTGCAAATGCGGCTGGCATTAACGGTGTGGGTTTGACCTTGCAATCCACAACACAATTTCTTCCCAATACACTGCTGGCCGCTACCGATCCAAATTTTTACAACAACAATAATCTGACAATCAGTCCTCTGACCAGCAAATTAATTCGTATATATTACCCTAACGATTCCAGCTTTGCTGTCATGGCTAAAGCATTGGCATTGCAATTCGGCTATAACCATACGGATATCCTGGAAGCGTATATAAATGACGTTAGCTTTGGTAAGAATGCTGGCCAGCCCATACGGGGATTTGCGTCTGCTAGCCAGGTATATTTCAAAAAGCCGTTTGCAGAACTGCAACCCCAGGATATTGCGCTGCTAGTTGCATTGGTAAGTAAACCAGGAAGCATCGATCCGCGCACAAATCCAAGCAGGGCGCTGGAGATGCGTAATGCTGTGTTACAAATGGATTCTCAACAAGATGTATTAAGTCAAACGCAGGTTGATGCTTTCAAGAAAACACCTTTGGATCTCACACCCTGACAGACTTCGAAGTACAAAGTAATTCATTGGCCCGCGAAAAGAAGTTTGATTATTCCGAATTGCTCGGTGCAGACGGAGCATTCTCGGAAACAATTCCAGGTTTTATCCCCCGTGATGCACAACAGACACTTGCTGGAGCCATCGGCCTTACATTGGCACAGCAGGATACTCTAATCGCAGAAGCCGGGACTGGCACTGGCAAGACATTTGCTTATCTGATACCCGCCATGCTATCAGGAAAACACATCCTGATTTCCACCGGTACCCGCACGCTGCAGGATCAGCTTTATCATCGTGATCTCCCTATCGTCCGCCAAGTTCTGGGTATGCCAGCGAAGATGGCATTGCTGAAGGGTCGATCCAATTATCTCTGCCGACATCGTCTGGATCTCACCATGCACAGTTTCAAAAGTTTATTTGACACGCGTGAACAGGCTCAGGAACTTGCGCGCATCAATGATTGGGCACATAGCACGCGCAGTGGGGAGATCGCGGAATTGGATGGCGTGTCGGAAAACTCCGTGTTGTGGCCGCAGGTTACTTCCACTGTGGATAACTGTCTCGGGCAGGAATGTCCTGCATATAGTCGATGTTTCGTGCTGGAGGCGCGCCGAAGGGCACTTGAAGCTGACATCGTGGTCATCAATCATCATTTATTGCTAGCGGATATGCTGCTCAAGGAAGATGGCTTCGGTGCACTCCTGCCTGGTGTGGATGCGGTAATAGTAGACGAGGCCCATCAATTGCCAGATATTGCTAGCCAACATTTTAGTATCAGTATATCCAGCCATCGGCTGCATGAGCTATTGCGTGATAGTCGAAGGGAATATCGTGAGTCTGCAGCAGACAGCCCTGGATTTATTGATATCCTGGAGGCTACTGAATCAAAGCTTGGTGATCTGCAGCAACGGTTTATGAAACTGGAGATGCGTACCGAATGGCAGGAAGTGCAATTGCAAGCCGGAATGCAATCGTTACTGCATGCTCTCTTTGATGCTATGAACGAAACGGTACAATCTTTAGAGATACTCGCTGAACGCTCCATCGGGTTAAAAAACTGCTGGCAGCGCGCCATTGCATTGACCGCACGTCTAGGTCAGTTCGATGAAGCGGGGCAGGGGGAGCTATTTATAAGATGGATTGAGCGCACTGGCGCAGGCTTCAGCTTGAATATGATGCCATTGGATGCTGCCAGCCGCTTTCAGTCGTGCATGCACGGATCAGAGTGTGGATGGATATTTCTGTCAGCTACCCTATCCATCAACGGTGGTTTCGAACATTTCCGTGAGCGACTCGGCTTGGAAGATACAGAAGAACTATTACTGGGAAGTCCTTATGATTATGAACATAATGCATTGTTATACCTTCCCAATGATCTGCCGGATGTGAATGCTTCTACTTATACAGAAGCGGTGATACAAGCGGTTTTGCCGGTTATTCACGCCAGTGGCGGCCGTGCGTTCCTCCTGTTTACCAGCCATAGGGCACTACAGCAGGCTGCGGATCTGGTGCGTGACCAATTGGGATTTCCATTGTTAGTACAAGGCGAGGCACCGCGACGACTACTCTTGGAGCGGTTCCGGGAACTGGGCAATGCAGTGCTGTTGGGCACTTCCAGTTTCTGGGAAGGTGTTGATGTGAAGGGACCAGCCTTGTCCATGGTCATGATTGACCGGCTGCCATTTGCCTCACCTGCTGATCCCATCATGAAAGCGCGCATCAAGGCGTTGGAGAAACAGGGGCGTGAACCATTTATGGACTATCAGCTGCCACAGGCGGTCTTGGCTCTCAAGCAGGGTGTGGGACGATTGATCCGCGATGATACGGACAAGGGTGTAATGATGCTCTGTGATCCGCGGGTCACTCGCCGTGGTTACGGTAAAATATTCTTGGAAAGCCTGCCACCTATGCGACGTACACGGAATCTGAAAGAGGTCCAGGATTTCCTGGCAGCCATACTGCCTGTTAATCCAAAACACGCGACACAATGAATATCCTGGCGCTGGAGACTTCGACACAGCAGTGCACGGCTGCTCTTTTGACCAATAGCGGCATCCTTGAACGATCCCAGATGGCGGAACGTGCACACGCGGAGATGATATTGCCGATGGTGGAGAAATTGCTGACAGAAGCAGGGCTATCCTTGAACCAACTGGATGCTCTGGCGTTCGGACGTGGCCCAGGGGGTTTCACTGGCGTGCGCGTGGCAACTGCGGTGGTGCAGGGGCTGGCATTCGGTGCACAACTACCAGTTGTGCCGGTTTCTGATCTGATGGCTTTGGCGGCTGGTGCGTACCGCGTATATGGAGCGAAAAAAATCCTGGCTTGCATGGATGCCCGAATGGGGCAAGTGTACTGGTGTGTCTATGCAGTTGAAACGGCAGATGATTTAACAGCCTGCCTGTCAGAAACCCTGAGCGCACCTCAAACCGTACAATTGCCGGATACTGAGGAATGGTTTGGTGCGGGATCGGGTTTTAAAGCTTTTAAAGACGTGCTTGAAGCGCATCTGGGATCAGCATTGCATGGACAAGATGCTACCTTACTGCCCATGGCGCAGGACATCGCGGTCCTGGCAAGGTTATTCTTGACTCGGGGTCAGGCGGTCAGCGCTGAAGCAGCTTTGCCCGTATACCTCCGAGACCAGGTTGCCTGGCCAAAATCTGGACTGTAATCAGTCTGTCATATGACACTGTTTAAATTACGCATGCTGAAGAGTGTAGTGCGAGCATGACAGAAAAGCACATATTGATAGTTGAGGATGAGCGCCCACTGCGGGAAATGGTCGCCTTTGGCCTGCAGCACGCGGGCTACAGTGTGACAGAGGTCGGGGACTGTAGTGCAGCACGCGCCAAAATCGCCGACCGTTTGCCGGATCTGTTGTTGCTGGACTGGATGCTGCCGGACATGAGTGGACTGGAATTTGCACGCGCGTTGAGGCGTAACGAAAATACCCGTGAATTACCCATCATCATGCTGACCGCCAGGGTAGCCGAAGATGACAAGATTATGGGGTTGCAGAGTGGTGCAGACGATTATGTCACCAAACCATTTTCAGCACGCGAGCTGGCGGCACGCATTGAGGCTGTCCTAAGGCGCACTGGAAGTCACGAGGAGACTCTGACGGCAGAAGCCATAATCATGAATACCGTCAGCCACCGGATCACCATCAAAGGTATTGAAGTAGTGCTCGGACCTACAGAATACCGGTTGCTCAAGTTCTTCATGATGCATCCTGAAAGGGTCTTTAGTCGCAGCCAGGTACTCGACCGGATCTGGAGCGGCGTGTATGTGGAGGAACGAACTGTGGACGTGCATATACGCCGTCTGCGGCGTGTTCTGGAAGAACACGGTTGCGCCCATTATGTGGATACTGTACGTGGAGCGGGCTACCGTTTTTCACCTCAAGCAACGGGTGACGTCAGATGACACGGCGTTGGTTGCAGGAAATACTGTATCTGGGATTGTTGTTGATTGTGGCATTGATCGTCGGCTGGTTCATCGGCCATGTGGGCAGATGGCTATCCATCGCTGTTACGATATATCTTGCCTGGCACATCAGTAACTTGTATCGGCTGGAACGCTGGCTGAGGTACAGTCGGCGTTTTGATGTGCCCAGTACCTTCGGTATATGGGATGATATTTTCAATGATTTCTATCAATTGAAGCTTCGCGAGCGCGAACGTAAATGGCGACTGGTGCAGTTACTGCGTGAAATACGGGATTCTACTGCCGCCATGCCTGATGGTATGGTGATCCTGGATCGGGTCGGGGAAATACGCTGGATGAATGAGGCTGCAGGCCGGCTGTTGCACCTGCGTGTGCGTCAGGATGTAGGCCAGCGGCTAGTCAACCTCATGCGGCACCCGGATTTCGTCCCCTATCTTAATGGCAGCCGTTATGATGAACCCATCTCCTTGGCTTCGCCCTTTTCGCGCAGTGTGTATTTGAGTATGAGTATCGTTCCCTATGGGAGCGAACAGCGTCTGCTGCTTGTACGTGATACCAGCCGTTTGCACCGCCTAGAAGCAATACGCGCAGAGTTCGTGGCGAATGCCTCCCATGAATTACGTTCGCCACTGACCGTGATGCACGGCTACCTGGATGCTATGCGCGAGGATGAGCGCTTGCGCAAAACCTGGGGCAAGCCACTGGATGAGATGCATCACCAAACGCTACGCATGACTGCGATCGTAAGCGATCTATTGGAGCTTTCGCGCCTTGAAACAGAGCAGCGTCAGGCACCCTATGCACCAGTAGATGTAGCTAAACTTGTTCTGGGTATTCGGGATGAGGCTCTGTCTCTAGGGCAGGGCCCAACAAATATCATCATGAAAGTGGATGCTGAGTTATTTTTACTGGGAGCTGAACACGAAATCTATAGTGCCTTCTCCAATCTAATGTTCAATGCCATGAAATACACCCCAGAAGATGGCAGCGTGACTATAACCTGGGCGCGAGAGAATGGCGATGCATGTTTTACAGTGGCGGATACGGGTATCGGCATTCCGGCAGCGCATATCCCGCGGCTCACAGAGCGCTTTTATCGGGTTGACGTGTCCCGGCATCGTGATAGTGGCGGTACCGGACTGGGACTCGCCATTGTCAAGCACGTTATGCAGCATCACGGTGCCATCCTCGTTATCGACAGCGAACCCGGACGCGGTAGCCGATTCAGCTGTCGGTTTCCACCGGAGCGCGTAAGCTGTGCGATTGATAAGGTTGTAACGGCATGAGTCCTGCGTTTGGCAGGCGGTTTGCGTATACTGTTCGGCAGCATACTCACGCTGTCTCTTAAAGAGGGTATGGAATGGATAAGTTGAACCTGACTCACCACATCTCTCAGCAATTCAATGAGGAATTGGAAAACATACGTAACCGCGTGCTCGCCATGGGTGGGCTGGTTGAACAGCAGATTACTGATGCATTACGTGCCCTGACGGAAGGCGACAGTGAACTCGGACGCAGCATTGAGCAGCAGGATTACAAGGTCAACCAGATGGAAGTCGCGATTGACGAGGAATGCAGCCGGATACTGGCGCGCCGCCAGCCGGCGGCAAGCGATTTGCGGCTGATTCTCGCCATTATCAAGACCATCACTGATCTGGAGCGTATCGGCGACGAGGCGGAAAAGATTGGACGACTGGCGGCACGTCTCGCGGGCGTTGAACGGCCAGGCGATCGCTATGTGGCATTGCAGCACTTGGGTAGGCACGCGCAAGGTATGGTCCATGATGCCCTGGATGCTTTCGCGCGCATGGACGCAGAAGCCGCAGTGCAGGTGGCTCGTGAGGATGCCCGTGTCGATGATGAGTACGAAGCCTTATCACGTCAATCCATCACCTTCATGATGGAAGACCCGCATACGATCCGCCAGATACTGGATGTCATGTGGTCGGCCCGCGCCTTGGAACGCATCGGTGACCACGCCAAGAATATTTGTGAATATGTGGTATATCTGGTGCAAGGGAAAGATGTCCGGCACGCAGGATATGAGGCGATGGAGAGAGAAGTTCGCGAGCGGACCTAGATACAGTAGGTATGAGTTTCGTCAGTTGGGTAATTTGCTCGTTCTCAACACGCACAGCTCAGTACCTGAGTGATGACATACATGACCATGAAAAGCATAATGATTGTCCGCTTTTAGAATAATCCTGAACTCATCAAAGTACTGATTATCTTTAAAGCATCACACCAGTATTTTATAATACACATTTAAATATGGAGCATTCGATGTCTGTGCGCCGATTGGCCAATCTTACTGGTTTTGTGATTTGCGTGGCATTGATGGGCTACGCCTATTATTCACAATTCCATGACGGTTTGGAGCCGTGCGTATTGTGCATCTTCCAGCGCATTGCCGTGATTGCTCTCGGCCTCATCTTTCTGATTGCGTTTCTGCATCATCCAAAAATAATCGGTGCGCGCATCTATTCTTTTCTATTGATACTCGTTGCCGCCGCTGGCTCAGCGGTTTCCATCCGCCATATTTACATACAACACCTTCCTGCTTACATGCTGCCGCCCTGTGGACCGGGGCTAAATTACTTGTTTAATTCACTGCCACTGAACAAGTTCATTGTCAAAGCATTCACTGGTACTGCCGACTGCTCGGTGATCACTTGGCGGTTTATGGGCTTGACGATGCCCGAATGGGTATTGATGTGGTTCGTGATACTTGGAGTAGGGGGCTTCTTGATGAACTGGCACGCGTCGCGATCACGCGCTTCAGCATAGCAATTTCTTTATGATACCAAGATAAACTTGTACGAGTGGCTCAAGTTCATCAATTTCCACGCATTCGTCAATCTTATGAATACTGGTGTTCAAGGGCCCGAACTCTACTACTTGAGCACCAGTAGGCGCGATGAATCGACCGTCGGAAGTTCCGCCACCGGTGTCGAGCCTGGGCTCTATGCCTGTAAGCCTTTTCACAACCTCTTGAACTGTTGAGCTTAAGAGCCCTGCAGGCGTCAAAAATGGCTCACCCATGGGCCGCCATTCGATTTTATAACGCAGCTTATGACGATCAAGGATCTTGTGTACTCGTTCTTGAAGTTCTGTGGCAGTCACGCTATTGGAATAGCGGAAGTTGAAGCGGATATCCGCATGGCCCGGAATGATGTTACCCGCACCAGTCCCGCTGTTGAAATTTGATATCTGGAAACTGGTCGGGGAGAATTGCTTGCTGCCATTGTCCCAGGGGTGTTCACAAAGTTCCATGAGTGCAGGTAATGTACGCTGGATTGGATTGTCAGCCCGCTCAGGATAGGCCACATGGCCTTGCACGCCGTGTACCGTGAGCAGGCCAGTCAGGGAGCCGCGCCGACCGTGGCGAATCGTATCTCCGAATATTTCCAGGCTTGAAGGCTCGCCCAGCACGCACCAGTCAATTTTCTCAGCGCGCCTTGCCAACATCTCCATGACCTTCACAGTGCCATCGACAGATGGACCCTCTTCGTCGCTGGTGATGAGAAATGCAAGACTGCCGTCTGGTTTTGGCTTGGTTTCAAGAAATCGTTCTGTGGCCACCACCATGGCGGCCAAGCCAGATTTCATATCTGCCGCTCCGCGACCATACAGAAATCCGTCCTTAATGACCGGTGTGAAAGGATCGCTGTGCCATTGTTCTTTCGGTCCAGGCGGCACTACATCGGTATGCCCCGCGAACACCAGCAGCGGTGACTCAGCCCCCAAACGCGCCCAAAGATTGTCCACCTGGCCGAAGCGCAAGTGTTCAACCTTGAAACCGATCTTGGACAGGCGTGCGGCGATAATCTGTTGGCAGCCAGCGTCATTGGGCGTGATGGACGGACATGCGATAAGCTCTTTCGCCAGCTCCAGTACTGCAGACATATCAGCGGATTCCACGCAGTAGTTCGTTGATGCCCACCCTTGCGCGGGTTTTTGCGTCCACACGTTTGACGATGATTGCGCATTGTAGGCTGTAGCGGCCGTCATTGGATGGCAGGCTGCCGGGGACTACAACCGCACCGACAGGTACACGACCGTATGATGTCTCGTTTGTTTCACGGTCGTAAATGCGTGTGCTCTGGCCGATGAACACTCCCATGGAAATCACCGCACCGGTTTCCACGATGACACCTTCCACGATTTCAGAACGCGCACCGATGAAACAATTATCTTCAATAATCGTGGGCGTGGCTTGTAGTGGTTCCAGTACGCCACCGATACCTACTCCGCCGGAGATATGCACATTCTTGCCAATTTGGGCGCAGGAACCGATCGTGGCCCAGGTGTCCACCATGCTGCCTGCGCCTATATAAGCACCGATGTTGATATAAGATGGCATGAGCACGACATCGGCTGCCAGGCAGGCGCCAAAGCGCACATTGGCGGGCGGTACGATGCGCACACCTTCCCGGGCAAATTCCGCCCGTGTGTGGTTCTGGTATTTGAGCGGGATTTTATCGTAATAGCGCGCAGCACCACTTTCCATGACTTGATTGGGTTGAATGCGAAAATACAGCAATACTGATTTTTTCAGCCACTCATTTACCTGCCAGTGGGCGCCATGTTTTTCCGCCACCCGCGCTTCGCCCCGGTCCAGCAGCCCGATGGCGGTTTCAACCGCATGCCGCACTTCAGAGGTCGCATTTTCCGGGCTTAGTTGCTGGCGCTGCTCAAAGGCAGCCTCGATCACCGACTGAATGGCAGCAATTTTCATAGTGATTCCACGCATGCGCGGATGCGGCGTGCAGCTTCAGCACAGTCCTGGACCGGAGCCACCAGCGAGATGCGTACCCGATTCTTGCCGGGATCACCCTGTGGGCTGAGCCGCGAGAGGTAGCTGCCGGGAAGTACCGTGACATTCTGCCGGGCGAACAGCTCCCGTGCAAATTGCTCATCATCAATCGGCGTATGTGGCCAGAGATAGAACCCTGCGGGCGGGTAGTGTACGTCCATGACCGGACCCAAAATTTCCATGGCGGTGGTGAATTTATCCTGATACAGCCGGCGGTTTTCAATTACGTGCTTGTCATCATCCCAGGCGACCGTGCTCGCCACTTGCACGGGCACCGGCACCGCGCAGCCGTGGTAGGTTCGGTACAGCAGGAACTTCGCGAGGATGCCGGCGTCGCCGGCCGCGAAACCCGAACGCAGGCCGGGCAGACTCGAGCGCTTGGACAGGCTGTGGAAGGCCACGCAGCGTTTGAAATCATGCCGGCCCATTTCCTCGCAGGCTTGCAACAAACCGGCGGGTGACTGGGCTTCGTCCAGGTAGATTTCGGCGTAGCACTCGTCCGAAGCCACGATGAAATCATGTCGATCCGCCAGCTCTACGACGCGCTTGAGATAGGTGGTATCCATAACCGCCCCTGTGGGATTGCCGGGCGTGCATATATATAGGAGTTGGCAACGCTTCCAGATACTCGCCGGTACCGCGTCCAGGTCCGGCAAGAAGCCATGTTCCTCAAGGGTATTCATGAAGTAAGGCTCCGCCCCGGCCAGGAAGGCTGCGCCCTCGTAAATCTGATAGAAGGGATTGGGCATCAACACCAGCGGCTTGTCATGCCGGTCAATTACGGCTTGCGCGAAAGCGAACAGCCCCTCGCGGGTGCCGCTCACAGGCAGTACATGGCACTCGGGATCCACACGTCCCGGCTTTAGATGGAAGCGGCGTGTGAGCCAGCGGGCGATGGCTGCACGCAGTTCCGGCAGCCCTTTGGCCATAGGGTAGGCGTCAACGCCCTGGAGATTTTCCCGCAGGGCTTTGAGGACGAATTCCGGCGGTGTGTGTTTCGGTTCGCCGATGGAAAGCGCGATGTGTTTCAGATGTGCCGGCGGCGTGATGCCGTGCTTGAGTTGCGCCAGGCGTTCGAAAGGGTAGGGGAACAATTTATTTAGATCGGGATTCATTGGTCATTCCGGTTTTGTTATAGCTGCTCAGGTTGCGTCACCGAGGTGCGCTAGCAACGCGGCATGTAGGCGTGCCCGCGCCATCGCGCCGTCCAGCGGTCGGTTGTGGGCGTCGGTGATGAAAAACACGTCTTCTGCGCGCTCGCCGATGGTGGTTATTTTCGCATTCTGCAGGCGGAGTTCGCACTGGCTCAAAGCCTGGCCGATGAGCGACAACAGGCCAGGTCGGTCACCGGCACTGATTTCCAGAACCGTGCGCTGATTGGCCGGGTCTTCGGCAAATTGTATCTGTGTCGGAGTCGTGAACATCCGCGCTTGCCGTGGAGCACGGCGTACGACGGTCATGGGTGGAGCGTTGCGGCGCTGGATCTCGCGTCGCAGCGCCTGTTCGATCTCTGTCAGCCGTTCCGGGTCCGCGATAGGCTCGTCGTGGTCTTCCAGCACAACGTAAGTGTCCAGCCGGCCGCCGCCGCTCATGGGCTCCAGGCGGGCATCCAAAATGGTCAGCCCCAGTTCAGCCAGCACCGCGGTCACGCGCGCGAATATAGTCTCGTCTGCATGCGAGTGCACGCTCACGGCAGTGCCGCCGCGCAAAGTCTGCTGGCGCAGAAATACCAGCGGCCTGTCTGCGGCCATCCGTCCGTGCAAGCCGGTGGTATGCCAGGCGATCTCGTCAGCGGTGTGGCGCAGGAAATATTCATCCGTGAAGGCATCCCAGTCCGCGCGCACGGCCTGCACTTCCATACCCTGGTTCTGCAGCAGGGTCAGCGCTTGATCTTGCGCTTCGCGGATGAGTTCGTCCTTGTCGATGGGGTCTTCCAGTCCGTGCCGCAACGCCTGACTGGCATTGCGGTATAGCTCAACGAACAGGCTTGCCTTCCATGAATTCCACAGCTCCGGATTAGTGCCGCGCACATCGGCGACTGTGAGCACATACAGGTAATCCAGATGCAGCTGGTCGCCCACTTGCTGTGCGAAGTTCTGTATCACTTGCAGATCGTGAATGTCTTTTTTCTGTGCCGTCAGCGACAGCAACAAGTGATGCTGCACCAGCCAGGCTACGAGACGCGCATCGTAGCGGCTCAGACCATGCTCCAGGCAGAAACGTTCAGCGTCCTGTGCGCCCAGCTCGGAGTGATCGCCGCCGCGGCCTTTGCCAATGTCATGGAAGAGCGCGCCGATATACGCCAGTTCCGGCTTGGGCAGCGCTTGCATAATCTGGCTGCACAGGGGGAACTCATTATCGTAATGGCTGAGGGCGAAGCGCCGAAGGTTGCTGATGACGAATAGGATATGCTCATCTACAGTGTAAGCGTGGAATAGATCGTACTGCATGCGCCCCACGATTATTCCGAAGGCTGGCAGGTATCGCCCGAGTACACCGTAGCGATTCATACGTCGCAGTTCATGCGTTACGCCATGAGGTTGCCGAATGATCTGCATGAAAAGAGCACGGTTAGCAGGGTCATCGCGGAAAGGTTTGTCTATCCGATGAAGATTCGTGCGCAACATCCGTAATGTCCCAGCACTTATCCCTTTGAAGTGTGGATGATGTTCGAGCACAAGAAACATATCTAGCATAGCTGTTGGGCGCTGCCTAAACAAATCCGGATTACGAAGATAGAGGAAGCCACCGCGTTCTTCGAATGCGTCATTCAAAGGATATGCGTTTGATGAGTCTGTTTTGAAGATTGCTTCTTCCAACAGCTGTAAAAGCATCTCATTGAGCAGGCCTAATTCCTTGATGGTTTGGTAGTAGTCCTGCATGAAATGCTCTACCCCTAGGGTCTCGGGAGCATCCCGGTATCCAAACTGCTTTGCGATTTTAACTTGTGAGTCAAACAGAAGCCGATCTTCGCAGCGTCCATGCATGAAATGCAGAGCAAATCGAATCCGCCAGAGGAAATGCTGGCCACGTTGCAGGTTTTCAAATTCATCATGTGTAAGAAAACCATGCTCTACCAGGCTGTATAGAGTACTGGTATTGAAGTGACGTCTTGCGACCCATGCTATCATTTGTATATCGCGTAAACCGCCAGGACCTTCTTTGATATTCGGCTCCAGACGGTACGCCGTGCCATGGTACTTGGCATGACGTTCCTGTTGTTCACGATACTTGGCCGCAAAGAACTGCTTCGTTGGCCAAAATAGATCCGGCATCATGCGTTGTTGGAGGTTATAAAAAAGTGCTTCATCACCGGCTATATGTCTGGCTTCCAGTAGATTGGTAGCTATTGACACATCCATCTGTGCATGCGTGTAACATTCATTCGGCGTACGCACGCTATGGCTGACCGGTAGGCCAAGATCCCAGAGAAAGGCGATGAACTCCCCGAGTGCATGATTGTTTGATTCTTGATACGCATCGTCCAACAGTATCAATAGATCAACATCGGAATGTGGGTGTAGTTCGCCACGGCCATAACCACCGACCGCTACAAGAACAAGGTTTGATTCATTTAAATACAGCTTGTAGGCATGCCGGATGAGCGTGTCTACGACTTGAGCACGCATGTGGACCAATTTGTCTACAGTTATGCCGGAATTAAACTGCTGACGCAAGGATGCATCGGCGGCTTTCAGGGCATGATGCAACGTCAATAAGGGTTTGCCACCGTTAAGCAGCGCCTCATCCAGCGTGGTTGTGTCGATTAGTGAAAGAGAGTCGTTAGGGACTGCGTTCAAGCGAATCCGATCATATATGCAGACTTATACTTCGCCGCCGGCACGCTTGGTCAGTACATCATGACCGTCATTGGTCACCAAGATGGTATGTTCCCATTGTGCAGATAGGGAATGATCCTTGGTAACTACGGTCCAACCATCTGGCAGCAGCCGTACATGGCGTTTGCCGGCGTTGATCATGGGTTCAATGGTGAAGGTCATTCCGGGTTTCAGTTCCAGTCCTGTACCTGGAGTACCGTAATGCAGAACCTGAGGGTCTTCGTGATAGACGCGACCGATGCCGTGTCCGCAGTATTCGCGCACCACCGAGTAACCATGGCCTTCAGCATAGACCTGGATGGCATATCCGATATCTCCCAGCCGTACACCTGGCTTCACCATATCAATTCCGGCCAGCATGGCGTCATGGGTGATCTGCACCAATCGCTTTGCCAATACTGAAGACTCACCCACGTAATACATTTTACTGGTATCGCCGTGAAAGCCATCCTTGATAACTGTCACGTCGATATTGATGATGTCGCCGTTCTTTAGTTTTTTGTCGCTAGGTATTCCATGGCAGACCACATGATTGATTGAGGTGCACAGGGTCTTGGGGAAACCGTTGTAACCTACATTCGCAGGAATGGCTTGCTGATGGTTGACGATGTAGTCATAGCATAGGCGGTCCAGTTCATCGGTGGTGATTCCGGGCTGCACATGCGGTTCAATCATGTCCAGCACAGCGGCTGCCAGTTGGCCGGCGACACGCATTTTTGCCTGTTCTTCTGGGGTTTTTATGGTGACTGGCATGCGCAGGTCCGGTGGTGAAGGTTGCAGGAACAGACTAATGCTCTGGAAAGCGTTGCCGTATTCGGCTGCTTATGGTATAAAGCGCGGCCATTTTTGGCAAATAACCCACACATACACCATAACCGTTCGCGGGGTGCCCGTCGATCCGCAAGGATCAGGGTTGCGATCCGGGGTGTATGGAGGCCTAACCCAGGGAACGTCCTAACGTTCCCATTCAGTCTAGGAGTAGATCCATGGCAGAACTGTCCATGCGCCAGATGCTGGAAGCTGGCGTGCATTTTGGTCATCAAACCCGTTACTGGAATCCAAAGATGGCCCCCTACATCTTTGGTGAACGTAGTCACATTCATATCATCAATCTCGAAAAGACCCTGCCGCTGTACCGTGAAGCGCTGGAGTTTGTGAGACGCTTGGTGGCTGATGGCGGCTCCATCCTGTTTGTCGGTACCAAGCGTGCGGCACGCGATGCAGTGGCGGAAGAAGCGCGGCGCTGTGGCATGCCCTATGTGAACCAGCGCTGGCTTGGCGGCACCCTCACAAATTTTAAAACCGTGCGTCAATCAATCAAACGCATGCATGAACTTGATCTCCAGTCCGAAGACGGCACCTTCGAACGTCTAGGCAAGAAAGAAGTCATCCGTCTAAAGCGCGAGATGGAAAAACTCGACAAGAGTCTGGGCGGTATCAAGGAGATGAATGCACTGCCGGATGCATTGTTTGTGATCGATGTTGGTCATGAAAAGATAGCTGTGAGTGAGGCACGCAAGCTCACACTTCCCATCGTCGGCATTGTGGATACCAATAACCCCCCAGATAACATCGATTACCTAATCCCGGGTAATGACGATGCTATCCGCGCAGTCCAGTTGTACGCCCAGGGTATTGCGGATGCCGTGCTAGCTGGTAAAGCTTCTATGCCACAGCTCGCGGGTACCGATGAAGATGAGTTTGTGGAATTGGATGAACTCGGTAATCCTAAGCGTGGTCGCGGTCGCAGGAAAACGACCACAAAGAAAGCACCACTACGCCGCAAACCTGTTGAGAAACAGACTGAAGACGCTGGTCACGCCAAGGTTGCCGTTGATGTGGAAGCTGGCTCTGATAAAGATAATGAACCGGCGCACAAGCCGATTGTGCAAAAGAAAACAACTGTCAAGAAATCGGCTGTACGGAAAAAAACTATCAAAAAAGCCGCGGATAAAGAGGATGGGGAGTGATCATTTCTGCTGAAATGGTCAAGGAACTGCGTGAGCGCACCGGTGCTGGCATGATGGAATGCAAAAGGGCGCTGACTGAATCTAGTGGCGACATTGATACAGCTATAGAGAATATGCGCAAATCCGGGTTAGCCAAGGCTGACAAGAAAGCCGGGCGTGTCGCTGCCGAGGGGCGGATTGAAATCGAACAGAATAGTTCGGCTGCGGCCATGGTGGAAGTCAACTGTGAAACTGACTTCGTGGCCAACGGCGAGGATTTTATCAACTTCATTTCGAACGTAACTCATACGGTACTGCTCATGGCGCCACTGGATGTGAACGCGTTGATGAACCTGCAATTCACTAATGGTAAAAATGTGGATATGGCGCGTCGCGAACTGGTAGCGAAGCTGGGAGAGAATATCAGCATACGGCGTTGTACTTACTATAAAACAGGTAACGGACTTTTAGGTTCATATCGCCACGGTTCACGTATAGGAGTCTTGGTGGAACTGCAGGGGGGAGATGCTACGCTTGCAAAGGATGTTGCCATGCATGTGGCAGCCAGCAAACCCCTGTATGTGAAACCAGAACAGGTTCCAGCGGAGATGCTCGATCAGGAACGGGATATTATCTGCGCCCAATCGATGGATAGCAGCAAACCGGCCGCCATCATCGAGAAGATGGTTGAAGGCCGGTTACGTAAATTCCTTGCAGAAGTGACCCTTGTGGGCCAGCCATTTGTGAAACAACCAGATATCACTGTGGGGAAACTGCTGGTTCAAACCAGAGCCCAAGTGCTGCGTTTTGCTCGTTTCGAGGTGGGTGAGGGCATCGAAAGGAAGCAGGAAGATTTTGCTGCCGAAGTGATGGCACAGGCTCGAGGGGCCTGAATCGCAGTACCCTGGCGTTTCCGCCCACGCTACGCGGCCGTTTTACGGTACAATCTGCATGTCGACGAGCCCCGCAATGCGGGGCTCTGCGTATCACTTACTCGCTCAGCGGACGACCCATGTCGAACCAGACACCCGCTTACCGTCGAATACTTCTCAAGATGAGTGGGGAAGCTCTTATGGGCGGTGCTGACTACGGCGTTGATCCACACGTAATCAAACACTTGGCAGAAGAAGTTCGCGATGTGCACGACTTGGGTGTGCAGATAGGTTTAGTCATGGGTGGCGGCAATATATTCCGGGGCGCGGGTTTGGCCAGGACTGGTATGGATCGGGTCACCGCGGATCATATGGGTATGCTCGCCACCCTCATGAATGCACTTGCCATGCAGGATGCCCTGGAACGACTAGGGTCTCATGTGCGCGTAATGTCTGGTTTGAGCGTCAATGAAGTTTGTGAAGACTATATACGCAGGCGTGCGGTTCGCCATCTTGAGAAAGGCCGCATATGTATTTTCGCGGCCGGTACCGGTAACCCCTTCTTTACGACCGATACAGCAGCCAGTCTGCGTGCTATCGAGATCGGTGCAGAGCTATTGATCAAGGCCACCAAGGTCGATGGTGTATATTCTGCGGACCCAAAACATCACCCCAAGGCGTCGCGCTTTGCGCATCTGACTTTCGATCAACTGCTCACTGATAAACTTATGATTATGGACGCCACTGCCATAGTTTTATGCCGCGACAATAATATTCCTCTTAGAATATTTGATCTAACCATAGCTGGCGACCTCATGCGCATCGTAATGGGTGCGAAAGATGTTGGTACGTTGGTGGACAACGGAGGCCGATCATGATTGATAATATTAAAAATAATGCCACTGCGCGTATGCAAAAAAGCGTGCATACCCTCAAGGAGGGGCTCGCCAAGCTGCGTACCGGGCGTGCCAACGCCAGCCTCCTGGATCATCTGCGTGTGTCCTATTATGGATCCGAGGTGCCACTCAACCAGGTGGCTAATGTGACGGTCGGTGATGCGCGCACCCTGAACATCATGCCATGGGAAAAAACCATGGTGCCGGTAATTGAGAAAGCCATCATGACTTCAGACCTTGGACTGACACCGGCTACGGCAGGCAATATCATTCGGGTACCCATGCCACAACTGACAGAAGAGCGGCGCCGCGAGATCATAAAATTGGCACGTCAGGAAGCCGAGGCTGCGCGGGTAGCGGTGCGAAATGTTCGTCGTGACCTCATCACGGAACTCAAGTTGCTCCTTAAAGACAAAAAAATAAGCGAGGATCAGGAGCGCAGGGCACAGGATGATATCCAGAAAATTACCGATCGCCATATCTCAGAACTTGACAAGATTCTCGCAACCAAAGAGGCAGAGCTCCTGGAAGTCTGAGGAGTGTGACCGCATGGTCAAGATCGAAACTGCGACCCTGCCGCGGCACATTGCCATCATTATGGACGGTAACGGACGTTGGGCCAAGAAACGTTTCTTACCGCGACAAGCAGGTCATCGCGCTGGACTCAAGGCTGCCCGTCGTGTCATCGAGGCCTGTGCACAACATAGTATTGCTGTTCTGACCTTATTTGCATTCAGTAGTGAAAACTGGCAACGACCAAGAACTGAGGTTGGTAATCTAATTGAGCTTTTTGTTGGTGCGATTGACAGCGAAGTGGCCGATTTACACAAGAACAATGTCAGTATCCATTTCATAGGCGACTGTTCAGCGTTCACTCAAGGCTTACAGGACGGTATGTGCCAAGCTGAAAGGCTTACACAATTGAATACGGGATTGATATTGAACATCGCAGTCAGCTATGGCGGGCGCTGGGACATGTTACAGGCGGTGAAAAAAATGTGCATGGAAACAATCACCGGAAAAATTCAACCTGAAGAAATTGATGAGGGTCGGTTATCCGGGGCACTAGCATTATCCGGATTACCAGATCCAGACTTATTCATTCGCACCGGCGGCGAACAACGTATTAGTAACTTCCTGCTATGGAATCTTGCCTATACAGAATTGTATTTTATGGATGACTTGTGGCCGGATTTCGACGATGCAACCTTGCAGGTTGCACTCGATTGGTATGCGGCGCGACAACGTCGTTTTGGCCGTACCTCAGAACAGCTTGGGTCTGGTGGTTAATGCTCAAGCAACGCGTTATCACTGCTCTGATCATCGTACCTCTGGTTGTGTTACTGGTACTTTGTGCTTCTACATGGATACTCGCACTGGTGGCTGGGTTGATGGTTCTGGTGGGTAGTTGGGAATGGTCAATGCTCAGCGGTGAGAATACTTCAATATTAAAAATCTCTAATACACTAATTACAGCCGTATTGCTCTATCTATTATGGCTCACCCGCCAAGAATACTTGATCTTGTGGAGTGTAGCTCTGGCAGCTCTCATATGGTGGCTATTTGCATTCTTTTGGATATTTTGGTGGCGCCGGGAATTTTACAGTCGGATGAAATTCTTTTGCGGTATGCTCACATTGATACCATCATGGCTAGCGCTTGTGGCCTTGCGCGCAAGCCAAAATGGAGCCGTGAAACTCTTGTTTCTATTGACGCTCATCTGGGCTGCTGACATCGGAGCGTATTTTGTGGGTAAAGTATTTGGAAAATACAAACTGGCTCCTGAGGTAAGCCCTGGTAAAACATGGGAAGGTGTGGCGGGGGGCACTCTCGCATTACTCGTTGTATCGTCCTTGGGTGTCTGGATGGTGCTGCCAGCGAACGGGTATCCTCTCATTCTTATATGTCTTTTGACGGGATGGTTGTCAATCGTAGGTGATCTCTCAGAAAGTCTATTCAAACGTCAGGCGGGCGTTAAAGATAGCGGCAGACTTTTCCCTGGCCATGGCGGTGTGCTGGACCGCGTTGATAGCCTGACGGCAGCACTACCGGCATTCTGGCTAGGGCTCGCGTTTCAGGAGTGGTTGCGATGAAGGGTATCACCATCCTCGGTGCCACTGGCAGCGTTGGGAAAGCCACGCTTGATGTGGTGGGCCGTCATCGTGATCGCTTCCGAGTAATAGCGCTCACTGCACACGCTGACGTGGATGGTTTATTCCGCCAATGTTTTGAGCATCGTCCGCAATATGCTGTCATGGTTGAAGAAACACCTGCGCAACAGTTGAGCGAACGTATCAGTCAGGCTGGGCTCAAAGTCCGGGTGCTTACTGGTGCACACGCTCTCGAAGATGTGGCTAAGCTACCGGAGAACGATTGCATCATGGCAGCTATTGTAGGCGCTGCCGGATTATTGCCGACACTCGCTGCAGTGAGCAGTGGCAAGCGCGTACTTCTTGCCAATAAGGAATCGCTGGTGATGGCCGGGCAGCTATTTATGCGTGCTGTCCAGAAACATGGAACAGAACTGATACCCATTGACAGTGAACATAATGCAATCTTTCAATGTATGCCGTCCCAGGAACGCGAGGCTGTAAGACGCATGTTGCTCACAGCCTCAGGTGGACCTTTTCGTGGCTGGTCACAGGAAGATATGCATAATGTCACTCCAGCACAGGCCTGCGCCCATCCAAAATGGAATATGGGCCGCAAGATTTCTGTGGATTCTGCCACGCTCATGAACAAGGGATTGGAGGTAATCGAAGCGCACTGGTTGTTCGGCATACCACCAGAACTTATAGAAGTTATCGTGCATCCCCAGAGCATCGTGCATTCACTGGTGGAATACGCCGATGGCTCGGTACTGGCGCAACTGAGCAACCCTGATATGCGTATACCGATTGCGTGCGGCCTGGGCTGGCCTGAGCGCATAGAGACTGGCGTACAGTCATTGGATTTGTGTGCTCTCGGTCATCTGGACTTTGAGCCTCCGGATTTGAACCTGTTCCCCTGTTTAAAGCTCGCCAAACAGGCCGCGCAGACAGCTGGCAGCGCGTCAGTTACCCTGAATGCTGCCAACGAAGTGGCGGTTCAGACGTTTTTAGAAGGGCAACTGCAATTCACTGCCATCGCCGAAGTGGTGCAGCATACACTCGAACAATCAAAACCAACCAACCTGGATTCAATCGAAGCCGTGCTTGATTGTGATTGGCGAGCACGCGTTATCGCAAAAGCTGCTACAACCAGAGCGGCTGCATGAATATTTTCATCAGTATCGGAGCCTTCATCGTGGCCATCTGCATGCTGATAATCTGGCATGAGTTCGGTCATTTTATCGTGATGCGCTATTTCGGCATCAAAGTGCTACGCTTCTCGGTGTTCTTTGGTAAACCTTTATTTCGTTGGCAGCGTCGGCCCGATTCCACAGAACTTGCCATAGGCTGGCTACCGCTCGGCGGTTACGTAAAGCCGCTCGATGAGCATGATGGTGAAGTACCCGAGGGCGAGAAACATCTAGCTTTCAACCGCCAGCCATTGACTAAGCGTTTACTGGCGGTAGTGGCTGGTCCCGTATTCAACTTCATCTTCGCGATAGTGGCCTATTGGGTGATTTTCATGATTGGCGTTCCTGGAATCCGGCCGATCATTGGCGATGTACGCCCGAACTCTGCCGCTGCGCAAGCCGGGTTTGTAAAGGAAGATGAGATTCTTGCCGTTAACGGCAACAATACACCCACGTGGGATACAGCCCTGGTGCGGCTTTTTCAAGGTACCATGCAGGGAAGCAATATAAGCGTTCAGGTACGTACCCCCGAGCATGATGAGAAACAGTTGATCTTGAAAATAACTGACAGCCGGGCACTGACCGAGCCAGGCAAGCTGATTGAAGGCCTGGGCTTCAGCCAGTGGCAACCCAAGGTTGCACCAGAAGTTGGTGAGATCTTGCCGGATGGTACTGCAGAGCGGGCTGGCCTTAGAAGAGGCGACCTGATTCTAAGTGTCGAGAACACCATTATTACTGGCCCGCAGCAGCTCATTAATATTCTACGTTCAGCGCCGAATAAGACCCTGAAAATCATGGTGCAGCGCGGTAAGCACAGCTTCGGTTTACAACTTCCGGTTGGTGTGCAAAAAACCAAAGACGGCAAACTAATCGGGCATATTGGAGCTCAGATTGGCTATCCTATGAGTGTGCGACAACGCCTGGCTGTGGAACAACGGTATAATCCCATAGCCGCTCTAGGGTATGCATTTGCGCGAACAGGCAGCCTCACTTGGCTGACGTTGGATGCATCTTGGAACATGGTGATCGGCAAGGTATCGTTGCGTAACCTGGCCGGTCCGATTGATATTGCCCAGTATGCCGGCTATACGGCGGAGAATGGTTTGGTGCCATTCCTGGCTTTTCTCGCTGTCGTGAGCATCAGTCTTGGTGTGTTGAATTTGCTACCGATACCGATGCTGGATGGCGGACATTTACTGTATTACCTAATCGAGGCAGTCAAGGGATCGCCCTTGTCGGTCCAGGCTGAGATGTTGGGTCAGCGAGTTGGTATCGCACTGTTACTGGTACTTATGAGTTTTGCCATCTATAACGATCTAACGCGGATATTTGGGTAAGGAGGATTAGAATTGGGTTTAATTAAAGGCACCGGGATCATCCTGGCCTCACTGCTGTTCCTGGTGTTAAGTTCCGCTATCGCTCGGGCGGATGAGCCATTTACAGTCAAAAAAATCGAGATCGTTGGCCTGCAGCGGATATCCGAAGGTACAGTCTACGATTATCTGCCCATCAATATTGGCGATAACCTTACTGAAGGCCGTATCCAAGATGCAATCCGTGCGCTCTACAAAACCGGATTTTTCCGTGACGTTGAAATGCGCCGTGATAAAGATACGCTCATTATCATAGTCCATGAGCGTCCATCCATCGCGAAATTTGTGGTCTCAGGCAATAAACTAATCAAATCGGATGACCTATACAAAAACTTGAACAAGGCGGGTCTGTCTCAGGGCCAAATATTCAACCGGGTGACGCTAGATGGGTTCATTCAACAACTTACCGATGAATATTACAGCCACGGGAAATATGCAGCCATCATTACACCGACTATCACCGACATCGGCGATAACAGGGTAAATGTGTCTGTAAAAATATCCGAGGGAGTGACTGCAAAGATTCGTTCCATCAGCATCATAGGCAATCATGCATTTTCAGATGATGATCTGCGTGATATTTTCAAGTTGAAAGTAGCAGATTTCTGGACATTCTTCGGAAGTTCAGATGAATATTCCCGTGAGAAACTCGTTGGCGATCTGGAATCGCTGCGCTCTTATTATATGGATCGTGGGTATGCGGATTTTGCCATTGATTCAACCCAGGTAGCAATTTCGCCAGATCGTAACAACGTCTATATAACTGTGAATATAACCGAAGGCGATATTTATAAAATTAAGGATGTGAAATTAGCTGGGCAGTTTGTTCTTCCGAAGTCGGCATTGCAACAATTTGTATTGGTAAAGCCAGGAGAGATATTTTCACTCAAACGTGCTACTACCACAGCTGACATAATCCAAAAACGGCTCGGCATGATTGGTTTTGGATTTGCACAAGTAAACCCAATACCTGATATCGACCGTCAGAATAAATTGGTTTCCATCACCTTCTATATAGAGCCAGGCCAACGTGTCTATGTGAGGCATGTCAATTTCAATGAAGCACCGGGCACGGATGACGCGGTATTCCGGCGCGAGATGCGTCAATTCGAAGGAACTTGGCTTTCGAACATTGATGTGGAGCGTTCGCGTGTGCGTCTCAATCGCTTACCGTGGATGGAAGACGTAAAAGTCAAGACCGTGCGCGTACCGGGCTCAGCTAGCCTTGTGGATGTGGATTACACAATGAAAGAGCGCCCGGCAGGTACGGCGAGTGTGGGCGTCGGATACGGTAGTTATTCAGGGTTAGTACTTGATGGAAACATCGTCAATGCCAATTTTCTGGGTTCCGGTGAACGCCTTTCGATTCAGGCGAACCAAAGTTACATTGGTCATCAGTATAATATCAGTTTCACCAACCCCTATTGGACCGTGGATGGCATCAGTCGTACCTTGGCAGTATTTCAATCCCAGACATCCGCGCTCACGATCAATAGCGCGCCATTGACAACTCAGTCCTATGGCGGACAGATGAGTTTCAACATTCCATTGACGGAATACAGCGCCTGGGGTATCGGCGGGACCTACTCGCACAATGAGCTGTTTTCACAGCAAGGTTCGTCGCATCAATACATTGCATTTATATCAAATCCATCCAATGGTCAGACGCTTCAAACACTGGGCTATTGCGCGGATTCACGTGGGTTCTCATTTGTCTGCCAGTACCCAGCGCTGCGGTTCAACACGCTTGAACTTTCACTGAGCTATGTGAGGGATACCCGCGACCGAATCATCTTCCCGAATAATGGAGCGCGCGAATCCCTGAGTTTGACAGCAGCTATACCAGGCTTTGATCAGGAGTATTACATCCTGAGTTATCAGCAACTGATGTTCATACCTCTGTTCAAAGGATTTATATACGGCATCAACGGCGAGGCGGATTACGGCGCGCCCTACGGCAAAACCGCTACTTTTCCACCCTACAAAAATTTCTTCGACGGTGGTCCAGATACGGTACGCGGTTGGCGAATCGGCACCTTGGGGCCACTGGATTCCAGTGGGTATCCGTCCGGCGGTCGGGCCCAGGTTTACATGCAGAATGAACTGATCCTGCCGAGCTTTGGCAAAAAAACAGACACTGATACTAGTTCCAGCCGCTGGGCACTGTTCATTGATGCAGGCAATGCATTCACCGACCCTGGTGATTTTCGCTGGAGTAATTTGCGAATCTCCACCGGCCTGGCAGCCACTTTCCTGACGCCGCTTGGAGCCATGAAATTCAGCTATGCCTTGCCGCTGAATGCCAAGCCGGGTGACCAGACAGAACGCTTTCAATTCACACTTGGCACTTATTTCTGATAATTCCGGAGAATTTCTATGAAACTTGTAAATAAAATATCATTACTGTTGATTGTATTATCTGCCGTAATGTATACGGGCAATATTTTAGCAGCTGAGATTAAAATTGGCGTTGTGGATAGGGCAATCCTGTTGCAGAAATCACCCCAAGCGGAGGCAGCGACCAAATTAATGCACCAGAAATTTGATAGCCGCAGCATTGAATTGACGGCTCAGCAGAACAAAATCAAGGATCTACAAGATCAAATCAATCGCAATGGCGCAATTATGAGCGCCAGCCAATTGCAGACCTTGGAAAATCAACTGGATAGTCTGCAGCAAGATTTTAGACGCAAAACGGACGATTTCCAAGCAGACCTCAATACACAACGTAATCAAGAACTGGGTGATCTCCAGGCAGCAATTGACAAAGCTGCACAGAAGTTCGCCAAAGCGCAGAACTACAACCTCATTATCGATAAAGGTGTTGCTTATTATGCAGATAGTACCGTTGATGTGACTGATCAAGTATTGAGCCAGATGCAGAAGGATTTCAAAAACAAGACGAATCCACCTTCAAATGGCGGTAAATGAGTGATATCGGAGATTGACGGTGGAGCACACTCTCGCAGAAATCGCGAAACGCTGTGGTGGCAAGATTCACGGTGATGGCAATACATTGATTCGATGTATAGGCACAATCCAGCATGCCGGACCTGGGACTATTTCTTTCCTTTCCAATCCGCATTACCGGCGTTATCTAACTAATACCCGTGCTGCCGCAGTTATCCTATCGCCAACTGATGCAGAAATCTGTCCAGTGCCGGCGCTGGTGTCAGAAAATCCCTATGTACTGTATGCGCGAGTGGCAACCCTGCTGACATCGACAGTCTCTGCATCCAGAGGTATCGATGCTGGCGCCAAGGTAGATTCAAAAGCGCGAGTTTCTGCCAAAGCTTGGATAGGCCCCGGCGCAGTGCTGGAAGAGGGTGTGGTGATTTCAGATAATGTCATCATCGGTCCTAATTGTGTAGTCCAAGCCGGGACTAGCATTGCGGAAGATAGCCGACTGGTTGCAAACGTCACCCTTTGTCACGATGTACGGATAGGCAAACGCGCGCTGATTCATCCCGGGGTTGTAATCGGAGCAGACGGGTTTGGTTTTGCCCGAGATGGCGAGGTATGGGTCAAAGTTCCACAGCTTGGATCGGTGATAATCGGAGATGATGTGGAAATCGGCGCCAATACCACAATCGATCGGGGGGCTCTTGAGGATACCGTAATTGATAATGGCGTGAAGCTCGATAACCAGATACAGGTTGCGCATAACGTCTATATTGGCGAGCACACGGTCATCGCCGGCTGTGTCGGCATCTCCGGTAGTGCCCATATTGGCCGCCGTTGTATGCTGGGTGGCTCCGCTGGTGTTGCTGGGCATATCGAAATCTGTGACGATGTAACGATCACCGCTATGACGGTGGTAACCCATTCTATCCATGAGCCGGGTGTGTATTCAGGACTTATGCCGATGGATACTGCGGCGCGCTGGCGCAAGAACAGTGTCCGATTTCGTCAGCTCGATGAGCTCGCGCGCAGGTTAATAACAATAGAAAAAAAGATGAAGGATTAAACAAACATGTCAAAGGATCCATTTCTCGACATCCATGCCATCCTCAAGCAGCTGCCTCACCGATATCCAATCTTGCTGGTGGACCGCGTGCTGGAATGCAAACCGGGCTTGTCACTTACCGCTATCAAGAACGTCACTATCAATGAGCCATTCTTCCAGGGTCATTTTCCTCAGCGGGCAGTTATGCCTGGCGTGTTGATACTCGAAGCGCTCGCCCAGGCTACAGGCTTATTGACGTTCGCAACTCTTGGTTATTCACCTGACCAGCACACACTCTATTACTTTGTTGGCATCGACAAGACGCGTTTCAAGAAACCGGTAGAACCCGGCGATCAACTCTTGCTTAAAGTCGAGCATCTATGGAACAAGCGTGGAATTTGGAAGTACAAGGCTCGAGCCGAAGTAGATGGTAAAATCGTCGCTGAGGCCGAGCTTATGTGCGCCTCACGGAAGTTTGAAGATTGATCGATCCACGCGCGGCCATAGATCCATCCGCACGTCTGGCAGCGGACGTCACGGTCGGGCCGTTCACGGTTATCGGCCCGCAAGTGGAAATCGGCGCTGGCACTTGGATCGGACCGCATGTAGTGATCCAGGGCCCTACGCGTATTGGCCGTGACAACCGCATTTTCCAGTTCGCTTCCATCGGTGGCATACCCCAGGATAAGAAGTATGGGGGCGAGCCTACCTGGCTCGAAATAGGCGACCGCAATACCTTTTTCGAGTTTGTCACCATCAATCGTGGTACTGCCCAGGATAAAGGCCGGACCGTCATAGGCAATGACAATTGGATCATGGCATATGTGCATATTGCACACGACTGCCTGTTGGGTGACAACATCGTATTGGCGAATAACACCACGATGGCCGGTCATGTCACCATCGAAGACTGGGCGATACTCGCAGGTTTCACCAAGGTACATCAATTCTGCCGCATTGGAGCGCATAGTTTCACCGGCATGAACGTGGACATCACACGTGACATACCTCCTTATGTGATGGTGTCCGGCACGCCAGTGGAACCCCGAGGTATCAACAGCGAGGGCCTGCAACGGCGCGCGTTTACCGCCGAGCAAATCCGCAACATCAAGAACGCATATCGAATACTCTACCGATCCGAACTCCGACTCGAAGAGGCACTGGAGAAGTTACGTGAACCAGCCGCCACCCAGCCGGAAGTGGCCCGCTTTGTTAAATTTCTGGAAACCAGCGGGCGCAGTATCACCCGCTGATTCTGTCCAACGTTCTTAACACACGACGCGAAATTATTATGCTGCGAATCGGCATTGTTGCGGGGGAAAGCTCTGGCGATAACCTTGGCGCCGGCCTGATACAAGCAATTCGGAAACGCATACCGGATGCGCAATTCGAAGGCATTGCTGGTCCGGCGATGATTGTGGCGGGTTGCAAACCGCTGGCTAACGCTGAAGACCTGGCGGTGATGGGTATCATAGAAGTGATCAGGTATCTACCGCGTTTACTGTGTATCCGTCGCCGCTTGCGGCGGTATTTTCTTAAACAACGTCCGGATATCTTCATCGGCATAGACGCTCCGGATTTCAATATTGGCTTGGAAGCCAGCTTGCACCAGGCGGGTATACGCACGGTCCATTATGTAAGTCCCTCGATATGGGCCTGGCGTTCGCGTCGCGTGTTCAAGCTCGGCAAGGCCACTGATCTGATATTGACTTTGTTGCCCTTCGAAACAGCGCTGTATGAACAACATGGATATTCAGCCAAATTCGTTGGTCATCCATTGGCTGACCTGGCACCGGAAATCCAGGATCAAGCAGCATTGCGAAAAACTTTGCATCTACCGTTGGAAGGCCGACTTGTGGGGCTGCTGCCTGGAAGTCGCCATACCGAGGTGGAGCGCATGGGGCCATTGTTTCTTGAAACCGCCCAGTGGCTTCTGGCTAAGATGCCTGAGTTAAACTTTGTTGTCCCTGCAGCGACCCAGGCTTTGAGTAAGCTCATCAAGACGCAGATACGCACGCTCAAACCGGATCTGCCAATATTGGTGGTGGAAGGCCATGCTCGCGATGTTATGGGCGCTGTGGATGCGGCACTGATTGCATCGGGTACCGCTACCCTGGAAGCCATGCTGTGGCGGTGCCCCATGGTGGTGGCCTACCGTGTGGCCGCTAGCAGTTACGCGCTGGTTAAGGGCTTGCGCCTGTTGCGCATCCAGCATGTGTCGCTGCCCAACCTGCTTGCGGATCGGGAAATAGTTCCGGAATTTCTCCAGTATCGTGCGCTGCCATTCGATATGGGTAGGGCGCTGCTCAGGTTGCTGCAGGATCCGGCCGTGCGGACTGCGCAACTAGAATCTTTCGCTACTCTCAGCCGCATGCTGCGCCGCCAGGCTGATGAACGCGCAGCGGAAGTGGTGCTGGAACTGCTGGCCAAACAACCGACCATGGCAGGTTAGAATGACTGCGCGTAGGTCCGGGAGCCGGTATAACAATGATCCAGTCTGGGGCAGATCGAGGCGTCAATATCGCCGGTGTGGATGAGGCCGGGCGTGGTCCACTGGCAGGCCCAGTGACAGCCGCGGCGGTCATTTTGGCGCCTTCCCGACCCATTCCGGGGCTCAAAGATTCAAAGAAACTAACGCCTCAGCGGCGTGAACAACTTGCTGCAGAAATCCGCCAGCATGCGCTGGCCTGGGCTGTGGGTTGGGCGGACCATAATGAAATAGATCATCTGAATATCCTGCAAGCCGCATTGTTGGCTATGCAACGGGCGGTACTGGCGCTGGGCGTGATGCCAAAAAGAGTGTTGGTGGATGGCGACCATTGCCCAGATTTGTCTTACCCAATGGAAGCTATTGTGCGCGGTGATAGTCTGATTCCAGTTATTTGTGCTGCTTCGATTCTCGCCAAGGTGGAACGTGATGCTGCCATGCGACGTTTAGATTTGCTTTATCCTGCTTATGGTTTCCGCATCCATAAAGGCTATTCAACCCAGATGCACTTGGCAGCTCTCGCAAAATATGGTGCTTGCACCATCCATCGGCGTTCATTTGCGCCAGTGCAACGTTGTGAAATAAAAGACTCCTGAATATGTCGCCGCGCTTCATCCATCTGCGTCTGCACACCGAATATTCTTTGGCGGATAGTGTTATTCGTATACCACAACTCATGGAGAGTCTGGCAGCCATGAAGATGCCGGCAGTGGCGCTCACCGATCAGGGCAACCTGTTCGCGCTGGTGAAATTCTACAAGGCCGCGCAGGCACATGGCATCAAACCGATAATCGGTGCTGATTTACGCTTGCGTGATGATCAAGGAAATGCATCCTGCAATTTCACTCTGTTGTGTTGTGATACCCAGGGATACCGGAATCTATCGGTACTTATAACGCGCAGCTATCTGGAAGGCCAGCAGCGTGGTATGCCCATGCTGGAACGTCAATGGTTTGAGGGCCATACCCAAGGGCTGATCGCATTGTCTGGCGGAGTTGAAGGCGATGTGGGGCGCGCGCTCCTGGCAGGCCGGAATGACCAGGCACATGCGCTGTTGAATGGCTGGCAAGCATTGTTCCCGGAACACTTCTATATGGAGTTGCAGCGCACTGGACGTGAAGGTGAAGAGGATTACTTGCGCATGGCCGTGAAACTTGCGGCAACCAGCAGCGTGCCTTTGGTGGCCACCAACGATGTGCGTTTTATCAAAACGGAGGAATTCGAATCCCATGAGGCACGCGTCTGCATCCAGTCAGGACATGTTCTGAATGACCCGCGCCGCCCTCGACCCTACAGCCAGCAGCAGTATCTGCGCACCGAAGAACAGATGCTGCAGTTGTTCTCGGATTTGCCGGAGACGCTGGAAAATAGTGTAGAGATCGCCAAGCGCTGCAACTTTAGCTTGCATCTGGGCGAGAACTTTTTGCCGGCCTACCCAATACCGCAGGGTCATACAGTCGAGAGCTTCCTGCGCACCGAGGCACAGACAGGCCTGGAGAAACGGCTTGCCAAGTTGCTTAACCCAGAAGTTAAGGTTCCTGAGACGCGCGCAAAACCCTATAACGAACGCTTGCAGTTAGAGCTGGATGTGATCCTGCGCATGGGTTTCGCAGGCTACTTTCTGATCGTGGCGGATTTCATCCACTGGGCCAGGCACAACGGAGTGCCCGTGGGCCCCGGTCGCGGTTCGGGCGCCGGTTCATTGGTGGCCTATGCGCTCGGCATCACCGATCTTGATCCCCTGGAACATGATCTGTTGTTCGAGCGATTCCTCAATCCCGAGCGGGTATCCATGCCGGACTTCGATGTGGATTTTTGCATGCAGAACCGCGACCGGGTGATCGACTATGTGGCAGAGCGCTACGGTCGCGGACGGGTATCCCAGATCATCACCTACGGAAGCATGGCGGCGCGCGCCGTGGTGCGCGATGTGGGTCGTGTGCTCGGCCATCCTTATGGTTATGTGGATCAGATCGCTAAACTGATCCCCTTCGAACTGGAAATGACCCTGGATAAAGCCCTCCAACAGGAGCCGGAACTGCGCGCCCGCTATCAGAACGAGGACGAGGTGCGACAGTTCCTGGATCTGGCGCGTTCGCTGGAAGGCTTGGCGCGCAACGCTGGTAAACATGCGGGCGGTGTGGTGATCGCGCCTTCCGAGCTCACCGACTTCATGCCGCTTTACTGTGAAGCTGGCAGCAATCATCCAGTCACGCAGCTGGATAAAGACGATGTAGAAGCGATAGGTCTGGTGAAATTCGATTTTCTGGGTCTACGCACGCTCACCATCATCGATTGGGCGGTCGGCATCATCAACCAGCAACGCAAGGGCGAAAAGATTGTGCCGGTGGATATCAGTGCTATCCCGATGGATGACGCGGCCACTTACGCCCTGCTGAAACGCTGCCAGACCACGGCAGTCTTCCAGTTGGAATCACGCGGTATGAAAGATCTCATCCGCCGGCTCAAGCCAGATTGCTTCGGCGATATCGTAGCGCTGGTGGCGCTGTTCCGACCCGGGCCATTGCAGTCCGGCATGGTGGACGATTTCATGGCGCGCAAACACGGTAAAGCAAAAGTTGACTATCCACATCCCAAGCTGGAACCGATCCTGAAACCCACATACGGAGTGATTCTTTACCAGGAGCAGGTGATGCAGATCGCCCAGGTACTGGCCGGCTATACATTGGGTAATGCTGACCTGCTGCGCCGTGCCATGGGCAAGAAGGATGCGGAGGAAATGGCCGAGCAGCGTGACGTGTTTGTGAAAGGTGCGATAGCACGCGGTGTGGATCCGCGGCTCGCCACCTATATTTTCGATCTGATGGAAAAATTTGCCGGTTACGGTTTCAACAAATCCCATTCCACCGCATATGCGCTGCTCGCCTATCAAACCGCCTGGCTCAAGGCGCATTACCCCGCCGCCTTCATGGCAGCCGTACTGTCTTCGGACATGGACCATACCGATAAAGTCGTGACGCTGATAGACGAGTGTCGTGCGATGGAGTTAAAAATCCTGCCGCCGGACATCAATCATTCCGAGTACCGCTTCGCAATGGCAGATAAAAGCAGCATCCGCTATGGGCTGGGTGCCATCAAGGGCGTGGGATTAGCGGCCATCGAAGGGGTGCTGGAAGAGCGCGAGCGCAACGGGGATTTCAAATCAATTGAGGATTTCTGCCGGCGCATCGATTTGCAAAAAGCCAATCGCCGCGTGGTCGAGGCGCTGATCCGTGCCGGTGCCCTGGATGTGCTTGGCCTTAATCGTGCAACGCTAATAGCGCGATTGCCGGAAGCACTGGCGCGCGCGGACCAGAGCACGCGTGCGAGCGCGGCAGGCCAGAATGACATGTTCGGCCTGATGGGGCCGGGAACTGCAAAACCGCAGCAGCCGAAAACAGCTTCAATGCTGCCGGATTGGGACGAGGATGAACGTCTGCGCGGTGAGCGGGATACCCTGGGTCTGTATCTGACCGGTCATCCGGTAACCCGCTACGCGGCGGATTTGCGCCATGTGGTCACGGCCCCGCTTGGAGAACTGGCGGATGAATCACCGCCGGAAAGCAATGGCGAGCGCGGTTATGGCTCGATGGCGGCATCGCGCAATGTTGTTGCAGCCGGTCTGATCGTGGATTTACGCAAACGTGGTGGGCGTGTGAGCTTGGTACTGGATGACCGTAGCGGACGGCTAGAGGTGACTCTGTTCGAAGATGCCTTTAAGCGCTTCCGGACCCTGGCAGTGAAGGGCAGGGTGGTAGTCGTGGAAGGCCGGCTGGCCTTCGACGAATTCATCAGTGGTTGGCGTATCACCGTCAAAAACATGTATGGGGTGGACGAGCTGCGGGAACGTTATGTGCGGCGCTTGGATATCGAATGGACAGCGGAGGGAGGGGAGGCTTTCGCCAGCCGCCTCAAGGAGGCGCTCAAGCCGCATCTGGGCGGCCGCTGCAGCGTCTGGGTGCGCTACCGTGGAGAGGGTGCCAGCGTCCCCATGTGCCTGGGGGAGGCCTGGCGGGTGCATCCCAGCGAGATCCTGACCCGGCGACTGGAGACCTGGCTGGGTATGGGAAGCATCACCTTGCACTACGGGACCCGTCCTATAGACCTAGCCCATGAGGCGGTCAGTGCCTGAGGGGCGCCGGGCGCTTTAATCGAGCGGTGAATGACCGCTCGTTCTCGGCGAGCGTCTCGCCAGGATGGCGAGGCTGGACGGCCCGCCATGGAAGACGCTGTGCTGTTAGACTTGCGCGGGGGGCTTGTTGTCGTCCGCCTCCGCCGGTAACGTTTATGGCCCCGCAAACTACCACTTGATAATGAATCTCAATTTCCTCGAATTTGAACAACCGATTGCCGAGCTCGAAGCCAAAATCGAGGAGCTGCGATTCGTGGGTGATGAATCCGCTGTCAGCATCACTGACGAAATCGAGCGCCTGCAGGCCAAGAGCCGGAACCTCACTGAGACCATCTTTTCCAACCTGAGTGCCTGGCAGGTGGCGCAGTTGGCACGCCATCCGCTGCGCCCCTATACGCTGGATTACATCCAGAAGATATTCACTGACTTCGAAGAACTGCATGGTGATCGGACCTTCGGGGATGATCCGGCTATCGTCTCCGGAATCGCCCGGCTGAATGGGCGGCCGGTGGCCATCATCGGCGAACAGAAGGGCCGTGATACCAAGGAAAAAGTTCGCCGCAATTTCGGTATGCCGCGTCCCGAGGGCTATCGCAAGGCGTTGCGCATCATGAAGATGGCGGAACGTTTCCGTCTGCCGCTCATGACTTTTATTGACACTCCTGGTGCTTATCCCGGTGTGGACGCGGAAGAGCGCGGGCAGAGTGAAGCCATCGCGCGTAACCTGTTCGAGATGTCCACGCTGCGCGCGCCCATCATCTGTACCATCATCGGTGAAGGCGGTTCCGGCGGAGCTTTGGCCATCGGCGTGGGCGACCGTGTCAACATGTTACAGTACAGCATCTATTCGGTGATCTCACCGGAAGGTTGCGCTTCCATCCTGTGGAAGAGCGCGGACAAGGCTAGTGAGGCGGCGGACGCCATGGGCATCACCGCCGAGAGACTGAAGAGTCTGGGACTCATAGACACGGTACTGCAGGAACCCCTGGGTGGCGCACACCGCAATCCGGATGCCATGACCACCACCATCAAGAACGCCATCACTGATGCGCTCAGCCGTCTCGAACATGTTTCCATGGATGAAGTGCTGGAAGCGCGTTACAAACGTTTCACCTCCTTCGGGAGTTTCAAGGAGTGAGCCGCGCCTCTATCCACCGCTTGTGAGTTTCGATTCTGACAAACTGAATATCGTGATGCGCGGCCTCCCGGCCGCGCGTTGTTATTGGGTGGGTTTCAGTGGCGGCCTGGATTCCACCGTGTTGCTGTCTGCCTTGGCCCAAGAGCAAGCATCGCTGCCTGCCCGATTGCAGGCGTTGCATGTGAATCATCATCTGCACGCCGATGCGGATAACTGCGAACAGCATTGTCAGCAGATCTGTGCGGCTTTGCATGTGCCAATCGAATGCCGGAGTGTCAGTATCAAACCAGAAAAAGGACAAAGTCTCGAAGCCATCGCGCGTGAACAGCGTTACCGAGAGTTTCAGAAGCTGGTTCAAAAAGATGACATGCTTTTGCTGGCGCATCATCAGGATGACCAGATGGAGACATTTCTGCAGCAGGCGTTGCGGGGCGCAGGACTGCGCGGCCTCGCCGCCATGCCCATGATCGCCCGGTTCGAAACGGGTTATGTGGCACGACCATTGCTTGGATTCACGCGCGATGAGTTACAGGTCTGGGCGGAAACACAGGGGCTCACTTGGTTCGACGATCCCAGTAACACGGATGTGCGCTTTGACCGCAATTTCTTGCGCCGTCAGGTGATACCCGTCATCAAGCAACGCTGGCCATCAGCGGCGGCAACGATCACGCGCAGCGCAGGCCACTGCAGTGAAACCCTGGAGTTATTGGCGGCGGTGGCGGAAGAAGACTTGAAACGCTGCACCGCAGACCAGGGACGGGTGCTGCCGGTAGCCACTTTGCAGGCCCTCGGGGCGGTGCGCGCCAAAAACTTATTGCGGCACTGGCTTGAAAGACAGCATCTGCCGTTGCCGCCCGCTCATAAACTTGAGCAGGTCATTCGCGAAGTATTGCCGGCGCGCGCCGAGCGCAATCCCTGCGTTTCTTGGGCGGGTGCGGAAGTGCGCCGCTATCGCGGCCATATATACGGCCTACCGCCTCTGCCTGAAGTCGGGGGCAGTGACTTCATGCTCAGGCAAGGCGTACCAACGGAATTGGGGGCTGGCTTGGGCACGCTTCGCCTGGCGCCAAGTTTGGACGGCGAGCGGCTACGCCTCGCGGATTACCCCCCCGAGGGACTGAGGCTGCGTTTCCGGTCCGGAGGCGAAGTCTGCAAGCCTGCAGGCCACGTCCATCAGCGGCCCCTCAAGAAGTGGCTGCAGGAGTTGAAGGTCGTACCCTGGATGCGGGAGCGTTTGCCACTTCTGTATCTCGGCGACCAGCTGGCGGCAGTCGCGGGATTGTTCGTGTGCGCACCCTTTGCCGCCGGCAAGGATCAAGCGGGTTTGCGCATCGAATGGCTGTCGCATCCCGCTCTGCATTAGCAAGGCACGCTACTGGCTGCCTAGAATATTTCACTTCATTAGAACCACTGATTCTGTTAGGCTGTGCTCCCGATTCAGCGGAGCCATCCCGGCGCCGCGTCGGGAGTCCTGATGGCTCATTTCGTATTTGTTACTGGCGGCGTGGTTTCTTCCCTGGGGAAGGGCATCGCCTCCGCCTCCTTGGGCGCGATTCTGGAAGCCCGCGGCCTCAAGGTCACCATGGTCAAGCTGGACCCCTATATTAATGTGGATCCCGGCACCATGAGCCCGTTCCAGCACGGTGAGGTGTTCGTCACCGATGATGGCGCCGAGACCGACCTGGATCTGGGCCACTATGAGCGCTTCGTGCGCGCTCGCATGGGCCGCAGTAATAACTTCACCACCGGGCGCATCTACGAGAACGTGATCCACAAGGAACGTCACGGGGATTATCTGGGCGCTACCGTACAGGTGATCCCGCACATCACCGATGAGATCAAGCGGTGCATCCGCGAAGGCGCCGATGATGCCGATATCTGCATGGTGGAGATCGGCGGCACCGTGGGCGACATCGAGTCTTTGCCATTTCTGGAAGCCATCCGCCAGCTGGGCATCGAGATGGGGCGCGGCAAATGCGTGTACATACATCTGACCCTGGTGCCCTATATCCCCACCTCCGGCGAGACCAAGACCAAGCCCACGCAGCATTCCGTGAAGGAACTGCGTTCCATCGGCATTCAGCCGGATATCCTTTTGTGCCGCGCTGCCAATCCCCTGCCGGATGATGCGCGCCGCAAAATCGCGCTGTTCACCAATGTGGAGGAACGTGCGGTGATCTCCGCGCCGGACGCGGATGACATCTACAAGATCCCGTTGATCCTGCACGCCCAGGGACTGGATGATATCGTCGTGGATCACTTGCGCATCAACACCAAGTCCGCGAACCTGAGTGAATGGCGCAGGGTCGTGGAGGCCAGGGCCAATCCGGAAGCTACAGTCAATATCGCCATGGTCGGTAAATACGTGAACCTCACCGATGCCTACATGTCGCTCAACGAGGCACTAAAGCACGCCGGCATCCATACCCATACGGAGGTGAAGATCCATTACATTGATTCTGAGGAGCTGGGCACGCACGGCACCGGTCTTTTGCTTGATATGGATGCCATCCTGGTGCCCGGCGGTTTTGGCGAACGCGGCATCGAAGGCAAGATCGCAGCGGCCGGTTATGCCCGTGAGCAACGCATACCGTATCTTGGGTTGTGTCTTGGGTTGCAGGTGGCGGTGACGGAATTCGCACACACTGTGGTCGGACTCAAGGGCGCCCACAGCACGGAATTTGAGCGCAACACCCCTTATCCGGTGATCGCGCTGATCACCGAATGGCAGGATCGCAGCGGCCAGCGAGAGACCCGTAATGAACAATCGGATTTGGGCGGCAGCATGCGCTTGGGGGCCCAAGACTGTCATCTGGTGCCCGGTACCCTGGCACATAAGCTCTATGGCAAGGAGGTGATCTCCGAACGCCATCGCCATCGCTATGAATTCAACAACAATTACCTGGAACAGTTCCAGAAGAAGGGTATGGTGTTCTCAGGCTTTTCGGTGGACAAACTGGTGGAAATCGTCGAGCTGCCCGGGCACCCGTTCTTCATCGCCACCCAGTTCCATCCGGAATTCACCTCCACGCCGCGTGACGGACACCGGCTGTTCAGCGGCTTCATCAGGGCGGCCCGCGAATACGCCGCCGCGCAGCCCGCCCTCAAGGCGGCGCGCGCATGAAACTCTGCGGCTTCGAGGCCGGTAACTCACAACCTTTTTTCCTGATCGCCGGGCCGGATACGCTGGAGAGCGAGCAGCTGGCACTGGACGTGGCCGGGCATCTCAAGCAAGTCACGCAGCGCTTGAAGATCCCGTATATTTTCAAAGGCTCGTTCGACAAGGCCAACCGTACCTCAGGCAAAAGTTACCGCGGCCCCGGCATCGAGGCGGGTCTGCGGATTCTCGCCAAGGTGCAGAAGATCGTAGGCGTACCGGTGCTCACTGATGTCCACGAGGACACACCCATTGAAGAAGTGGCGGCGGTTGTGGATGTGATCCAGACGCCGGCGTTTCTGTGCCGCCAGACCAATTTTATCCAGCGTGCTGCCAAGGCCGGCAAACCGGTGAACATCAAGAAAGGCCAGTTCCTGTCCCCCTGGGAGATGCAGAATGTGGTGGACAAGGCGCGCGCCACCGGCAATCAGCAGATCCTGGTATGTGAGCGCGGTTTTTCGTTCGGCTACAACAATCTGGTGACCGACATGCGCGGCCTGGCGGTGATGCGCGCCACCGGCTGCCCAGTGGTGTTCGATGCTACCCATAGCGTACAACTGCCTGGCGGACAGGGCGGCAGTTCCGGTGGCCAGCGGCAATTCATCCCGGTGCTGGCGCGTGCCGCCATCGGCGCCGGCGTCGCCGGCATCTTCATGGAAACCCATCCGGACCCGGATAAGGCGCTGTGCGATGGCCCCAATTCCTGGCATCTGCGCCTGATGGAAGAACTGCTGGTCACCCTAAAGGAGCTGGATACCGCAGTGAAGCGCCAGCCCTATGCGGAGACGCATCTGCCTGCGTGAAATATTTGATGATGGTAATTTAAAAAATCAGGAACGTCGTCCATGGCCAAGATAGTTGATCTGCGTGCCCGTGAGATCCTGGATTCCCGCGGTAACCCCACGGTGGAAGTGGATGTGATCCTGGACAGCGGCACCGTGGGCCGGGCGGCGATACCGTCGGGCGCCTCCACCGGCAGCCGCGAGGCAGTGGAGTTACGCGACGGCGATCCGAAGCGCTATGGCGGCAAGGGCGTGCGTAAAGCTGTCGCCAACGTAAAGGGAGAAATCCTGCGTCGCGTGCGCGGCATGCAGGCAGAGCAGCAGGAGAAACTCGACCGCGCGCTTATCGAACTGGACGGCACTCCGAACAAATCCCGGCTGGGCGCCAACGCTATCCTGGGTGTATCGCTGGCGGCCGCGCGTGCCGCATCGCGTGAACAGGAGATGCCTTTATATGAATGGCTGGGGGGTGAGCGTGCCGTGACCATGCCGGTGCCGCAGATGAATGTCATCAATGGCGGGGCGCACGCAGACAATAATGTCGACCTGCAGGAATTCCTGATCTTGCCGGCCGGCGCACCCAGTTTTTCGGAAGCCTTGCGTTACGGCGTTGAGGTGTTCCACACGCTCAAGAAAGTCCTGCACGAACGCGGGTTGAGCACCAGCGTGGGGGATGAGGGCGGCTTTGCGCCGAACCTGCCTTCCAATGAGTCCGCCCTGGAAGTCATCATGGAAGCAATCGGACGTGCCGGGTATGCGCCCGGCAGCGACATTTATTTAGGTGTAGATGCCGCCTGCAACGAGTTTTACCGTGGCGGGCGCTATCACCTGGATTCGGAGAACCGGCACTACAGCTCCGCTGAATTTTCTGAGTACTTAGCCAAGCTCGTCGAACGTTATCCCATCATCAGTGTCGAGGATGGCATGGCCGAGAACGATTGGGATGGCTGGCAGATGCTGACCCGGCGACTGGGTGAGCGCGTGCAGTTGGTGGGCGATGATATCTTCGTGACCAATACCACAATCATCCAGGAAGGCATCCGCAAGGGCATCGCCAATTCCGTGCTCATCAAGCTGAACCAGATTGGTACGCTCACTGAGACCCTGGCAGCCATCAACACGGCGGTGGGTGCCGGCTACACCGCGGTGATCTCGCATCGCTCTGGTGAGACCGAGGACACCAGCATCGCGGATCTGGCTGTCGGCAGCCACGCCACCCAGCTCAAGAGCGGCTCCCTGTCCCGCACTGACCGGCTCGCTAAATATAACCAGCTGTTGCGCATCGAGGAAACCCTGGGCAAGCGCGCCCGTTATCAGGGACAAACGGCGTTTCCAGCCAGGATAAAACGGCACTGAGATGCATCTGCGCGGACTGCACATTAAATTCCTGCTGCCGCTGATCCTGGTGCTGTTGCTGCTGCTGTTCCAGTATCAACTGTGGTTCGGTGAGGGTGACATGTTCGATGCCTGGGCGCTCCAGCGGCAGGTGAACGCCCAGCAGACTGAGAACTCCGAATTCACGAAACGCAACCAGGCTCTGGCCGCACAGGTACAGGATCTCAAGCAAGGCCAGGCAGCCGTTGAGGAACAGGCGCGTGCTGATCTTGGTATGATCAAGAAAGGCGAAACCTTTTATCAGATCGTGCGCGAACCGCCGCCACCACCCAATCATTGACTGTATACCGTAAGCAAAGCGGGCGCCTCTAAAAATTAGAGAGATTTTGGTTTCCAGTTAGGCAGAAATGACCGAGAAACCGGAGTGTATATGCCAATACATGAGGGTGAGCCGTATACGGCGAACGGGCGGGCAGGATGCCCGACCTGGACCAGAAGCGAAACAGGAAAGCGCAGCGAGTAGTCGAGGTAATTATTAACGCCGCTGGAAAGTATAATGATCAATTTTTAAGGGTGCCCGCACGATTCTGGGCAGTGATTCCGGCCGCCGGCACCGGCACGCGCATGGGCGGCGACATTCCCAAGCAATACCTGCCGCTGGCGGGGCGCACCGTCATCGAACATGTGCTGGATGTTTTTCTGTCGCATCCGCGTATCGCGGGCATGAGCGTGGCCATTTCGGAAGCGGATGCCTTTTGGCGACAGTATCTGTTGCGCTCCCATGTCAAGCCGGTGCGCATCGCCAGGGGCGGTGTGCATCGCGTGCATTCAGTATTGAATACTTTGCAGAGTCTGCAGCAGGAACTGCATGCTCAGGACTGGGTGCTGGTGCATGATGCGGTGCGCCCGTGCCTGCATGCCAGCGATCTGGACCGGCTGATGGAGATATTGAGACAGGACCCGGTGGGCGGCATACTGGCGACCCCGTTGGTGGATACCGTGAAATCCGTGGACCCGGAACAACGAATCAGCGCGACACCGGCCCGCCAGAACCTGTGGCGCGCGTTCACGCCGCAGATGTTCCGTTATGGGCCGCTCATGGATGCGTTGGATGCCGCACTCAAACGCGGCGAAGCACCCACGGATGAGGCCGCTGCGATGGAGAGCGCCGGGCATACGGTGCGCGTGGTGGAAGGCCGCAGCGACAATATCAAGATCACCCGGCCAGCGGACCTGGCGCTGGCGGAAGCCATCCTCAGCCAATCCGGAGGTAGGTCGTTATGAGAATCGGTCAGGGACTTGATGTGCATGCCTTTGGCCCTGGCCATGAAATCGTCCTGGGGGGGGTGCATATTCCACATACCCATGGCATTCGTGCGCATTCCGATGGCGACGTATTACTGCATGCAGTATGCGATGCATTGCTGGGGGCCGCGGGACTCGGCGATATCGGGCGACATTTCCCCGACAGCGATCCAAAATTCAAAGGCATCGACAGCCGCAAACTGTTGTGCATGGTGATGGAGAAAGTGCGCAACACGGTGCTGCGACCGCTCAACGTGGACGTCACATTGATCGCCCAGGTACCGATACTGGCGCCGTATATTCCCGCCATGTGCGCGAACCTGGCTGCCGATCTCGGCCTGCCATCGGAACGTGTGAATGTGAAAGCCACTACTACCGAACGTCTCGGTTTCATCGGCCGTGGCGAAGGTATCGCTGCCCAGGTGGTGGTGCTCATGGAAGAAACCTAAAGTCTGTGTCGCCTTTGCCTCAATGGGCGCATGCCCATGGCCCGATCACTGCAAGTGCCCGCACCCGTTCAATGCCCGAAGATTTCCGGGTAGAAGAGGTTCTGGGATTCGAAGCGGACGGTGAGGGCGAGCATCTGCTGCTCAAGGTGGAGAAGCGCGGTGCCAATACCCTATGGGTGGCTCGGGAGCTGGCACATTATGCAGGCGTGTCGCCGCGCGAGGTAAGCTATGCCGGCATGAAGGACCGTAATGCCGTGGCGGTGCAGCATTTCAGTCTGTGGCTTGGTAAACATCCGCAACCGGACTGGGCTGCGCACCAGCATGAGGAATACCGGATCCTCGCTGTCGCCCGCCACCGCCGCAAACTACGCATCGGCAGTCTCAAGGGCAACCGTTTCCGCATAGTATTGCGGGATCTGTCTGTGCCGACCAAAGATCTGGAAGCAAAGCTGGCAAGCATCCGCGAACGGGGCGTGCCCAATTATTTCGGGCCGCAACGTTTTGGCCGCGAAGGCGCGAACATCGCCCAGGCTGAAGCACTGTTTTCCGGTCAACTAACCCTGCGTGACCGTAAGCTGCGCGGACTGTTATTGTCCACAGCGCGCAGTCTTCTATTCAATGCGGTGCTCTCACGGCGCGTCGAGGAGCATAGCTGGGATACGGTGTTAGCTGGCGAGATCTGCATGCTTGAGGGCAGCCACAGCGTGTTTCATGCCGAGAGCGTGGATGCCGAATTGGAGGCGCGCGCCCAAACGGGCGATCTGCATCCCACGGGCCCGTTGTGGGGCCAGGGCGAGAGTCGGGTTACCGGCCAGGCGGCGGCGCTGGAATCCGCGGTGTTGCGCGACTATGCTGTTTTTGCCCGGGGACTCGAATACGCGGGTCTGGAGCAGGCGCGCCGAGCGTTGCGTCTGCCACTCAAGGATGTAGCCTGGACGGTGGACGATGCGCAGTCACTAGTGCTGGAATTTTTTCTGTCGGCAGGCGCTTATGCCACCGCCGTGTTGCGGGAGCTGGTGAATACCGACGACCTGAAAGGGGAATACGGCGATGCTATCTCGGATTGAGCACGACACTAATATAGTGGAACTGCGCCTGGCGCACCCGCCGGCGAATGCACTGAATCCCGCCCTAGTGCATGAATTGCATACGGCTATCAAGTCGGCGCCGGACAAAGGCGCACATGCATTGATACTCTCGGGTGCGGAAGGCATGTTCTCGGCAGGTCTGGATGTGCCGGCGCTGCTGAAACTGGATAAAGCCGCCATGGGGGCTTTCTGGAAAGAATTCATCAACCTGCTGCAAGTCATCGCCCTGTCGCCTGTGCCGATAGCGGCGGCCATAACCGGTCACAGTCCGGCGGGCGGCGCGGTGTTGGCGATCTTCTGCGATACCCGTATTGCCGCCGAGGGCAAATTCAAGATCGGACTCAACGAAGTGCGTGTGGGCCTGCCGGTGCCGGCGGTGATCTACGCAGCGCTCATAAGGGTGGTGGGTGTGCGCCAGGCAGAGCGTATGTGCCTGCATGGCCTACTGATCTCGCCCGATGAAGCCCTACATATCGGTTTGGTGGATCAGGTGTTGCCGCCGCCGCAGGTTGTACCGGCGGCGCTGGAGTGGTGCCGCAGTCTGCTGGCATTGCCGCCGCGGGCTGTCGCCGTCACCCGCAAGCTAGCGCGTGCCAATCTCGCCGGTTTGTTCGCTGAACTCGGCGAACGCAGCCAGGATGACTTGATGGACAAGTGGTTCAGCGCTGAAACCCAGGCCGCTATGCGCGCGCTGGTGGCGGAATTGGCGTCGCGCAAATAATCTAGGTTTCTATGCACGATATTTTGCACCGCTGTTAGTTGATAACCACGATATGAATCCCAAAAAGATTCCTCAAACCAAATACCAGTAAGCCGATGCCCATGATGTATCGCAGCGATTTGAAACGTTCAAACAGTTTCGGCCAGTACAATACAAGCAGTCAGCCATTAAAAGTAAAGATCACTAGCAGTTTGATGTTCAGCGTGAAACCCATGGAAACTTATCTTGGATAACTCAGAAAGTTTTTAACGGCTGCTCAGCAGCACATACACCGCGCCGGTCCCACCATCCACTGGGCGTGCCGAACAGAACGCGAGAATTTCATCCCGCTGCCGAAGCCAGCCATTGAGTTTCTGTTTCAGCACCGGTCCGCGCGGGCCGGAGCGAAAACCCTTGCCGTGGATGATGCGCACGCAGCGCATGCGCGCGCCACGCACTTCATGCAGGAATTCGGCCAGCGCCTGGAGCGCTTCCTCACTGCGCATACCGTGCAGGTCGAGTTCATCCCCGACGCTGAACTGGCCGCGGCGCAGTTTGCGCAGCACCCCATGCTGTACACCCGGCTTGGCATAGTACAAACCTTCGCCCAGCAGCGGCTCATCCGGGTCCGGCAATCCGGTGAGGCTTTCCACCAGTACTTCGGCCGTAGCCGCGCGTGCAAAGCGCGCACGGGGTTTGGGCTTGGGTTTGGGTGTGTGATGCAATGGTTTGTGTGACAGTGGCCTGGTATCCGCGACGGCATCGCGGAACGCGCGTGTATCTTCATCGCTGAGCTTGAACTTGTTTGTCATTACCGCCGCTACCCTTGCCAGCGACAGTATATCAAGCGTGTTTTTAAAGTATCCTAAAGGCCGCTGTTGTACCGGCAGATTAGCGGGTGAAAATTCTTCTCAGTAACGATGACGGCTGCCATGCCGAAGGTCTGCGCTGCCTGGCCGAAGCGTTGCGGACCTTCGCCGACGTTACCATCGTCGCGCCGGACCGGAACCGCAGTGGCACCAGCCATTCCCTGACTCTGGATATGCCGTTGCGGGTGCGCCGGGATGAGCCGGGGGTGGTATGCGTGGACGGTACGCCCACCGACTGCGTTCATCTGGCCATCACCGGTCTTTTGGAGCACGAGCCGGATATGGTGGTCTCCGGCATCAATTTTGGCGCCAATCTGGGTGACGACGTGCTGTATTCCGGCACCGTGGCGGCGGCCATCGAGGGGCGCTTCCTGGGTTATCCGGCGATCGCCGTATCGCTGGTGACTGAGATGCCGCAGCATTACACCACCGCTGCGCGCGTCGCCTGCAATCTGGTGCAGCGTTTGCTGACCCATCCACTACCGGCCAACACCATCCTCAATGTCAATGTGCCGGACGTACCATGGGCTGAATTAAAGGGTATGGAGGCCACGCGTCTGGGCTACCGGCACCGGTCCGAACCGGTCACCAAAGCCATGGATCCGCGCGGGAGGGCCATCTACTGGGTGGGGCCGCCGGGGGCCGAGCAGGATGCCGGCATCGGCACGGATTTTTACGCAATACGCCGCGGGTTTGTCTCGGTCACACCGCTGCAGATCGACCTGACGCAATACACTGCCCTCGATCCTTTATCTCATTGGTTGCAGGGGATACCGCTGCCGTGAAGGCTGCCAGCACCCGTGGCATCGGCATGACCTCGGCGCGCACCCGCGAGCGTCTCATGCTGCGCCTTAAGGAGCAGGGCATCACAGACGCTGCGGTCCTCAATCTCATCCGCTCCACGCCGCGGCATCTGTTTGTAGACGAAGCACTGGCGAGCCGTGCGTATGAAGACACGGCGCTGCCCATCGGCCTGGGCCAGACGATCTCCCAGCCCTATATCGTGGCACGCATGACGGAAGCATTGGTGGCGGATGGCATACCCGAAAAAGTTCTGGAAGTGGGCACCGGTTGCGGTTACCAGACGCTGATGCTGGCGGCGCTGGTGCCGATGGTGTACAGCGTCGAACGGCTCGGACCCTTGCAGCTGCGCGCGCGCCAGACTCTGAATAGCCTCAAGGTCCAAAACGTGCGCTACCGCCATGCGGACGGCGGCTGGGGTTGGCCACGACATGCACCTTACGGCGGTATCCTGGTGAGTGCCGCACCGCTCGAGGTGCCACAGGCGCTCCTGGAGCAACTGGCAATCGGGGGCCGCATGGTTATACCGGCGGGCAGTCCCAGCAAACAAGAACTGCTGCTGATCACGCGCCGCAGCGTGAACGACTATGCGCGCAAGTTGTTGGATCGGGTAAGTTTCGTGCCGCTGGTGGATGGTGTGGCATGAACAGCATCCTGCGGGCCCTGTTAGTGATAGGTGGTTGTACGGGATTGCTGGCGGGTTGCGCTGGTGCGCTCAGCTGGAACCCGCGTGGCATATTCGGGCAGGCACAAGGGGCGGTTACAGTAGAAGCCATCCCCAGGCAGTACACCGTTCGGCCGGGCGATACGCTGTATTCCATCGCCTGGCGCTATGGCCTTGATTACCATGATGTGGCTACCTGGAACGGCATCGGCTCCGATTACCTTATTAAGCCGGGTCAATCGTTGGCGTTGGCAGCGCCATCCCGGTTCACAGCAGCCAGTGTCAAACCAGCCACACATACTGGTGCAGTCGCGACCAGTTCACGGCCGGCTGAATCAAATAACTACGCGCCACCTTCCGGACCCCTGCGATGGTTTTGGCCTGCCAAGGGCGCATTGGTGCGCATGTATCACACGAATGATCCGCTCTCCAAAGGTATTGATATCAGCGGGGTGCGCGGCCAGGACATCGTTGCCGCGGCGCCCGGTAAGGTGGTGTACACCGGCAGCGCCATCATCGGCTACGGCAAGCTTATCATCATCAAGAACAGTGACCAATTCCTGAGTGCCTATGCGGATAATGAGTCGATGCTGGTACAGGAAGGCGAAACAGTCAAAGCCGGTGAACGTATCGCCACAATGGGTCTGGACCGGGACGGACATCCTTTACTGCATTTCGAAATCCGTTATAACGGCAAGCCCGTAAACCCCTTAAGCTATCTGCCGCATCACTGATGCTTGCATACAGGGTGCAACACTTGGCAAGATTAACCACACACGCTTGTTCGAGAGCGTCCCGGATACCATGACGAGTATCAATCGCGAAGGCACACCGGAAGCGGATGAAGAATTGTTTCCTGAATCCGAGGAGCAGCTGAGCGCGGCTGCCCTGCTGGAAGGCGACAGCGAGGAACCCCCGCTGGATGAGGGCACGGTGGCGGTGCTGCAAACGGAACCGGCGGAGCCCGAACCGCAGCTGGTAGAAGCGCAGCTGGATGCCACCCGCATGTACCTTTCGGAGATCGGCTATTCAGCGCTGCTGACCGCCGAGGAAGAAGTCTATTACAGCCGCCGCGCCCTGAAGGGCGACGAAGTCTCACGCCGCCGCATGATCGAGAGCAACCTGCGGCTGGTGGTGAAGATCGCGCGCAAGTACATCAATCGCGGCTTGCCGTTACTGGACCTGATCGAAGAGGGCAATCTGGGGCTGATCCATGCGGTGAAGAAATTCGATCCGGAGCGCGGTTTCCGGTTCTCCACTTATGCCACTTGGTGGATCCGCCAGACCATCGAACGGGCCATCATGAACCAGACCCGCACCATCCGCCTGCCCATCCACATTATCAAGGAACTGAATCTCTACTTGCGCGCCGGCCGCAAACTGTCCCAGACACTGGACCGCGCGCCTTCGCCTGAGGAGATCGCGGAGCTGCTGGACAAGCCCATCGAGGACGTAAAGCGGCTGCTGGGACTGAACGAACGCGTCACCTCCATGGAGACACCCATCGGCAAGGACGGTGACCGTATGCTGCTGGACGCGATTCCCGACGAGAACAATACCGACCCCTCAATGATTCTACACGACACGGATCTGCAGGCTATCGTGGAGCGATGGCTGGGGCGCCTGAACGAGAAACAGCGCGAAGTGGTGGAACGCCGCTTTGGCCTCAACGGTCACGACAAGGGCACGCTGGAGGACGTGGGCATCGCCATCGGTGTTACCCGCGAACGCGTGCGCCAGATCCAGATGGATGCCATGAAGCGCCTGCGGCAGATATTGGAAAGCGAGGGGTTATCGGAAGAATCTTTATTCGAATAGTTGTTTAGATTTAAAGATACGAACTGCGTGTTTCATATCATCAGCAACGCCGCCACCACATTCCGGTTTTCACTCACCAGCACATTGTAAGTACGGCAGGCGGCGGCGGTGTCTAAAACTTCCAGGCCGATGCCACGTTGCTGGATCACAGCCATGATCCGCGCTTCGGGAAACTGCAGGATTGGGCCGGTGCCGATCACCAGGATCTCAGGCTCCAGCGCCAGCGCAGGTTCAAGATGTTCCAGGGTAATATCCTCAAGGCATTGGGGCGGCCAGTTATCCAAGAGTGTCGCGGGGGAAAGCACCAGACTCGATTTCAATAGTCGATCATTGATGTTGATGCGCCCCGGTGCGTAGGCGCGGATGTAGTTGACATCGCCGGCGGGCCGGTCTTGAGTAAGTTTCATGGTGAATAGCGTAGGGTAACCGGCATAATGAGTACAGGGCACCTAGTATCCCCCTATTTGCGATTGCCAATGTCCATCACGCTTTTAGTTCCAGACCTGAACTCGCTGAGCGCCAACACTGCTATGCAACGGCGATATCCAGCCCTGGAAACGCTGTTTACCCGTTCACAGGTGCAACCCGCCGCCGGTGTGACTGATGAGCTTGCGAAGCTGTTTGCCCTGCCCGCCGGATTTGGTGGTGCACCGTTCATGCGGCTGGCGGATACCGGTGAGCGCGATTCAGGGTTCTATTTCCGTGCTGACCCGGTGCATCTGGCTCCGGACCGGGATCAACTGGTGATGCTGCCGCTGTCGGTGCTGCAGGTGCAGATGGAGGAAGCTCAGGCGCTGGCCGAGACTTTCAATCGTATGTATGCGGCCGAGGGCTATCGGCTGGAAACACCGCATCCCGAACGCTGGTACCTGCGCGTGCCGGTGCCACTCGACTGTGTGACACATGAGCCGGTAATGGTAGCTGGCGGATCGGTAGTTGAATGCATGCCTCAGGGTGAAGATGGGCAGCGGTTACGGCAACTCATGAACGAAGTGCAGATGCTGTTTTATGAGCAGCCGGTCAATCTGGCCCGTGAGGCAGCAGGACGACCGAGCATCAACAGCCTGTGGTTATGGGGTGGTGGTTGTCTGCCGAAAACACCCATCACCGGGCCAGACAGGGTGCTGACTGATATACCGCTGATTGTGGGATTGGCCCGGTTTGCCGGCAGTGATTACAGTAACTGGACGGGCACATGGGACATGACTTTGACACCCGGTGATCAATTGATCGCTGTCGATTGCATCAGCGAGTCAGCATCGACGCAACTGGAAGCGCAGCTTGCAGTACCGCTGCTGCATGCCTTGCGGCGGGGCCGGGTCGATGCGCTGATCATTTACCCCGGCAACCAGCGCTGTTATCGCATTACGCAGGCTTCACTGCGGCAGTTCTGGCGACGGCGCCGGTTGTTCCCTGATATTCTCCGCCCAATATGAATCCACGCCGTATCGAGCGCCGTATTCCGGTTGCGGAAGCACAATTTTCTGAAAACCTGCATCCATTGCTGCAGCGTATCTATGCCGCCCGACAGATTCATGACGATACCGAGCTGGATAACGCACTGTCGGCTCTCCACGATTATCGTGCCTTCAGCACTATGGATAAGGCGGTCACGCTGCTTGCGGGTTGTCTACAGCAGCAGCAACGCATCCTGATCGTGGGTGATTTCGACGCGGATGGTGCCACCAGTTCTGCCCTGGGAGTACGTGCGTTGCGCAGGTTGGGCGCGACCCAGGTGGATTACCTGGTGCCAAACCGTTTTGAATACGGTTATGGTCTGACGCCGGAGATCGTGGCACTGGCGGCAGAGCGCAAACCGCATCTCATCATCACCGTGGATAATGGGATCTCGAGTCTTGCAGGGGTGCAGGCGGCGCGTAACGCCGGTATCCGTGTATTGGTCACCGACCATCATCTGCCGGGCGCGGAACTGCCTGCCGCGGATGCCATTCTCAATCCCAACCTGCCCGGCGATGGTTTTCCCAGCAAGAATCTTGCCGGTGTGGGCGTCATGTTCTATTTGCTGCTGGCTCTGCGAGCTCGATTGCGTGCGGACGCTTGGTTTGTCTCGTGTCGGATTCCGGAGCCTAACCTGGCGGAGTATCTGGACATCGTGGCTCTCGGTACAGTCGCCGACCTGGTGACACTGGACCACAACAACCGGGTGCTGGTTGCGCAAGGTCTGGCGCGCATCCGTGCCGGCCGCTGCGTGCCCGGCATCCGGGCGCTCCTGGAACTGGGTAAGCGCAGCCTACAGCGTCTTACGGCCGCGGACCTGGGGTTTGCGGTGGCGCCGCGGCTGAATGCTGCAGGTCGGCTCACGGATATGTCCTTGGGTATCGAATGCCTGCTGGCCGACGATACTGGGCAGGCAAGAGAGCTGGCAGCAAGGCTGGATGAACTCAACCATGAGCGGCGCAAGATCGAAGCGCGCATGCAGGATGATGCGTTACGCGCCTTGGACAAGTTGGGTGTCAACGCGGCTGACCCGGCGCTGCCATTTGGTGTGTGCCTGTTCAATGACGAATGGCATCAGGGTGTAGTGGGCCTGGTTGCATCACGCATCAAGGACCGGGTGCATCGTCCGGTGATCGCATTCGCCCGCACCGAAGATGGCGCGCTCAAAGGTTCCGCACGCTCGGTCAAAGGTGTGCATATCCGTGATGCTCTGGAAGCCGTCTCCACCCGACATCCGGGATTGATCACAAAATTCGGTGGTCACGCCATGGCGGCAGGCCTGACGCTGGCAGCGGATGCGTTCAAATCTTTTGCAGAAGCCTTTGATGCGGAAGTGCGTCGCTGGCTCTCTGCCGAAGATCTGGCAGGTGTTATCCATACGGATGGTGAATTGGCGCCGGATTCTTTAACGCTTGAAACCGCTGAACTACTGCGCACGGCGGGACCCTGGGGGCAAGGATTCCCGGAACCAAGCTTTGATGGCGTATTCCATTTGCTGGAACGACGGATCGTGGGTGATAACCATCTCAAGATGGCGCTGGCGGACTCAGCCACCGGGCTCAGGCTGGAGGCCATCGCGTTCAATCAGAATGGCGAACACCTGCCGTCCGACTGCAGGCAGGTGCGCATCGTCTATCGGCCGGAAATAAATGAATACCGGGGTGAACGGCGCTTACAGTTACTCGTGGATGCTATCGAGCCGGTTTGAGGCCTGTAGTACCATAGTAAACTGAATTTTCAAGCCTATCCAGGTATTCGTGCCGTGCAGGACCTCACTCCGATTAAAAACAAGATCACTGACTTGAAGGGCCGTGTGCAGGCTCTCAGGGGGTACCTTTGACTATGAGTCCAAGCGCGAACGCCTCCAGGAAGTAAGCAAGGAACTGGAAGATCCGGTTATCTGGAACAAACCCGAACGCGCTCAGGAGCTGGGCCGCGAACGCGCCCGTCTTGAAGAGCTAGTGGGTATGCTCGACAAGCTCACCGGTGGACTGGACGATTCCCATGAACTTTTGAATCTCGCCGTGGAAGAAGGCGATGGTGCATCCGTGGGTGAAGTCGGCAGTGAAGTGGTTACGCTGGAAAAACAGGTGGCGCAACTGGAATTCCAGCGCATGTTTTCCGGGAAGATGGATTCCCACAATGCCTTTCTGGATGTGCAATCCGGTTCCGGCGGCACTGAAGCCCAGGACTGGGCCAACATGCTGCTGCGTATGTATCTGCGCTGGGGTGAGCGCCGCGGCTTCAAGGTGGAATTGATGGAAGTCTCGGCGGGCGAGGTCGCCGGTGTCAAGAGCGCCACTGTGCGCTTCGAAGGGCCCTATGCCTTTGGCTGGCTGCGCACCGAGACCGGCGTCCACCGTCTGGTGCGCAAATCGCCGTTCGATTCCGGCAACCGCCGGCATACTTCCTTTGCCTCCATCTTCGTGTCTCCGGAAGTGGACGATGACATCCAGATCGAGATTAATCCGGCGGACCTGAAAGTAGACACTTACCGTTCCAGCGGTGCCGGCGGCCAGCACGTCAACAAGACCGACTCCGCCATCCGTATCACCCACATCCCCACTGGCATCGTGGTGGCTTGCCAGAATGAACGTTCGCAGCACAAGAACCGCTCCACCGCCATGAAGCAGTTGAAAGCCAAGCTGTATGAAATGGAGGACCAGAAGCGCCGTGCCGAACAGCAGAAACTGGAGGACAGCAAGGCGGATATCGGCTGGGGTAGCCAGATACGCTCCTATGTTCTGGACCAGTCACGCATCAAGGATTTGCGCACCGGAGTGGAGAAAGGCGACACTCAGGCAGTGCTGGACGGGGATCTGGATGAGTTCATCGAAGCCTCACTGAAACAGGGACTTTAAGTGGTGTGGCGTTAAGAGTGACGGAGAGGAGGGGGTGAGGGTGAGTAATTTTCCTGGGATAAAAACGATGACCGACCAACTAGACGAAAATAGCCTGATCCAGCTTCGACGCGAGAAACTCGCAAAACTGCGTGAACGCGGCGTCGCCTTTCCAAACGATTTCAAACGCGATGTGCTGGCGGCGGAACTGCATGGGCTGTATGGCAAGCACAGCGGCGAATCCCTGGATAAAGAACAGGTGCGCATGCGTGTAGCCGGCCGCATGATGGCCAAACGCGTCATGGGTAAGGCCAGCTTCGCGCATATCCAGGACAGCACCGGGCGTATCCAACTGTTCCTGCAAAAAGATGCGCTCGGTGAAAGTTACGAGGATTTCAAGAGCTGGGATGTGGGCGACATCGTGGCGGCTGAAGGTCTGCTGTTCAAGACCAAAACCGAAGAACTGTCGGTGCGTGTCAGCAAGCTTCGGCTGCTCACCAAATCGCTACGACCGTTGCCGGAAAAATTCCACGGATTGTCGGATACCGAAATCCGCTACCGGCAGCGCTACCTGGACCTCATCATGAACCCGGAAGCGGCGCGGGTATTTCATATGCGCACCCGCATCGTGCAGCATGTGCGCGATTTCATGAACGCGGTGGGTTTTGTGGAAGTGGAAACCCCCATGATGCAGCCTATCGCCGGGGGCGCCATCGCGCGGCCCTTCATAACCCATCACAACACTCTGGATATGGATCTGTACCTGCGTATCGCGCCGGAACTGTATCTCAAGCGGCTGGTGGTGGGCGGTTTGGAGCGCGTGTTCGAGATCAACCGCAACTTCAGGAATGAGGGTGTGTCCACGCGCCACAATCCCGAGTTCACCATGCTGGAGTTCTATCAGGCCTATGCCACTTACAACGACCTAATGGATCTGACTGAAAGCCTGATGCGCAGTCTGGCGCAGGCCTTGAATGGTAAGGCCACCGTCGCTTACCAGGGCGAAACCTATGATTTCGTTCCACCCTTCCGCCGTCTCAAGCTGGAAGACGCTATCGCCGATGCCAACAAGCTGGAGAGGGCCAGGTTGCGGGATATCGCTTATCTGCACCGGATATGTGAAACACTAAAATTACCGGTGAATGCCGGCAGTGGCGCCGGCAAATTGCAATTCGAGATCTTCGAGAAGACCGTCGAGCCTGACCTAAAGGATCCAACATTCATCATCGACTATCCCATGGAGGTCTCGCCACTTTCACGCCGCAAGGACAGCGATCCGTTCCTGACGGACCGTTTCGAATTCTATGTGGGTGGCCGCGAGCTCGCCAACGGCTTCTCCGAGCTGAACGACCCAGAAGATCAGGCGGAACGTTTCAAAGCCCAGGCGGCGAAGAAGGAAGCCGGCGATCATGAAGCCATGTTCTATGACGCCGACTATGTGCGCGCGCTGGAATACGGTATGCCGCCCACGGCAGGCGAGGGTATCGGCATCGACCGTCTGGTGATGCTGTTCACGGATTCGGCATCCATCCGTGACGTGATCCTGTTTCCCTTGATGCGGCCCGAAGCGGAATGAGACCGAAACAGAAAGTTTATGTACGAAAAACGTGTGCATCCTCCGCTCTCGAGACCGCAGTTCTTGCGGCGACTTGCATGGCATTTTCTGTTTGCGCAAGCCTTTGTGTTCTGCTCACTGCTGCTGGGCATGGCGGGCTATGAATATTACGAGCACTTGGGCTGGCGTGACGCATTCCTGAATGCTGCCATGCTGTTGGGCGGCATGGGACCTGTGGAATCACCCCAAACGCCCGACGGCAAGGTTTTCGCCGGTCTGTACGCGCTATATGCCGGCCTGGTCTTTCTCATCGTCGCGGGCGTGCTGTTCGCCCCAGTCCTGCACCGCATGATGCATAAGTTCCACTGGCAATCGGACAAGTCTTCCTGAGATGCTCGCCCATGCGCACGCACGCTTGCGTCAGGCGTCGGCCCTGCTGGGCCAGATATTGCATTTCAGCTATCCGGCCGATGCCGTCATCGACCAGTATTTCAAGGCCAACCGTAACATGGGTTCCAAGGACCGGGCCTTCGCCGCAGAAACGGCGTATGGCTGCCTGCGCCACAAACGGGAACTGGACGCCCTGTACGAGCCCATCTACAAGCCTGAATCCGACGAAGAGAGATCTCGCTGGCTGGCGGCCACCTGGCTGCTGAAATACGGTGGCTGGAGCGCCCGGGCATTGATGCAAGCTGGTTTCAATACTGGAGCGATCGAATTGGTGGAGCGCATCCGCGCCCTCGACCTGTTTGAATTCCCGCTGGCAGTACGCGCGAATTTCCCAAATTGGCTGGCCGAGAGTCTCGTCAGGCAATTTGGCGATGAGGAGACCATAAAACTGGCGGAGGCACTGAACCAGCCCGCGCCGGTGGATATCCGGGCTAACTCCCTAAAGACCAGTCGTGAAGCCCTGCAGGCTCAGCTCAAGGAAGAAGGCTATGAACTGACGCCCACGCCCTATTCGCCCTATGGCCTGCGGCGTGATAAACGAGGACCGTTGTTTACCAGTCAGGCATTCCGTTCCGGACTATTCGAGCTTCAGGACGAAGGCAGCCAGCTCATCGGTCTGCTGGCGGATGCCAAACCTAAAGACAAGATCGTGGATTTCTGTGCCGGTGCCGGCGGCAAGACCCTGCAGATTGCGGCGATGATGGGCAATACCGGCGTGGTGTTAGCCTTCGATGTGTCACGCAAGCGACTGGATCGTATCAAACCGCGGCTGGTGCGCGCGGGTGTGGATACAGTGCAACGGCATGTAATCCACGATGAGCATGATCCGGTGCTCAACCGCTTGGCGGGCACAGCCGGTACGGTGATCGTGGATGCACCCTGTTCAGGTACGGGTACGCTGCGCCGCAATCCCGACATCAAGTGGAAGCCGATCAATCTCGCGGAATTGACGGCGCTACAGGCCAGAATCCTTGCTGCAGCCGTCAAGCTGGTAAAACCGGGCGGACGCCTTGTCTATGCGACCTGCAGTTTGTTGGATGAAGAAAATTCAGGGGTCACCTCAACTTTTCTAGCGGCACATCCTGATTTTCGAACAGTGCCCGCTGGCGATATTCTCGAGCGACAAGGCGTTAATATCTTAGAAGCGTATGGGCTGGATGGAGCCTTGAGGCTTTTACCCCATCGGCATGGCACAGATGGTTTTTATGCACTGGTCATGGAACGACTCACGACCTGATCGGATCACTCTCAACAGAGGCGATCATTATCATATAAATGGGGACGCCGAATCGGAGCAACGCAATTTCTTGCGAAGTCTAACTTATTCGATCAGTGAGATTACTCTTGTGTCTGGCAGGCACAGCCGTGTTTTTTTCGAATCGTCCTGGATCACCAGCAACATTTGGGTTTTCCCCTGTAAATCTTGGCAGGTATCCACGATCTCACCGGCTGCTTGTCCCGATCCATTGGCATGTACTTGCGTACCCGGTGGAATGGGTTGGCTTGATATGCAACTCGCCCGGTGAAGGTGACGTTTCACAGCTCCACGGTAATGAGCGCGGGCGATGACTTCCTGGCCGATGTAGCAGCCTTTCTTGTAATCGATAGCGCCCAGTTCTTCCAGACCCAGCATCTGGGCCACGAAATGTTCTGAGGTTTCGGGATAGATGATGGGTTCACCGGCCAGAATCCTCAATAGTGCCCAGGGATCATCGCCGACTGGACACGCACCTTTGTCTTTAAGAGTATCCCAGAGAGGCAGCATGTTGTCGTATTCACCCAGCAGAACAAAGCGAGGCGTATCACCATGCAGGCGGGTGAGGGTTACACCGTCTTTAATGGCGACGGCATTTACCTCCGTGGGTACGGACCAATCGCAGATGGCGAGCACACCGGGAGCCTCGCGGCCAGCAATACCGAAGTGCAGCAGAGTGTCGCTGACATCGGTAAGCATTGCTTTTGAGCGCAACACATACATCGCAAGCCGTTTCTGCACTGGCGATGTGAGTGACCGTGGTATTGCCATATGGACCGCACTACCGAACTCCCAGAGCCGCAGCAGGGTCACTACCCGGCCTTTGGAATTGTTCCAGGAACTCAACTGGCTGGTAAGCGGGGTCAAAGCCAGCACATCGGTACTCAGTTGTCCCTGCAGGAACGTGCGCGCATCCGTTCCGTCTACCCGGATAATTCCTTGCATCGATAGATCTGCGAGTATCGTTCCATCATGTGTGGCCCGCAGTTCGGCAGATGGATCACCAAAATGGTCGACGCCTTCAGGGGTGAGATGTGCGCCGTGGTGTTGCAGGATTTTGCGCCAGTCTTGGTGCATGTGTTTATCCGATCGGTTCATTACTCATGATAGGGGTAGCCAGCGGCGCTGTCAGCATACGCCGCACATATCCCGGGCTTTGGGTGTAAAATGGCCCAAGCATGTCAAATAAAAAATTCATGTCCGACCACCACGACCCGATACCGACACCGCCTGCCCCACCTGCGGCTGATACACTGCCACTCGCGAAGTCGCGGGAAATCGGCGGGCCCAAAGGCCCGGAACCTACCCGTTACGGTGATTGGGAAAAGGGGGGTCGCTGCATTGATTTCTAGATCCCCAGCATTGAATATCCTGTGAGGCACCAGTATGGAGACTGATTATCGGCCCCTGTCACCGCATATCGGTATATATCGCTGGCAGATCACCATGATCATGTCGATCCTGCACCGGCTCACGGGCGTGTGGCTCAGCTTGGGCACATTGGTGCTCATCTATTGGCTGATCGCCATTGCCGCCGGACCGGACACCTACGCTGGGGCGCAGATGCTGTTTGGTGGCTGGATTGGCCAGATCCTCATATGGACCTGGGCTTTCAGTTTTTTTTATCACCTCTGCAACGGCATCCGGCACCTGTTCTGGGATGCGGGCCAGGGTTTTGAGATCCGGACTTTCTATATCTCGGGTTATAGCGTGTGGATTATCAGCACTGCGTTGACAGTGCTCGCCATCCTGTTCGTGTATTTGTTTGGGGGCCACCCATGAGTTTTCGTACACCCCTGGGCCGTGCCCGTGGTCTGGGTACCGCGAGACTGGGTACTGGCCACTGGCTGGCGCAACGTATCACTGCCGTGGCGCTTGTCCCGCTGAGCCTGTGGTTCGTGATGTCGGTGATGATTTACATGCGCGCCGATTACGTCACGGTATCAATCTGGCTGCACTCATCGGTAGTCTCGGTGCTGTTGGTGCTGCTGCTGGGCACGCTCTACTACCACGCTTACCTGGGCTTGCAAATGGTGATCGAAGATTATGTGCATGATGAATGGCTGAAAGTGAGTTCCTTGATGCTGACCAAGTTCATCTGTGTCCTGCTGGCAGCCACCGGCATCTTTGCGATCCTGCGCGTCGCCTTCGGAGGCTGAATACATGGCGGACAGTTACAAGCTGGTTGATCATGTCTACGATGTGGTCGTGATAGGCGCGGGAGGTGCCGGATTGCGCGCCACTTTGGGGCTTGCGGAGGCCGGGCTTTCGACCGCCAACATCACCAAGGTGTACCCCACTCGCAGCCATACAGTCGCCGCCCAGGGTGGCATCAGCGCTTCCCTCGGCAACATGGGCGAAGACGACTGGCGCTGGCACATGTACGACACCGTCAAGGGCGGGGATTACCTGGGCGACCAGGACGCAGTCGAATACATGACCCGTGAGGCAGTGCCAGCAGTCATCGAGCTGGAACACTTCGGGGTGCCGTTCTCGCGCACCGAGGAAGGCAAGATCTATCAGCGCCCCTTTGGCGGCATGACCACGCATTTTGGCGAGGGTACTGCGCACCGCACCTGCGCAGCCGCGGACCGTACCGGTCACGCCATACTGCACAGCCTCTATCAGCAGAGTCTGAAGCATAACGCCGAGTTTTATTATGAATGCTTCGCCCTGGACCTGTTGATGGAAGACGGTGTCTGCCGCGGTGTGATCGCCTGGGATCTAGCGACCGGTATCCTGCACCGTTTTGTGGCACAACAGACTATCCTGGCCACCGGCGGCTTCGGACGCACTTATTTTTCTTGTACATCGGCGCATACCTGTACCGGTGACGGCAACGGCATGGTGTTGCGCGCCGGCCTACCGCTCCAGGACATGGAGTTTGTGCAATTCCACCCCACCGGTATTTACGGCGCCGGCTGCCTGATTACCGAGGGCGTACGCGGCGAGGGCGGTTACCTCACCAACTCCCAGGGTGAGCGTTTCATGGAGCGCTACGCACCGCATGCCAAAGATCTGGCTTCCCGCGATGTGGTATCTCGCGCCATGACCATCGAGATCCGCGAAGGCCGCGGCGTGGGTCCGGAGAAGGACCATATTCTTTTGAATCTACAGCACCTCGGTCCTGAAGTGATTCACGAACGTTTGCCTGGTATTGCGGAGACCGCACGCATCTTCGCCGGTGTGGATGTACTCAAGGCGCCAATACCCGTGTTGCCCACGGCGCATTACAACATGGGCGGTATCCCCACCAATTATCATGGCGAAGCGCTGACCTTGAAGGATGGCAATCCTGAGCAGGTCATTCCCGGCCTTATGGCCATCGGCGAGACTGCCTGCGTGTCGGTGCATGGCGCCAACCGATTGGGCTCCAATTCTTTGCTGGATCTGGTTGTGTTCGGACGTTCTGCTGCATCCCGCTGTGCAGAAACTGTAAAGACTGGCAAGACACCGCGCGGCTTTCCACAGGAAGCCACTGATCAGGTTATCGCACGCTTTGACAAGATCCGTTACGCCAATGGTTCAGAACCCACGGCAGAGATCAGGCTGCGGATGCAAAAAATCATGCAATCCGATGCCGCTGTTTTCCGCACCAGTAAGACGTTGCAGGAAGGCAGTAAGCGTCTTAAGGACGTGTACGATTCATATGAGCACATCAGGGTTACAGACCGTTCGCTTATCTGGAACAGCGATCTGGCTGAGACCCTGGAACTCGCGAATCTATTGGCGTGTGCCACGGTGACTATGGCCGGCGCCATCAACCGTACCGAGAGCCGCGGTGCCCATGCGCGCGAGGATTATTCCGAGCGTGACGACAAGAACTGGATGAAGCACACCCTCGCGTGGATGGATGATCATGCTAATGTCAAAATAGGTTACCGGCCGGTGCACAGTTATACCCTGTCGGACGATATCAAGCCCTTTCCGCCAAAAAAACGCGTCTACTGATCAGAGGTAGGAATCATGGCTGAATTTAGGTTACCGAAGAATTCCCGCGTCCACCAAGGCAAAACCTGGAAGGCGGCAGCAGACGCAAAAAATATTCGGCGCTTCCAGGTGTACCGTTATGATCCAGACAGCGGTCAGAATCCGCGCATGGACACCTATGAGATTGATCTGGATAAATGCGGGCCCATGGTATTGGACGCTCTGCTCAAGATCAAGAACGAGATCGATGCCACCCTGACTTTGCGGCGTTCCTGCCGCGAGGGCGTCTGCGGCTCATGTGCCATGAATATCGATGGCACCAACACGCTTGCCTGCACGCATGATATTAAAGATATCAAGGGCGATGTTAAGATTTATCCATTGCCGAGCATGCCGGTCATAAAGGATTTGGTGCCGGATCTCACGCATTTCTTCGCTCAGTACGCTTCCATCAAGCCGTGGATCCGCACGCAGTCGCCGTCACCGGACCGCGAACGCCTGCAATCCAAGGAAGAACGCGCAAAGCTCGACGGCTTGTATGAGTGCATCCTGTGCGCTTGCTGTTCGACAGCCTGCCCAAGCTATTGGTGGAATCCTGACCGTTACCTGGGCCCGGCACTGCTGTTACAAGCTTATCGGTGGATCGCCGACAGCCGTGACGAGACCACCGGTGAACGGTTGGATGATTTGCAAGATCCGTTCAAGCTGTATCGTTGCCATACCATCATGAACTGCACGCGTACTTGCCCTAAGGGACTGAATCCTGCCAAATCCATCGCCGAAATCAAGCAACTTCTGGTCGAGAGAGAACACTAGTCTCCCGTGCCAGGAGCGGATGCTGGTGGGCAATATCCACAATCATTCCAGGGACAGGTTAAAACTCCATGTCTGAGTTATCGCGCCTCCGCTGGCAGTGCCGCCGTGGCATGAAAGAACTGGATGTGCTGCTGGAGTCTTATCTGAATGATAAATTCAACCAGGCATTACCGGCAGAACAGCTGGCATTTGCTGGATTACTGGAGTTACCAGATCCCACCCTAATGGCCTACATCGTAGGCCGTGCCTCACCTGAAGCCGAGGAGCAACGCCGTGTCATCGATGTCTTACGGCGAGCCTCTGGAGTTTGAAATTCGGCCGTCGCGGCTGATAGCAACAGTGCTATTTGCCATCCATGTGACAGCAGCAATTATCAGCTTGCAGCTGCCGTTGCCGCTGTTGAGCCGCCTGGTAATATTTCTCGCCATTCTTGGCAGCCTTATGTGGAACGTGGTCATATTCTGGCGGCGCACACCCAGGCGCCTGCGCTGGTCATTGGAAGACGGTTGGCGCATCACCGATTACCGTGGCCACAGCCAGAATATGGAGCTCATGCCAGATGTTCATCTGGGGAGCTGGTTTGTGATTGCGTACTTTAAAACACCCGACGGCAAGCGGCGCGTGGTGATGTTGGCCCGCGATAGTTGCAATGCAGAAGGATTGCGGCGCCTGCGAGTAATGTTGAAATATGGAGTTCCAAAATATTGATAAATATCAAATTACAACTATTGGAAAATTCCAAATCTATTTCTGTTATTTCCAATCCACCGGTTGATGCTTAGCTGCATAATTGGGTGGTATCAGCACGGTACTTTGTGGCACATTCTGATTATCGATTTCGGGATAATCCAGGGTGTAATGCAGGCCACGGCTCTCTTTGCGCCGCATGGCCGAGTGGATGATGAGCCTGGCCATTTGTGCCAAATTGCGTAATTCGATCAGATCACCGGTGATACGGAAATTGCCGTAATACTCTTCGATCTCGTGCAGCAGCAGTTCGGTACGGCTAAGGGCGCGTTTTAGGCGCTTGTCTGTGCGCACGATACCTACGTAGTCCCACATGAAATGACGCAATTCGCTCCAGTTATGCGAGACCACTACCTCTTCGTCAGAATCAGTAACACGGCTCTCATCCCATTTTGGCAATGTATGTTGAAGATGTTGCGATCTGCTGTGCATATCAGCAATATCCGCAGCCGCAGCCCTGCCCATGACGATGCACTCCAGCAGTGAATTGCTAGCCATGCGGTTAGCGCCGTGCAAGCCCGTATAAGCGGTTTCGCCGATGGCATATAGGCCGGGTAAATCTGTGCGGCCGCGCAAGTCGGTCATCACTCCCCCACAGGTGTAATGAGCCGCCGGCACCACCGGTATTGGTCCTGTCGCCATATCGAAACCGTAACTCAGACAACGAGCGTAGATAGTTGGAAAGTGTTCCTGGATAAATGCCTTAGGTTTGTGGCTGATATCCAGCAATACATGATCGGAGCCAAGGCGTTTCATCTCATGGTCGATGGCGCGCGCTACGATGTCACGCGGCGCCATTTCTGCACGTGGATCAAATTTATCCATAAAGGGTGCGCCATCCGGCAGCAGCAATCTTCCACCTTCGCCACGCACCGACTCGCTGATTAGGAATGATTTTGCAGCGGGATGAAACAGACAAGTAGGGTGGAACTGCATGAATTCCAGGTTAGCAACGCGGCATCCGGATCGCCAGGCCATGGCGATGCCATCACCGCTCGAACTATCGGGATTGGTAGTATAGAGATAAACTTTATTGGCACCTCCGGTTGCAAGAACCACATGATGGGCGCCGATAGTGTGTACATGCTGCGCATGCCTATCCAGCAGATAAGCGCCATGGCAGTACGGATCCGGCAAACCCAATTTGGTTGAGCTTATTAGATCTACGACGATGTGCTGCTCCAGCACGGTGATGTTGGCGCGGTTGCGCACCAATGTTTCCAATGTTGTTTCAATTTCCCGACCAGTGACATCATCAGCATGCACCACACGTCGATGACTATGGCCGCCCTCGCGGGTCAGATGGTAGGTGCCTGATGGGTTCGATTCATCTTCGCGTGTGAAATGTACACCCTGTGCGATGAGCCAACGGATACATTCAGGACCCTGTTCAACCACATAACGTACAGTAAGGGGGTCACAGAGACCGGCACCAGCATTAAGAGTGTCTTCAATATGTGATTCGACGGAGTCAGTCTTGTCGAGTGCGGCTGATACACCGCCCTGGGCATATAGAGTACTACCTTCTGACAAAGGGCCCTTGGAAACCAGCGCAATGCGTAAATCCGCTGGCAAACATAGGGCCAAGGTCAGCCCAGCGGCACCACTGCCGATGATGAGGACGTCGTAGTTCATGGTCTGCTGCATGCTTCGCCAAATAGTTCGGGACTGCTAGAATACGTGCCTCAGACCCCCCTGGCTCCAGCGGGTGCAAAATATACTCGAATCCAGGCCACATAAGCGAACTATCTACCTACACAATTGTCTATGAGCCAAGCGTATGCACAGTCCAAAGCCGGTCTTTGATATTCGGCCGGCCAAGGCCGATTCCGACCAGATGCTGGTAGAACGAGTGCAGCGGGGCGATAAAGCAGCTTTTGATGCGCTGGTGCGAAAATATCAGCACAAAATCATCAAGCTGGTTTCCCGCTACGTGCGTGACAGCAGTGAAGTACTGGATGTGGCGCAGGAGGCGTTCATCAAAGCCTATCGGGCGATTCCAGGGTTCCGCGGCGAGAGTGCGTTTTATACCTGGCTGTATCGTATAGCTATCAATACAGCCAAGAACTTTCTGGTGGCCGAGGGTCGTCGACCCATGGATCACGGCGTAAACCTGCAGGATCCTGACCAGTATGAACTGCAGGCACGCCTTAAAGACATGGATACTCCTGAGCGTTTACTGCTTACCCAGGAGATACAGAAAACGGTGGAAGATGCAATCCAAGAGTTACCCGAAGACTTGCGTACCACCATCATCCTGCGTGAGATAGAAGGCATGAGTTATGAGGAAATTGCACAAACGATGTCTTGCCCTGTGGGTACGGTGCGTTCACGGATCTTCAGGGCACGTGAAGCAATAGATGGTAAATTGCGCCCACTCTTAGAATATTAGACAGGTAATTGCATAGATGAGCGAGAGGTTGCGAGAACAAATATCGGCATTGGCAGATGATGAGTTGCCAGAAGACGAACATGAATTACTGGTTCGCCGCTTCTCTTTGGATAAATATTTGCGTGTCAGCTGGGAAAGTTATCATCTCATTGGTGAAGCCATGCGCAGGGAACTGCCGCAGATAGATACCCATGGCTTTGTTGATCGAATCATGGGGGTACTTGAAGCCGAAACAGCGCTAGTTCAGAAGCATGACACTAGATTGAATGGCTATCTCAGGAAATCCGCCGCTGGTATGGCATTAGTTGCATGCGTAACTACTGTTGCTGTTTATGCTTTACGCCATGGTAGCCTGATGGAAATGCGATCGGTATCAGCACCATCTGAAATTGTACAAACTCCAGTCACATTACAGACAAATTCAACCATAATCGGCATGCCGAGTAACGCTGCCTGGAATGGCAATGTACCGGAAGTGCGGGCCCAGTTGAGTAATTATGTAATTAATCATAATGAAATGGCCACGTCGATCGAGCAACAGGGTATGCTGCCATATTTCTACATGTCTTCCGTACAGACCGGAAAATCATCCCAATTATCATCGGCATTGCAAAAATCACGTCAGAAAAACAAACGATGATTTCGCTACGCCGCTGGTTATTGCCGTTGCTATTGGCGGCATTGCCGATGGCAACGGTCTCAGCTGATTCCAATGATAATAATACGGGCATCTGGTTGAGCCGGATGAATATGGCATTACACACCCTTAATTACGAGGGTAACTTTGTCTATATACATGATAATAACCTGGGAAGCATGCGGGTTATACATCGCGCAGATGGTGAAGGCGGGATAGAGCATTTGATATCGCTCACAGGGCCTCAACGTGAAGTAATTCGCGATCACAAGGAAGCGATGTCTATTTTTCCGGGTAGCCATTCAGTACTTATTGAGCGACGCTATGCGGCTACTCACTTCCCTGCCCCAATACCCCAAGCCATTCACGAGAATAAACTTAATGCATACTATATATTCAAATATCTAGGCGCTGGCCGTGTCGCAGGACATAACTGCAAAATCATTGATATTGAGCCACGTGACAATTATCGCTATGGATATAGACTATGGCTTGATGTCAATAACGCTATGTTATTACGTTCTGATTTATTGAAACAGAACGGTAAGATAGTTGAACGGGTAATGTTCACATCTATAAGTTACCCGCGTGAAATCCCGGATAAAGCGTTTAAGGCCACTGAAATAAAACCTGGATATATCTGGAATATTCAAGGTGGCAATGCACGGCTACCCGCAGCTGAAGCCAAACTTAATTGGAAAGCCGCACAATTACCATCCGGATTCACACTTTCCATGGATAACGTGCAGCGATTAGTTGGTACATCATCTCCCGTACGGCATATGGTGTTCACTGATGGATTGGCTTCAGTATCTGTATTTGTGGGGACGGCAATGCCGGGCCGTAAAGAACTAATAGGGCCGTCACGCATGGGGGCAGTCAGTGCTTTTGGCCGTCTGGTCGACAATCACAGCATTACGGTAGTCGGTGAAGTACCGCCTGAAACGGTGGAGTTCATTGCGCAGGCTATGAGGCTCCAGCCACAATCATAAATATCATAATATTATAGGGTGTTTAGACTAATCATCACTATATGATAGTACTGGCCCTTCGGATTCTTCGATATATTCTTTGGTGGGTAACTTGGATCATCATTGCAATCACGCTTGAGAGCGCGCGGCGGAAATATACGGTAGCCTATGAATTTGAATGGCCCCGCTTATGCGACTGTATGAAAATCGATTATTTATTTATTTAGGTTAGTAGTTAATGGCACTTCCGCTGATACTTTATTATCGAAATGATTGCCATCTTTGCGATGAGATGCTCGCGGAACTCCGTATTCTTTATGGCGATCGATTACAGATGAGTTTGGTGGATGTGGATACAGATGCGGCACTCCAGGCGCGATTCGGATTGCAAGTGCCAGTGCTTACAGATGGGACTAAAATTCTGAGCTTGGGGAAGCTTGACCGTTCGAGCTTAGAGGAATATCTGGGCAGGCACACGAACCCAGGTCTTTAGCCCGTATAATGCGCCTAGATTGTTCGCGCCGTGCGTGCACACATCAAGCGTTAATTCGAGCGGATAATCCTGATGATATTTGATAATAATAGTCAGTAACTTACTGAAATATAATATAATATTATCTAATTACCGACCCAAGCTCGACCAAACACAAAGTGGACATGCAGAACCTCCGCAATTTTTCCATCATCGCGCATATCGATCACGGCAAATCCACCCTTGCGGACCGTTTTATTCAAATCTGTGGCGGCTTGTCGGAACGCGAGATGGAAGAGCAGGTGCTGGATTCCAACCCTATCGAACGCGAACGCGGTATCACCATCAAGGCCCAAAGTGTCTCCCTCCAATATCTGGCCAGGAACGGACAAACCTATCAGTTGAATTTCATCGATACGCCCGGGCATGTGGATTTTTCCTATGAGGTGTCCCGTTCATTGGCTGCCTGTGAAGGCGCGCTGCTGGTGGTGGATGCTACCCAGGGTGTGGAGGCCCAGAGCGTAGCCAACTGCTATACGGCGCTGGAGCAAGGGCTGGAAGTGATGCCGGTCATCAATAAAATAGACCTGCCTAATGCGGAGCCTGACAAAGTCAGCCGCGAGATCGAGGAAATCATAGGCATTGAAGCGCAGAATGCCTTACGGGTAAGTGCCAAAACCGGCGCGGGCGTGGACGATTTGCTGGAAGAGCTCGTACGCCGCATACCGCCACCCACTGGTGATCCGCTGGCGCCCTTGCAAGCGCTCATCATCGATTCCTGGTTCGATAACTTTGTGGGCGTAGTTTCACTGGTACGGGTGATGCAAGGTTCCCTCAAATTGCACCAGAAGATACTGGTTATGTCCACCGGACGAACACACGAGGTGGATCGCCTGGGAATATTCACGCCCAAGACGCATGACAAAGATGAACTTGCGACGGGCGAAGTGGGCTATGTGATCGCCGGCATCAAGGAGATCGATGGTGCGCCTGTTGGCGATACCCTGACTAATGCTCATAAACCCTGCAGCGTGCCGTTACCAGGATTCAAGCAAGTGCAGCCACGGGTATTTGCTGGATTGTTTCCAATTCGCTCAGATGATTATGAGAATTTCCGCGAAGCGCTTAAAAAACTGCGTCTTAACGATTCCGCTCTACATTTTGAACCAGAAACATCGACGGCTCTAGGTTTTGGATTTCGTTGCGGGTTCCTTGGACTTTTACATATGGATATTGTGCAAGAACGTCTGGAGCGGGAATATAATCTTGAGCTTATCTCCACGGCACCAACGGTCATCTACCAAGTATTGACCACAACCGGAAAAATATTGCATGTAGATAATCCGGCCAAACTGCCTGTAGTAGACCGTATTGGAGAGATACGAGAACCTATCATAACAGCCAATATCCTGGCGCCGCAGCAGTATTTGGGTTCTATCATCACCTTGTGCGTAGAAAAACGCGGTATACAAAAGAAGATGGTTTACCACGGTTCACAAGTAATATTGACATATGAACTGCCGATGAGCGAGGTGGTCGTGGATTTCTTTGACCGTCTGAAATCTGCAAGCCGTGGTTACGCATCATTCGATTATAGTTTTGCACGCTTTCAGGCGGCGCCGTTGGTGAAACTTGATATGCTAATCAACGGCGATCGCGTGGATGCGCTGTCATGCATCATCCATAAGGATCACGCTTATTCACGCGGACGAAATATATGTGAAAAAATGCAGGAACTGATTCCACGGCAGATGTTCGAAGTTGCAATACAAGCCGCTATTGGTACGCATATTATAGCGCGCACAACGGTTAAGGCTTTTCGAAAAAATGTGACTGCAAAATGTTACGGTGGTGATATTACCCGCAAACGCAAGTTGCTGGAAAAACAAAAAGAAGGCAAGAAACGTATGAAGCAGGTAGGCTCAGTGGAGATTCCTCAAGAAGCGTTTCTTGCGGTTTTGCATGTCGGCAAGAAATAGCAATCATATTGAATGACATATAAGGTTGAACAACATGGACTTTGACTTAGAAGCATTTTTGACTCTAGCAACTTTTATAACAGGCTTGATATGGCTACTGGATATGCTTTTATTCGCCAAAAAACGCCGCTTGAAATCCGCGGGTGCGAATGAAGCCGATTTAACTGGACTGGCAACTAAAGCAGCAGCAAAAATACGCCGAGAGCCTATCGTTGTAGAATATGCCAAGTCATTTTTCCCTGTTTTTCTGATTGTACTGGTGCTGCGATCTTTTGTCGTAGAACCCTTTCATGTTCCTTCTTCATCCATGGTTCCGACATTGTTGGTAGGGGATTTTATCCTAGTCAATAAATTTGATTATGGACTACGGCTGCCAGTTACTCACAATAAAATACTCTTCATTGGTGAACCGCATCGCGGTGACGTGGTGGTATTCCACTATCCTGAGAAATCTGCGCTTCGCTTTTGTGAGCAGAATCCAGCCTGCGGTATCGGTGGGTTACAAGAAGTTCGGCGCTCGGCTGGTACCGACTACGTTAAACGTATCATCGGAATCCCCGGCGACCATATTGTTTACCGCGGTGAAACCCTGTATATCAATGGCGTACAAGTTCCGGATAAATCCCTCGGTCTTTACGCAGGAACGGATATGCTGGGTGCGGTATTATACCAAGAGAAACTCGGCAACATGGTTCACGAACTGCTTATTGTTCCCGGAGCTGAACATGATCAAGGTGAATGGACCGTGCCACCTGGACAATACTTTGTCATGGGGGATAACCGTGACAACAGTTTCGATAGCCGTTATTGGGGATTTGTTCCAGAACAGAATCTTGTGGGCCGGGCTTTTTTCATTTGGATGAATTGGGATGCATTCCACGATGCCAAACTCTGGCATCGCGTAGGTGACGTGATCCACTGATTATTTTGTCAACTGCCATAGTAATATCATCTGATTCTGGAGAGACATCATGAAGAAGAGCAAGCATCATCAAACCGGCCTAACACTCATCAGCTGGATCGTTCTGATCATGATGTTTGCATTCATATTCTGGTTTGGTTTTTGCTTATTTCCGATTTATATGCAGTATTATTCCATCAATTCAGTCGTTCAAAAGAAATCTCAAGAAATCACGGTTGGTGAGATGCCGCTGCAGATACTGCACAGCATGGATATGACTTTCACAATCAACGGCGTGCAGGACCCCAACCTGACTCCGGAGAAGGTGTTAACTATCGCCCCATCAGATGATGGAAAATACCTTATCTTCACACTGGATTATGATGCACGCAACAATTTTATTGGCAATATTGATCTGTTTGTGCATTTCCACAAGACCTATCAGGCTACGCCCCATTGAGTGATTCGCTGCAGCAGCTGGCAAGCAAGCTTTCTTATCGCTTTCGTGATCCGCAGTTGTTCTGGCAAGCACTGACCCACCGTAGTTCCGGTGGCAAGAATAACGAACGGCTTGAATTCCTCGGCGATGCTTTGCTGAATACAGTAATATCATCTGAACTATTCAAACGGCACACGGAGTTTGATGAAGGCGCGCTGACGCGGCTGCGCGCTAGCCTGGTAAATCAGGAAGCATTGGCCGCAGTCGCCAATGATATTGATCTGGGTGAGTCTTTGCGTCTCGGGCCCGGTGAATTTAAAAGCGGTGGTCAGCGGCGCAGTTCCATCCTGGCAGATGCACTGGAAGCGCTGTTGGGTGCTGTGTATATCGACAATGGATTTGACAGTGTGCGGCACGTCGTTCTGCATTTATTTGATAATCGACTTTCGAATCTTGTTTCCAGTGAGGTCCTTAAGGACTGCAAAACCCAATTACAGGAGGCGCTGCAAGCACGGTTTCTTCCATTACCTGTCTACACAGTCGAAACCATGAGTGGTCAAGCACATCAGCAGGTATTTGAAGTGAGCTGCAGTGTGGAATCACTCGGCATTTGCGCGCGGGGTACGGCCGGCAGCCGCCGTGCTGCTGAACAGGAAGCGGCGCGGTGTGTGCTTGAGTTATTTCCAGATGTCTGAGACTGGTTTCAGATGCGGCTTGATTACAGTGGCTGGAAAGCCGAACGTTGGAAAATCCACGCTCGTCAATGCCGTCGTTGGTATAAAAGTCAGTATCGTCACTCCCAAGCCCCAAACAACACGCACGCGAATTCTTGGGATTCATACAACAGCAGATGCGCAGTTTGTATTTGTTGATACACCCGGATTACATTTAGGCGCCAAGCACATTATTAACCGCCGGATGAACCGCGCAGCCAGCAGCGCGATCGCAGAAGCGGATGTTGTCCTGCTAGTGGTGGAGGCAGGTATCTGGACGGAAGATGATGATCATGCTCTTTCTCGCTGTAGCTCATTAGCGCAACCGCTAGTACTCGCCGTGAATAAAATTGACAAGCTCAAGGCACGTTCTACGCTGCTTCCCTATCTGGATATGATCCAAGGAAAAACAGAATTCAGATGCATCGTGCCCGTATCTGCAGTGACACGAGAAAATATTGAGCAACTGGAAAGTGCTATCAAGCCTCTTCTGCCGGTATCACCCAAGAAGTTTCCGGGTGAGCAATTGACGGATCAGGATGGTATGTTACGAACTGCTGAATGTATACGCGAAAAACTCATGCAGGCTCTTGAGCAAGAGGTACCGTATTCAATCGCTGTTAGCGTGGAGAAGTATCAACTGCAGGACGATATACTCCACATCAGCGCCATGATCTGGGTGGAACGCGAAGGACAGAAGGCCATCGTTATCGGGCAGAAAGGTAGTATGCTTAAGCAAATTGGCCAGGCTGCCCGCCAGGAGCTGGAAATTGAAAACAAACGCAAGGTGTTTCTCCGCCTATGGGTGAAAGTGCGCGAACATTGGACGGATGACGAACGCGCACTAAATACTTTGGGGCTGGCTGACTGACATTGAAAACCACCGCACGTGTAACACTCATCCCGGCTTATGTATTGCATCAGTACGACTGGCGTGAAACTAGCCGTATGGTTGAGGTATTCAGTCGTGATCATGGACGTCTGGGGCTTATCGCGCGCGGCTCTCGGCGCGCCCGCTCACCCTGGAGGGCAGTGCTGCGTCCCTTCCAGCCATTGTTGCTGTCCTGGATGGGTGGTGGCGAACTGGCCACGCTCATAGGCGCCGAAGCAGGTGAGGCATCGACCACATTAGCCGGACGTGCGCTGATGAGTGGTTTCTATATGAACGAGTTACTGTTACGTCTGCTACCGCGTCTAGACCCGCACCCTGAATTATTCGTTCAATATATGAATTCACTCAGTAAACTCATGCAGGCAACCGAACCCACTTTGCGCATGTTTGAGATGAATTTGCTGTCTGCTTTGGGCTATGGACTGAATCTGGAGCGGGAAGCTATTACGGGCCAACCATTAGAAACGGAAGCGCGATACTGTTATGAAACAGAAAAAGGCCTAGTACGCATCAAAGATAATACCGAAACTGGAACTGGCATAAAAGGCAGTACCTTGCTGGCAATCGCCAGCGGAAATCTGCAACAGCCGGAATATCTTAGAGATGCTCGCTATTTGTTACGCAATATAATCAATCATTTATTGGGCGATAAACCGCTTAAGACACGCGAGGTTATGCGCGCCTTCATGAAAGTCCATGCGTGAAAGTGATATCAAACATGATGATTAGATCCTTAGGCAGCTCTGATTTATTCACTAATGTACCGATTGCGTCATTCCGGCAGAAGCTGGAATCCATAAATATCAATCATTTACTGGATGCTGGCTTCTGCCGGCGTGGCAAAAAATGAAATTAATCAGACTGCCCTTAATTGAATCACAGCCATGAGTAAATTCATCAAGCTTGGCGTCAATATCGATCATGTGGCCACACTCAGGCAGGCTCGTGGAACCCGCTATCCGGATCCAGTGGAGGCAGCGTGTATTGCTGAGAACGCCGGCGCTGATAGCATCACCGTACATCTGCGCGAGGATCGGCGCCATATCCAGGAACGTGATATACGCCTGTTACGCTCTGTAATAAAGACGCGTATGAACTTGGAGATAGCTGCCAGTAGTGAGATGCTAAAGATAGCCTGTGAACTAAAACCGGAAGATTGTTGTTTGGTGCCGGAGAAACGACAGGAAATCACTACAGAAGGTGGTCTAGATGCACGTACCCAATTACATGCGCTTCGAAAGGCAAGTACAAAATTGTCATCAGCTGGAGTGCGCTTAGCATTATTCATTGATCCTGAGCAGGACCAGATAGAAGCGGTTGCATCCTTGGGTGTACCGGTAGTTGAATTGCATACCGGCCGTTACGCGGATGCGGCAGACAGCCATATCCAAGCGCAAGAGCTTTTTCGTCTTAGGGATGCCGCACGTCTGGCTGCACATAAAGGGTTAGAAGTCCACGCAGGCCATGGATTAAATTACCACAACGTTACCCCGGTTGCGGCCATTGATGATATCAGCGAACTCAACATCGGACATGCGATTGTATCGCACGCGCTGATCGTCGGGTTGTCGACGGCCGTCAAGGAAATGAAACAACTGATACGGGCAGCGCGTAGTCCATGATTTTTGGCATTGGAACTGATTTGGTAGAAGTGAGGCGAATCAAACGTCTTTGGGAAAGTTACGGTACGCGTTTTTCCCAGCGCATTCTCATGCCAGAGGAACTAAGCGATTTTAAAACTAGCCGGGATCCGGTGCGTTATCTCGCCATGCGTTTTGCTGTTAAAGAATCCGTAGTCAAGGCACTTGGCACAGGTTTTCACCATGGAATGTGGGTACGGGATACGGGTAGCGTGCCGGATGCGCGCGGCCGCCCATTAGTTATATTTTCTGAACGTGGAAAAGCGGTATGCAGGGCCATGGGTGCTGGTGATGCATTCGTCAGTCTGAGTGACGAAGCCGGCATGGTGTTGGCTATGGCAGTAATTATGAAAGTATCCACATCAACGGTTTGAGTAAAAACAGTCGTTAACTAGTAATGGAGTTGCTGTCCGTATAACTGCTAGTGGTATGGTTGCGCATTTCAAGCAACGTAATTATTCTGTCAATTTCTTTCTTGAGATTGGATTTATATGGCTGGATATCAGCAATGTGCAGCTGTTTTCCCAGGATGTTTTCTATAGTGTTGCAATAGGCGTTCAATTCAGAGAGCTTGCATAAGGCCGCCGTTCCATGCAGAACATGCAGCGCTTCCTGTAGGGTTGCAACATCATCCTGTTCCCACGCGTTGAATACTGCCTGCTGTTGAACAGGAAGATCCTGATACAGCATATCAAGGATTTCAGGGCGTAGATTTATGAGGGCAGTATTCAATATTTTGCGCGAATCGTCTTCGCTAGACTTATTGGACTGTTTAGTCTCAAGAACAGATAGCAAAGCATCTGCTAATACTTGTTCATCTACAGGCTTAAGCAACCAGCGACAGATGCCAAGGGTGCGGGAAATCTCAGTTGGAGCTTCTGCGCGAGTTGCAGAGAGCATAATAACCGGGACTGGATGTTCGCCTGCAGCAGCAGCTAGTATTTTGGCTATATCCAGACCGGTCTCATGTTCGAGTCGCATGTCCATGAGAATTGCTTGCGGACGTATTTCTCTAAAGCAAGCAAGCGCCGTGACTCCGTTCTCTGCTTGATAAACCTCGGCACCGAGAGCGCGCAGTTGCAACACAATCAAGTTACGGTTGATGCGGTTGTCTTCAATTACGAGAACTCTATGGCCTGCCAATGGCTGCCAACAGGTGGTTGGTGTTCTTGGCCTCACCTTGGGAGCAGGCATTTGCCGTGGAAGTAATTGACGTATTTTTTTCTCCAGAACAGGTGTATCCACACACTTTGGCAGGCATACACCGTTTATGGCGTCAGCTATCTTGTTCTGCACATTACATTCAAGTGAATTTATAAGAATCAATTTAGGGAGAGTGGATTTATTCATCACAAGATCGCGAATGTTACTGCAATCGCGGACATCTTGATAGCTCAATGACAAGAGCAATAAGCTGTAATGCCTGATATTCGCTGAACGCAACTGTACCGATAATCTGTTCAGGCTGGAACAAGAGATTACAGAATAACCCATCACCTTTAATCGAGATTGTATGGCTGCAGACATAGCGTGATGCGATTCATAGAGAAGTACGTGTTTCCCTTGGCCAGCAGGCAGTAAGCGTTGCGGAGCATCCACAACATTGAGTGTTAGTTCTACGCGAAATTCACTACCTATACCAGCATGGCTGGATACACTGAGTGAGCCACCTAGAGTATCCATAAGTTGACGGCTGATGGCGAGGCCA